>Ga0075420_100000174_pt1 | contig 46034 bp, 35 predicted proteins | sample SoiMetdeltSBSDD4_FD_75296 | JGI IMG/M metagenome (GOLD analysis project Ga0075420, IMG submission 75296) | Bulk soil microbial communities from a Populus tree surrounding site in Tennessee, USA - Soil MetaG P. deltoides SBSDD4 | ecosystem: Environmental > Terrestrial > Soil > Tree plantation...
ATGAGCGCGAGCAGCACGCTCTCGGTCATGAGGAGGCTCAGGATGCGCCAGCGGCTGGCGCCGAGGGCCTGACGAATTCCGACCTCGCGCTGGCGCGCGGTGGACCGGGCGAGGATGAGGTTCGCGGTGTTCGCACAGACCGCGAGCAGAAGCACGAGCATGATCCCCTGAAGAATCGCGAGCGCGCCTAACAACATCCCCTGCGGCCCGCGCGGCGCCTGCCAGAAGCGAAGCACGTCGAGCGACATCGCCGCGTTCGCCTCGGGATAGAGCTGGCCGAGCTCGCGCATGAGGGCGTCGCCATCGCGCGCGGCCCGCTGGCGTGTGACGTTCGGCCTGAGCTGACCGAGCACGGCGTAGCCGCGCATGCTGCGGTCCTCGAGCTCGCGCGATCCGGCGAGCAGGACCGGCGCCATCGTCGCCGGAATCCAGAGGTCGATGTCGATCCCGGTCACGGTGCCCTGGAACCGCGGCGGAGCCACGCCGATGATCGTGACCTCGCGGTCGTTCAGCCGAATGGTGCGACCAACGGGATTTGCCACGTCGCCGAGTCGTGTTTTCCAGAAGCCGTGGGAGATCACGACCACCGGCTCTCCGCCGGGGCGCGCGGCCTCGTCAGGCAGGAGGAAGCGGCCTAACGCGGGCTCGAGGCCGAGCGCCGAGAAGTAGTTCCCGGACACGAGCATCCCGAAGGTCCGTATCGTCTGCCCCACCTCACCGACGGTGAGCGGCACCATCTTGTAGGTCAGCAGGTCGCGGAATGACGTGAGACGCTCGCGAAGATCGCGGTACTCCAGCCACGACACGCCGGGATACGAGCCCGACTCGTTGCGCGGCTCGACGAAATGGAAGCTCGCCGCATCGCGCACGCCCGGCAGGGGCTTGAACACGAGCGCCTGGATCCACGAGAAGATGGCCGCGTTCACGCCGATCCCGATCGCGAGCGACACGATGACGACCGTCGCGAGACCCGGCATCCGCGCGATCATGCGCCAACCGTGCGAAACATCCCGGCGCACGGCGTCCGGCCACGAGGTTCGATTCGACATGGTCCCTGAAGTCTTCATCGCGGTATTAGTGTGGTCCTCGAAACCGCCCAAGTGTGCGAAGGCGATAAGAAAACCGCGATCAATTCCGTAACGCGCGCCGAGCTTCCTCGCTGCCGAGAGCGGCACCCTTCCGGTACCACTCGACCGCCGCCGCGCGGGACCGTGGGAGTCCCGCCCGCCCCTGCTCGTGCATCTCGCCAATATGGAAGTGCGCTTCGGGACTCCCGCCCTGCGCGGCCTTCATCAACCACTCGAGCGCCTTCACGTCATCGCGCCGGGTGCCAAGGCCTTTCTTGAGGAAGACACCGTACGCGTTCTGCCCTGCCGCGTGACCGCTCTTCGCGGCCTGCTCGTAGAGCAGGAATGCCTCGCGATAGTTCTGGGAGGTGCCAATGCCACGCTCCAGCGCCCGTCCAGCCTGCAGCTGTGCGTCTGCGTTGCCGCGCAGCGCAGCGCGACGGAACAGGTCGTACGCACGCCGGTCGTCGCGAAAGGCCCGACGAGTCTGATGAACACGACCGAGCTCGTAGAGCGCCTGCGCGTCGTCCGCATCCGCGGCCATGCGTAGCCAATTCACAGCCCCGATCTCGTCTGCGGGACCACCGTTCCCGCGTAGGAGCATCATCCCGAACAGCCGCTGTGCGGCGTGATCGCCGGCCCCGGCGTCCCGGCGACAAAGCGTGCGGGCGGTCGTCCAATCCTGCGCGGTGAAGGACCGGCCGCAGGTCTGCGTCGGTGCTTTTGGTGTCGTGTCAACCACGACGCGCGTCCCGGTGTCCGTTCGCACCATCCGCTGGAGGCGCGGCGACCAGGTCATGGTGTCACCGGCAACGGTGAGGCGTTGGGTGAACGGCGCGAATCCGTCGGCGCGCGCGACGAGAAGGTGGGACCCTGGGGTCAGGGCAGTCCGGCGTCCGCGAAGCCGTCGGCCATCCACCGAGATGGTAGTGCCTGTGGGGAGGTCTCCGGTCACGACGAGCACCGTGCGCGCAGGCCTGACGACTACCGTATCCACGACCGGCTGCGACTGGGGCGGATCGGTCTGCGACTGCGGCAGCGTAGTGTCGGCAACGACGGCGGGAGTGTCCGTCGGCGGGGTCGTATCCTTGAAAACGCCGGACTCGTCGCCGCCGGCCATAGTCAACGCAACCGCGCCGGCGAGCGCGACGACCACTCCGCCGGCGACGAGGAGCCTTCGCCGTCGGCTCCCCGGCGGCGCCGGAGCGGGGGCGACATCCGCCTCCACGATCTCCGGTGGCTGCACAGCGGCGCCGGCCGGCGCGCCGGCTGGCGGGACAGCGGCGGGGAATTCCACCATGGTGCGTCCGTCGGGCGCCGGTGGCCTCGTCCGCGGCGGCAGCGTGGCCGGGGGTGTCGCCGGCGGGGCCGGGGCGGAGGCGCCAGGGCTCGTCACGCGCGGTGGCGCCGGCGGGACACCTGGTGCCGGCTGGCGAGGAGATGCCGGGGCCGCTGGCGTCGCGGCATCCGTCGGGGGGGCATATTGCGCCCCCATCTCCGCCACGATGGGTTTGAGGACCTGCGTCCGGCCTAACGAGAACTGATCCTCGCCCGCCGTCGACCGTTCTCGCTGCAGCCGGAGGGCAACGATCGCGCCGGTCGCGAGCTCACGGGCGAAGTAAACGCGCCCGCCCCCCCGCGCGCGCGGCATCTCCCCGAGAACCTCGTATTGGTCGGACGCGGATTCGCGTACCGCGACGAGCAGCTCCTCCGTCGTGAACCCGGACGTTGGACCGCTTCCTTCGGCTTCACCGGAGATGTCTCGACCGCACTGCGGGCAGAACCGCTCCCAGCCCTGGATGCGCCGGGCGCAATACGGGCAGCTCGACCCCGGTGAGGGAATTGACTCGTCGAGTTGCGGGACGACGGTCAGCTCGTAATCCGCGTCGGCGCCGCTCGCGCCCTGCTCGAGTTTCAGCGCGACGAGGTGGCGCGTCGCCGCCTCGCGCGCGAGGTACACGACACTTCCGTTCGCACCTCGTCCCAATTCGCCGAGGAGCTCGTACTCGCTGGCGACGGCATCGCGCACGGCGCGAAAGAGATCGTCCTCGCGTGAACCGGTCGTGCCGGTAACGGGAGCGAGGTTGAGCTGCGTTTTTCCACTCGGGTCGATCATCGGCAACGAGAGGTCCCGGGAAGCGACGCGCGGGAGACGATGATGGCGGCCCGGCGCACGTCATCGGCGGCGCGCGGCTTGACCGCGGCTCGCGGAGCGACCATCGTCTCCCGCCTCGCGCGGGCGGCGGACTGGGCGGCCCGCGCCGCCGACTGACGACAGGATAGCACGGCGGCGGGCCCCTCGCCATGCGCCATGGCCTCCCTTCCCACACTCGTCCCACTCCCGCCGCAGCGCGGTGGTCCGATCGCGCTGCAATCGAGCCCGTTCTGGCTCGGCTCGCATCGCAGCGCCGGGCATCAGCTGTTCCTGCCGGGGGTGGGCGAGCGTCACATCGCGCTCGTCGAGCGCGGCGACGGGTACTGGGTGATTCCCGGATCGGGCTCGGCGACGGTCAACGGTCGTTCGATCGGCACAGGCGTCATGCTCCAGCATGGCGACGTGGTCGCTGTCGCGCCCGGGTGTGAGTTCCGATTCGACAGCGGCGTGGTCGCGGCACCGGCGCCAACGGCGGTGGCGGAGCCGGTGGTCCCGGTTCGAACGAAGCGCCGGCGGCCGCGCGGACTTTCCACACGCCTGCCGCGCGCGTTTCTCGTCGCAGCGGCGGTCGCGGCGGTGCTGATCGTAGGTGCGGTAGCCGTCATCGTCCGCGGCCTAACGCGGAGCGAAGATGCGTCACAGCTCACGGCCGCCGAGATCGTCGTGTTCGATTCGGTGCTTGCGGTCTCGTACGAGCATGTGGAGCGGGGCACGGCATTGCTCGAGATCGGCGCGCGCCAGCAGGCCCTGCAGGAGTTTGCTGCGGGGGTGAACGCGCTCAAGACCAGCTCGTTGCGTGCGCACCCGTACGTGCTACCGCGCATCGAAGCGTTGGAGTCCTCGGTCGCGGCGATCTACCGTGAGAAGCAGGTGGCGGTCCCGCTGGAATACGCGCGCGCGGCGGCACGGACGCCGATGCCATCGGCGGTGTTCAGTCGGTCGCTCCACGCGGCGCTGTCCACGGCCCAGTTCGCTCAGCGGTTCGACTCGGTGCGCCACGCATTCTCGGCGCGTTTCGGAACGTCGCTCACCATCACGGGGGCCGATCACGCCGAGCACGTGTCGCTGTACGGTCGTGGCGGCGCGCTCGATATCCGAACGCGGACCCTCTCGGCGGAGCAGGTTCGGTTCGTGATCGGCCAGTGCCGGGCGGCGGGGATTCGCGTGAAGGATTTCTCGCAGGACTCGGTGCTGAAGCGTCAGATCCAGAGCGCGATCCGAGCAGGCCTTTCCGACCGGGCCGGGACCGGAGTGCATTTGCACGTGGACCGCTTCGCGAACCGCCGCGACGCCTTCACCGTCCAATAGTCGGGAATCGGGATCGGGACAGCGGGTGCGTCCCGGTACTGCGTGAACGGGCAAAGCTCCCAGCGACCAACCCTGGTTCTTTTCTCGCCCCGATTCGATTCGTTATTCGAGATTCCCCGCCGTGCCTAACGATGTCGTCAGCGCCGCTGCGGAAGGGCGGCACGCCGGATCCGCGGCCAACGATGCACGAACAGCCTCAGCCACGTGAAACGGGACGCCCGCGGGCAGCGGCGGTGCGGCACGGAGCCGCAAAACCCGATCGGCAAAGGCCTCCGGACTTTCGCGGCGCCCGACCTCCCACGGACGCGTGCCCGTGAGCATCTCGAACAGCACGACGCCCGCCGAGTAGACGTCCTGGTGCGGCGTCGCGGGGGCGCTCGGGGCCAGCACGGTCTCGGGGGCCGCGTACGGCAGCGTCCCGACGCGCTCCTCGATCCAGTCCGCAGGGAGTCCGTAGTGACCGCCACGTATCGAGTCGAATCGCGCCGCCACGCCGAAATCGATCAGCCGCACTGTGCCGTCGGCCGCGAACATCACGTTCGACGGCTTCACATCGCGATGCACCACGCCGTGGGCGTGGACGTGGGCGAGCGCGGTCAGAAGCTCGTTCGCAATGCAGACCGCGCGCCCCAATGGGATCGTTATCCCAACGCTCCTGGCGTCCCCCAGCCGGTCGGTGAGCGACCCGCCACCGACGTATTCCATCACGAGCGTCAGCGGATGGGCGCCGACCGCGACCAGCCGAACGATGCCGCGCGACCCGCCCAACTGTGCCAGCACGTCGACCTCGAGCATGAGCCGAAGGGCCAAGTCCTCTCGGTCGCGATGCGTGTCGCGCAGGCGCTTCACCACCACCGCGTCGTTAGCGGCATTCCGCGCGAGGAAGACCGCGTGCGGTGACGCGGGGTGCGACAGCTCACGGACGAGCGTGTACCGCCCTGGGCGGCGCTCGACGCCGCGCGTCACGTCAGGTCTTCAGGAACTTGAGGCGCGAGACGGCGGCCAGTGTGAACTCGTCCCCGTCGTTCAAGCGATGGTGCTCGCCACGATCGAGCGGCTCGTCGTTGACGTCGGTGCCGTTGAGGCTCGAGTCGACGAGGAAATAGTCCTTCCCGCGTCGAATGATGGAGCAGTGGAACCGCGACACCGCTGCCGCCGAATCGCTGATGATGATGTCGTTATGCTCTTCGGGGCGATCGGACTGCGCGGCTCCGATGCGCAGGACGTCTCCCTCCAGTGCGTACAGCTTCCCGCGCCCCACGCCGTCGATCACCTTGATGAGCGCTTTGTGCCTGGGGCCCGCGGCCCCGCCGCCCTTCGCATCCGCCTTGGCGTCTCCACCCTTTTCCTTCTTCAGCACCTTGCCCGCGAACGCCGCCGCTGCCGCGCCGAGCACGAGCAGCGCGGCGCCAAGCCCGACGAGCAGGATCTTGAACCGCCGCGCCTTCTGCAGCGCGGTGATGCGATCTTTGAATACGAGCGCGCGCTGGTCATTCGGGTTCGCGGCGAGCATCTCGTCCACGGTCGTTTGTGCCGCGTCGAGATCGCGCACCTGGAGCGCACGCGTCACGCGCTCGATGCGCCCGTTCATGGCGGCCGTCGACGAATCACTCACACGGCGGACGGAGTCCTGCTTTCGGAGCTGATCGTAATCGCGAAGCGCCTGTTGGTACCGTTGGAAAACCTCCGGCTCGATCAGCCCGCTCAGCTTGAGTCCTTCCCAGAAGTCCAGACGCTCTTTCGCGCTCGTCGTCGTCTGCGGCTGGTGCGAATCGAGACGGCGGCCATAGTCGAGGAGCGTGTCCTTCTCCGCCTGCCGTTGCGCGGCCGCAGGGTCGACCGTTGGACTTCCGCCGGCCTGCGCAGCCGCCGGCCCGCCCGGCGTGCCTGCATGTGCCGCCCCCGCCGCGGCGGCGCCGGCCGCGGGGCCACCAGCGGCGCCTGGCTGCGCCGGCGCGGGTGCTTGGGGCGCGGCCGGCTTCTTCTTCTTGCCGAGCAGCTTCTTGACCCAACCGATCTGCGCCTCTGCACTCGCGGGCGTGATCGCGACGAGAGCCGGCGGCGCAAGGCATAGCGCCCCGACCAGCACAGCCCGGGCGAGCCCCGGTCGCGTACGCATGACTACACTCCCGCCGGTGCCACCGGCGCTCCGATCGTCCCACTGCCCGTCGCGGCACCATCATCACTCGAGGGCGGTGTGGTCGCCGCGCTCGCCGCGATCTTTCGCGACTCCTCGGCAACTTCCTCCGCCGTTCCCGCGATGATCGCGAGCTCCTCGCCGTCGCGCATGAGCTTCACGATGGATTTCGGTGCGACGTCGCCGCCGATGATGAGCATGGACAGCTGCGACAGGACCATGCGATCGATCGTCCGCTCGACTGGGCGCGCGCCGTACGCGGGGTCATACGACAGCTCGGCCAGGAGCGAGACCACGTCACCGTCGGCCTCGAGTGTCGCCTGATGCTGCTCCCGCAGCTGGCCGCCGAGCGCGTCGAGGTGAATGCGAACGATCTTCTCGAGCGTGGTGCGGTCGAGCGCGTTGAACGCGATCACGCCGTTCAGGCGGTTGAACAGCTCCGGTCTGAGCGTGGCTTGAACGACGTCGAGAATGATCTTCTTTCGTTCTTCGAGATCGTCCGTCCGCTGCGTCGCTTCTCGCACCCCGAGATTCGAGGTCAGGATGATGATCGTGTTCGTGAAGTCGCAGAACCGCCCTTTCGCATCGGTCAGCCGCCCCTCGTCGAGGACGCCGAGGAGGATGTCGATGACCTCGGGGTGCGCCTTCTCGATCTCGTCGAAGAGCACCACGGAGTGCGGCGACCGACGAACCTGTTCTGTCAGGAAGCCACCTTGATCCGAGCCGATGAGCCCCGGACGCGACCCGATGAGCCCTGACACCGAGCCCGAGTCCTTGTACTCCGCCATGTCGATCCGAATGAGAGCGGAGTCGTCGTCGAAGAGTGCGGCCGCGAGCGCTTTCGCGAGCTCGGTCTTGCCGACGCCGGTGGGGCCGACGAACAGGAACGACGCGGGCTTCCGCTTCTTCCGGAGGTCGGCGCGCATGCGGCGAGCCGCGTCGGCGAGCGTATCCACCGCGTTGGGTTGCCCGATCACTCGCGCACCGAGTCGCTCCTCGAGCTTGAGCAGCCGCTCGCGTTCGCTCTCCATCATCCGCGACACCGGGACGCGGGCCCGTCGTGCGACGACGTCCGCCACGTCGCTCGGTCGCACCTCGCTCGGGACGAGGAGCCCCGATGCGGTGAGCGCGTCGAGCCGCTTGACGAGATCGGCCTCCTGCTCGAGCAGGTACTTGAGCGACCCGTAGCGGATCTCAGCCGCTCCCGCCACGTCGCCGGCCTTCTCGGCCGCGTCGAGCTCGGTGCGCTTGGCCTGGATTGCGGCGCGGGTCGACTGGACTGACGCCGAAACGGTCCTCTCCTCCTCCCACCGGCGGAGGATCGCGTCGAGCTCGGACTTCTTCGTGGCGACTTCGCGCTCGAGGTCCGCGACGTCCTCGCCCGCGCCACGCTTCGCCTCGAGACGGCCCTGCAGTCGCACGAGCGAGCGCTCACGCTCGTCGATGTCGTTAGGCTTCGACTCGAGCTGCATGCGGATGCGCGCCGCCGCCTCGTCGAGGATGTCGAACGCCTTGTCCGGGAAGTACCGATCGCGGAGGTGACGCCTTGCGAGCTTCACCGTCGCTGTGAGCGCCTCCTCGGACACGCGCACGCCATGATGCGCCTCGTACCGCGCTTTCACGCCACGAAGCATGGCGAGCGTGGTCTCGTCGTCGGGCTCGTCGACGACGACTTTCTCGAAGCGGCGCGCGAGCGCGCCATCCTTCTCGATGGACTCACGGTACTCGTCGTGCGTCGTGGCGCCGATGCAGCGCAGCTCGCCGCGCGAGAGAGCAGGCTTGAGGATGTTCGCCGCGTCCATGCCGCCTGCGGTACCGCCCGCGCCCACGAGTGTGTGGAGCTCGTCGAGAAACAGGATAACGTCTTTCGCCTGTTTCACCTCATCGGCGACGGCCTTGATGCGCTCCTCGAATTCGCCGCGGTACTTCGCCCCGGCGACGAGGCCGGTGAGGTCGAGCGCCATGAGTCTCGCCTTGCGGAGCGACTCGGGCACATCACCCGCGACGATGCGCTGCGCGAGGCCTTCGACGATCGCGGTCTTGCCGGTACCGGGGTCGCCCACGAGCACCGGGTTGTTCTTCGTCTTCCGGAGGAGCGTCTGCAGCATGCTCCGCACTTCGACGTCTCGGCCGATCACCGGCATGAGCTTCCCGTCGCGCGCGGCCGCGGTGAGATCGCGCGCGTATGTCGCGAGCGCGCTTCCCCGCACTACCGGCGCTTGTTGCTCAGCGGCCGGCTGCGCAATCGACGGACTGTCCATCGCCTGCGCAAGCTTGTCGGCCGTCCAGCCCGCGTCGCGCAACGCCTGGCCGAGCTGCTGTCCGGGCGCGTCCACCGCGGCGAGCGCGACCTCCAGCGGACCGACGGTGCTCGTCCCGCGCTTGTCGGCCGTGGCGAAGGCGCGATCGAGGAGGTCGCGGAGCGCGCGGCTCGCGATGGGCTGTTTGCCCGGTTCGAGGCTGCCGTCGTTCCCGGGGTCGGGGATCTGCTCGACGAAGCGGGCCGCCATGGCCGCGTCGAGCGATGCCGCCCCGGCAATGCGTGCGAGCGCACCGCCCGCCTCGAGCAACGCGCTGAAAAGATGCTTCGGCTTGATGTAGCCGGCGCCAGCTCGCGTCGCCACGCGGCGCGCTTCCTCGAGCGCCGCCGCCAGATCCATCGACAGGCGGTTGAGATCCATGATGAGGCTCGCTCCCGGGCGTTAGGGGCGCCCGTGCTACGGTTTGTCCGGCTTGCGGATCTTGATCACGGGCTTCGCTTCCGCCGGCGTCGGCGTCGCCGACATGGCCGGCGGCGTCACGGGGGCGATTGGCGGAGCGGCCGGCGTCGCGATGCGCGGCGCAGCCATGCGTCCGTCGTCGGACGCGAGTCCGAGCTTTCGCTGGTACAGTACCGCCGCTCGCACGCGATGGGCGGGATGCACCGTCAGATGCACGCCGCTGATGGCCGCCACGTCGGGCGGCGTGTCGAAGTTCACTGCGAAGTTGCGCTGCCCCGGGATCTCGCAGACGATCGTCTGCGAGAGGGGACGCGCTGGCCCGGCGGCAGAGTTGATGCGCAGGTCCACGCGCATCTGATCGCCGACCTGCCAGGCGGAGATGCCGTTCGGGTCCCCGAAGAGCACGATGCGGTACTCGTGTCGGCCGGCGAGGTTGAGCTGTGAGAACACCAGCGTCAACAAGTCGCCGTCGCGTTGCGGATGCCCGGGTGTTGCGACGGCCATGTAGAAGTGCTCGCCGCCGCGGTCGAGGAGGAACCGGAGCGCGTCCATCGATCGGTTGACGCGGAAGTCGAGATACTTTCCCTCGAGCGCCTCGACGAGTCGTCGGATGGATGCGAGTGTCTGCTCGGCGCCCGCGATCGCGCGGCGTAAGTCCTCGCGCGAATTCACGTCGCGACCGGAGGCCAGCAGCGCCCGTTCCTCCTCGAGGAGAGCCGTGTAGCTCGCGTCGGCTCCGGCGAGGAGTTGGAAGTACTCCCGCGTCGAGGGGCTCAGGTCGAGCGCGAGCGCGATGCGCCGCCCGGCCCGGTCGATCTGTTGGAAGAACCGGTACGGCGGCATTGCCGGGTCGAGCGTGTCGTAGGCCGCGTTGTCGAGCGCGAGCACGGCACGTTCGATGAATGCGAGCGTATCCCGATCGGCGCGCACGTCCACACCGCGGCGCTCGATCTGATCGACGTACCGCCCGACGGTCCGGTGAAGCTCGGCGTACTGTCCGGCGAGCAGCTTGATCTCGGATTGTAACCGCGTCCACGCCGCATAGAGGGCGCTGTGCGCGAGCAGGGTCGCACACGCGGGTACGAAATGGCCGTCGAGCTCGAAGCTCAGCGTCTCGGACGCACGGCGGATCTGACCGACGGCGAGTGCGTGCGGCACCACATCCGCCGTTGCGCCGAGCGACACACGATATTGCGTCCGGCGAAAGGCCGCCTGATCGGGGTTGAAGTCGTCGGCACCGACGCTCGCCGGGTCCTCTTCGCGTTCACCCGTCCGCACGATGTAGAGGACCAGCTCGTGAGCGCCCGCGAGGTCACCCTTACGGAACTCGGTGCGCGCGGCGTCATCGGGAACGATCTCCACCAGTTCGCCGTTAGGCGTGATACCCCGCGCCTGCAGCACCGACACCTGCACCGTCGTCCCGTCGTCCGAGACCTCGACTTTCGGATCGAATGCGGCCAGCCCACGCTGGCCGGTGTCGAGACGCACCCCCCCGCCCACGAGCCCCGTACCGGGCAGGCAATGGCGCAGCAGCCACGCGATCGACTCGTCGATGTACGCGTCCTGCCTCACGAAGTGCTCGGGCGTGAGGAGCATCCCCGTGATCCAGTTCACCGACCGCAGGCCGCCCTTTGCTCCACTCACGCCGGTCTCCTTGCTTCACGTCCACCGAGAAAGCTGTTCAATCCGAGTGCGGCCGGCTGCCACGAGTCGCGAAGCCGCGCCGGTTCACTCGGATCGCCCACGACCCATCGTTCCGTGACGGCATCGTGCATGTGTGCCGGCAGCACGAGCCGGTACACCGCGCGCCGCTCCGCGTGTTCCGACGGCGCCTGGTGCTCGCGGTACGCGTCGAGCGAGACAGGGCCGACGGTGACTTCAACCGCCGTCGACGCCCGACGCCCGACGCCGATCGCGGCGTCGATCCCGAGGCGCCCATTCGCAACGCCCAGTCGCGTCCGTCGCTCATCCGGCATCATGACCAGCCCCACGATCGTCCGAACGCGCCGCACCGGAAGCCCGAACACGAGCCGCAGCGCGAGCGGGATCGCGTCGGAGCGACCCGCCACACGATGCAGCACGGGGAGCAGTCTCGCTACCGCATGCCAGCGCCGCTTGGTCCACGGCTTCACCGATACACGGAAGATCCCTTCGATCCAGCGGAGGGCGCCGGACGGGTCATCCGGATGGAGTTGCAGAAACCCGCCGCCACGCCGCACGGCGTGGCTCACCTTGCCCAGCGGGTTGTCGAAGAGCGCGAACAAGGCGTCGAGGCGCAGGTCGTCGTCGCTGTCCTCACGGAGCGCGAACGGATGACTTCCGAGGGTACCCGTGCCGGCCACCTCGAGGACGATGCGCGTCTGATCGGTCAGCTCCACTCCGGGCTCGGGGTCCTGACGCACGACGGTACCGCGAATCCACCCGCGGCCGGCGCTCCGAAGCACCAGCTGGTCGAGGTCCACTCCGAGTCGCTCGAGACTCTGGATCGCCGAGTCCACGGTGTGACGCACCCCGCGCCGCGGGCTGCAGAAATCGGGCATGCGCGCCGGGTCGCCTGATACGTTAGGCACCGGCATCCACCTGCACCACGATCCGGTGGCCGATGACGCACCGCTGCTCGAGATGTCGCTGCAGCAGGTGGCGGAGGCGCACCAGCTCAGCGTCGGGATCCGTGAAGTCTTCGCGCGCCACGCGCACGGTCACCGAGTCGACGAGCTCCACGCTGGGCCCCGCCATTTCGGTCGCCGACGTGACGCGCACGTCCCTGATCCGGGGCTCGAAGGCGCGGCAGGCGATCTCGTAGTCCGACACCGTGACTACCCGCTCGCGGCTCCGCAGCAGCTCCGCGAACCGAAGGCGCGCATCGGCGTACGCGAGTGGCGAGCTCCCGCCACGCGTTGATGTGAGGCTCGTGACGCGCGCCGTGACGTTGGCGAGCTTCGAGTTGATGCGGCGGACATCCCCGACCTCGATGCCGTTCGCGCGCTCGCCGTCGCAGTACAACAGCCGCGCCATCGCGTACGTGTCGTACCGTCCGGCAGACGTCCGCGCCGGCCGGCACTCCAGCCGCTCCGAGCGGACGCGGTAGCGGCCGAGCCCTATTCCCGAGGAGACGTCCGCTTCCTCGACGTACGCTGTGCCGGATTCGCCGGTCACGCTGACCACGCCCATGAGGTGCCGCTGCGCATTGCCTTCGGGACGCATCGTGACGACGCTCCCGGTGCGGTCGAACGGAATGTGCTCGTTCCACACCTCGATGTTCGACGCGGTCACGCAGTTGACCGCGATGCGTTGCACGGCGTCGGCCACGCCAGTAGTGCCCGCCGGAAGCGGGATCTGGACCCAGGCGAACGGCTTCGCGAGCGCGTTCCGATGATCCGGCGGCAGTAGTCTCGGCACGAGGGTGGCGACCGCCGGCGGCGGGGCCGAGCGATGCCTCCGCCACGGCGGTACGGTCGGGAACACCCAGACGCGCGAGCCGTAGATCCCCTCGCCCACGGGCACGAGTCGCGCGAGCGGGTGCGGCTCGTCGTCGGCGAGCGTCGACTCGGCGAACCATCGCAGGCGCTGCACGCCGGCGCGCGCCCGGCGCGCCACCATAACGCCGTCCTCGAATACGCGTCCCTGCTGATCGAGCATCTGCCACGGGCTCCGCCTCAGCGCGCGCGCGACGGTTTCGTCCTGCGGCAGGATATCGATGAACAGCCCGAGCTCACTCAGGTGCGCCGCGTCGGTGTCGAAGGCGAGAAAGATGGTTGGCGGTGCCGCCACCGAGACCGGTGCGGCCGCCGGCGGAATGAGCTCGCCGCCGTCCGGGAGCCGCGCGCCGGGGAGGGTTTGGAACCGGCCGCGTTCCAGGACGCCGGCGAACACGAGTTGCACCGGCGCCACATCTACGCTTTCGTCGGGCGTGAAGCCGAACTGTTCGCCCGTCCGCCCGTAGCCGAACAGCTCGGTCTCCGGCGTTAGGCGCTCGCGCTCCTCGATGCCTTCGAACGACACGACCGTCTGCGCCGGCTCGGCCAGGCGCACTGGGAGGTCGAGTGCGCCGATCAGGTCATCGAGCACGGCCACGGGGAGCACGGTGGCGGCCTCGTCGTACACGCGCGCGACCTGCACGGCGAGCGTGTGAAAGAGCGTCGCGAGCACAGGATCCGGCTTCGGCTGCGTCCCGTACCGGGCGTGGACCGCGAGGTCGAACTCGCGCCGGAGCTCCGCGGCGATATCGCCGGCGGACCGCGTCGCGCGGCGAATGGGGTCGCCTGGTGTGGTCATCCGGTCACGGAGCCGTGGACCGCGCGCTCGCCGTCGACGAGGAGCGTGATGTCGAACCGCCGCTCGCCCGGGTTGCGGTTCGGTGATGTGCGTACGTGCTGTACCTCCGCCCAGCCCGCGCCGAGGTTCCTGAGTGCGGTGTTGAGGGCATCCACGAGCCCGGGCTGCTCCTGGAGACCGAGGTTCGCGTCGTTGAACAGCTCGAACAGGCCAAACCACGGCGCATGCGGCCAGCTCGTCGCTGTCGTGGCGGCCATGGCCTGGATCAGCCGAATGACCTGATCGGTCGCCTCACCGCGTTCGAGCTGGCCGTCGCGGGTGATTCGGATCGGGAGGGCTACGGTGCGCACGCGCAGAGTATGCGGCGGTAATGGGCGCTCCCGGAAGACGAAGGCGCGGCCATCGCTTACGGATCTCCGGGGTCGAAGAGCTCGTTCCACGCGTTGTCGACGCCCTGTTTGTCGAGTGTGAACCGGGCGAACACCCGGTCCACGGCGTCGAGCATGATGCGCTGGAGGTCGGCCTCGGCAGCCACCCCGGACGGCTTCGGTACGTTCTTCTTGATCTTGTCGCGAATATCGTCGAGCGCCTTCTTCAGACCTTCGATCGCGAGATTCAGGTCGTCGTTGACGACGTATTCTTCGACCCGGGCGGATGGCGGCCGCTTGAGCCAGTGCACCGCGCTCGCCAGCCCGTCCATCATCTCGGCATACTCCTCCTGACCGTTCGATGGGCTGCTCGGCTCCGTCTTTTGCGCCGAGAGATTAAGATGCGTCGCCCAGAGCCGCATGCGGAGCCGCCGGGCGAAGTGTAGCACCTCGGCCTTCTCGCTCGATCGGTCGAAGATGCCGGCGGAGATCTCCGAATCGTGCTGCATCCCGCGGCGGTTGCAGTTGGCGGAGCCGATGATCGCGAACTTGTCGTCGATGATGTAGGACTTCGAGTGAACAAACCGGGTCTTGTGGAAGAAGACCTTCACCTTCTCCCCGCCAGGCGCGTTTCGGAGGTTCATGATGAACTCCGCCCGCCGGTGCGATGCCTGTCCGCCCAGCTCGGCGTTCACCTGCGCGTCGTGCGGAATGAGGATGATGAGCCATCGGAAGGATGGCTTGGCGATGGCCTTCTTCAACGCGTTGCTGACCTCCATGCTGAAGAGGTACTGGTCTTCCATGTAGATGAAGCGCTCCGCCTGCTCGATCGCATGGGTGACCATTGTGCGGATGGTCTTTTCGCCGGCGCGATTGCCCGGCGGAATTCGGTCGTAGAGCTTGCTGTGGAACGTGCGGCAGACCTGGACGATTTGTCGGTGCCGTTCTCCGTCGACGGCGGTGCTTTTCGGTAGCTGCCCGGAGCTCAGTCGGTTGCGAAGCGACTTGTCCAGCTCGTTCGCGAAGGTGGGCTGCCGGGTGTCGTGGTTCGCGTCGGGGTCCGGGGAGTTCAGGTAGTCATCCCAGCGCTGAACGAACGTCGCGAGGACGTCGTCGGCTGCGGGTCCCTGGATCCGACAGTGGATATCCTCCCAGCCCAACTTGTCCGGGTTGATCGCGCCTGTCGGGTCGTCGAGACGCTTCGGGTCGAGGTCGATGCCGCCAAGGTACGCCACCATAGCCCCGGAGCCGCGAATGACAACGATCTTTTGATGGTGCGCGCCGATATGGAACAGCCGGTCGCTGATCGGGACCGGCGGCTTGAACAGGACCGCCGTCTTCCAGTCGACGATCCCGCGTCCGGTGGGAAGTTTGTTGACGGCATCGATGGCGAAGACGGTGCCCGGCGTGTCGAACGGGGTCATCGCGCCGTTGGACCATGCCATGACGCGGATCTCCACTCGAGCCGCCGATGCGGCCTTGAATAGCTCGGTGACCTTCGACGACGTGTCTCCGGCTTTGAGCGGCATGCCGAAGTACGCGTTGCCGTTCAGATCCCACCCGGCCACATAGACGAACGCCGGCCCAGTGCGGTTTGGATCGGGTTGCGTCGCGAAGCGTATCTGCTGCGCCATGTCCTCGTACGTCTCACCGCCGCGGATGAGGTGCTTCACCTCGTTACCGTCGGTCACGCGCGGCATGCCCCCGCCCTGTTCGAACCAGCGGGCGTGATCCGGATCATGCGGGTCGTGCATGAGCCGGAACGTACTCATCTTGTTAGGCGCGACCAGGATGGAGCGTCCCGTCGCACGCTGGTCCGCTGGCAGCGTGATCTCCAGCGGGTCCTCGATCGGGTTTCCCACGTCGTCTCCGAAGACCGTTAGGCGGCGGTTATGGGGCGGCGAAAAGCGCGCGCGTGTCGTGCACCTTCTCGATCCGGTCCTTCGTCGCCGCGTCGAAAGGCGCCGCCGTCGGGCCGCTCGGCTGAAGCGTCTTGGCATCCACGAGGCGGTGAGCGAACCGGAAGCGGTCGAGCGCGCGGGCCTCGGGTGCGCCGAACGACGCCCCGCCCTGGGATTTCGCGGAGTCGAGGTATCCGAGGTTGCCGAGCCGCGGCTTGAGTCCCTCGGCTGTGTCGGCAGCCGGCATGGTCAGCAGCATGACCACGCCGATCTTCGCGGGCGGGCGATTCGGGAACATCTCGATCTCGATGTCACCGAACAGGTCCCTGGTCGAGCCAAACGTCGGAACACTGAATTTGACGACGCCATCGGCGTCGGTCGTTCCGGGCAGCTTCTCCTGACGCCAGAACAGCGTGCATTTCATGTTGGCCATCGCGCGGCCGTTGACGTCAAGGAATCGAATCTCGAACGGGACGCGCGGCAGCCCCACGGCCGGCGACTTCGGCACGCGCAGATCGTCGGGGACCTTCGGATCGCCTACGTTCGCCATGCGCTCATGCTCGTGTGAAAGTGGAGCCGGCGGACACTGTCACGTCGCGGATTTCTTGCCGGCGTCGGCCGCCGCGGTTTCCCGCGGTCGTTCGGCAGGCGCGCAGTCGTCGTGCACCTGGGCGAGCGCGGCACGCGTGGGGTCGTCCAGCTGGCCGGTCGGCGTCATGTTCGGGAACTGCGTCGCGTGGTCGACCTGGAACTCGCGGACGTTGTCGGCGAGCGCCGGAAACCGCTCGTAGCCGAGGTTGTGGAGCCGGCGCGTCGCCGCGGTGTCGTCGTCACCCTCCACGTCGACGTGCACGTCGAGCGAGAACTCGAGCGACTCGTCGTTAGGGTCGCGCCACGTCACATGCACCTCGGCCGGCACCTTCAGGTCTCTGATGGTGGCGAATGCCTCGGCGTCGGCGACGCCGGTGACCGTTCGCTTCCCGTCGTTCACACTGAACGGCGCGCCGGGCATCGGGGTCGCGAACGAGTCGAACAGGCGGATCTTGTACATCCGGAGGAACTGTTCGCACGGAGACGCGCCGGCGATGCGGTCGTAGAAGCGACACCCGAACGTCTCGTCGGTCGGGCCGAAGTGACGGCGGCGAGTCGGGCCGGGCGTCAGTCGCTGCTTGGCATCGAGAAAGAACCGCTTCCGACAGTCGGCCGGGCCCTCGCTCGCGCGCGGGCACGGCCAGTCTTTCACGGACAGGCGGAGCTCCGGTCGGAACAGGAACACCACAACGCGGCGGTTGATGAGATTCGCCCCGTCGCGCGACTCCTTCGGCAGCGACTGAACGTCCTGCGCCGAGAGCATGAGGAGTGGGTTGAACTCGCCACATCCCTGGAAGTCGGCTTTGCCGCCCGCGTCAGCGCCGCGGCCGAGAAAGTCGCTCTTCTGGAGCGGCTCGGGGCAGAGCGCCTTCATGAAGGCCGCGAACACCGTTAGGCGCGCCGACGCCCGGGGCAAGCCCAACCGCTCCGCTGTCGCCTTCACGTCCATCTTCTTCGACCAGTCGTCGCCGCCGAACGGATTGGCGAAGAGCTTGTCCCAGAGCCGCGCATCGTGGACGAGCAGTGCGTACACCGCCGTGGCGCGTCGGCCGGCGAGCGTCTTGTTGTATTCGTCTTTACCTGTCGGGTCGGCGTGACCGAACACGCTCGCGAGTGGAAGCTCGCCCGCTGCGTTCGCGCGCTTGCGCCGGAGATCCGGCAGCTGCGCGAGGAGGCGCCCGGCCTCCTCGCGCAGCACGGACGAGTCGAACTCGAACAGGACGTCGCCGACGTTGAAGCAGGCGATAGGCCTGATGTCGATGGCGAGTCCGTTGCGCTGGGCGGGCTGGTCGGCCAGCGCGGGCGCGGCGAAGAACGGCCGCGCCTGTTGCTCCGGATGCTCGCCGACAACACCGGTCTCGTCGGCCTCGATGATCCGGCCGGTCTCGATGGACGCGTCAGCCATCGCTCAACTGCCGTGCACGGATTCGAGCTTCGCCACCGTCGCGGCGTCGGCCGTCCCGCTCACCTTCAGGCCGAAGTCGCACTGAAATTCCTCGAGCGCCCAGCGCCAGAGCTTCGTCGCGGCCTCACCGCTGTCGTCCACAGCCCCGCGATAATAGCCGAGGTTGATGAGTCTCGCGCGCCAGCCGGATTCCTCGGCCGCCGGGGGCAGCTGACCGATCGCGATCACGACATCGATCCCGAGCGATGGGATGCGGAGCGCGCCGTTGCGCGGCCGTCCCACGATCTCCCGCTCGATCACGCCGCGCCCATCGGTCGTGAGGGCGAGCGGGTCGCCCTCGATCGTGAGCTCGGCGGCCACGCCTTCGAACGGTTTGTTGTCGAAGTCGAACACGGCGAACCGGAGCGCGAGCGCGTCACGCTTCACCGAGAAGGTGTGGCGGCGTCCGGTGGCGGCCTGCACGGTCTTCTGGCGCCGCTCGGGGATGTAGACCACATCGCCCGGTGCGAGGACGCAGGGGTTACGCCGGGCGCGCCGCAGTTTCTCGTTCTCGCGCAGGTTCCACACGGTCATCGTGAGGAACCCCGCCTGCTCGGCGATCAATGGCAGGTACTCGCCCGGCTGCACGACGTGGGAGGCCACCTAACGCGGGGTCGTCCGTCTCCAGACGGTCACGCTGGCTCCCACGCGTCCTTGTCGAGCGTGGGGAACGTGATGCGACACTGCCCTGCCTCGATGCCGTCGTAGCGCGCCCGGCCGTCGCCGTCAAGCACGCCTTCCTGGAACGTGCCGTCGGGGAAATCGATGCGGAACGCGAGCCCGGGAACTGGTTTGCCGTTTGGCCCGACCATCTGGATCTCGATCCAGTCGGTCTTGACCTCGTCGAGCGTCGTCGGGGCGAACGCCGACGCACCGCCGGCTCCCGCCCCGGCCGTGCGCGGGGCGCGCGCCGGGATCGTGACGCCGAGGGCGCGCGGTGGTGCGGGATCGAACGTGGTGCGCAATGCCGTGAGCTCGGTCGCGCCGTCCTGCGAGCTCCAGACGCTCGCCTTGAGCACCGGAGACGCCTTCGACACGGACAGCTTCACGAAGCCCGGCGGATTGAGGTGCACGATCGTGCCGACGACGTTGTTCATCGCACCGGCCGACGCATTGAGGTTCACTCCCGCCGCGATGGCGAGGTTCGCGTCGGCGGCGACGGACACTTCCATTCCGGTGAGCGTCAGGTCGGAGCCGGCGGCCGCTTTCTCCGACTTGCCCGCTGTCCGCACGTAGTCGCTCTCGACCTCCTGCACGAAGTTCTTGCAGCGGATGCGAAGCTCCTCCTTCGCCTCGATGGCGATGTCGCCCTCCGAATGGATCGTCAGCGTCGCTGCGCCGTTCGCGTTCTGGAGCTGCAGCATGCACGCGCCTTCGGGGGTGAAGATCTGAATTCCTTCGGCGCCGTCTTCGTCGCTCACCCGGATCGTGTTGCCGCTCTTCGTGACGATCTGCTTGTACTTGAGGTCGGGCGGCGCGTCCTTGCCATTCCACAACGCACCGACCACGTACGGCCGCGCCGGATCGCCTTCTTCGAACGCGACCGCGACCTCGTCTCCTACTTCTGGCAGGAACTGAATCCCGCGATTATTGCCGGCGAATGGCGCCACCATGCGTGCCCAGAGCAGCGTGTCGTCCGGCTGCTGGAAGTGAAGCCGCACCTGAACGCGGCCCAGCCCTGCCGGGTCGTCGATGCTGACGCATTCGGCGGTGACGAATCCGTGGAGAATCTGGCGCGCACGCGGTTCCGGGTTCGTGTAGTGATCCCACGGCGACGCCACGAACGCGTTCCGGTACTGCTGGCCGTCCCACGTGTGCGTGAGCTTGACGATGCCAAGCTCGCCCACTGGCTGCGGGAGCTTGAAGTTGCCGGAGTCGTCGACGACCAGCGTTCCCCCGGCGGCCAACTCGTGCCGTGTAGAGCTACCCTCGACGACGATCGTGCTGCCCAACGCGCGCTCGCTCTCGGCCATCACGCGCTCGCGGAAGTCCCCGAGCGTCGGCGCGCGGGACTGATGCGCGAGCAGCAGCGGGTCGCCGGTGGACGGGAAGTTGCGCGCCAGCCTCGTCACCGCGCCTGCCAGCGCCGGAGTGCCGATGAAGACGGGTTCCTGCCGGCGGTCGCGGAAGACGTAGCTCTCTTTTTTCTCGACTTCGTACGCCCACCCCTTCACACCGGCATTCCGCGGCGCGGCGCGCACGGCGAGCGCCAGCAGGTCCCGCCCCCACAGGACCGCGGTCCCCTTGTGCTCGAACCCGCGGCGGACCTCGATCTTCCCGCCGCGCGGGCGCACGAAGCATCCCGCTTCGTCGGCGGCGCGCAGGACGAATTCCCAGTCGCTCTCCCCCCACTGCACGAAGTCCTCGTGCTCGCGCTCCGGCACGCCGGTAGCGGAGATAGTCGGCGAGATGAGCTGCAGCACTTGCGGCAGCGTGAGGCGAGGGAACGCCCGCAGGTTGCGGTCGGCGTCGAGGAAAACGGAGCGCGACGTGACTTCGAGGCGCCATTCGGCGCCGCCGTTCAGCTGATGCTGCTGCGACGCGGCGGTGACGACGCCGTCGAACGCGACGTCTCGCTCGGCGTCGAGATCGCGGTCGTCGTCGTAGATCTGGATCCGGCAGTCGTGCCCGGCAATCTGGTCGATCGTGACGGGGAAGTTCGTGTCGCGGAAGAACACCACGGTCGCGCGATCGTGGCATCCGAGCTCCTGAACGTAGTCCAAGCGCTCGAGGTCACGGTTCTGCAGCGTGAACCGATCGGGGAACGACACGACGAGACGAACGGCCATTGCGCTGCCTCACACCGTTCGGGGGCGCACCATCGGTCGGCCGCCGCCTATTTCGTGAGCTTGTGCTTGGCGACGTTCGCCTCGTCGAGGACGACGGCCAGCTCCATGTACATGATGTTGTTGTAACCGGTGAGGCTCGCCACCGCTGCCTGCGTGCCCCCCATTCCCGCTGCGCGCCCGCCGCCATCGCTGATCGCGGGGTTGAACGTCTCGAACACCGAGATCCACCCCATGAACTCGACGCTGTTCAGCACGCGGTCGCCGTCCTCCGCATAGTACGTGATCGCAACCTTGTGCAGCGGGTCCTTCGATTCCGTCGCGATCTTCCACAGGTTGATCACGTCGTCCTGCGTGATCCTCGACGTGTCGTGGATGTCCGCGAAGATGAAGGCGCGCCCTTGAAGCGAGTCGCCGATGCGGCGTCCCACCTGGTTCGCGCTGCGCGACAGCGAGTAGCGAGCCTCGATCGGGTAGAATTTGACCGAATCGATCTGGCACATGACGCGCTTGTACGTCGCGTTCCCAGCCACCGGCTACCTCCTCGACGAAGTGGGACGTGCTCGCTCGCGCGACGTGGCCGACATCACGAGCGGGGCGCGGGAAACGACGCCACACGCGAATGCGCTAGTGCGAGCGAGTGGGCGGAGACGATACCGCCAGCGTGGAAGCGTCGCAAGGCAGTTCGCCTCATTGAACGACGACGCTCGACACCGACACTCGGCCGGCCGATAATACCGAATCGCGCGCTGGCTGTGCTCGCGCGCGCTTCCCCGGAGCGCAATGTCCAAACCCGCCGCCCGCGTTGGCGACATGCATGTCTGCCCCATGCAGACCCCGGCAGTGGTGCCCATCCCCCACGTGGGCGGGCCGATTCTTCCGCCCGGCGCGCCGACGGTGCTCATCGGAGGGCAACCTGCGGCGTGTGTCGGTGACATGGCCATCTGCGTCGGCCCGCCGGACGTGATCATCCTCGGGTCGTTCACGGTGCTCATGGCGGGCAAGCCCGCGGCCCGGATGGGCGACATGTGCGTGCACGGCGGGGTCATCGTCGGCGGCTTCCCGACCGTGATGATCGGCGATGCGGGTGGCGGCCCGGGCGCGCCGCTCGGCCCCAACATGATCCCGGCCCGGACTGTTCAGGGGGCCACCATGAGCGCCGCCCGCCAGCAGGGCGCGGCGTTCGTCGAGATGGGATGCGACGCTCCGAAGCCGCCTCCCCCACCGGATCCAAAGCGGCCGCATTACGTCGAAATCGTCGTCACGCACCCGTCTGGCGCGCCGGCGCCGGATCAGCGCTACCGCGTCGTGGACTCAGAGGGCCACGAGCACGTCGGCTTCGTCGGGGCGGATGGCGTCGGGCGCGTGAACGGCCTCCCACCAGGATCGTGCCGTATCAGCTTCCCCGATCTCGACGATCGGTCGTGGACGGAGGAGTGATAGCTCGACGCGCGCGCCGTCAACGCTGAACGCCTGCGACCATCGCGCTCTGCTTCAGCGCGTGCTCCATGAAGAAAGCGGGCACGAACTGGTGGACCGACTTGTAGAGCTCATCTCGCTTTTCGCTCACCGCGATCGTGCGGATCGCCGGCGGTGACTTGTCCCAGAAGTCGGACGGAGTGAAGAGTACCGACAGGCGCGGATGCTCGATCTCGCGCGCCCCGTCACGCCCCTCGATCAGAGTCGCGCCGGACGCGGCATCGCGGAGCTGGTCCAGCCAGATGCTGTTTTGCGAGTACACACGGAGTGACCGGCCGCCGTCCCCGCCGCGAAACCACGCCTTGAGCGCGCTGCAGAACGCGAGCGTGGTCTGCGTGTCCACGCGCTCCTTCCCGTCCTTGTCTCGGGTCGCGAACACGCCATCGAAGTTGTAGACGTCCCGCAGGACACGGTCGTTGAAGCGGGCCACGCGCCCCTGTGTCAGCACGCCGTGCACCGCGCGGATGCCCGCGCTGAAACCGGAGATGGCGCAGTCGCCGACCGGCTGGAGCGGGAAGGGCACCTTGTCCATGCGCTGGATGAAGTAGTTCACCTCCTCGAGGAGGCGTAGCGCGCTCGCCTGCGATGTCAGGTCGCCGAACGATTCCGTCTTGCCGCCGACCGGGAAGATGAAGACGCACTTCCCGCCCGCCGCGTCGTGCTGGTTGACCATCGCCTTGCCGATCGCCCAGTGCTGCCGCTGCAGCATGTAGCGGTCGATGAGATCGATGAAGCTGAAGCTGAACGGGTACTCGGGGGTGAAGTGCGCGGGGATGTTGGGATGGAAGAAGATGTGATAGTTGATGGGCACCTGCTGCGGGGCGATCCCGTCGGTTGGCGCACCGATGAACGGGAATTTCTTGACGGGGTCGTAGATCGCGACGAGGCGAGGCGGCGTGGGACGTTCGGCGAACAGAAGGCGGCCGCGGGGCGTGATCCGGACGATGCTGTTCTTCGACGCAGCGGTGCTCCCGCGGGGGGTGAGGATCGGCGTGTCGAGGTCGCCCACGTCGAGCGTGAGCGGACGCACGGCGAGAGGGCGCGGGTTCGGGCCGCGGCGCACGGCGTCCACGCTCGACTCCGCATCGCGCAACTGTCCGAGCACCACAATGACCTCGACGTTGAAGCCGCCGCCGTCGCGCGAGTGTGTGCTCAGGGTCCGCACGCCGATCGCCTGCTCGCCGTCGAAGGACAGCGTCGGCGTGCCGGTCTGGTTGAGGCGCAGGTTCTGCACGACGTCCCAGAACCCCGGATGCTCCACGACTACGCCCACGCGCGTCGCCGTTGCCGGCACCGCGATCTCGAACGCGCCCGGCGTGCTCATGCGCGCCAGGTCCTTCCCGATCGCGCTATCGAAGATGGCAGCGACGCGCTTGGCGTTGACGGCGGCGCCGAGGACGTCGAGAACGCGGACGACAAGCGTGGAGGGCACCCGTTCAACCCCGGGACGTCGGGTCGCGGGGGATGGCCGCGGCGTCGTTCACCGCCGAAAAGTCCACCGGCTCGACGAGGCCCTGAAACGGCGGATGATCCTGCGGCGGCACTGGCGGCAGGGCGGTCTCCGGCTCTGGCTGTGGCATCGGCAGCACGTCGATCGCGTCGTTAGGATCGGTGAGCGCGAACAGCTCCGCCGTCTCGAACAGACGCAGGATCAGCTGGCCGTCGCGGATCTCCCCGTGATAACGAATGCCGGGCCGCATGTCGGTCAGCGCGAACACGCGGTGCGTTCCGGCTTGGGACCCCTGCTCCATCCGGAACGTGAGATCCTGGAGACCATCCTCGCTCACCACCCGCAGGATCGACTGCTCCGTCCACGGGAGATGGCGCCGCTGCTCGAGGCCGTAGTTGAACACGCTGCGCTTGACGACGCGCTCGCACGGCGAGTCGTGGGTGAGTCGGTCGTAGAAGCGACAGGCGAACGTGTCGTGGGTACGAGAATGCTCGCGGCGTACTTCGGTGAGCGCGCGTCGGGCCGCCGCATTGGCGAAGAAGCGCTTGCGACAGCCGCCCGGACCCTCGGTGGCTCGCGGGCAGGGCCACCGATCCGGGCTGACCCTGGACCCGGGGCGAAACAGGAGGGCCGTCACCCGGCGGTTGGGCGTGTTCGCTTCGTCGCGCGCCGATTTCTGCTCGGCGCGTGAAAGCTCGGCGTCCTCGGCGCGCGAGAACCGGAAGATGGGGTTGAACTCCCCACACCCCTGGACGTCGCCCTTCCCCCCGGCGTCCGCACCGCCAGCGAGAAAGTCGCTCGGCGCGAGCACGAAGGGCTGCCCTGATGCGTCGCGGCAGTGCCTGTCCATGTACGATTTGAACATCGTCGCGCGCGGCGGACGCGGCCCGTTAGGCGGCACTCCGAGATCGGTCGCGATCAGCGAGAGGACGGCCTCGCCCCAGACGTCGCCGCCGAAGGGCGTCGAGAACAGTGTTTCCCACATAACGACGTTGCGCGTCAGGATGGCGAAGATGGCCATCGCGCGCCGCCCGCTCAGCGTCTTGTTGTACTCGTCGTTGCCGACCGGATCGGCGTGGCCGAAGATCGAGATCGGCGCGGCCGGGTGCAGCGTCATGAGCGCCGCGAGCAGGCGAAGCTCGTCGGCCGCCTCCGGCGTCGGGAACGACGAGTCGAAGGCGAACCGCGTGTCTTCCATTCGCCAGCACGCGATCGGGATGAGCGGGCTGCGCAAGGTGTTGAAGCCATTTCCACTCGCCGGAGCGACGAGGGCCGGCGCGGTCTCCGCGACCGGCAGGTGGGCCGTGAGCCCACCACTCGTTAGGTCGCGGAAGCTCATCGCGCCGCCCTGCTGGCAAGCGTCGTAAGCGCACGGCGCGCATCGTCGATGACGTCCGCTGGGTAGATGTCGAGAGCTTCCACCGGGCGGCCGAGTGGAACGCCAAGAGAGCGCGCCGTCCACACGGCGAGGTCGCACATCCGCGCCGAGCGGCGTTTCGGGTCGGTGCACATCCGCATGACCGCGCTCCCGTCATTCAGCCACCCGAGCAGCCCGACCGCAAGGCCCGGGTCGTTCACGTACATGAGATACTGGGCCGCGGTCTTGGCGCCGGCGGGCGTCGTTTCGTGCACCTGCTGGACGAAGAGGTCACGCTCCTCCACGGCGCCGAGTCGCACCGCGGCCACCTGTGCGGTCGCAAGCACGTCGGAGTCCTCCTCGAGCGCAGCCACGTCACGCAACGCCGGCACATCCGCAAAGCTACCGAGCCGGCCGGCCGAGAGATACAGAAACGTGCGCACGAGCGGATCGGCGACGCGGGGGATCGTGGCGATGACATCCGCGCTCGGTGGCGGGTCGGCTACGGTGGCCAGACCCTGGGCGGCCACCGCCGCGGCGGCTGTCGGTCCGGTCGCCGCAATTCGGAGCAGCGCTCGCCCGGCGCCGGGCGCGTCCTGTCGGACGAGAGCGAGCGCCACGATGTGCTGGGCAACGTCGTCGAGCGACGGGAGCTCGCGTTCCGCGACGCCGAGGAAGGACGGCGGCGCCGCGCACGCTCGTCCTGGCATCTCCCAATCGTGGTGGCGAGCCGCCTCGAGCAGGTCGTCGGCTGTCATGCCTAACGCTGGTGGGTCACGTCACGGGGTCGGCTTGAACACGCCGCCGACCGCGGCGGCACGTAGCCCAGTGATCTGATCGCTCTGCGGGATCGCGGCCCGCTGTTTCGTGCCGAGCAACGAACCGCACGGCGTGGCCGTTTTCAGCTGACCGTAGCCGATGATGCATCGCGGCACCGACGACTTGAACCGGTTCCCCGGCGGGAAGCGCTCGAACCGCGACGGCGCGCCCAGGCTGTTCGCGTTGTACATGAGGTTGCGGTGCGCCCAGATGTCCTCACGCACGTTGCCCGGCTCGCCGGTCCCACCGTCGGCGATGGTTTTCCCCTCCTCGCCCAAACCGTAGTGTTCGAGGTCGAGCACGTGGCCGAGCTCGTGAGCCACGGTAGCCACGCGCAACGGCGCCGCCGCCGGATCCGCGTTGAACACCAGTCCGGGCTGCGTATCGGCGTTGATCCCCCGGTTGTTCCCCGCGCCCTCGAAGCCGCCCGCGATCTTCGGCACGGCGTGGACGTTCAGCATGTCCTGGACGACGGCGCGGTTCAGCACAATCCGGAATTCCTGGTGCGACAAGATGTTCACCGCGTCGTTAGGCAGGGTGCTGCCGGTTCGATCGAGGATTACCGAATCGTCGACCACCCTCGCGACGTCGAATCGAACGCCAGCCTGGGCGTAGATGGCGTTGATGCCCGCGAATGTGGCGTCGATCTCGGCACGCGTGAACCGCGGGGCCACTCCATTCACCGACGTTCGGTGAAACGCCACCGGAATGACGATGAGGCCGTACACGCGAACCGCGAGCTCGGCGAGCACCGGCCCCGTTTCGGAACCGTGCCGCACCGAGAGGGTCGTCGTCCCGATGCCGCGACCACGCAGCGCGACGCACTCCTCGGGCATCGGCGGCGGGTCGACGTCGAGCGAAAGCTCGACGTCCGTCGCCGTGATCGACTGCCCGGCGGCTGGGAGCTCGATCGACACGACCCGCTGGTTCGGCGGCAGCGTCGCGAACAGTGGCGCCGCCTTGTCGATGCGATCGCGCACTACCCGGACGTGGATCGTCGACCCGAGCGTGACCCCGACGGTGGGGCCATGCGCCGGCCCGCCCGCACAGATCGTGAACCCCCGGTCATCGATGTCCGGCGCGCTCGCGTTGGCCGGCCCGCGCACTGCCCGGGCGAATCGCACCGGCGCCACCCGGTGCGGAGGTGACGTCACCGGTAACCCGGAGAGCACCTGCACATCGAGGTCGAAGCCGGGATGCAGCATCTTGATCTCGAAGCTCACGGGAAGCCGCTCGCTTCTCTCAACTTCGCGGACGTGTTCGGCCCGAAGCGACCGTCGACCGCGAGGTTCTCGTCGGTCTGGAAGTTCATGAAGGCCGACTCCGTGCGCGTCGGCGGCTGCGTCTCTTCCTCCTGCCTCGTCGCGGGCTGCGGGTCGCGTCTCGGTGCGGTGATCTGATACCCCGTGAAATATCCGAGTGCGTCGAGCCGCTGCTCCTGCCCGAGGAGCTTGTCCACCGGAGTGACCGGCGTGAGCGACACGAGGTAGTCGGTGTCGAAAATGCGTACCGTCACGTTGCCCACGAACAGCGGGATCACGGGGACGCCCACCTCGCCCTCGGCGTTGGTGACGCCGCGGCTGATCTCGACGCCCGCAGCCGAGATCACGAACGGGGCGCCGGCGATGCCGAGTCCACTGCCCCGGCCGGGCGCGATCTGGAAACGCACGGGCAGCGTCTGCACGACGATCGTGTTCTGGCCGAGGAGGTTGTCGAAGAACCGAGAGACAAAGACGTCCGCCATGCCTGCGCGCTCGTGGGTGGATGGAGAGATTCGTTAGGCGCCGTCGTGCAGCGATTTCAACCGGTCGATCGTAGGGGCATCGAGCGCCGCTGACTGCGGGAGCCCGGCTGCCTTTTGGAAGCGCCGCAGCGCCCCCCGCGTCTTCGGCCCGATGATGCCATCCGCCTTTCCACAGGGGAACCCGAGGTTGTTGAGCCGCGCCTGCGCTCCGCTCACGGTGTCGGCGGGATCCAGGTGACCGAGTCGTAACGTCCAGGCGTAGTAACCCGCCGACGGGTCGTCGGCGAGCCAGAGCGCCAGGCGAGCCTCCGACGTGTCGGGCGCGATGGGCTCGACCACACGGCCTTCGCCGTCCGTACGTCCCTCGCGCAAATCGCCGCCAACCATCACCGTGTAACGCTTGTTCGCGTATGCCGCGCCGGTCGCGTCTTTCAACGCGACGCGAAGGAACACGCCCGGATTACTCGCCTGGAAGCGGTGACTCCTTCCGGTGTCGCAGGTCAGCGGCGTATCGTCCCGGTCGGGGATGTAAATCCGATCCCCGGGGAAGATCAGGTTCGGATTCGGTCGCGTACGCCGGAACGCGGCGTTCTTCGGATGCTCGTAGATGAGGCGGTAGTCGAGAAAGCCGAAGCGCATCGCAATGCTGGCGAGACATTCGCCTTGCGCGACAATGTGCGTCGTGGCCATCGCGGTTACCGTGTCCCGCCCGCGGTTGGGCCGAGCCGGACGTTAGGGGTGGAGATCCTATGCAGACGTTGAGCACTCAGCAAGCGGCTCCGCTCGGCCCGCCTGTGTCGTGTCAGGGAGGGAACACCGTACCGCCGGCGCCGCCGCGCCCGCGGCCGAGTGGTGCGCCGGTCATCGTCGTCGACCCGACGAAGTTGGGCTGGGTGGAGTTGGAGCTCGTGAACGCACGCGGCGAGCAGGTGCCGGGCGCGGCGTTCGAGCTCACGGATTCCGAGGGCGGCACGGTCCGCGACCGCCTCGGCGACGCCGGTCGCATTCGCGTCGAGGGGCTCCCGCCAGGCACGTGCACGGTGCGCTTCCCCGATCACGACGCGAAGCCCGCGTGATGCCGCGAGCGTCCATCGCTGCCGCGCGCCGAACGCCGTCAGCATCCGTGCACCTCGCGCAACTTCGCCTGGGTCGCCGCGCCGCACACGCCGTCGACGCCGAGGCCGTGCTCACACTGGAACTCTTCCACGGCGGCGCGGAACCGATCGAGGTCGCTGCCGTCCACGGGCCCCGGCGCGTAACCCAGGTTCACGAGTCGCGCGGTCTGCCCTGGGCGCGAGTCCACCGGATCGAGATGGCCGATGCGGAACTCGAGCGTCACCTCCGGAACGCCCGACGGCCGGAGCACGAGCGTCCCGTCCTCGGCCGACGGCGGAATGGGGTGCTCGACCTTGCCGCTTCCGTCGGTCGTGACTTGCGCCGCCGAGCCGGCGACGGTCAGGTCGCCCTTGGCATTGCCTAACGGCTTCCCGTCGACACCTTCGACCCGGAGTCGGAGGCGCGTCGCCGGTACTCGAACCGTGAACTGATGCCGTGCGTCGACCGGCCGGGAGACCTCGCGGGCGACCTTGTCCGGCACGTAGACGACGTCACCCGGTCGGAGCACATCGGGCGATGCCCGCCGTTCGCGGAGTTCGGCGTTGTCTGCGTGATCCCAGATCGTCGCCGGGTCGGAGAATCCGTACTGCGCGGCGATACGGGTGAGATGCTCGCCCTGTTTGACCTTGTGCGGGTGGCTCATGGCACCGGGCCGGTCGCGCGCAGGCCGGCGGCCAGCGCGAACCACGTGAGTGACGTCGCACCTGGCGCAGCGACACCGAACGCTCCGACGGGGCCGAAGAAGTCCGTCAGCTCCGCGTCGCTGGAGTGGCGGAGCAACACGGGTAGCACTCGCGGGTCGTAGAATCGGAAGTAGACGGCGCGGCCGTCCGGATGCCTAACGGTGAGAAAGCGGCGGACGTGCGTCCGCAGGGTCTCCATGGTCGCATCGGCCTCGATCAGGATCCCCCATGGTTCGTTCCACACGGTGTGCAGCATCCAGTCGAGCGTGGCCCTGTCCACTGCGACGAGGTACGGTGCGATCGCCCAGTGATCTTCGTCGGCGCTCCCCGCGTAGAGCGACACCGCCCGCTCGCCCAGGGCCCGCGCCTTCGGCGGGATCGCCGGCATGTCACACGCGTCGAGGATCGCAAACAGCCGGCCGTGCCAGGCGAGCTGCATCGCATCGGTGAGCGTACCCTGGCGCTCGGGGAGCAGCGCGGCCCCGGTGCGCGGATGATTTGCGCTCACAGCGAACCGTTCACTTCGACGACGCCGGCGGTGCGTCAGGGTCGCCGACTTTCACACTGCACGCCAGCGTGTAGTCCTGCGCGCGCCCTTCGTTCTCCGCGAAATACACGAACCCGGTGTCAGCGATCTGCTTCGTTTCCGTCGCCTCGTACGTGATCTCGAACGGCTTGGTCGCCGTCGCACCCGCCGAAAGAAGCTCCGTCACGCGAAAGTACACCCGCGAGTCGGTCCCCCGCTGCCCCGTCGTCGGCCGATCGATCAGACCCATCGGGTCGTTCGGCTTCGTGAGAGGCCCGAACGGCAACATCTTCATCTCTCGCGCAACGGCAGCCACGGTCGGCGTTTCGGCATCCACATCGCGCTTCCATTCGACGATCCGCCGTTCGCCGAACACGCTGCCGAGCAGGGCGTTCTGAATCTCCTGGTCCGAGAGCATTTCGTGGAGCGTCTCGTCCATGAGGTCTTTGGGGAAGTGAGCGAGGAACGCGAGCAGCGCCTGCCGAGCGCCCTCAATGATCTCCTTGGGCACCTCGATGATCGCGCCGAAACGCAGGCGCCGGTCGTTGTGCCCGTTGACCGGATCCTGCTTGTCGAACGCCGGGTTCTTCTCCATGTACTCCCCGTACCCGTGCCGGTGCGAGCCGTGCGCGGTGATCGCCAGGAACCCGTCGTCAGGCACCTCGAGCTCGAGCCCGTTGTCGGGCGGCCAGCCTTGCATGCTGTCACGGACGTTCGCGAACGGCTCGTTCGTCTTGGCTTTGTCGAGCGGGTAATAGATCAACCGTCCGTTGATGCAGACGTTGAGGCGAATGTAGTCCTCGTTCGAGGAGCGGTTGATGAACCTCGGCAGTTGCACCGTGACCTTCTTCACGCGCGACGACGCCTCCGGCGAGTACCAGCCTAACGTGACCACGAAGCAGTAGACGTCGCAGTCGTCGGGCATCTTCGACATCGGCACCGTGATCTTCGCCATCCGCGGGAGCTTCCCCGGCGTCGGCCGCGTCAGCTGAATGAGCGGATCCATCTCCCACCACTTGCGTGTCGTCTCCGTCTTGAACGGGCCGAACGCGATGTGCCTCAGCAGGCGCGGCCGGACGACAATCGAGTTGAGCATGTACTGCGGCGTCCGGCCGACCGCATGCTCGCCATACTCATCGGGCAGCGGCGGCAGGTCGACCGCGAACTCGTAATCGCGGTCCGTCGGTTTGATGTCGCCGTCGAAGTCGTAGTACCCTCCGCGTCGCGTCGCGAAGAACATGAAGCGGATGGCAGGCACCGGCGTGTCGGGCTGCTGCTCGAAGCGGAAGCCTTCGTAACGGGCGACCGCGAATGCTTTCACCGGGTGCAGCATCGTTGGGTGAAGCCCTATCGGCACCTCGACATTTTCGTCGCTCGTCGTGTGCGTACAGTCATAGACGTACCGGCCCGACGCCCAGAACCAGTCGCCGCTCTGGGGCCAAAACGGCCACTTCTGGTCGAAGATCGGCGACGGGATGCGAAGCGGGTGGTACGCGGGATGGTCGCCGGGCGCCTTCGCGAACGCGCCGACATCCAACAGACACTCGAGGGACGGTTTGAGCGCGAGGTCGGGACCATAGAGATGCGTCACCTCGCTCCGGCCGTTCTTCAGCGCCTCGAGGTCCGCCGGGCTTTTCACATTTCCCAGGCCGAGCAGGTAGCGATACCCCGGCGCCGGCGTGACCTGAAACGACCACGGATAGAACCGATTCCACTGCGTGTACACGCGATGGTGACGCGTGAAGTAGCTGCGCGTGAGCTCCCCCTCGACTTCGACTTCGCGCTCCTGGAGGCGCGGCTTGCCGTCGGGGCCGAGCGCCTCGATGACGTTATGCGCGTTGTCCGGATCGAAGTCAGGCCCGTACCGCTTTCGGTTCACCGGCACCCAGCTCGGAATCGAACGCATATACGATCCAAAGATGCCGACCTCGATCATGTTGCAGAGCGTGTCGATGATCCACCCGGCGGTCTCTTCCTCGATGTCGTGTCCGGTTTCGGCCAGAATCTTCGCGCGCAGCTCCTGGTACGCTCTCGCGGCAACCGGGTTGTTGAGGAGGACGCGCTCCTTGAACTTCTCCCACGCGTACCGCACGAGCTTCTTGAAGATGCCGCCCTGCGCGTAGTCGTCGGGCCGCCGGCAACCGCAGTCGTACCCCCGCCCGGACGCCGGGACCTTCGGCTGCTGTCCCGGCTTCTCCACCGCCAGATCGTAGTTCGGCGAGCGCAGTCGATGAAATGGCCGCCGCTGCGGCCAATAGATCTTCCGTTCGTTCGGCGAGTGATGATCGGGGTTAGGCAGTGTCTTGTCCCCTACCCCGTCACCCGCTGCGGGCGCGCCCGCTGCTGCCGACTCGGTGGTCCGCGTCTCGGTCGTCACTTCGTCTCGGGCCTCAGGTCACCGTATTCGGACGCCAGCTCGGTGATGGTGGGATCATCGAACTCGCCTTCCTGACCCGGCGGCGGCTTGATCCCGTGGTCGCGCTGAAACGCGCGCACGTAACGCCGGCGCTGCTCTAGCGTCCACGGCTCCGTCAGGCCGCTGCCGTAGCCGAGGTTGTAGAGACGCTGCCGGCCGCCCAGCTCACGCTCGTCGGGCGCAACCTCGGGTTCGTCGGCGTCGGGCTCGAGCGACGTGGTTTCCGGCACGTCAGGCAGCGGGCTCGCGACCGGTTTCTTCACGATGCGATAGAGCTCGTCGGGCCTGAGGGTGTACGTGAGAAAGTACTCCTCGTCGTCCCACATGTCCGTGTCGGCGTGGATCGGGGAAACACCCGGCTGCTCGCCGCCGGGGACGTTAGGCACGTCGATGTCTACGATCTCCGGCGTCCGCGGGATCGCCGCCGATCCGACGGCGACCCCCGCGACGTCCAGCTTGAGCGTGATCACCCCGATGGGGCTCAGGTACGGGATCCCGATCATTCCCTGCGCCGATGTCCGGCCGCGCACGACCGCCGACTGTGTGGACTGACCGAGCATGGCGACGAAGCGCATGTTCGGCACGGGGATCTGCCGCGGCCCGTCGTGTCGCTGCTCCTTCGGCGCATCCATGAGGAGCTGAATGGCGAACATCTGCAGGTCGCGCTCACACGGCGATCGCTGCGCGATGCCATGATAGAACCGGCACCCGAACGTCATCTCCGGACGCGACATCCGGTCGGTCTCGTTGCGCACCTGCTTTCCGAATCGCCGGCGGCGCATGTCGTACTGCGTGTTGCGGCGCGCGTCTTCGTCGGACCAGAGGTGCGACTTGCACTTCTCTAGTCCTTCTTCGGCGCGCGGACACGGCCATTTGTCGGGATCGATGCGTGTTCCCTTCTCGAAGAAGAAGATCATCACGCGGCGGTTGTCGCGATTGGCCTGATGCCGCAAGCGGCGGCCGAACTGTTTGTCCTTCTTGTACATGTCCGCTTCGGCCTTGGCCAGGATGAGCTGTGGATTGAACTCGCTGCATCCCTGGAACGCGCCGCGCTTTCCGCCCTCCCCGAGAAAGTCGTTGCGCGACAACGCGTACGGCGTCCCGTTCGCGTCGACGCAGAGCTTCTGCATGTACTCCATGAAGATGGCCTTGCGGAGCGTCGCGTCGTTCACGCCCGTGACTGCGTCCTTGCGCGCTTTCTGATACCGCTCGATGGCGTGCTTGAGCTTCTCCTGCTTCTCCTCGTCGTACTCGAAGCCGAGCTCCTTCAGGATGATCCGAACCGCGTTATCACCCCAGACATCGCCGAGCTCGACGCCGCCACGAGTCGTGCGAGCGCGCTTCGACGAGTAGAGACGCTCCCACGTATCCAGGTCGCGAATGAGGATTGCGTACACCGCTTCGGCGCGGCGCTCGCTCAGGAGCTGGTTGTAATCGACCTCGCCTTCGGGGTCCGCGTGCCCCCAGATGCCGAGCGGGCACTCGAAATCGTGCCGCTTGAGCGTTCCGTGGAGCGCGATGAACGCCTTGCGCGCTTTCGCGCCGACGAAGCTCGAATCGAACTCGAAGTGATCGTCCGGGACGTCCTTGCAGGCGATCGTGATGAGCGTGTGCCGAACCGTGTTGAACGTATCGGGCTTGTCGCTGTGCGTCGGCGCCACGAGCAAGGGGAGGACGAAGCGATTCGGATGCTTGGCGGAGATGCCGCCCTCGTCCTCCTCGACCATGTCGGGGATGAACATCCCTTCAGCCATCGTCTCTCCTCCCCTGTCGCGTCCCGCTGATGACGCCACCTACCCGGTGCCACGCCGCCGAGGATAATGCCTAACAGGTCACCGGCTCCTTGTCGCCGTGCACCTCGACGAGCTTTCTCCGCGTCTGTGAGATCTTCGCGCGGTTGTTGTCGTCATCGAGGTCGCCGTTCGGCTTGAACGATGGCGGAAAGTGATCGCGCTGAAACTCCTCGATCGCCCACCTCAGCTGCTCGCGATCCTCGCGCCCGTCCGTGAGCCCGGCGAAGTAGCCGAGATTGTTCAGTCGTGCGCGCATCCCGGCCGGCGTGCAGACCGGGTCCAGCCCGCCGACGAACAGGTCGAACTTGTGGCTCATGGGCGGGCGCGGGATCGGGGACGGCAGCGGCTTCTCCTTGCCGAACACGTGGAACTCGGCGTCGAACGCCGTCCGGGAGATGTTCACCCCGACTCGCCCATTGTCATCCGTGAGCCGGTTCTCGTCCCCGCCCACCGCGCTCGGGCCGAGCTCCACCCGGAAGTCGCAATATCGGTTGTCGATCGGCTTCTGCCACGGGTCGAGCAACCGCATCTCGAGTCGGATGATCGGCGCGGTGAGCTTGAACTTGTGAGCTGTCCCCGTGGGTTTCGTGACGGTCTTACGTCGCGGCTCAGGGACGACGACCACGTCCCCCGGCGCCAGGACGTGGGGATCCTTGCGCTGTTTCCGCAGCTCGGCGTTCTCCGGGTAGCTCCAGATGGCCTGGTAATCGGAGAAGCCGTAACGTGCGGCGATGCTCGAGAGATGTTCGCCCTGCTTGACGGTATGTCGTGTCGTCATCGCGAGACGGGACCGGAGGCCGACGTCGGCTGCCGCGACCGCCTGCCTAACGTCAGGCGGCCAGGCGCGGCACGACGGTCACTCGGAGCGGAAGAGACGGCCGAGGCGGTCGAGCAGGCCACCGTCCGGCTTCTCCGCTGCGTCCTCGGGAGGTGCCGGAGCCGGCGGTGGGGAGCTCGCGGCCGAGCTGCTCGGCGACGGCGGCCCGGTTGTACCGTCCCGCGCCGGTCGGTGAGGCGACGCCGGGTCCCGCAGCGCCTGGAGCTCCGGATCCGGCTCATCGCGCGGCTTCGCCTGCACGCTGAACCGGAGCTTCGACATGCTCGACCGGTCCCCGCGCGCAAGCCAGCCGCCCGCGTTCAGGTCCCGCGACACGCGCACACCGAGATCCTGGTGCGAGCTCACGCGCAAATCGGAGTTCTTCGGCGCGGGCGGCGCCTCGGACGTGGACTCGTCCTGCGGCGTCTCCTCGTCTTTCGGGTCGTTCGATCGCTCGTCAGGCATCAGCCCTCGCCCGCCTTTGCCTTGCTGAAGTTCGGCGTGTCGATCTTGAGCTGGAACGTCTCGGCCGGACCCATCGGCAACACCTCGAGTTTCATGTCGAGCACGCCCTGCGCGAACTTGCTCTCGTCCATGTCGATCTCGAGGTCGAAGTTGTAGATCGTCCCCTTCTTCTTCTCGTCCTCGAGCATCTCCTCGATCGGATTACGAACCTGCTCGATGACGAGCTCGCGCGTGAGACGCTGCTCGGCGACGCGGCGCAGGTACACGGCGATGCGACGCTCGAGGTAGCGCAGCACGCGGTACGACGTGAAGAACTTGAGGATCCCCTTCGGGTCCTCCGCCTGGCTGCGGCTGCCGACGAAGCAGAGATCGTTGTCCTCGTTTCGGATGATGGAGACCACCTGCTTCTCCATCGAGAGCTGTTCCATCTGGGCGATTCTCGGCTCGATGCGCGCCTTCTCTATCCCGCGAATCTTTCCGAAGATCATACCCACCGGCCCCTGAGCGATGCCGCCGCCCGTCATCCGGTCGGTGCGGGCGAGGGAGCCCGCGAACAGCATGGATGCCGGGGCGAAGAGATCGGCGTCGTCACTCGCGCCGTCGGGGCGCTCGAACCAATGCTTGTCGCGCAGCTTCACGTAGCCGGCGATCACGACATCGGCCGCCGCCTTGTTCTCGGGGCGCTTGAGGAACTCGTATGCCCCGCCGTCAGTCCGGAACTGGTCAGAGAGCGCGCGGAAGTTCTTCTCGTCCTTCAGGTCGCCGATGAGCAGCATGCCCCACTTATCGGCGATGTCCTCCATGCGCTTCCGCACGTTGTCGGGCACGTAGCCCGGCAGCACGAAGTTGCAGATGAACTGCCGGAAGTTGAACGTGTCGTTTCGGCTCTGCACGAATTCGTCGATGGCGACGATCGTCGAGCTGTCGACGTCGCTCTTGATGGCCGCCGTGTCGGCGTTGAAGATGAAGAACTCCACCGGTGGACGCTGCACGGCGTCGCGGACGTCGCAATTCTCGAAGAACAGGTGCAGCTGCCGGTAGCTGCGCTCGACCGGGCGTATCTTCTCGTAGAGCTCCGCGAGCACCTGGTCTCGAACCTTCTCGAGCTTCGCGATCTCCGCGTCGAGCTTCTTGAGGGCGTCGGCGTGCGAGTCGGTCTCGCTCAGGAGACGCGAGAAGTTTCCGACGCGTTCGAGGAACTGCTGCGCCGTCTCGGCGGTGAAGATGTCGCGAAGGGCGGTCTTCGGCGGGGCGGGGTGGATGACGTTGAAGATCTCCTCGATCGCCTTCCCCGCCGTACGCTTGCCGATGATGTCCGCCGTGGTCCGCGTCGCCACGTTCGACTCGCTCACGCTCCACCTCCCGCGGTACCGGCGATGTTGCGGAGCTGCTGCTGCAGCTCGGCGACCGCCTCGATGATCTCCTTCCGCTGCGCCTCGTTCTCCCACGCCCGCTTCACGCCTAACGTCGCGAAGCGCTCTCGCATGCGGTGCAGGAGGTCAATCTGGCTCTGCAGGTCCGCCAGGTCGTTGCGCTTGCCCGGCTCGCGCGACCGGATCTGCTTCGGGTCGAAGTCCTTGAGGCTCTTGAACTCGAGCTCGGCCACGAACTCCGTGCCCTCCTCGCCGACCGTCGTCTTGAAATCGAGCGCCGGTTTGAACTTCTGGAACGCCTCGGCGAGGGTGCTGACCTTCGTCGGCGCTTCGTCCTCGTTCGCTTCCTGACCGACCCGGTCGAACGTCATCGGCAGCACAGTGGCCGTCGTGTCGGTGGGGACTTCGCGCGGTGCCGAGCGAACCCCCGCCCGCGTGATTCTTACGACCGGCATATCGACCTCGAGACAAGTGAGAGTGATCGAACCAAACGACGCGCCCGTTCGCGATCAAGACGGCTGCACGGCCCGTCGGGCCGAGGACGCCGTGATCTCGTCGGGTTTTCGGGGCGGCGCTTCGCGAACATCGCGTCGCAAGCCACTCGACGCCACCGTGCCGCGCTCGGCCTCGCCGGCGGCGGATCCCGCGGTCTCGGCCTGTGGCGCAGTCGCCGGTAGCGCCGCAGGCGTTCCCGGCGCCGACCACACGACGTACGGCAACAGGCCGGCGCCCACGATCGCCATCCCAGCGAACAGGACCACCAGCAGCCACCGTCTCGCCGAATCCGTCCCCGCGAAACCCATCACCGCACGCACCTCGCCGGGCACACTCGTGCTGTCTGCAACTCCTTGATACGCGGGCAATGCGTAGAGCGGCGGTCGCCACGGCACGATACGCGAAAACTCCGCGGCGCCGCCCGTCGGTGCGCGAAATCGAACCGCGACCGGCGTGCGTGCGCGCGCCAGCCGGACCCGCGATCCGGCCGGAACACCGAACACGAGCGCTCGCGCGGTCGTGATCTGTCGCGCAATACTCGTCAGGCTCTGCGTCAGCAGGATCGGATTCAGGGCGATGATATACGGGCGGCCCCAGGTACCCGCAAGAGCGCGCAGCTCCGCCGCATCCACGTTGCCCGCACCGACGATCCACAGCGCATGTCCCGACTGGCGCGCGGTTTCGCTGGCGACGCGTCGTCCCTCCGGGCCGCTCAGAAGTCCGCGATCATCCCGGCGACCAGAAACGTCGTTCCGCCCGTCCGTGATGAGGAGAACGCCGCCGCGGGTGCCGGTCCGTCCTTCTCGCACCGCTCGGTCGACCGCGACGGTACCCTCCCGCAGAGCGCTGTACAGCGCCGTGTTGCCAGCGGCATCCGGCGGCGGGAGCAGCTCCAGCGCGGCAATCGCCTGACGGGGCGTCGCGAATCGCGCGCCCGCGATGAGTGGCGCCACGCGACGGCTTTCGAAGGGCGCGATGGCCACTTCGACCCCCTGCTCCGGCAGCTCGTTCAGGAAGCTGCGGACGGCGCTCCGCACGAACGCCACACCCTCGCCGCGCATGCTGCCGCTGACGTCCACGAGCACTATGAGCTTGAAGGGCACCGACGTCTCCCGCACGACGGTCACCGTCGGCCCGATCATACGTGCGCCCGCGACTCGTCCCGCCCAGAGCTCTGACGGCGATCGCGACTCGTTGGCTGCCACCAGCGCGAGCTCGCGGGGCGTCAGGTCGAGCCTCGCGAGGAGACACGGAACGTCCACCTCTGGCGCACACCGGACCAGCCGCGCCTCGGCCGCGGGTGACGGTGTCTGGCTGTGCGCGGGTGACACGACACTGCCCGCCGTTAGGCAGCCGACCACACACCCCGCCGCCCGGGCCGCACCGCGAAGCCGACGGAACCGGTAGCGCGCGCCTCCTAGGTCGATCACGTCACCATTGCGCAGATAGATCGCCGTCTCGATCGGCACCCCCGACACGACGACTGGCGCCGCACCGTCGGACGTCTCCGGGAGGATCGCGAACCGTCCGCCCTTCCATTCGATCGTCGCTGAGGTCGTCCCGCCCGTGAGCGCAACGCCCGACCGCTCGTCGAGCCCCCATTCTCGCAGCGCCAGCACCCCGATCGGACGGCGGTGCGCTCCTTCGAGCTCGACAATGGCCGCTGACCGTTGGAGCGCCGGCGCGACGACCCCCGCGGCCACGGCGCTCCCCACGATGACGAACGCGAGGAGCTGCCAGACATCGGACGGCCCGGGGAAACAATACACCAGTCCACCCGCCACCCCACCGGCAAGGCCGAACAGCAGCCCATCCAGCGGCCGCCGCGCGTCACGCCGCGCGTACGCGAGCCCGAGCACCCCACCTAACGCGGCGCCGAGGATGGCCCACGCGGCGACGCGCGCCCCAACGAACGCAGCGGGAGCAACGCTCCCGGCGACCACCGAGCGGAGCGGCGAGCTCGCGAGCGCGCCGAGCATCCCGCCCGCAGCACCGAGTCCCGCGCCCGTCAGCGCGCCCAGCGCGAGGTTCCGTGCCGAGCGGAGCGCGTCGGCCAGCAACGCCATGGCGCCAACTAGGACGCCCAGGATGAGCGCCACGACTCCGTCGAGCTGCGTGTAGTCGTCAATGATGTCGCCGAGGTCGGTGAACGTCGCGACGATCGTCCACGCGATGAGTGCTCCCACGAACCCGGCCAGCGCCGCGACGGTCCCGCCCTTCGCCAGGAACCGCACCACCGGCGGCTCCGGCGGCCGCGGCACCGCTTTCGGCGGCGGCGGCCGCATGCGAAGCTCGATCTGCCGAGCGGGCGAGAGCCCGAGCTGCTGCGGGGTCTTCGCCTGATCGAGGTCGACGCCGTTCCAGAATGCCCCGATCTCCTCGTCCGGCCCGCCGCGAATCACTAACCCGCGCTGCCGGAGCTCCTCGAGAACTTGGAAGAGCTGCGGGGCGAGCGGCCGGTCGTCGTCGAGCGTGAACGCCACACGCTGCACGCCGTCAGCTGTGGTGAAGTCGAAGGAATAGGCAGGCATCGACCCTGAGGCGGATCTCCAAGAAGCGCGCGCGAACCGAGGACAGACCGGGCTGCGAGAGAGTACCGGCGCACGACACCAAGGGTCAATACCGACCGCGACGCGCCGTTCCGTACCGTAGGAGGCTTTGGCATTGGAAGAGCGAGCGCGCGGCCCGCTTGCGAGAGGTGCAGCAGCAGGTCAGGTTCCGGCGTGCGGACCACTGACGACCAGCACACGCTAGCCCTCCGATCAGCGGGCGAGGGATGACCTCGCCAACCGCGACGCACCGCGCTTGTCCGCACTGCGGGACGAGAGTCCTTCTGGGTGACCGCTTCTGTCCCACGTGCGGTATGTCACTCCAGAAGGTTACTCCCACACCGGCGAACTCCCCTTGGGACGCCGTCCTCCGCCGTCTTCAGGCGGCCACGCTCGGCGAGTTCGAGATCAAACGCGAGCTCGGTCGCGGCGGGATGGCGGCCGTGTACCTCGCCCACGACATCGCCCTCGACCTCAAAGTCGCCATCAAGGTGATGGCCCCGGGCGTCATGATGGGCGAAGGGATGATCGATCGGTTCCGCTTCGAGGCCGTCACCGTCGCGAAGCTGTCCCATCCGAACATCGTGCGCGTGCATGCGCTGCGACAGGCCGCCGAGGATCTGCACTTCATCGTGATGCAGTACATCCCCGGGCGAACCATCGAGCGCGTCGTTCGCGAAACGGGGCCGCTGCCCATCGACGTCGTGCGCACGGTGATCGGCCAGGTGGCGCACGCACTCGCCTACGCGCACCGCCGCGGGGTGGTCCATCGCGACGTAAAGCCAGGCAACATCATGCTCGACGGGACGGGCGACGTCGTCGTCACCGACTTCGGCATCGCGAAGGACGCGACGGCGCCGTCGCACACGCTCACCGGGAGCGTCGTCGGCACGCCAGCCTACATGAGCCCCGAGCAGTGCTTGCCGCAGCCGCTCACCGGTGCGTCCGACCAGTACTCGTTAGGCGTCGTGGCGTTCGAGATGATCACCGGACAGGTGCCGTTCTCGGGGCCATCGTACTCGGTGATGCACGCGCACCGGCACGGCGAGCTCCCGTCCATCCGGAATCTTCGCCCTGACTGCCCTCCCGACCTCGAGGCCGCGGTCACGCGCATGCTCGCCAAGACGCCCGAGGCGCGTTTTCCGTCCATCGGCGAAGCCGCCGCGGCGGCGGGCGCGCGACCGCTCGGCGAACACGACCCGATCCGCGTGGAGCTCCTCCGACTCGCTGCGGTGGAGGAATCAGCGGTGCTGGACTCGGTGTATCCAACGCCGCGGAGCCCCGTTCCCCAGACGCGAGCATCCATCCCGCGTCTGGCGCCCACGGAACCCGTGGCGTCGCAGGGCGACGAGCCTCGACCGCCCACCCCACCGGCCCAGCCTCCGGCGCCACCGGCTCGCGCGACACCGGCCGCGCCAATACCACCGGCCGGGGACATCTCCGCAGCGCGCACGGTGGTGGACCCGGCGTTGCTCACGCCATCTCGAGGCGTCACCTCGGGCGTGCAGCCGGCGGCTACCAGTTCGGCGAGTCGCACGCCATCTCGACGCGTCATCATCGGCGCAGTTGCTGCGCTGCTCGTCGTGGTCGCCGGCGCGATCGCGATCACGCGACCGTGGCGCGAGGTAGATGCGACGGAGAACCATCCCGCACCGCCCGCACCGCCCGCACCGCCCGCACCGCTGCCACCGCCGGGCCCTGCCCCGACCGCGACGGTTCGCATTACGTCAGTGCCGCTCGCAGTCACCGTCGGCGACACGTTCAGGCTGGCGGCAACCGTCCAGGGTCCCGACTCGCTCTCACCTGGACCGAACGAGTGGAGATCGAGCGCCCCGGCGCTCCTGCGCATCGACTCCAACGGGCGTGCGTTCGCGCTGCGTGAAGGCGCCGTGACCATTCGGCTCCGCCGTGGCGCCCTTACCGACTCCATCGTGCTTCAGGTCAATCGGCGCACGGTGATAACCACGCCCCCGCCCCCGGTCGCTCGGCTCGTGATCACGTCGCCCGCGCGAACGATCCGCGTTGGGGAGCGCGTTCGGCTTCGGGTGTACGAGATCGACGCGGCGGAGAATCGGCGCCCGCCGTCCGCTCGCGTGACGTGGAGCTCCGCCGACGTCACGGTCGCGTTGGTCGATCCGGCGACTGGCGAACTCGTCGCTCGTGCGCCCGGGCGCGCAGTGATCTCCGCGAGGACGCCAACCGGCCGAGCGACCATTGCTCTCGCGGTGGCGGAACCGCCGACGGTTCGTGTTCCCGATCCGGCCAGCCCGAAAGAGGACTCCGTCGTGGCGGCTCCTCCGCCGCCGGCGCCTGATCCCGAGCCGGTCCGCGAACGGCCCCCACCACCGAAGTCGCCTGCGGAGTTGCGCGCGGAGCTGGAAGAAACGGTGCACAGCTACGCGCGGGCGATCGAGGCCGAGGACCTGGTTCGAATGCGGGGGCTGTTCCCGGCTATGACTGGGGCGCAAGCCGACGGCTTCCGCGCGTTCTTCGACGGCGCGCGAGACATCAAGCTCGCCATTGGGCGGATCGACGCGCACGGGCCGCTCGCCGCGACCGTCGGCGCTGTGGCTCGCGCGAGGGTGACGTACCGGATCGAGTACTTCAACACGTCGCTCCGCCGAAATGCACGCGAGGCGGCCGCGTGGGACGCGACATTCGAGCGCACCGCAACGGGGTGGCGGATGCTCTCGGTTCGCTGACGTCGGGATCCCCGCCGGTTAGTCCCGCAGAGCCGCCGCTCGTTCCTCACTCCTTGCCGAGTGGGAGGTTCGCGGGCATCATGACGCTCCGAAAGCCCCGCGGCGCCGACGTTCGGTTGCGCGGGTATCCCGTCCCCCTCTTTCCATCGCGCGGCGGTTATCCGCGGAGAGCGGAAATGCTTTTCAATCGTCCACGCGCCGTCGCCGCACTTGGCGTCGCACTGGTGCTCGTAGCGGCCGGGTGTTCAGGGGGAACTGACGAAACGGGGCCGACGTTCAGCGTCGCTCCGGCCCAGGCGTCGGTTTCGGTGGGCGGTTCGGTTCAGCTTTCCGCGCTGAACGCAAATGGAACCGTGACTTGGTCGTCGGCCGACGAGACGGTCGCGAGCGTCGTGTCGACCGGGTTCGTCACGGGGAAAAAGCCCGGGCAGGTCACTATCACGGCCGCCTCGTCGCGCGGGAGCGCAACTGCCGCTATTACGGTGCTCCGCCCTGCCGCCATCGGTCTATCGGTGAGCTCGTTGTCGTTCAACGTCGTGAGCGGTGGCACTGAGGCGACGCAGACGGTTCAGGTGAGCGACGCGGGCGACGACAGGGTCGGCGCGCTGAGCGTTGCCGCGATCAGTTACACCGCCGGTCAGCCGACGGGCTGGCTCACGGCAACGTTGGCGGCGACCGCCGCACCGACGCCGCTCTCGGTGCGCGTCGCCCCTGCAGCGCTCGCAGCTGGCACCTATTCGGCAACGATCTCGGTGGCGGCGGCCGGAGCGACGAACAGCCCGCAGACGATCGTCGTCACGGCGAACGTGGCCGTGCCGCCATCGCTCGTGTTGTCATCGTCGGCGGTGAACTTCAACGCCACGGGTGGTGGCGCCAATCCGCCGGCGCAGACGGTCAATGTCACGAATGGCGGGTCGGGCACGATTACCGCCCTTACGGCGACGGTGACCTACACTGCGGGGCAGCCTAACGGGTGGCTCGCCGCCACGCTCGGCGCGACATCTACCCCCGCGGTGCTCACGCTCACGCCGACAATCGGCTCGCTCGCGAACGGAACGTACACGGCGACGGTGTCGGTGGCCGGCACGGGCGCGGCCAACAGTCCGCGCCAGATCGCGGTGACCCTGGTCGTCGGCCCGGGGCCGTCGATTGCACTGTCGGCGACGTCGGTGACGTTCCAATCGGATGTTGGCGGGGCGAATCCCGCGGAGCAGGTCGTGAACATCACGAATGCCGGCGGCGGATTCCTCACGGGACTCTCTACGTCGGTCACGTATAGTGCTGGCGCCACGGGCTGGCTGTCGACCGTGACGCTCGACGCGACGACGGCGCCGACCGCACTCACGCTCCGCCCGACTGTCGGGACCCTGGCAGCAGGCAGCTACACCGCAACGGTCGCGGTGTCGTCGCCGGTTGCGTCGAACTCGCCACGCAACATCACGGTCACGTTGACCATCGGCCCACCGCCCAGCCTCATCCTCGGTGCGACGAACGTCTCGGTGAGCGCGAACCGCGGCGCAACGTCGTCGGCCGTGTCGGTGCCGGTGACGCGCCAGGGCGGCGGCGTGATTACCGGGCTCACGGTGTCGACGGCGTACCAGTCGGGCAGCGGGTGGCTGACGGCCACGTTGGCGAGCACATCCACCCCGACGACACTCAACATCCAGGCGGCTGCCGGTGCACTGGCACCGGGTCAGTACACGGCCACCGTGACGGTGGCAACGCCTAACGCCGCGAACTCACCGCGGACGTTGACCGTTACGTTCAACGTGCTGTGGTCGCTCGCGACCGACGTCTTCCCGGCGATCGGTCCGTACTGCTCGGCGTGTCACTTCAGCGGCGGCTCGCCGCCGAACCTGTCGAGCGCGTCGAATTTCTACAGCAGCCTGGTGGGTCAGGCGACGACCGTCCGCACAGGGTATCCCCTCGCTACGACGCATCCCACGCGCATCGTGCCCGGCAACGCGAACGGCAGTTATGTCGTGGATCAGATCGCGCGCGTGACGGGCGCCTACCCGATGCCGCCGTCCGGCACAGCGGTGCCGCCCAACATCATCAACCTGCTCGTCGCCTGGATCAACCAGGGCGCGCCACAGAACTGACGACTCGTTTCACCGTTTCCGCAGGTTCCTTCGCCTCCCGACGTCCATGAGAGCGCACATGCACCGATTCACCACGGCATTGGTCGGCCTCGCCCTGATCCCATCAGCCTCGCTTTCCGCCCAAACGCTGCGATCGAAGGTCTCGGATCTCTTCCGGTTCGGCGAGTGCGGGGAGGCCCTGTGCCTTCAGGTGAACGCGGCGGTGCACGGCCTCCACTATGTGCCGTCGGCGTCGGTCGCGAGCGGCGCCATCCTCGACTTCTTCACGCGCGCGATCGGTCTCAGCGTCTCGAGCATCCCGATCAGCTCGTCGTCTAGCGGGATCGCCTTTTCGTTCGGCGGTGGCGCGCCCGTACAGACGTCAGTGTCATCGGGACCTATCTTCGCGGAGCGATCGCAGACGCTCGGCCGGAACCGGATGCTCGTTGGCGGCAACGTCACCGCGATGAGCTTCAAAACGTTCCGCGGACTGCCGCTCGACGAGATGGTGTTCAACTTCCCGCACCAGAACGTGGGCAACCCGACGTACGGAGATCCGGATTTCGAGAACGACGTGATCCAGGTGCGTGCGAAGCTCGACCTCAGCCTGCTCGTCACGACGGTGTTCGTGAACTACGGGCTGCTCGACAATGTGGACGTCGCCGTCGCGATCCCGTTCGTTCGCACTTCGCTGTCCGGAGAGAGCTTTGGCGAGGTCCTGCCGTTTGGCGCTACGACGCCGCACTTCTTCGGCACGCCGGGGGCCCAGTCGCTCACGGCCACGGGATCGACGGAGGGCTCGAGCGTCGGTGTTGGTGATCTTGCGGCGCGCGTGAAGATCGGGCTCGTGCAGGGAGATTCGTCGGGGTTCGCGCTGTTCGGTGATGCCCGACTCCCGACCGGCGACGAGGAAGAGTTCCTCGGCGCGGGCGACTGGTCGATGCGCGCACTTGCCATTTACTCTGCTCGGCACGGGGGGTTCTCTCCCCACGTGAACGCCGGAGCGGTGATCCGTGGCGGCGACCGGAACAACGGGCTGCTCGCGACGGTCGGCTTCGACCAGCTGATCTCGCGAGCGTTTACCCTCGCGATCGACGCGATCGGGGAGTACCAGTTGAGCGACAACGAGGTGGACATCCCGGAGCCGGTGCAGATCACGGCGCCCTTCGCGCGGACCGTGGTCCCGACGAACTTGCCGGGGGCGAAGGATCATCTCGTGCATACCGCCATTGGCGTGCGGTACTCGCGTCCGAACGGCCTCGCGGCGCTCGTCAATGCGTTGATTCCGATCAAGGCGGGAAGTTTGCAGCCGCGGGTGGCGTGGACCGCCGGCCTCGAGTTCAGCTTCTAGCGGAACACGTGTGAGATGTCGATAGCAGGCGCGCAGCGGCCCTGCGGCCACGTGCGACTGCTATGG
>Ga0075420_100000176_pt1 | contig 45903 bp, 39 predicted proteins | sample SoiMetdeltSBSDD4_FD_75296 | JGI IMG/M metagenome (GOLD analysis project Ga0075420, IMG submission 75296) | Bulk soil microbial communities from a Populus tree surrounding site in Tennessee, USA - Soil MetaG P. deltoides SBSDD4 | ecosystem: Environmental > Terrestrial > Soil > Tree plantation...
GCGGCTGCCCACCTCGGCCTTCTCGGGTGGCAACCAGCAGAAGATCGTGCTGGCCCGTGAGCTGGACCGAGACCCCGACCTGCTCCTGGTCGGTCAACCCACGCGGGGCGTCGACATCGGCGCCATCGAGTTCATCCACCGCCGCCTCGTGGCGCTGCGCGACGCCGGCCGGGCCGTGCTGGTGGTCTCGGTCGAGCTGGACGAGATCCTCGCCCTGGCCGATCGCATCCTCGTGATGCACGACGGCCGTCTCGTCGGCGACGTGCCTCGCGCGGCGGCCACCGAGCGGGGGCTGGGCCTCATGATGGCGGGGCTGCCGGAGGCGGGGTGAGCGCGCCGGTGACCGGGCGGGCCCGCCTCGCGCACGTGGTGTCGGCGCTGCTGCCTGCGGTGAACCTGGCGCTCGCGCTCCTGCTCTCGGCAGCCGTGATCGTCCTGATCGGCGAGAATCCCGCGCGCGCCCTCCGGCTGTTGGCGACCGGCGCCTTCGGCAGCGGCGAGGCGATCGGCTACACGCTCTACTACGCGACGAGCTTCGCCTTCACCGGCCTGGCGGTGGCGGTCGCGTTCCACGCCGGGCTCTTCAACATCGGCGCCGAGGGCCAGGCCACCATGGCCGGCCTCGGGGTCGGCCTACTCTGTCTCGGCGCCGGCGCGTGGCCGACGCTGCTCGTCGTCCCCGCCGCCGTCGTGGTCGCGGCGGCGTCCGGGGCCGCCTGGGCGTTCGTGCCGGCCTGGCTGCAGGCACGGCGCGGCAGCCACGTCGTCATCACCACGATCATGTTCAACTTCATCGCCGCGGCGGTGATGACCCACCTGCTGGTCAACGTCCTCATCAAGCCCGGGCAGCAATCGCCCGAGACCCGGGAGTTCGAACCCAGCACGTGGCTGCCCCAGCTCCACGAGGTCACCCGGTCCGTGGGGCTCGAGATCGGGCGGTCGCCGCTCAACGTCTCCGCGCTGCTCGCGCTGGCCGCGGGCGGGCTGGTCTGGCTGTACCTCTGGCACACACGGTGGGGCTACGAGCTGCGCGCCTTCGGGCACAGCGAGGCGGCCGCGGTGTACGCCGGGATCGTGCCGTCGCGCATCGTGCTCGTCGCGCTCACCCTCTCGGGCGCGCTGGCCGGCCTGGTCAGCCTGAACGAGATCATGGGGGTCCACCACCGGCTGCTGCTGAACTTCGTGGGCGGCGCGGGGTACGTCGGCATCGCGGTCGCGCTGATGGGCCGCAATCACCCGGCCGGCATCGGGCTGGCGGCCGTCCTCTTCGGCGCCCTCTATCAGGGCGGCTCCGAGCTGGCCTTCGAGATGCCGACGCTGACGCGCGACATGGTCGTCGTCATCCAGGGGCTCATCATCCTCGTGTGTGGCGCGCTCGAGCACGCGCTGCGCGGACGGGTGGAGACGCTGGTCCGCCGGGCGGCGCCGGCCGCGCCCTTGGCGTGAGCGAGCCCCTCCTTCTCGGCGCGCTCCTCGCGGCCGCCACCGTGCGCGGCGCAGCACCGCTGCTGCTGGCCGCGCTGGGCGGGCTCTTCGCCGAGCGCTCCGGCGTCGTGGACATCGGGCTCGAGGGCAAGATGCTGGGCGCGGCGTTTGCCGCCGGCGCGGCGGCGGCGGTCACCGGGTCGGCGTGGGCCGGCCTCGCCGCCGGCATCGCCGCGTCGGTGGCGCTGGCCCTCGTGCACGGCTTCGCCTGCATCACCCACCACGGCAACCAGGTCGTCTCCGGCATGGCGCTCAACATCACCGTCTCGGGACTCACGGCGGTGCTCGGCAACGCGTGGTTCCAGCAGGGCGGCCAGACCCCGCTCCTGGGCGGCGCCGCGCGCTTCGCGCCCATCGAGCTGCCCGGGGTCGTCGCGCTGGCCGGCGTGCCGGGGCTCGGCGCGATCTATCGCGAGGTCGTGAGCGGCCACAACGTGCTCGTCTACGCGGCGGCGCTGGCCGTGCCGGCCGCCGCCTGGCTCGTCCACCGCACGCGCTTCGGGCTGCGCCTGCGCGCCGTCGGGGAGAACCCGGGCGCGGTGGACACCGCGGGAATCTCGGTGGCCGTTACCCGCTATCGCGCCCTCGTCCTGAGCGGCGTGCTGTGCGGGCTGGCCGGTGCGTATCTCTCGATCGCCCACAACGCCTCGTTCATCCGTGACATGTCGGCCGGCAAGGGCTATCTCGCCCTGGCCGCTCTGATCTTCGGCCAGTGGCGTCCGGTGCCGACCCTCGGCGGGTGTCTCCTCTTCGCGTTCGCCGACGCCGCCCAGGCGCGGCTGCAGGGCACGCCGCTGCCGGTCGTGGGCGTCGTGCCGGTCCAGCTCGTCCAGGCGTTGCCGTACGTCGTCACCATCGCCCTGCTGGCCGGCTTCGTCGGCCGCGTGGTGGCCCCACGCGCCATCGGCGTGCCGTACCTGAAGGAACGATGAGCACCTCTCACGCGCTGGGCCCCATGCTCGACGCCGCGCGCCGCGCGCTGGCCCACGCGCACGCGCCGTACTCGCGCTTCCGCGTGGGCGCGTGCGTGCGAGCGGCCGGCGGCCGCCTCTACGCGGGGTGCAACGTCGAGAACGCCTCGTACGGTCTGACGCTGTGCGCGGAGACGACGGCGATCGGCTCCATGGTGGCGGCGGGCGATCGCGAGATCGCCGAGGTCGTGGTCGTGACCGAGCGCCCCGAGCCGTGCCCGCCCTGCGGCCGCTGCCTGCAGCAGCTGGCCGAGTTCGCCCGCCCGGGGATCCAGGTCCACCTGTGCGGCCCCGAGGGCCTGCGGCTCACGACGACGCTCGGCGAGCTGTTGCCGATGGCGTTCGGGCCCGGCGCGTTCGAGCGCGACGCGCCGTGAGGCTGCCACCGGCGGAGGTGATCCGACGCAAGCGAGACGGCGCCACGCTGACGGAAGACGAGCTCACCGGCCTCGTCGAGGGCATCGTCGACGGCGCCGTGAGCGAGGCCCAGATCGCCGCGTTCGCCATGGCGGTCTACTTCCGGGGCATGACGCGAGCCGAGTGCGCCGCGCTCACGCGCGCGATGACGGGCACCGGATCCGTGCTCGACTGGTCAGCGGTCGGCCTCACGGGCCCGGTGCTCGACAAGCACTCCACGGGCGGCGTCGGCGACAAGGTGAGCCTGATCCTGGCCCCGGTCGTCGCGGCGGCCGGAGGCTTCGTGCCGATGATCTCGGGCCGCGGGCTGGGCCACACCGGCGGGACGCTCGACAAGCTCGCCAGCATTCCCGGCTACGACACCACGCCCGACCTCGACCGACTCCGCGCCGCCGTGCGGATGGCCGGGTGCGCGATCGTCGGCCAGACGGCCGATCTCGCGCCGGCCGACGGGCTCGTCTATGCGGTGCGCGACGTCACCGCCACCACCGACTCGGTCCCGCTCATCACCGCGTCGATTCTCTCCAAGAAGCTGGCCGCCGGGCTGCACGCGCTGGTCATGGACGTCAAGGTCGGCTCCGGCGCCCTGCTGCCATCGCTCGAGGCGGCGACGGAGCTCGCGCACGGTCTCCTCGAGGTGGGCGGCGCGGCCGGTCTCTCGATGGCCGCCCTGCTGACCGACATGGGCCAGGCGCTGGGACACGACGTGGGCAACACGCTCGAGGTCGGCGAGGCGATCGACTTTCTCACCGGGCGCCGGCGCGAGCCCCGGCTGCACACCGTCACGGTCGCGCTCGCCGGTGAGCTGCTCGTCCTCGGCCGGCTGGCCCGCGACCATGCCGCCGCCGAGGACGCGGTGGCGCGCGTGCTCGACTCGGGCGCGGCCGCCGAGCGCTTCGCCCGCATGGTCGCCGCGCTCGGCGGTCCCGCCGACCTGCTCGAGCACCCCGGGCGCCACCTGGCAACAGCGCCGGTGCAGCGCGCGGTGCCACCCGCCCGGAAGGGCATCATCACGGCGATCGACGCGCGCGCCCTCGGTCTACTGCTGGTCGAGCTCGGCGGCGGGCGCCGCCGGGCCGACGACACGATCGACGTCGCCGTGGGCCTGGCCAGCGTCGCCGGCGTCGGCGACGCGGTCGGCGACGATCGACCGCTGGCCGTGATCCATGCGAGGACGGCGGCCGCCGCGGCGGCCGCGGCCGCCGCCCTGCGCCGGGCCGTGACGGTCGGCGAGACCGCGGCCGGGCCGACCCCGCCCGTGCTGCGCCGGATTCACCCCGCCCCCGCCGCGCGGGGAGCCTGACCGGCCCGCCGGCGCGTCTACTTCGTCCCGAAGAGACGGTCTCCGGCGTCGCCGAGGCCGGGGACGATGTAGCCGTGCGAGTCGAGGCGGCTGTCGATCGCCGCGGTGTAGACCGGGACGTCGGGATGGTGACCGTGGAAGGTCGCCAGCCCCTCGGGACACGTCAGCAGGCAGACGAACTTGATCGAGCGCGGGTGCGTGTCCCGCAGCCGGTCGACGGCGGCCACCGCCGAGTTGCCCGTCGCCAGCATGGGGTCCACGACAATGGCGTCGCGCCCGGCCATCTCCCGCGGCACCTTGAAGTAGTACTCGACGGCGCCCAGCGTCGTCGGGTCGCGGTAGAGGCCGACGTGGCCGACCCGGGCGCTCGGGATCAGCCGCAGCATGCCGTCGAGGATGCCGGTGCCCGCCCGCATGATCGAGACGAGCACGATCTTCTTGCCGTCGAGCATGCGCGCCTCGGTCCGGGCCAGCGGCGTGTCGATGGTCACCGTGTGGGTCGGCATGTCGCGCGTGACCTCGTAGGCCATGAGCATGCTCAGCTCGTGGAGGAGGTCACGGAAGGCCGACGTGCTCGTGCTCTTCATGCGCATCAGGGTGAGCTTGTGCTGCACGAGCGGGTGGTCGACGACGTGCACCTGACCAGGCATCAGCGCGATCTCCCTGTTGACGACGTGCCTCGCCGGGGCGCCCGGCTCACATTACGGTCCCGTCGCTCTCGACACCGATGGGGGCAGCCCCGCCGCGCTTCGCGTCGGCCAGACGCCGGCCGGCGACCCACGTCCCGCCCTCCAGCATGCTCGCCAGCGACAAGTCGCCGACGCCCAGGCGCTCGCGCACCATCGGGACGAGCCGATCGAGGAGGGCCACGGTGAGTGCGCGCCACTCCACGACGACCTCGTCGCCGGGCCGGTGCCGCTCGCGCATCACGGCCTCGTGGCGCGGCGCCAGCACGCCGGTGTCGAGGAGCAGGCCGCCGTTCCGGTACTCGGCAAGGCCGGTGAGCCGCTCGACGCCGGCGACGGCGAGGCCCGCCTCGCCCAGCGGCTCGACGAGCGAGTAGGTCAGCCACTGCGAGAGCTTGTGAAAGGGCACGAGGCCCGCGGCAGGACCGGCGCCGCCGGCGGCCGGGTGCGGCCAGACATCGCCGAGGTTGACGCCGCCGCGCTCGAGCCGTCCTGGCCAGATCGGGCCGAGCCCCGCGAGCACACACGCCAGCACCTCGGCGGCCTCGATCCCTCCGCGGGCGCGCAGGGCGTCCAGTAGGTGGCCCGGCCGTGGCGGACACGAGCCGAAGAGCTCGGGTCGCTGCTCCAGCGCGCGCCCCAGGTCACGGAGCAGCGCGGCCCGCCCGGCCACGCCCGGCAGCGGGTTGGACTCGGACACCTGGAGCGCGACGCCGAGCCGCTCGTCGGAGACGGCCAGGAGCCCCGGCGCGTCGGCTCGCCACGGCATCGACGACTCCGAGGAGAAGAACCCGGCGACAAAGAGGCGGAGACTCGCCACAGCGAGCCCCTCCGAACGGTGGAACGCCCGTCCCGTCTCGCGCTCGACGTAACGCCAGTCGGGCCCGGCGCCCGCGTCGAGGAGCACGCTCGTCACCACGAGGTCGATCTTGATCCGCGTCCGCTCGTCGAGGGGGAGGCCGTCCAGCGCGTGCTGGACGTCGGCGAGGCGGTCGTGGCCGCCGGCGTCGAAGTGGCGCCAGCGGCTGTGGGGCGGCACGCGCAGGGACGGAAACCGCTCGCGCGTGACGGCGGCAACGAGGTCGGCGGCCGACGCCAGCCGCGTGGGGTCGACCGTGAAGTGATCGAGCCGGCCGTCGAGCCCGTGCGCGAGGATCGCCGCCGCTCGCTCGCGGATCGCCTCAGGACTGCGGAGGTACGCGACCGCGGCGGCGGCCGGGTCCGCCGTCACTCGAGGCTGCGACCCTTGGGGCGGGTCAGCTCGATCGAGTCGGGGACGTCGCCGCTCGTGAAGTAGCCGGCGGCCAGCTTCGCGTCCATTTCCACGCGCGCGTCGGGCGGCACCAGCGCGTCGGGGATCGGCACGCGCTCGCCCACCGTGATACCGGCCGCCACGATCGCGTCGTGCTTCATGTGGCTCATGGAGACGAGCCGATGGATGGTCCGCACTCCGAGCCAGTGCAGCACGTCGGGCATCAGCTCCTGGAAGCGCATGTCGGGCACGCCCGCCACGCACTCCGTCCGCGCGAAGTACTGCTCGGCGCGGTCCCCGCCCGGCTGCCGCTTGCGGGCGTTGTAGACGAGGAACTTTGTCACCTCGCCGAGCCCCCGCCCCTCCTTGCGGAAGTACACGATCAACCCCACGCCGCCGGCCTGCGCGCCCCGGATGCACTCCTCGATGGCGTGGACCAGATAGGGCCGACAGGTGCAGATGTCCGAGCCGAAGACGTCGGAGCCGTTGCACTCGTCGTGCACGCGCGCGGTGAGCGGGACGGACGGATCGGCGAGCTGACCGACGGCCCCGAACACGTACGCCGTCTGGCCGCCGATCGGCGGCAGGAAGACCTCGAGGTCGCCGCGCGTGACCAGCTCGGGGAACATCCGCCCCGTCTCCTCGAACAGGGTCCGGCGCAGGTCGGCCACCGAGCACCCGAAGCGCCGCGCCACCCCCGGCAGGTACCACACCGGCTCCAGCGCGATCTTGGTGACGACCGCCGCGCCGGAGTCGCGCAGCACGACGCCGTCGGGGCGGAGGCGTCCCGCCTCGATGGCGCGGCGGATCTCCGGCACGTCGACGTGGGCCTTGGTGATGGCGATGGTCGGTCGGATGTCGTAGCCCTGCGCGAGGTAACCGGCGTAGGCGTCGGCCACGACGGCGCCGAACGGGTCGAGCGAGACGATGCGCTCCGGCTCGAACCACTGCGGGTGCGGCCCGACGTGGTCGGTGGGCGCGGTGTCCGTCAGGTCGGGGCGGCGGCCCGGGTCGAGCGCCCCGGAGGCGACGGCGAGGGCACGATAGATGGCGTACGAGCCGGCGTGAACCCCGATGACGTTACGGTGGTCGGCGACGGCCGTGGACCCGATCACCGGACCGCGCAGTTTGGGATCCGCCTCGCCCCAGCGGATCGGCAGATGGGCGACGCCGCCGGGGTGCGAGGTCAGCGTGATGTGGGCACGCCGTTTACGCTCGGGTGGCACCTCCCCAGAATAGCGCGTCCGGCCGAAACCCGGTCAAGAACAGCACCCCGGCCATAGGTCGCGCGCGACCGGGTGATGGCGGGGGCCGAGCGGCCCGCCGTGCCTCCCACCCGCGCGCAAGCTCGCCGGTCGCCGCGGCTCGTTCGGACGGGGGCTCGCTGCGACCCCCTTCCCCCGAAGAGGGCCGCGTGAAGACATCAGATCCGCGGCGGCTTGCTCGCCCCCGTCCGAACGAACTCGCGGGACGACGGCTCGCCAGGCAAGCGCGGACGGGAGGCACGGGCGGGTCGCCCGGCCCCCGCCTTCACCCCGCTCGCGCGTGGCGCTAGAACTTCAGGGTTTTGAGGTAGTCGCGGAACTGGTCGGCGAGGTCGGGACGGGCGAGGGCGAACTCGACGGTGGCCTTGAGGAAGCCGAGCTTGTCACCGGTGTCGTAGCGCTTGCCCTCGAACTCCACGGCGTACATCGGCCGGCGCTGGCGCAGCGTGCGGAGGCCGTCGGTGAGCTGGATCTCGCCGCGCTTGTCGGCGTGGGTGTCGGCCAGGATCGAGAACAGGTCCGGCGTCAGCACGTAGCGGCCGATGATCGCCAGGTCGGAGGGCGCCTCCTCGGCGCGCGGCTTCTCGACGAGGTCGCTGATCTCCCACACGTTGCCGGCGATGTTGCGCCCGGCGATGACGCCGTACTGGTGGATGCGGTCGCGCGGCACCCGCTCGACGGCGATGACCGGCCCCTCGTACTTGTCGAACACGTCGAGGAGCTGGCGCATGCACGGCACCGTGGTGCCGCCGATGATGTCGTCGCCCAGGAAGACGCCGAACGGCTCGTCGCCGACCAGCGAGCGCGCCACGAGGATCGCGTGCCCGAGCCCGAGCGGCTCCTTCTGCCGCACGTAGCAGACCGAGGCCAGCTCGGAGATCGTCTTGATCTGGGCGAGCTCGTCGACCTTGCCGCGGTCGTTGAGGTAGTACTCCAGCTCGAAGGCGGCGTCGAAGTGGTCCTCGATCGCGCGCTTGTTGCGGCCGGTGACGATGATGATCTCCGACAGTCCCGACGCGACCGCCTCCTCCACCACGTACTGGATGGTCGGCTTGTCGACGAGCGGCAGCATCTCCTTGGGCTGGGCCTTAGTGGCCGGCAGAAACCGCGTGCCGAGACCGGCCGCGGGGAAGACCGCTTTCCGTACGCTCATGGAGGCTCCTATCCGGTGGCGCCGATCGGGGACCAGCGGTGGCGATCGAACGCGTCCTTGATCCGGCGCCGAAGCTCGGCCTCGGCGACGAGGCGCTGCTCCGGTACCACCCGCACGGTGACCTGTAGGATCACGTCGCCGCCGCTGAATCCCATGATACCCAGGACCCGGGGCTGGTCCAGCGCCATGCGTGACTCGGTGGCCCACGCCTCGCCGACCTCGGCCAGGGCCGCCATCGCCTGGTCGACGGGCACGTCGCGGGCGACCGGCACGTCGACCACCGCGCGCGCGCCGCCCGCGCTGTAGTTGGCGAACTCGGTGATCTGCCCGTTGGGCACGACCCGGAGCGCCCCGTCGTCGGTTCGCACCGTGGTCACGCGGAGGCCGATCGACTCCACGGTCCCGCTGGCGGCCCCGATCTGCACGACGTCGCCGACGTGGAGCAGCCCCTCGAAGAGCAGGAAGAAGCCCGTGATGACGTCGCGGATCAGGCTCTGGGCGCCGAACCCGATGGCCAGGCCGAGGACGCCGGCCGAGACGATGATCGGCAGGACGTCGACGCCGAGCTCGCGCAGGATGACGACGACGGCGACGAAGCCGACGGCCCAGCGCAGAAGGCTGCTGACCAGGGACGCCAGCGTGCGGAGCCGGGCCGTCTCGTGGATGGGCCGCGCGCGCACGATGCGCTCGATCAGGCCCAGGAGCAGCCGGTACCCCACGAGCAGCAGCAGCGCGGTGACCAGCACCGCCAGCAGCCGGGCCAGCAGGTACGCGGTCGACGGCTCGAGCGTCGTCCAGCGCGCGATGAAGTCGGCGAACTCGGCCGCCACGGGTCAGGCGGCGGACTGCGACTGGCCGGCGTCGTCGGCCTCGCGGCGGCGGTGGCGTCGCAGGCGTATCACCCAGAACGCGACGACCCAGGTGACGACGGCGGCGGCGAGCCCCATCGTGGTGCTTCCGACCAGGAGGTACGCCGACAACCCGGCCAGCCCCGAGAGGTCCGGCAGCATCCACGCGCCGAGCTTCACGGCGCCCGCGTAGATGAACGGCGCGAACCACGGCAGGTTGATCCAGGTGCCCGCGAGCGTCACGGCGCGGTTGAGCCGGAAGACCGTCGCGAGCAGCAGCGCGAGGATCGTCTGGAATCCCCAGAAGGGCGTGAAGCTGATGAACACGCCGACGGCGAGGGCCAGCGCCGTCCGCCACGGTGACTCGTCGTGAGGCAACAGGGCGCCGAGGCGCGCCCGCCACGACCGCCAGCTCATGACCGCCCGGGCCGTCCCCGTCCCACGCCCTCGAGGGTGGCGATGATCGCCAGCACGCAGGCGGCCTGGAGGAGGATCAGAAACGCCTCGTAGGGCGTCGCCTGCTTGAGCAGGATCGCCGACAGCCCCAGCGTGGTCGTGATGAAGAGAATCAGCAACACGCTCTGGGCCTTGCTGAGCCCCAGCGCCTCGAAGCGGTGATGGATGTGGTCCTTGCCCGTGTATGCCAGCCACTCGCGCAACGAATGCACCTTTCCCGTCACCACTCGCACGACGCCTACGAATGCGATGTCGAACAACGGCACGGCCAGGATCAGGATCGGCGTGAGCAGGGCGACGACGGGGTCATCCTCGGCCCATTCTCCCATGACGGCCAACCCCGCGAGCGTGAAGCCGATGAAGCTGGCGCCGGAGTCGCCGAGGAAGATCCGCGCGCCGTCGTGGCGGAAATTGTACGGCAGAAACCCCAGGCACGCGCCGACGAGAGGGGCGGCGAGGATGAACAGGTACGGCTGGCTGGTCTGGGCGGCGCTGATGCTGAAGAAGAGGCCGGCGATCACCCCGAGGCCCGAGGCGAGACCGTCCATGCCGTCGAGGAACTGCACCGCGTTGGTGACCGTGAGGAACCACAGGAGTGTCAGCACGACGTTGAGCGCCCACGCGCCGGCCAGCCAGTTCGGCACGATGTTCAGCACGACGCCGTAGGCGACCGCGGCTCCAACGGCCGCCACCTGGCCCGCCAGCTTGAGGGGCGCCGGCAGGTCCCACACGTCGTCGAGCACGCCGAGCACGACCACGATCGTGGCGCCGACCGCCACGCCCTTGAGGCCACTCGAGAAGTTGAAGTTGAAGAGCACGGTCACGGCGAACGCGGCGTAGACGGCAGCACCGCCCAGCAGCGGCGTCGGCGTGCGGTGGACCTTGCGGGCCGCCGGCGCGTCGAGCACGCCGAGCGCGAAGGCCACGCGCCGCACCACGGGCACGCCGAAGAACGCGACGGCCCACGCCAACGCGGCCAGGTACGCCCAGTCGAGCCCGGTGAGCGCGAACCACCGACGCACGGGCGGCAGGAAGAGGAGGCCGACGAGCGCCAGGCGCGCCACCGCGCGGGCCGCGGGCATCACGCCGAGCGGCTGGGGAACGGCCTGCTCGCCGGCGGTCACGCTCACGCGAGCGCCTCGCGCAGCGCCGCCGCCACCGTGTCGACCTCGCCGTCGGTCAGCGTCGGATAGCACGGCAGCGAGAGTGTGCGCGCCCACAAGCGGTCGGCCTCGGGATAGCCGCCCAGCTTGAGGGCGCGGTGGGTCGGCCGATACACCGGGCGCCGCGCGGCGACGCCACGGGCGGCCAGCGTCGTCTGGACCTGGTCGGGCGAGCGCTCGACCTCCACCACGAAGCGGTGGTACACGTGCCGCGGCCCCGCCTCGGCGGGCGGCGTGCACGCCACCCCCCGCAGCCGCTCGCGGTAGCGCGCGGCGACCGCCCGGCGGCGCGCCACGAAGGCGTCGAAGCGCGCGAGCTGGCTGCGGCCGAGGGCTGCCGCCAGGTCGCTCAGCTTGGCGTTCACGCGCGGGGCGAGGTCGTCGCGCTCGTCGTAGTCGCGGGCGGCGCGCACGCGCTCGATCAGCGCGGCCGGTCCGGCCACGGCGCCGCCCTCGCCGGTGGTCAGGAGCTTCGTCGCATAGAACGAGCACACGGCGAGCGTGCCGAACGAGCCCACGACCCGGCCGTCGAGCCGCGCGCCGAGCGTCTGCGCGCAGTCCTCGATGACCGGCACGCCGAGGGCGAGGAGGGGCCCCAGGTCGGCGGCCAGGCCGAACGCGTGCGGGACGATGAGGCAGCGCGTGCGCGGCGTGAGCCGGGCCCGCGCGTCGGCGGCCGACAGCGAGAGCGTGGCGGGGTCGGCGTCGGCGAGGACCGGCGTGGCGCCCGTCCGGCTCACCGCGTGGTGGAGCGCGTCGCACACGTAGGTCGGGATGACGACCTCGTCGCCGGGCCCGACCTCGAGCGCGCGCAGGGCCAGCTCCAGCGCGGCGCTGCCCGAGCTCACCGCGGCCGCCGCCTCGGTGTCGAGCCGCGCGGCGAGCTCCCGCTCGAAGGCGGTGACCTCGGGGCCGGCCGCCACCCAGCCGCGGCGCACCACGGCGGCCACGCGCTCGGCGTCGGACTCGTCGAGCGTCGGCCGCGAGTGCGGGATCAGAGGTTGATCAGCAGTCGGATGGACTGGAACGCCTCCGCGTACTTGACCCGCGCCTGGATGCCGCGGAAGTTCGCCGACGACTTCGCCAGCTCCAGGATCGAGAGGTCCTCGATGTTGGTCTTCGCCACCTGCGATCGGTGCGCCTTCAGGCACGCCAGCTTCTCGTCGAGCACACCCTCGATGTCGGTGTAGCAGTTCGGCGTGAAGTTCTGCGTGGTCGGCCCCTCGTAGAAGAGGAAGTTCGGCACGTAGCGGGTGGCCGACTGCGTCCCCTGGGCGAGGTTGCGGTGATCCTGGTGCGTGTCGTCGGGGTAGTGCACGAAGATCATCCGCGGCTCGATCCGACGGATGACCGACTCGATGCGGACGATCAGCTCGCGCGTGAGCGGGATCTCGGTGTCGAGGTACTCCCCCCAGAACACCTCGCGGACCCCCATGATCCGTGCGGACTCGCCCTGCTCCTGCCTGCGGATCTCGCCGTCACCGCCGAGGGCGCCGTCGGAGGCGATCCACAGGAACACGTCGTGGCCCCGCTGGGCGTACTTGGTCAACATGCCGCCGCAGCCGTACTCGATGTCGTCCGGATGCGCACCGATGGCGAGGACGTTCATTTTTCTCGGAGGGGGGCGTCGCCGGCGCCGGGCATCACGAGGACGGCGTCACGCTGTCGCCGGCGGGTCGGGGGACCAGCGGTCACCCTTGCGGAGGATGGGCAGGGCGTCATCGCCGTGAGTCAATAGTAGGTCAAGGCCCGAACAATTCGGAGCAAATTCCCCGTGGAGTTGCGGGTATACGGGGTGCGCGTAGTCCTGGTACAGCACGCGGATCCCGGCCGCCGCGAACCGGTCGAGGTCCATGTAGCGAGCGCCCTCGCGGCCGGCCAGATAGGTGTCCCCGCCGACGGACCGGCAGAGGGCGATCAGCCGCTCGGTCGGTCCGGTCTCGGTGACGCCGAGGGCCGAGGCCAGGCGGACGGGCGTCGACACGCCGACGGCCCGGGCCAGCCACTCGGCGCTCGCCGCCGCGAGGGGCGCCAGTCGCTTCCACGTGGTGCCGTAGAGCTCGTGGAGCGCCGCGCGGTGGCGCGACAGGGAGGGCGCCGTCGCGTACGCCTGCTCGATCGCTCTCAGGTGACGCTCGCCCCACGGCTGGGCCGTGTCGACCGTCACCTCGTCGATCGGCGTGCCAAGCCGCGCGTGCACGGGCACCGTGAGCCAGCGCGGCCCGGCGGGCGTCTTGATGCGGTTGCGGTTCTGCCAGCCGTTCTTCTCGTACTGCACGGTGTCGAGGAAGACGAAGACGTCGGCCGCCGCCCACTTGGCGAGGTAGCCGAGCCACGGCAGATAGTGCGGTTGGTGGATGGCGACGCGCAGGCCGGTCGTCATGGCCGCACGAAGATCGGGTTGCTCAGCACACGCTGCTGGGAGCCGCGCGCCTCCATGCGCAGCACGAGCGGGGTGCCGTCGGTGGTGGTGCGGTACACGGTGCGCAGCGGCGTGCCGCCGCGCTCGAGCGCGACAGCGCGACCGTTCGCGACGATGGCCACCCGCACGTCGTGGGGCCGGCCGTCGCTCGCTTCCACGGCCACCGCGAGCTCGATCGGCGTCCCGGGCGGCGCCTGCAGCGTCTCCCCCGCCCCGACCGTGGCGCCGCCCGCCGTCACGGTGAACTGCGCGAGGTCGAAGCCGAGCTCGCGCGTGCGCTGCACCGCGTACATCCGCCCGCGCCGGAGCGCGTCGAGCACGCCCGCCTCCGAGCGCTCGCTCACGAGGAACACGGTCTGCAGCGGGCCCACCTGCTTGCCGGCCGTGAGGCCGTGGAAGCCGGACTCGGCGATCGCCCACGCCGGCCTGGTCCGCTCGCCGCGCGCGTACTCGACGAGCAGCCGGTCCCAGCCGCCCCCCGGTCGCTCGAACGTGCTCGTGTCCTCGTAGACGGCGCCGAACGCGGTGTAGCGGAAGGTCTTCAGCAGGTCGTCCGCGTACGGCTCGGTGAGCCAGCCCACCCGCAGCGGCCCGAGCCGCTCCTCGCCGACGTCGCGGGCCTCGGGGAACGACCACACGGTGACGCCGCCGAGCTGCTCGACGCGATCGATGAGCGCCTGGTAGGGCGCGACGCCGGGATCGGACGACGTCGGGAAGACGTCCGTCGTGAACGGCCAGCCACGCACGAGGGCGGCCAGGCCGATCGCGCACAGCACGCCGCCACGCCCCCACGCCCGTCGCCGCACGACGATGACGGCGCCGCGACCGAGTCGGCGACGCACCGGGCGCCGGCGCAGGAGCAGGACGACGCCGGGGACGAGCAGCAGCACCGGCAGCGCGTCGGCGACCGACTGGATCGTGTAGTGCCCGGCCGGCGCGTGCCCGGGCGCCGGGAGCGTGCGCAGCGCGGCCGGGTCGGTGACGCCGAACACGAGGAGGTTCTTCTGGAGGTTGTGCGCCGTGAGGTCGAGCGCCAGCGGCGAGCCCGTCCAGTGGTAGTGGGGCATCACCTCCACGCCCGGCACGAGGAGCACGTGCGGCAGGCGGCGGCGCACCTCGGCCACGCGCTCGAGGTAGCGCGCCGGCGCGTCACCGACGGAGCGCTCCCGGCGCTCCACGCGCGTCAGCGCGCGGAACGGCGGCAGCCCGTAGCGCACCCGCAGCAGGTAGTTCTCGGAGAGCAGCAGCGCCCCGATGCCCTGGGCCTCGGCGAGCCCCACGAGGCCCTCCAGCGAGAAGTCGCCGGTCGTGAGGTCGGAGTGGACGTGCACGACGCCGCGCACGCGCTCGAGCGCGACGGCCGGCGCCGCCGTGCTCAGGCCGACCGCCAGCGCGAGGGCGAGCGCGCCCCGCGTCACGCGCCGAGTCCCCGCGACTGCACGAGCCTGTCGTAGAGCGCGCGCATCAGCTCGGCGGCCACCGACGTGGAGAACGCCTCGGCGCGCGGGCGGGCCGCCTCGGCGAACTTCGCGCGCCGGGCGACGTCGAGCCCGAGATCGATCAAGGCCTCGGCCAGCGCCGGGGGATCCTCCGGCGGCACGACGAGACCGCACTCTCCGTCGAGGATCACGTCGGCGATGCCACCCACGCGGGTGCCGACCACCGGCAGCCCCAGCGCCATGGCCTCGACGAGGACCCGGCCCATGCCTTCGTTGCGCGAGGGCGCGGCCAGGACGTCGGCGGCCGCCAGGACGCCGACGACGTCGCTCACCGTGCCGCTCACGTGCAGCCGATCAGCGACGCCAAGCACCGCGGCGCGCGCCTGCAGCGCCTCGCGCTCCGCCCCGTCGCCGACCAGCAGGACGTGCGTCTCGGGCACCCGCTCGACGAGCGCGGGGAGCGCAGCGACGAGCAGGTCGAACCCCTTGATCGGCACGAACCGGCCCACACCGGCGACGACGTAGGCGTCGCGCGGCAGGCCCAGGCGCGCGCGCGCCGCGGTCCGCGACGGCGCCATCTCGCGCAGCGCCTGGGTCGGCACGCCGCTCGGCACCACCGCGTACTGGGACGCCCGCCCGATGCCCCGCTCCACGTGCTCCTCGATCTCGCGTGGCGTCAGGGCGATCATCGCGTCGGTCCAGTGGGCGGCGATGCGCTCGAGCGCGACGAACGTGGCCGTGCGCGCGCGTCCCCAGTAGCCGTAGAAGATGTGGCCGTGCGGCTGGTGGACGACCACCGGCACGCGGGCCAGCTGCGCCGCCAGGCGGCCGACGAAGCCCGCCTTCGACGTGTGCGTGTGGACGATCGTCGGGCGGGCCCGACGGAAGAGACGGTAGAGCTGCGCAACGGCGGTGAGGTCGCGCGCGGGGCTCACCTCGCGCACGAGGCCGTCGAGCGCCACGATCCGGCAGCCCCGCCGGCGCGCGGCCTTGACCGTCGGCCCCTCCGACTGCGGCCCGAGCACCAGGGTCGAGGCGTAGCCGAACCGCTCGAGCTGCTCGACCATCGAGACGGTGTTCTCGGACGAGCCGCCCATGGTGAGGCGCGTGATGACGTGCATGACCGGGATCACGGCCGCGCGTCTCCCGCGCGCTCGGCGCGCCCGGTCGGCCGGCGCCGCGCGTACAGCTCGATCGAGGGGCCGACGACCCAGCGGCGTCCGGACAGCGCGTCGACGGCGCCAACGGCGGCCGCGGTGAGCGCGCGCACGACGAGTCGGCCGGCCGCCGACGAGCCGGAGCGCGCGGGCTCGGGCGCGGGGCTGGCGAGGCCCGAGCTCAGCGTCTCGAGCACCTCGAGGCCCGCGCCCTCCACCAGACGGCGCAGCGCCGTCGGGCCGAACGCGAAGAGGTGCAGGATCGGATAGGCGTCCCACCCGCGCCAGCGCGCCAGGGGGCCGAGGCGGCTCAGCGCCTGCACCCACGGCGCGTGGAACGCGCCGTTCGGCACGCGGACGATCAAGAGCCCACCCGGCCGCAGGACGCGCGCCGCCTCGCGCACGACCGCCCCGGGTCGCGCCGTGTGATCGAGCACGTTGACGAGGGCCACCGCGTCGAGCGTGGCGGCGCGGAAGGGCAACGCCTCGGCGTCGGCCGCCACCGCCGGCGCGACGGCGCGCGCGGCGACGCAGGCCGCGTGCGACAGATCCGTGCCGATCGGACGCCAGCCCTCGGCGCGCGCCGCCGTCATCAGGTGGCCGCCGCCACACCCCACGTCGAGCAGGCGGCCCGGCGTGGTCGCGCGGCGCGCGTGGGCCACGATGGACGCCAGCAGGGCCCGTCGGGCCGGATCGATCCGCTCGGGTGGGAAGCGCTGCGTGTACCGCACCTGGTACTCGTGCCGGGTCTGCCCCTCGGTCGGCAGCGCGACGACCCGGCGCGCACCGCAGCGCGGACACCGCGCGTAACGGCGCCCGTTGTAGAGCAGCGTGGAGGCGCGCAGCGCGCCGTCGCACGCCGCGCACCCTCCGAGGGCGACCGGTGTCGGCCGCCGGCCCGCGGCGACCTCCACCAGCGTGGCCTCGAGGTCGTCGACCACGTGATCCCAGCCGAAGCGCGCCTCGGCCTCGCGGCGACAGGTCGCACGCAGAGCCTCGGCCCGCACCGGGTCGGCGACGACCCGCGCGAGCAGGACCTCCAGGTCGTCCGCCATGGCCTCCGCCGTCGCCGCGCGGAAGACGAGGCCGGGGTCGAGCGGCCCGAGCAGCTCCGGCGTGGCCCCGACCCGCGTGCCGAGCACGGGGGTGCCGCACGCCAGCGCCTCCGCCGTCACGAGCCCGAAGCCCTCGAGCTCGCGCGTCGGCAGCACGAACACGTCGGCCGCCTGGTAGTGGCTCGGCAGCTCGGCCTCGGGGACGAAGCCGAGGAAGGTCACGTGCTTGTCGAGACCGCGGGCGCGCACCAGCGACTCCAGGGCGGCCCGTTGCGAGCCCGAGCCGCCGATCAGCAGCAGGACGTCGGGCATCCGCCGCACGAGGAGCGCCATCGCCTCGATCAGGATGTCGAGACCCATCCGGGCCTCGAGATTGCGCACGGTCAGCGCGATCGGCCGGTCGAGCGGCAAGCCGAGCGAGGCGCGCACGCCGCGGCGGTCGGGTGCGGGACGGAAGTGCTCGACGTCCACGCCGCCGCTGATCTTCACGACACGCTCGGCGGGCAGTCGGTACAGCTTCCACAGCAGCGACGTCGAGAAGTCGCTGTGGACCTGCACGCGCGCCGCCCGGCGCAGACACGCGCGCTCGGCCAGCCACAGCGCGGCGAGGCCGGCCAGCCCCACCACGCCGTCGCGGTGGTGCGCGGTCATCCGGCGGCGCGAGCGGTACTCGAGCGGCGCCGGCGACATGAACGAGTAGAGGACCGGCAGCCGCCGGGCCGCGGCCGCGCCGAGCACGCCGTACCCGGACAGCGGCTGGTAGACGTTGAGCACGTCGGCACCGCGCACGGCCAGCAGCTCCGCCACCGCGCGGCGGGCCCCGAGCACCGTGGTCTGCAAGAAGTCCAGCGGGGAGCGGCGCACCGAGGCGAACTCGACGATCTCCACGCCCTCGCGGACCGTCGGCGGTGCGGGCTCCCCCGCCGCCACCCGGCACAGGACGCGAACGTCGTGACCGCGACGGGCCAGCCGCCGGACGTGCTCCCACAGCACCCGCTCGGCGCCGCCGATGACCGCGAGCGGCGAGACGTCGGCGGTGGCCACGATCCGCAGGCGCCTCACGCGAGCCTCCAGGCGCCGCCGCGGTCGAGGTACTCCCGCAGCCACAGCTCGGCCATCATCAGGGTCCACAGCCGGTCGGAGTGTGAGCGGGTGCCGGCGACGTGCTCGGCGCGGAGGCGTGCGACCTCCTCGACGCGGAACAGGCCGCGTGCGCGCACTTGATCCGGACCGAGCAGATCGTCCAGCAGCGGGCGCAGGTCCTCGCGCAGCCAGCGCGCCAGCGGGATCATGAAGCCCTGCTTGCGGTGGCGCAGCACGTCGGGCGGCAGCACGTCGGCGTAGACCCGCTTGAGCAGTCCCTTGAGCCGGAGCCCGGGCATCTTGACCGCCGGCGGGATCGCCAGGCTGGCCTCGATCACGCGGTGGTCGCAGAACGGCGCCCGCAGCTCGAGCGAGTTCGCCATGCTCATGCGGTCGGCCATCGTGAGCAGGTCGTCCGGCAGGTAGGTCGCCAGGTCCACGCGGAAGGCGCCGTCCACGGCGTCGTCCCAGCCGCGCGTCGCCCACGCCGCGCGGGCCTCGGCGTCGGGATCCCCCGCCAGGTGGGCGGCGAGGGCCGGCGTCGCCAGGGCGGCGAGCCCGGGTCCATCGAAGAAGCGGGTCCACCCGAAGTAGCGGTCGGGGAGCGGGCGCTCGGCGCCCGCGACGAAGCGCACGACCCAGTCGCGAAGGTTGCGGCTCGTGTACGACTCGCGCAGCGCGCCGGCGGCACCTGCACCGACCGGCCAGCGCAGCCACCGTGGTACCCGCGCCCACGCCTCGGAGAGGCGCACGCCGAGGTAGCGCGGGTAGCCCGCGAAGGTCTCGTCGCCGGCGATGCCGGACAGCGCGACCTTCACGTGGCGTGCCGTTGCCGCCGACACGGCGTACGTCGCGATGGCCGACGAGTCGGCGAACGGCTCGTCGAAGCCGCGGACGATCACGGGCGCGAGCTCGGCGGCCTTCGGCTCGAGGATCTCCTCGTGGTGCTCGGTCCCGAAGCGCGCGGCGACCTGACGTGCATAGGGCAGCTCGCTGAACGAGGCGGCGCCCCCGCCGAAGCCGATGGAGAACGTCGTGATGCGGCCCGAGGTCACCTCCCGCATGCTCGCCACCACGACGCTGGAGTCGATACCACCCGACAGGAAGGCGCCGAGCGGCACGTCGCTCTCCAGCCGCAGGCGCACGGCCTCACGGATCTCGCCGCGCACACGCTCGGCGAGCTCGCGTGCGTCGACGCCGGGCGGCGTCGGCGACGCGACCGGCAGCGTCCAGTAGCGGCGGGGCGTCAGGCCGTCGGCGTCGAGCACGGCGGTGTGGCCGGGCGGCAGCTTGGCGATGCCGGCGAAGGCCGAGCGCGCGCCCGGCGTGTAGCCATAGGCCAGGTAGTGGTGGAAGGCGGGCCAGTCGACCGCGCGCCCGGGCCCCGGGTGACAGAACAGCGCCTTGATCTCCGAGGCGAAGACCAGCGTCCCGCCGTCCCGCCAGTAGTAGAGGGGCTTCTTGCCCACCCGGTCACGCGCGAGGAAGAGCGCGCCCCGACGCGCGTCCCACACCGCGAACGCGAACATGCCGCGCAGCCGCTCGACGCAGCGGGCGCCGTCGAGCTGCCAGGCGCGCAGGATGACCTCGGTGTCGCTCTGGGTCCGGAAGCGCTGGCCCCGCGCCTCGAGCTCGGCGCGCACGGCGCGGAAATTGTAGATCTCCCCGTTGAAGACCAGCGTGGCCGCGCCGTCGTCGCTCGTCATCGGCTGCCGGCCGGTGACGAGGTCGATGATCGCCAGCCGCGTCATCCCGAGCGCGACCCCGTCGCCGACGTGGGCGCCCCGGTCGTCGGGGCCGCGGTGCTCGAGCGCGGAGAGCATAGCGTCGATCACGCCGCGCCCGGCGTGCGCCCCGACGACCCCGGCAATGCCGCACATCAGCCGGCCCTCCCTGCGAGGACGGGCTGGCCCATGGCCGCCGCCTGCAACAGGTCGACGACGCGCCCGGCGGTGCGCGCCGAGGTGAAGAACGCGGCGCGCGCGAGCCCCCGGCGGACGAGCGCGGCGCGCTCCTGCGGCACGCCGAGCACCCGCGCGAGCGCGGCGGTCAGCGCCGGCTCGACCTCGGGATCCACCAGCAGCCCGGCGTCGCCGACGACCTCGGGCAGCGCGCCGCGACGGCTCGCGACGACGGGCGCGCCGCAGGCCATCGCCTCCAGGGCCGGCAGGCCGAAGCCCTCCTCCAGCGAGGGCAGGACGACGGCGGCCGCCCCGCCGTAGAGCGCCGGGAGGTCGGCGTCGTCGATCAGCCCCGGGAAGCCGACCCCGTCGCCGAGCCCGAGCGACGTCGCCAGCGCGGCCAGCGCGGGACGGCCGGCGAGGTCGCCGCCGGCCAGCACGAGGCGATGGCTCGACCGCAGCGGCGCCGCCAGCGCGGCCCAGGCGCGCAGCAGGCGCGGCAGGTTCTTGTGGGGACGGAAGTTCCCGACGTAGAGCACGTACCGGGAGCCGAGGCCGTACCGCTCACGCTGGGCCGCGGACGGCGTCACGGGTCGGAACTCGGGGCCGAGGCCCACCGGGATCACCACGACACGCTCGGCCGGCAGACCGAGCCGGTCGACGATCGCCTGCCGGCTGTGCTCGGAGTCGGCGATGATCGCCCGCGCCCCGGCCGCGTAGAGGCGTGCGAGCCGCGTCATCGTCGCGTCGTAGAGCGGCCTCGGCCGGCCGGGATAGCCGATGAAGAACAGGTCGTGGATCGTGATCACCGTGGGACACGGCGCGGCCAGCGGCCGCTTGTAGTACGGCGAGAGGAAGACGTCGACCGCGTCGCGGCGCAGCGCGGCCGGCAGCGCGACCTGATCCCACCACTGCGTGAACCCGCCGAGGGAGCGGGTCTCGCCGGGGACGCCGTCGAAGCCCGTCGCACGGTCGACGTAGACGAGGCACTCGAGCCCGCGGGCGGCGGCGGCCCGCAGCACCTCGAGCGTGTAGCGCCGGATGCCCGTGCGCGCGCCGGCGCGCAGCTCGCGGCCGTCGACGGCGATCCGCAGGCTCACGCCGCCCCCGCCGCGCCGAGCGTCCGCGCGTAGACCGCCTGCACCCCCGCGGCGTGCACCGCGAGGTCGAAGCGCGCGTGCACGTCCGCCGTCGCCGCCGCGACCCGGTCGGCGGTCGCCGCCTGGTCGGTCAGCGTGAGCGCGATGGCCACGGCCAGCGCGTCGGGGTCGTCGGGCGGCACCAGGAGCCCCGTCACGCCGTCGATGCACACCTCGGGGATGCCGCCGACCGCTGTCGCCACCACCGGCACGCCCGTCGCCATCGCCTCGACGAGGACGCGGCCGAACGCCTCCCGCCGCGACGGCAGGACCACGACCGAGCAGAGTCGCATCAGCTCGGGCACGTCGTCGCGTCGGCCCGCGAAGCAGACGGGGAGCCCCTCCGCGGCGGCGCGGGCCGTCAGGCGCTCCCGCAGCGGCCCGTCGCCCACGAACAGGAACGCCGACGGGAGCTTCGAGTGGACGCGGGCGGCGGCCTCCAACAGCACGTCCACTCCCTTGCCGTGCTCCAGACGGCCGAAGAAGCCGACCACGGGCAGTCCGGTCGCGAGCCCCAGCGCGTCGCGCAGCCGCGGGTCGGGCGCGTGCGGCCCGAAGCGGCGGAGATCGACGCCGTTGGGCACGATCGTGACCTTGCGTGCCGCCGACGCCACGGTGTGCAGGCGCGCTGCGCTCGCGGCCGAGTTGGCGACGACCGCCGAGGCCAGGCGGACCAGCACCGGGTCCAGACGCGGATCGGGCTCGTCGATGCGGACGTGCCAGAGCATCGGTACGTCGAGGCCTCGCACGGCGAGGCCCGCGTAGAGGGCTCCGCGGCTGCCGTGGGCGTGGACCAGCGCGACGCGCTCGCGGACGAGCAGGCGGCGCAGTCGCCACCAGGCCAGCCCCATCGCGGGCAGCGTCCACGGCCGCACCGGCGGCAGCGGCACGACGCGCACCGGCACGTCGAGCTCGCGCAGGCGCTCGGCGACGGCCCCCTCGGCGGGCACGGCGCCGACCACGCGCAGGCGGCGACGGTCCAGCGCGGCCGCGAGGCCGAGCAGACTCTCCTCGCCGCCACCCACGAGGTTTGCGAAGTTGGCGAGCAGCAGGACGGTGGGCGGCTCCGTCGGCTCGGCGTCGTCGGTCGTGCCGCCGAGCCAGCCCGTCAGCTCGGCCAGGCGCACGCCGTTGACGAGGACCACCAGCGCCGCCATCGCGCTCAGCACGAAGCCGTGCCAGCCCTCGCGGAACCCCTGCTGCACGACGAGCTTGCGCAGGAACGCCGCCGCGGGCTTGGCGACCAGCATCCACAACGCGGAGACGGGGCCGAGCCGCGCGCCGCGGGCGTGCAGCATGCGGGCGTCGTAGGCCGTGTACAGCAAGAGCTTGCGGGCGTGGTCGCCGAGCGAGTCGTAGCTCCGGTGCAGCAGGTCCTCGCCGAGATCGCCCACGGGGCCGTCCACGACGACCTCCTCGTGGACGAGCGCGTCGTTGAAGCGTCCGCGATCGCGGCGGAACAATCGGAGGACCGGGCTCGGATACCAGCCGCAGTGACGGATGAAGCGCCCGAGGTAGGACGTCAGCCGCGGCATGCGGAAGCCCACGCAGCCGCCGGGCTCGGCCACCGCCGCCTCGATCGCCCGCCGCAGGGCCGGAGTCACCTCCTCGTCGGCGTCGAGGCTCAGGACCCATGGCCGCGTCGCCTGCGCGACCGCGAAGTTCTTCTGCTCTCCGAACCCGGCCACCATGTCGCGCTCGATCACTCGCGCGCCATACTCGCGACAGATCGCCGCCGTCTCGTCGCGGCTGTGCTGGTCGACGACGACGATCTCCTCGGCCCAGCGCACGCTCTCCAGGCAGGCGCGGACGCGCGCGGCCTCGTCGCGCGTGATGAGCACGACCGAGATCGCGGGCCGCTCAGCCACGGGCCACCTCGGCGGCGCCAGCAGCCCGCCGGCGGCGCAGCGCCCCGGGCAGATCGCGCAGCCGGCCGACCTCGGCGCCGACGTCGGCGATCAGCCTCACGAGCGGGGTCAGCCACCAGCCGCGGCGGTGCGTGGGATAGCGTCGCGCGAACGCGAAGCGCCGCAGCAGCGCCGCGTAGTAGAGGGCGAGCAGCGCCGGCGCCGTCAGCCACGCCGGCCACGGCAGCCAGGCCACGACCACGGCGGCCACGAGGAGGCGGAGCAGCATCGAGCCCCGCACGAGCGAGGCTGCGACGGCGACCGGCCGCCGCTTGGCCGGCAGGATGCGCATCTCGGCCCGGCCCCGGCGCACGAACCAGCGGAAGATCGCGCCCAGGCGCTCGCGCGGCTTGTGGTAGACGACGGCCGTCGGCACGTAACGGCACGGCCAGCGGGCGGTGATCTGCTCCGCCAGCAGGCTGTCCTCGCCGCCCAGCGTCGCCAGCGGCGAGAAGCCGCCCACCGTCTCGATGGCCTCGCGCCGGTAGGCGCAGTTGCACGTCGACAGGTGGGCGGTCGGCACCACGCGGCCGCCGGCGGCGTCGAGGTAGCGGAGGCCGCCGCCCGGGAAGCCGAGGATGCTCTCGGCGTAGCCGATCGCGTTGCAGTCGCGCACCATCACGGCGCCCGCGGCACCGCCCACCGCGGGGTCCGCGAGCAGCGGCGCCAGGAGCGCGTCGAACCAGCCGCGCTCGACCTCGCAGTCGTCGTCGACGAAGACCAGGACGCTGCCCTTGGCCGTCTGCACCGCGAGGTTGCGCACGTAGGCGAAGCCGCGGCCCTCGGGCGGCACGGTCACGTAGCGCACGCCGGAGATCGGCGCCGGCTCGGCGGTCTCCTCGATGACCACGATCTCGACCCCCTCGCGGTCCACGCCGTCCGCGCGCAGCGAGGCCAGCGCGCGCGCGACGTCGGCGCGCCGGTTCTTGGTGCAGATCAGCACCGAGATCGTCGGCCGCTCAGAGACAGGCACGGCCATACCGGAGCGAGCCCCACCAGCGCCCGCTCGTCATCGCCGCCGCCTTCGCGAGGAGGCAGCCCACCAGGCCCCACCGGCCGAGCCACGAGACCGTGAGGCCCCGCGCGTGAGTACGACGCGTCATCCCCCACCACAGCCAGGCCCCGTAGACGAGCGCGAGCACGAGGAGCGGGTGCCAAACCAGGCCGAGCGCCAGGAGCGCGAGCGCCTTCTTGTCCGGCGAGGCGGCCTCGATCCACAGCGGCAGCGGGAAGCCCTCGCGGGCCACGGAGACTCGGGGCAGCGTCAGCCACAACCCGGACGCGTGGCGCCGCATGAGCCACGCGTGGCTCCGGCCGAAGCCGAAGGCCTGGCGCAGCATCGGGCGCAGCGTCACGCGATGCTGGTGCTCGACGACGGCGTCCGGTGTGTACACGATCACGGCCCCGGCGGCGTAGAGGCGCGCGCAGAGGTCGTAGTCCTCGCCGTAGATCGCCACAGACTCGTCGAACCCGCCCACACGCTCGAGCAGCGCCCGCCGCACTGCGAGATTCGCGGTCGGGAACCCGCCGGCCCACGGCGTCCAGCGCGTGTGGCGGGCCGGCGCCGCCGGCGCCTGGAGCGTGAACAGGCTGCCGAAGGTCTCGACCACGCCGCGCGGCGGCGTCGAGGTCATGCGTCCGGCCACGGCGCCCACCGTGGGATCAGCCAGCGGCGCGCAGAGCGCGGCCAGCCAGTCGGCGCGGGGGCAGCAGTCGGCGTCGGTGAAGACGACGACGTCCCCGGTGGCCGCGCGCGCGCCCGTGTTGCGCGCCACCGAGGCGCCGCGGCGCGGCTCGTGGAGCAGGATCACCTTGACGGCGGCGGCCGCCGCGAAGGCGCGCAGCCGGGCGGCGGTGTCGTCGGTCGACCCGTTGTCGACGAAGACGATCTCGTCGGGGGCCGGATCGAGCGCGGCGAGGGCCGCGAACGCGCGCGGCACCGTGCGGGCGCCGTTGAGCACCGGGATCACGAGGGACAGGCGGGGCGTCACGCCGTCGCTCCGCGCCCGAGCGAGGCGTAGAGCGCCTCGAGCGGCGCCAGGCAGACGTCCCAGGCGTAGCGCTCCTCCACGAGCGCCCGCGCCGCCCGGCCGAGCCGCGCGGCCTCCGCGCGGTCGGCCAGCAGGGCGCGCACGGCGTCGGCGAACGCGCCCGCGGTGTCGGCGATCACCACGTCGCGGCCGGGCGTGAGCGCCAGCCCCTCCGCGCCGACGGTCGTGGAGACCACCGCCTTGCCCGCGGCCATCGCCTCCAGCATCTTGAGCCGGGTGCCGCCGCCGCCGCGCATCGGGTTCACGAACACGCCCGCCCGCGCGTAGAGCGGGGCCAGGTCGGGCACGAAGCCGAGCAGCCGCAGCCGCGGCGACGCTCCGGCGAGCCTCTGCAGCTCGGGCCCGGGCTCGCGTCCGGCCACGAGTACCTCGGGACCGTCGGCCCCCAGCCGCGGCAGCACGTCGCGCGCAAACCACGTCATCGCGTCGCGGTTGGGCGCATAGCCGAGCAATCCCACGAAGAGCACGGCGTCGCCGGGTGGCGAGGGCCGCAGGGCGGTGGCGTCGACGCCGTTGGGGGCCACGACGACGCGGGTGGCCGGCGCCAGGGTCCGCACCACCGCCGCCTCGTCCGACGACACCGCCACGACGGCGTCGGCGCGACGGGCCAGCGCTCGCTCGAAGCGACGCAGCCGCCAGGTGCGCAGCAGGCCGCGCGCCCGCCGCAGCGGCGTGGGGGCGAGCGCCGCGGCGCGGCGATAGCTGAGGTGGTAGACGCACCCCTCGTCCACGATCGCGGGCACCTCGGGGCGTGCGCGGTCGAGCGCCGTCGCGGCGGCGCCGAAGGTCCCCTGCACGTGCACGGCGTCGGCGCGCCAGTCGCGCACGGCGCGCCACACCGCCGCCGTCGTCTCGGGCGCGACACCCACGGGCGCCAGCCCGCGCCGCGCGCGCGCCGGGTGGACGGCGACCGGCACGCCGAGCGCCGTCGCGGCGCCCGCGGTGTCGCCGGGCTCGAGCGACACGACCGTCACGTCGTGGCGCCGCTGGAGCGCGGCCACGATGCGGGCCACGCGGATACGGGTCCCCGAGTCGGCCGGGTACGGCATCACGTGCGTCACGACCGCAATGCGCATCTATTTGACCGGGGGCCCCGACATGGCCCCCGGACCCCCCGTCGCTCGGGCCGCCCCGGCGGAGCCGTGGCGGCCCTCGACCCCGGGCTCCTCGCGCGCCTCGCGCCAGGTTCGCCAGCCGGAGGCGGCGCCGCGGGCGAGCGCGGCGTGGCGGCGGGCGAGGAAGGTGGGGCCCGCGGTCGCGAACGCGCGGTTCAGCACGTGCTCGCGGTAGAGGCGCCACAGGAAGCGCGCGCGATCACCGCCCCCGAGGAGCTTCAGCGCGAAGTAGGTGTTGTTGCGGAAGAACGGCTCGTACCAGGCGTGCGAGGCGCCCGTGCGACCGAGCAGGTGGCCGTTGTCGCACCCGCCCGGGGTGCCGTAGTGGTGCAGCACGCGCGCCTCGGGGTCGTAGCGGATCCGATAGCCGGCGCGGATCGCGCGCAGGCTGAAGTCCGTCTCCCAGCGGAAGGCGTTCGCGGTGTAGCGCTCGTCGAAGCCGCCCAGCTGCTCGATCAGCGCGCGGCGGAACGACATGTTGGCGCCCGCCGCGGTCGGCACGTCCATCGGGTACGGATGGTCGAAGTTCATCTGGAGAAAGCCGAGCGGGCCGTCGGCCTCCGGCCGCGGCAGGTCGCCGCGCCGCTCGGCGTTGACGATCCGGCCCACGACGCCCCCGACGCCGGGGTCGTCGTAGTGGCGCGCGTGGCGTGCGAGGAGCTCGCGGTCGTCGATCTCGATGTCGTCGTCGAGGAAGAGGAGCAGCGATCCCGCCGCGAGCGCGACACCCGCGTTCACCGCGGCGGTCACGCTCGGCTCGGCCAGCCGGACGTGGCGGGCATGCGCGGGCAGCGCGCGCAGCGCTGCCCACGTCTCGGGCTCGTGGTCCGGGCTCTGGTCCACGATGAGCACCTCGAAGGCGGGGTGGCACTGGCCGAGCACGTCGGCCAGGCACCGACGCAGCGGCGCCTCGCGCCGGTAGGTCGGGATGATCACCGAGAGGGTGACCATGGCTCCGGCAGCGGGCCGCGGCAGAGGAAGCCCGCGATGGCGAGGCCTCCCGCGCGCGCGCGAGCGGGCAGACGCTCGACGAGCACCCTTGTGCGGTCGAGATCCTCGGCGGTCAGCGCGCGCACGGCGCGCAGTGTGATCGGATAGGCGACGACGCCGGTCAGCACGGCCGTCGCCAGGCCGACGACGCCGCCGATCAGCAGCATCGGCACCGCCGCGACGACGCCCATGAGGCCCGCAGCCACGGTGATGCGGACCAGCGCGGCTCCCGGCACCCGGGCGCCGGCGAGCCGGACGGCCGCGTGGACCGCGAGCGCGCTGCCGAGCGCCTGCGCGGCGACGCTGGCGAGCGCGGCGCCGAGGGCGCCGGCGACGGGGATCAGCGCCACCGCGAGGACGAGGTCGACCGCGGCGGCCAGCACGCCCTGCCGGAGGAGGCGGTCCTGCCGCTTGGTGGCGTGCAGCACGGCGGGGCTAGCGCCGGCCGCGAACGCCGGCAGGCTGCCGAGCGCCAGTACGGCGAGCACGCCGGCGGCCGGCGCGTAGGCGGGGCCGTAGAGCACGCCGACGATTCCGGGCGCCGTCACGGCCAGTCCCACCGCGAGGGGCGCGCCGAGCAGCACGAGGTAGCGCATGGCGGTTCCGTGCAGGCTCGCCAGCTCGGCGACGCGTCCGCTACCGACCAGCGCGGGAAAGCTCGGAAACAGCACGACCGAGGCCTGGTACGGAATCCGACCGATCTGCGCGGCGACGGCGAACGCGAGCGCGAAGAACGCGATCTCGGCGGGGGACGAGAAGGCCTGGAGAAAGGCCACCTCGGTACGCTGCCAGACGACCGCGTCGAGGATCACCAGCGCGCTGGCGCCGCGCGCGTAGCGGAGGACGTCGGCACGCGCGTCGGCGGCGAGCGGCGCCGACACCGGCAGGGCGCCGTGGCGCCGTCCCTCGCGACGCGCGAGCCATGCGAGCACGCCGAGCCCGGCCGCGTTGGCGACCGCGTGGGCCAGCATGAGGCCGCCGAGACCGCCGTCGAGTGCGACGACCACGACGAAGAGCCCCGCCAGCAGCCCGAGCATGCCGACGCCGAGCAGCGCCTGCCAGCCGAACATCTGCAGCCCCGAGAGGAACGCGGCCAGGCTGCCGTAGAGGACCTGGGCGGGCACGCTCAGCGCCGTCAGCGCCAGCGGCAACCGCCAGACCGCAGGGACGGCGAGCGCCACGAGGATCACGAGGACGGTCGCCGCGCCGACGAGCCCGGCCTGCCGGCCGACGACGAGGCGCAGTAGCGCGCCCGCGGTCGACGGATGCCCGGCGCCCCTCGCCTCCGCCGTGTAGCGGGTCAACGTGGTGGGCAGCCCGAGACTCAGCACGACCGCCAGCAGCCCGGCCAGCCACACCAGGAAGGCGTAGCGGCCCATCTCGTCGGGGTGGAGATAGCGGGCGGTCAGCACCGAGATCAGGACGCTCAGCACCGCGCGGGCCAGCCAGCCGCCCGTCATCGCCGCGAAGTCCGCGCCCAGGCGCCGCGTGCGACTCTCAGCGCTCGGCGTCATCGGGCCAGCGCCGGGGGCGCCGCGGACACCGGCGCGGTCTCGAGAGTCCACAGCCGACGCACCACGCCGAGGATCGTCGCGAACGTCGCCACGCCGACCGCGCCGACGAGGACCTGGTTGAGCGCCAGGCGCCAGCCGGCGGGGGTCGCAAGCATGCGCACGAGGTCACCGGCGCCCACGTCCGGGCGGGCGAGCGTCGTGTGCAGGGTCTCGATGCCGAGATGAGCCGGCAGCGTCTCCTTGACGAGCACCGGGAGGCCGCCGCCGGACAGGAACGTCTTCGCCGCGTAGAGGAGCGGCGCGGGGTCGGCGATGTGGCCCGCCTGCACCACGAGGTACGTGAGGCTCACCGAGACGACCGCGAGTGTCCAGCGCAGCCGCACGCCCGCACGCTCGAGCACCGGCGCGGCGAACGCCGCCAGCAGCGGCACCGTCGGAAAGAGATACCGCGCGCCGGTGAAGGATTGCGGGAACTGCGCCAGCCAGGCGGCGCTCAACCCCCACAGCGCGAGCGCGAAGACCGCGACGACCGCCGCGGATCCCCGTCGACCCGGCCGCCAGGCGACGGCGAGCCCCACCACGCCGAGCAGCAGGAACGGCGAGTAGAGCAGCAGCCCCTCGCGCTGGTGCACGAGCGAGTTCGCCAGGACGCCGACGTCGGGCAGCCGGAAGCCGACCGACTCCACCGCCTCGGGCATGTGCAGGTACGTCGAGTACGCGAAGCGCCACGGGCGGCCGAAGAGCCAGGTGTTGTACGCCGCCAGGGCACCCAGCGGCGGCAGACCGCCGAGGGCGAAGGCGACCAGCGCCCGGCGACCGTCGCGCACCGCGATGACGAGCGCCAGGCCCGCGCCCACGAGTCCCGCCGGGTACGCGACGAGCGCGGCGGCGCCGGCCGCCAGCCCGGCCAGCGCGCGGCGACGGGCGTCGCCCGGCGTCACCGCGAGGCGGAAGGCGGCGATCACCGCGAGGGCCGCGAGGTTCTCCTTGAAGAGCCGGGTCGCGAACAGGAACGCGGGCGTTCCGAGGGCGAAGAGCAGCGCCGCCCACAGCCGACCCGCGCGCGAGGCCCCGAGCCAGCCGGCCAGCGCGGCCACCTCGCCCGCGGTCAGCGCCGACACGGTGGCCGCGACGACCAGCGTCGCGAAGACGTGGAACCCGACGAAGTCCGCGTGTGTCTCGGCCGCTCCGCCCACCGCGCGCCAGGCCGCGTACACCGGCACCAGCAGGGCGGCGAGGCCGGGGGGCGGGCCGGGAACCTTGCGCGACCCCGACAGCGCGACGTCCATGTCGCCGTAGAGGTCCGCGTGCGTCACCTGCCATCGTCCGGTCTCGACCAGCGAGGAGGCGGCGTCGAGGGCGGCCCAGGTCATCGGGTTGACGAGGACGGGGTTCAAGCACACCGCGTAGACGAGCCACACGGTCAGGAACAGTCGTCCGCGGTCGCTAGCGCGTGGGCCGGACACGATGGGGCCGTTCACCGCCCGAGCCGGAGCGCGACCCGCGGGTCGAGCCGGCGCGGCATCACCATAGGCGCTGGTGTCGGCGTCGGCTCGGACCGCTCGAGCTGCGGGAGCATGAGGACGATGCCGGCGAAGAACCAGAACGGCTCCATGATCCGCACGATGATGAAGGTGTTGGAGCCGATGGCGTGGGCCAGGAGCCCGAACGTGCCCGCCAGGAAGCCCAGTGCCAGGCCTCGGTCCTCCGGTTCGCGGAGGGTCCGGAACCCCGAGGCCGACGAGTGCAGGACCGTCCAGATCAGCCAGGCGAAGGCGGCGAAGCCCACGGCCCCGGTCTCCACCAGCACGCGCGCGTACTGTGCGTCCATGAAGCCGAACCCCGTCACGCCGTAGCCGAACACCGGGCGACGCAGCCAGCCCTCGATCGCGCCGTGGAAGCTGATGAGCCGCGCGGAGGTCGACGGGTCGAGCCCGACGCGGCCCACGTGGACCGTCGCCTGCCCCGCCTCCGGCTCGAACGTGTAGAGGACGCGCTTGGTCACGGCCGAGGGGAGCGTGACGGCGAGGATGGGCGAGCACACCACGAGCAAGAGGACGACGCCCATCATCAGCTTGCGCTGGCGGGTGCGCCAGGCCAGGACGAGCAGCGCGGGGATGGCGCCGACGTAGGAGGCGCGCGACAGCGTGAACACGAAGGGCAGCGCCATGAGCCCGACCAGCCCGAGGCAGACGACGCGCACGCGGAAGCGGTACGTCTCCAGCGCGATGCCGCCCACGACCGCCATCATGAAGACCAGGTAGCCGCCGAAGGTGTTCGGCTCGCCGACGTCGCCCTCGAACGGCGCCGACACGCGCTCGCCGGAGGGGATCTGGGCGATCCCCACCACGCTCACGACGGCGGCGGTGAGGAACGCGGCGATGACGAGCCGCCGCGCATGGGCGCGGTCCTGGACGTTGTTGACGACCATGTAGTAGACGACGAAGTACTCGACGTACTTGAGCACGTAGAAGAACCCGGCGTAGCTGCCGACCGTGCCCCACAGGTAGCCGATGAGCGTCGCCACGACGTTGGCGACGATGTAGGCGAGGATCGGCCGGTTGAGGGGCGTCTTGGCCACCAGGCCGAGCTCCTTGTTGACGGCCGTCTTGGCCAGCCAGGCCAGCCCGATCACGATGAGGACGAAGTCCTCGCTGCGCACCATGATCGTGCGGCCCTCGGCGAACCCGCCGCCACCGGCGGCGAACTCCGGCGACAGCAGCATCGAGAAGGTGACGACGTAGATGCCGAAGTCGTTGCGCAGGAAGACGAGCCCGAACAGCGTCACCGCGGCGAGGGCGCCCAGCGTGTACCCGAACGAGGCGCGGGTGAGACCCTGGGAGAGCATGAGGGTCGCGGCCAGCACTAGGCCGACCATGAGGAGCTTGCCGAGCACCGGTGATCCGGCCGCACCGGCGTATCCCTGTCGCATCGACCCCGCTACCGGACTTCGATCACCTGCTGCGACAGGCCGAGACGGCCCAGCTCGTCGGCCTTCGCCTCCGCGTCGCGCCGCGAGGCGAAGCTGCCGTGACGGATCGTGTAGGCGATGGCCTCGCCGGGCTCGGCCGCCACGCGGACGGTATGGCCCAGCGCGCGGGCGCGCTCGGCGAACTCGACGGCGCCCCGCAGCGGCTGTGCCCCGCCGAGCCGAACGGCGGGCGGGTCCTCACGGACGACGCTCGCCTCGCTGAACCCCTGCCCGCGCAGCGTCTGGGCGAGCGCGTGGGCGCTGCGGCCCGGCGGGATGCGCTCGATCAGCACCGCGTAGACCCCCGCGCCGGTCTGCTGCCGGAAGCGCGCCGTCGGCACCCCGGCCTCGGCGAGCTGGCGCTCGACGCGCTCGGTGTCATCCGTCGTGACGAACGGGCCGAACTCCACGGCGAAGCGGGCCGGGCCCACCGCGGCCGGCGGTGACGTCAGCGGCACGGGCGGGTGCGCGACGACGGGCGGCACCACCGTCGGCGTCGGCTCCGTCGTGAGCCCGACCGGAGTCGGCGGCCGCGGGGCCGCGCCGCTCGGGCTCGCGGGCGTCGTGGCCGAGGGCCCCGGCTTGGCCGGCGGGGCCGCCGGCGTCGGCGGCGTGGTTGGCGTGACGGGCGCCGGCGGCCGGACGGGCGGCGCGGCGGTCGGGCCGATACCCAGCCGCTGACGGAGCTGACCCAGCGGTGAGGCGCCCGGCCGGAACGCGCCCATCTGCCAGCCGGCGACGCCGACGAACAGCGCGCCGAGCGCGCCCAGCACGGCGAGGCCGAGCCAGAAGTGGCGTCGACGCGGACGACGCGGGGCCGACCTCGGCACGTCGGCGACGCGGAGCCCAGCGTCCTCGGCGAGCGCGTCGGCCGTCGCGCGGGCGCCGGGCGCGCGTCCCAGGCGGCCCCGCACGGTGTCCCACGCGCGCTGCAACGGGCCGCCGTCGCCGGAGGACGGCGACTCCTCGCCGTAGTAGTGGGTGTAGTACTGCGTGTAGTTGTAGCCGGCGACCTCGGTCTGCACGTCGTTGAGCACGACGCCCCAGACCTTCGCGCGCGTGGACTCGAGGTGGGCCTTGGCCCGCTTCAGCACGAGACGGCCGACCTTGCCGGCCTGGTAGACGAGCAGCACGCCATCGGCCTGGCCCGCCACGATCGCGGAGTCCGTCACCGGCAGCACGGGCGGCGTGTCGATGAGGACGATGTCGTACTCGGCGCTCACCGCGCGCAGGAAGTCGGCCATGGCGCTGGTCGACAGCAGCTCGGACGGGTTGGCCGGGACCGGACCCGCCTCGATGATGTGCAGGTTGTCGAGGCCGGGCGCCGCCATGATGTCTTCCATCTCGAAGCGGCCCATGAGGATGTCGGCGACGGTGCGGATGCAGTCGCGCCAGCGCGCGTTGCCCACGAGGATGTCGCTCAGGCCCGGCTCGCGCTCGATGCCGAAGAAGCGGTGCAGGCTCGGGCGCCGCATGTTGCCGCCCACCAGCAGCGTCTTCTGGCCGCTCTGGGCCATGGTGATCGCGAGGTTGACGATGGTGGTCGTCTTGCCCTCCTGCAGCGTGGGGCTCGTGACGACCAGCACCTTGCCGCCACGCTCCAGACGGGCGAACTGGATGTTGGTCCGTAGCGTCCGGTACGCCTCCGCCACCGGCGACTTCGGATCGAAGTGCGTGATGAGCAGGGCGTGGCTCTGCAGCGCGTCGGGGTCGATCTGGGCCAGCGCCGGTCGTCGCTCGATGAGGCGCTGCATCGTCTCCCGCGGGTCGATGTGGGGCACGATGCCGAGCACCGGGACCTCGAGATAGGACTCGACGTCCTCGATCGTGCCGATCGAGGTGTCGAGCGTCTCCTGCACGAAGGCCAGGACGAGGCCGAGCATCAGGCCGAGCAGGGCGCCGATCACCACCGTGTTGAGCCCCTCGCCGCCCACCGGCGACGACGGCTCGGTCGCCGGCCGCACGATCGTGACCTCCTCGACGCCCTCCGACTCCTTGATGAGCGCCTCCTGGTGGCGCGTCTTGAGCAGGGTCAGCAGGTCGTCGTTCACCTTGGCGTCGCGCTGCAGGCGCGCCAGGCTCAGCTCGACGGCGGGCACCTCGCGGTTGCGCTGCATCAGCTCGCCGAGCTGGCGGCCGAGGATCTCCTCGCGGTTGCGCAGCAGGGCGACCTGGGCTGCCACCTCGCGCCGCGTCTCGCGCCGGACCTCCCGCAGGCGGTCGTCGATGGCCTGCAGCCGCGGGTGCTTGTCGGTGACCTCGAGGGCCAGGTTGTTGCGCTCCAGGAGGAGGTCGGTCTGGGTGGCGATCAGCCGCATGACCGCCGGGTTCTGGGTGTCGATGTACACCCGGTCGGTGACGCTGACGGGATCGGTCCGCTCGAGCCGGCCCGCCACCTGCTCGAGCTCGATCCGCTGCTGGCGCGCCTTCTCGATGTCGCCCCGCACCTGCGTGAAGAGCGACAGGAGCATCGACGACTCGGCGCCCGGAGAGATGACCCGGTTGGCGTCCCGGAACGCCCACACCTCCTCCTCGGCCTTGCGCACCCGGCCCTCGACCTCGCGGAGCTGGGCCTCGATGAACTTGCGCGCCTCGGTGATGCGCGCGTTGCGGTTCGAGCGGTTGTAGTCCCGGTAGACCTCGGCCACCGTGTTGGCCAGGTCCCGGGTCTCGAGCGCGTTGGTCGAGGTCGCCGTGATCTCGAGGATGCTGGTGCCGCCGACCCGGCTGGTGCGGAGCTTGCCGGACAGGGTCTCCAGCGTGGCCGTGTACGCGCGCGACTCGCGCAGCGCCTCGGTGCCGCCCGCCTGGGGCAGACGCCCCATCCGGCGGGCCACCTCTTCCAGGATCGGGTAGCTCTTGATGAGCGAGGCCTGGGTCTCGATGTTGTCGGCGGTCGAGTACGACAGGACCTCCACCAGCAGGCCGCTGAGCGCGGTCGACTGCTCGAACTTCACGGCCGAGGTCGCTTGGTACACCGGCACCTTCTGCTTGGCGAACCAGAAGCTGAAGAGCGCGACGAGGATGGTGGAGGCCAGGATGATCAGCCGCCGGCGGCGGACGATCAGCCAGTAGTCGCGGAGGTTCATCTCGTACTGGGCCATCTAGCGTCCGCTCTCCGTCACGGGCCCCGTGATGTAGATGAAGGGCGACTCCGAGAGGTCGATCGTCTTGGGCGCCGGTAGCCGCTGCCCCCGCGCGTCGGCCATGATCTCCACGCGCGGCCGGAGCGGATGGTTGCGGTTGACGGCGACCACCCGGCCGATCTCCTCGGTGTTCAGGCGCACGACGGTGCCGGGCGGGAACACCGAGATCTCCGACAGCAGCGCCTTGATCAGCGGCGACGGGAACGCCTCGTGACGCGACTTGACGATCTCGCGCACGGCCTCGTGGGGGCGCAGCCGCGGCCGCGCGGTGGGCGGCACCGTGAGGCCGGTGTAGGTGTCGGCCAGGCCGAGGATCTTGGCGTCGGCGTCGACGGCGGCGCCGGTCAGGCCCTGGGGGAAGCCCTGACCCTGCTCTCGCTCGTGGTGCTCGAGCACGGCCTGCACGATCGCCTCCTCCGGGGGCGCCCAGCGGCGAACGAGGTCCGCCGACAGCCGCGGGTGCGAGCGGTAGGCCGCCAGCTCGTCCCCGGTCAGCGCGTCGAGCCGGCGCAGCAGCGTGTCGGGCAGCTGCCACAGGCCGACGTCGATGAGGCAGCCGGCGAGGCCCAGCGGGAGCAGCCGACGGCGCTCGTAGCCGACGTTGGCGCCGATGCGCAGCGCCATCACGGCCACCCGGGCCTGGTGGAACGCGAGGTAGTCGAGGCCGGGCGCCGACGCCGGGTTGTTCGCCACCCAGAAGAGGTCGGGTGACCGATCGAGCGAGGTGATGGCCCGGTCGATGAGCCCGTGCAGCCGCGACCACGGGACCTCGCCCCCGTCGCGGGTCACGCCCCGGAGCTCGAGGAGCAGCTCCTGCAGCTCGCCGAGGAGCGCGGCGGGATCCTCGGCGTGCGACGCCGCGCCCGGCTCGCTCGACACAGTGGTGGGCGCCGAGGCCGCGGGCGGCGCCGGCGGTGCGTCGGCGAGCTTCGGGCGCGGCGACGACGCCGGCGCCGCGGGCTCGGCCGGGCGCGCGTCGGGCGGCGGCGGGGCGGTGGGCGTGGCGGTCTCGCGTCCGAGGCCGCGCACGAGGTCGCTCATGCGGACCATCAGGAGACGCCGACCATGTCCTTGATGACCTCGGCGATGATCCGGTCGCCGATCTCGTGGGCCCGCTTCGTGTAGCCGACCAGCAGGGCGACGTCGCAGAGGTTGTTGATCTCGCGCGGCGTGCCGCGCGTGAAGTCATAGATCAGCTTCACCGCCTCCTCCGTGAAGATCGGCGTCGTGCGGCCCGCCATCTTCAGCCGGTGGGCGACGTAGGCGGTCGTGTGGGCGTAGTCGAGCGTGTTGAGGTGGTAGCGGATCGTGATGCGTTGATCGAGGTGCTTGAGGCGCCGCACCCGGGGCGCGAGCTCGGGGGAGCCGATCAGCAAGATCGTGACGAGGAAGCGGTCGTCGGTCTGGAAGTTCATCAGCAGCCGCAGCTCCTCGAAGACCGTGTCGTCGTCGATGAGCTGGGCCTCGTCGACGATCAGGACCGTGTCCCGGCCGTCGCGGAAGTTGCGGAAGAAGAGGTCGTTCAGCAGGTGGAGCAGCGCCGGCTTGCTCGTCTCCGCCGTCTCGTGCCCGAGCTGGTAGAGCGCCTCGCGCAGGAAGTCGATCGCGTTCCAGCTGGGATTGGTCAGCAGGCCGATCTCGTACCGCTCGGCCTCCAGGCGCCGGATCAGCGCCCGGGACAGGGTCGTCTTGCCGCACCCGTACTCGCCGGTCAGCATGCCGCAGCCCTTGCGGTGGCGGACGGTGTAGACCATCCGCACCAGGGCCTCCTCGTGCTCGGGCGAGAGGTAGAAGAACTTCGGATTCGGCGAGTTGTCGAACGGCGGTTCGCTGAGCTCCCAGTAGGCTTCGTACATCGCTAGTTGTTGTTGCCGACGGGGCCGTTGAAGAGGATGAAGATCCCGGTGTAGGCGGTGACGAGGCTGGCGATCAGGGTGGCGATCTGCACATAGTCCTGCCACCACTTCACCGCGACCTCGGGCACCGTGACCACCGTCCCGGCCTCCAGCGGCGGCGCCTCGGCCATCGCGTAGGTGCGGCCGTTGCGGAACGTCACGGTGGTCGCGCCCACCTTCGCCCGGTTCCCGGGCCCTCCGGCCATCGCGACGTACTCGCGCGGCGTGAGGTCGGGACGGAAGTCCTGGGCCCCGGGGGACTTCACCTCGCCGACGACGTAGACCTTGTCCTCCACCACGGGCAGCGTCAGCACGTCGCCGTTCTGCAGCAGGATGTTCTGAGTGTCGTCGCGCTCGACCAGCATGCGCTGCAGGTCGACCGGCACCCGCTGGCGCGGCCCGCTGAACCCGGCTCGATCGACGAAGGCCAGCCGGAGATCGGCGTAGGCGGCGGCGCCGCCGGCCTTCTGGATGACGTCGCGCACCCGCTCGCCCTGGGCCAGCTCGAAGCGCTGGACGATGGTGGGCTTGCCGGACGTGGTCGTCTTGCTGCTGTCGGCGTTGCCGAGGAAGGCGCCCCGCACCTCGACCACGTCCTGGAGCACCGACAGCGGCGGCACAAACACCGTGTCCGCGCTCTGCAGGGGCACGTCGGCCGCCGGCGTCGAGGCGGTCCGGAGGTCGATGGAGACGGTCTCCTTGCGGCCGTCGGGGCCGATGCGGGTCAGCCGGGCGTCGGAGCCGGCGCCGCCCGGCGCCAGTCCGCCGGTCAGATCCAGCAGCTCACGCAGCGAGCCGCTCGCGCCGAGCTCGTACTCGCCGGGACGGCGGACGGCGCCCGCCAGCGTGACGGACGCGGTGCGCGGCGGTACGTGCACGCGCATGCCGTCCTGCACGAACGGGTTCTGGTCGATGTCGCCGCGCAGCTCGAAGCGCAGGATGTCGACCTCGCGGCTGGTGGCGCCTTGGGTGATCTGGACGTGCCGCGCGCTCCCGCGGGGCGTGATGCCGCCGGCGGCCATGATCAGCTCGTGCAGCCGCTGGACGGCCTGGGCCTGGACGGTGCCGGGTCGCTCCACCTCGCCGGAGAGGACGACCTCGAACACGCGCGGGGCCAGCACGGCCACGCTGACGTCCGCGAAGCGGAGCATCGCCCGGGCGCGCTCGCCGATCCGACGGTTCGCCTCGAGGAGGGTCAGGCCGCCCACCTGGACCGCACCGAGCGGCGGGACGCTGACGAGCCCCTCGGGGTCGACGATGACCTGGACACGTGTGACGTCGAGACGGCCCGCGATCTGCACTTCCAGCACGTCGCCGTTGCCGAGTCGGTACTCTGGTCCCGCCACGCTCCGCGTGGGCAACGTGACACCCGGGTTCAGCGGCCGGGCGCCGGGGGCGGTCGGGAGCGGCGGGGGCGGGGCCAGGTTCGTCGTCGCGGGATTGACCGTCGTGGCTGGATTGGCCGGCGATGGCGGCTGTGCCGCCGCGACGAACGGGGCAAGGAGGCACAGGATCAGTACGAGGCTTAACCCTCTACAAATCCGACCTTTCGACGAGGGGACTGGACGAATTTCACGCAATGGCGTATTGTCCCTTTTTCACGAACGAAGGGTCAAGGAAAAAGCCGACTTTTTGCCGAGTTTTGCGCTAGTTGCGCTGATCGGAGCCTCACCGGGATGACCCCGCAAGCGGCGCGTGCCGTCCTCGCGGCGAGCGTGCTTTTCGCCTTAGCCGGCCTAGGTTTCGGTGTCTACGGCTGGCTGGCGCCGGGCCGGCCTCGAGGGCCCGCTGCCCCCGCCTCGCCGACCGCGACGGCGGATGCGCTGCAGGCGGCCTTCGTCACCGTGGCCGAGAAGGTCCGGCCGGCCGTGGTGAACATCGGAACGGTGCAGGTCTCGCGGAATCGGCGCGCACCCATCGTCCCTGGACCCGGGCCCGGCGCCGAGGACCCCTTCTTCAAGGACTTCTTCGATCAGTTCTTCGGCCGTGGCGGGCCGGGCCGGCGGGAGGAGTTCCGGCAGCCGGGGCTCGGCTCCGGCGTCATCATCGACAAGCGCGGCTACGTGCTGACGAACTTCCACGTCATCCGCGGCGCCGACAGCGTGACTGTGAAGCTGCCATCCAAGCAGGAATACCAGGGGCGGATCGTGGGGACCGACTCGAAGACCGACCTGGCGATCGTTCGCTTCCAGCCCGAGGGCGACGTGCGCGTCGCCGCGCTGGGCGACTCGGACACCCTGCGGGTCGGCGAGTGGGCCATCGCCATCGGCAACCCCTTCGGGCTCGACCAGACCGTGACGGTGGGCGTGGTGAGCGCGACGGGCCGCTCGGAGGTGGGCATCGCAACCTACGAGAACTTCATCCAGACCGACGCCTCGATCAACCCGGGCAACTCGGGCGGGCCCCTGGTCAACCTGAAGGGAGAGGTCATCGGGATCAACACGGCCATCGTGGCGACCGGTCAGGGCATCGGTTTTGCCATCCCGGCCAACATGGTCAAGCGGGTGACCTCCCAGCTCATCGACCGGGGAAAGGTGACGCGCGGCTGGATCGGCGTCTCACTCCAGCCGATCACGCCCGAGCTGGCGGAGGCCCTGGGGCTGGACGGCACACGGGGCGCGGTCGTTGCGCGGATCCACCCCGGCAGCCCGGCCGCCGCCGCTGGCCTCCAGCCCAACGACGTCATCGTGAAGTTCGGCGGGACCGCGGTCGACGACTACCATCACCTGCAGCGCCTGTCCTCCGACGCCGAGCCCGGCACGACCGTGCCCCTCGACATCGTCCGCAAGCGCGACCGGAAGACGGTCACGCTCAAGATCGCCGAGTCCCCGGACACCACTCCGCCGCCGGCGCCTGCCCCCGCGCCGTCGCGCTGAGCGCGCGTTTCCACAGAACGAGGGATTCAGACGACGGCCCGGCGCCCGCCGTGCGGGCGCCGGGCTCGCGTGAAGGATCTAGGCGACGAACGGCGGGATCGGCGGAATCTCGACCTGCTGAGTCCGGACGTCGCGCACGCCGGGGACGGTGCGGGCGACGTCGACGGCGCGGTCGAGCGCGGTCGTGCCCTCCAGCGTGACGACGCCGCCCTGCGCCTCGACCGTGATGCGATAGCGCCGCGTCTCCGGGTGCGTCGCCAGCGCCACCTGCACGCGCGAGGCGAGCGCGCGCGAGGCGATCATCTGGCGACCTCCGTCCGTGGTCGCCATCTCGGGACGCTTCGTGAGGCCCTCGATCATCTGGACCACCGCGTCGTACCGCAGCATCTCGGTGTTGACGATCAGCTCGTAGAGCATCGGGTCGGAGAGCTCCACCTCGTAGAGGTAGCGCATCCGTCCGGCCTTCTCGTTGTCGTCGTTGCGGACGAGCTGGGCGGCCGCCCGCTGGTTGTACGTCTCGCGGGTGGTGGCGGCCTGGCGCTTGATCCACTGCTTGACGCGGTACTCGAAGGGCGCGATGACGCGCACGCGCAGCACGTGCGGCACGCCCCGCAGCAGCCACTGGCCGCCGCCCCGCATCAGCACGGCGTTGTCGAGCTCGGCGAGCTCGAGCAGCGTGGTCTGAAGCACCGTGATGTGGTGGCGCGTCTCGGTGTCGAAGCGCTCGAAGAACGACGGCTTGGAGTCGTCGAGGTGCGATAACTTGTCCTCGGCGAGCCCATAGCGAAGCCCCGCGTCCTGGAGCAGCTCCTGGTCGACGTAGCGATAGCCGAGGCGCTGTGAGAGCGCCAGGCCGATCTCAGGACCGCCGGCGCCGAGCTGGTGCGAGAGCACGATGATGGCCATGGCTCACCCCCGCCGATACTTTTCCTTGAGCGACGTCGGCGCGATCGCGATGCGCTTTCCGGCGACGTCCTCGAGGATGTAGACCTCGTCTGTGAGCGATCCGCTGGCGAAGACCTCGAACACCTCGAGCGCGCCCTCCAGGCTCCCGTCTGGACGCTCGTTCACGAGCGCCTCGACCGCGGTGCGCGCCAGTCTCGTCATCTACCCCTCCGCGAAGTGGCCAAGACTACCATGAACGCTCGCGAGAAAAAGGCCCCCGGCGCGGTCAGCTGGCGGGCCGACCGACGAGGTCGGCCGGCCCGGCCGCCGACACGCCCGACAGGGGCGGACGCCCCAACTCCGGCACGAAGGAGTAGGGCGGCCAAGGGCCGGTCGGGACGACCGCAACCCCGGTGGCGTGGGAGGCGACCGGAGCGATACGGGACAGGAAGCCGGCCAGGTCCGCACGGGGCACGAGAAAGGCGACCGCGGCCGCGACGTTCCCGGCGCTCCCCGCCGGCTGGTAGCGCCACTGAGGTAGTCCAGCCCGCTCGACGAGCGCCTCGGCCAGCGCCCGGAGCTCCCGCTCGCCGGGACCGGGTCGGACCGGCTGCGCCAGCCCGGGCGTGATCGCGCCCTCCAGTCGCAGGAGCTTCACCGTCATCTCCACACAGCCACGAACGGTTTTGAGGGCACCCGTCACGGCCGCGCGGTGGCGGGCCAGCCAGGCCGGCAACTCCATCGCCGGGACGGCGGCGCCGTAGCGGAAGGGCAGGGTGGCGCGGGCATCGATGACGGTGGCGACGATGTCTTGATGAAGGGCGAGGGTCCGCGGGTTGGCCGGCGGCACCGCATCGATCAGGCTCGATACGACGACGAGGTCGTCGAGCCGTCGCGGGACGACCGCCGCGCCGCCGATGCCCGCGGTGGGAGGACGCCAGCGTCCCGGCAGTCGATCGACGATCGCATAGAGGTGGTGCCTCACAGCAGAGGACCGGCCAGGACGGAGGCTCGCGTCATCGCTGCTCCACACGCCCGCGAGGGGCCCGGACGGTTCGGGAACGACCGTGGCGATCGGCCGCTCGCAGACTACTTGCGCGTCGAGCCCGGCGTCAAGGCCCAACGGCGTGCCATAATCGGACCGTCGTGAAGTTCCGCCGTATCGTGCACGCCCTGCTGCTCCTCGGCGCCGTCCTCGGGGGGAGCGTCGCCGTCGGGGCTGCCGACCGCCCCGGCGAGCTCCCCCGTGAGATCCCGGAGACGGCGCGCTCGCGCGTGAGGCCCGTCACGGACAACCCCTCCCTGGCAGTCAAGGTCGACGCCGAGCCGTTCGTCGCCCGACGCGAGGTGTTCGAGTACCTGCTCGATCATCCCGAGTTCGCCACGCACGTCACCAGCGCCCTCAAATTCGCGCGGTACAAGATCTGGAAGACCCCGGGCGGCCTGGGCATCGACGACGGCTGGGGAACAGTCGGCACGTTCGAGCTCGTCCACGTCGGCGACGGCATGCGACTGATGCACGCACGCGGCACGTACCAGCAGCGGCTCCTGCCCGACATCCATGGCCAGGCGGTGGTCGTGATCGACTACGACGCGCAGCCGGCAGCGAACGGTCGGAGCTTGATCAGCGCGGCGGTCAGCGGGTTCGTGAAGCTCGACAGTCGGATCCTGGCGATCGCCAGCAAGCTCGCCACCTCGGTGGCCACGGCGAAGGGCGAGAAGGAGGCGCGGCGCCTGGTCAAGCTCTTCGCGAAAACGACGAGCGCCATTGACGCCGACCCCGCCGGCGTCTTCGACAAGGTCCGGCAGCACCCCAACGTGCCGGCCCGTGAGCTGGAGGAGTTCCGTCGCCTCCTCAGCCTCCCCGCCGCCGGGCGGACGCCGGCCGCGTCCGGCTCCGCCGCCCGCTGAGCGCCCGCGCCCGCCGGGCCCGGGCCAGCCCCTCGTGGAATCGGGGCATGTCGGGGCCAAGCCGCACCGCCTCCGCGTAGGCCGCCTCCGCCTCGTCGTGACGCCCCTGCTCGTGCAGCGCCTGGCCCAGGCGCGCGTGCGCGTCGGCGTGCTCGGGCTTGGCCGCGACGACCGCGCGAGCGGCCTGCTCGAGCTCCGCCCACTTGTCTTGCTCCGCGAGCGCCTGCCACAGATCGAAGTGCGCCTGGGCCGCGTCGAAGCTGAGCGCGATCACCGCCCGGGCGGCCTCCTCGGCCTCCGCCCAGCGTGCCTGCCCGACGAGCACCCGGGTGAGGCCGAAGCGGGCCGAGAGCGAATCGGGTTTGATGCCGAGGGCGGCCCGGTAGGCCTGCTCCGCCTCCCCGACGCGCGCGTTCTCGAACAGCACCTCACCGAGGTCACAGTGGGCGCGGACGTAGTCCGGCTTGTACCCGATGGCGGTCCGGAACGCCTGCTCCGCCTCGACGTGCCGGCCCTGCCAGTAGAGCGCCACGCCGAGACCACGGTGCAGCGCCGGGTGCTCGGCCGCCAAGGTCAGGGCCTCGCGGTACGCGGCCTCCGCCTCGCCGTGACGCCCCTGGCGCCCGAGGCCGAGCGCGACGTTGGCGCGCGCGCGGATGTGATCCGGCTCCACGCGGATCGCCTCGCGGAGCGCGCGCTCCGCCTCGGCGTGGCGGCCCTGACGGCCCAGTGCGACACCGAGCTCGTAGTGCAGATCGCCGTCGTCCGGGCGCAGGCGCACCGCCTGGCGAAAGGCCGCCTCGGCGTCCGCGTACTCGCCGAGTGCGCCGAGGGCCAGGCCCCGGCCGGCGTGCATGTCGGGGTCGTCGGGCTCCAGCCGGATCGCCTCGGCGTAGGCGGCGGCGGCCGCGGCCCACCGCCCCTGCCGCCGGTGGATCATCGCGAGGGCCGCGCGCGCGGCGAAGAACCGTGGTCGCAGACGGACCGCCTCACCGAGCGAGGCGGCCGCATCGTCGTAGCGGCCCTGGCGCTCTTGCACGACACCGAGGTGGTAGTAGACGCGCGCCTCTCCCGGCGCCAGGCGCAGCGCCTCGCGGAAGGCGGCCGCCGCCTCGACGTAGCGGTGCCGGCGCTTGAGGTTCAGCGCGAGCGCGTGCCGCAGCGCGGGATCGTGGGGACGGCGACGGAGCGCGCCTCGCCAGGCCGGCGTCGCCTGCCCGGCACGCCCCTGACGCTCGAGCGCCAGCCCCAGGCCGAGGTGCGCGCGCACCTCCTGGGGCCGGACCTCGATGACGGCGCGGAACGCCGCGGCCGCCGCGACGTGGCGGCGCTGCTCGAGCAGCGCGCTGCCGAGCTCGAGCCGGAGCGCCGGGAGCTCGCGCCGCGCGAGCAGCGGCCGCACCACCGCCTCGGCCTCGGCCGGGCGTCGCAGGCGGCGGAGCACCCGCGCGAGGTTCTCGCCCACCACGGCGTCGTCCGGTCTCAGCCGGAGCGCGTCGGCGAGCGCGGCTTCGGATCGCACGAAGTCGCCGGCGCGCTCGAGTGCGAGCCCGAGACCGAGGTGAGCGCGGGCGAAGTCGGGACGGAGCCGGACGGCCTCGTGATACGCGGAGGCGGCCTCAGGGAAGCGGTCTTGTTCGAGGAGCACGGCGCCGAGCTCGGCGTGGGTGGAGGCGACGCCGGGGGCGCCGGCCACCGCCTCGCGCAGGAGCGCCTCCGCCTCATCCGGGCGTCGAAGCCTGCGGAGGACGACGGCCAGCTCGGCCGTCACCCGCGCGTCGTGGGGTCGCTGGCGCAGGGCCTCGCGGAACGCGGCCTCGGCCTCGGCGAACCGGCCGCCGATCGCGCACGCTCGGGCCCGATCGCACCAGCGTGAGAAGTCGTCCATGGCGTCCGCGGCGGCGCGCTCGTGGCCGAAGCCGTGAGCTCGCCGACGCGGACGCTATCCTAGCAAGCGGACGCGCGCCCTCGGAAGACGCTCACGCCACCCGGATCCCCGCCGCCGCGTCGACCTGGAGACGATCGACCACGTCCACGTCGGAGCGGATCTGTCGCGCCTCCTGCTCGACGAGCCGAAGTACCCGATCACGGGACTCCGCGGTCGGCACGCGACCGATGACCTCGAGGCGGACCGGCGTGCCCGACCACCACGGCACGTGGGCCGTCGGAGTCACCGGCAGGCCGAAAAGGCTCGGCTCGCGCAGCAGCGCGTCGGAGACCTGCGCCTGCAGGTGCACGCCCTCGGCCTCGCGCTTGCGTTTGAGGTCGTAGAGCTTCACGCCGACGCCCACGAGCACGAGGAGCCCGATCAGCAGGACGAGCACGGTCGCCATCGGTCCCATAGGCTTCTCCTCCCGGCCGAGGAGGGCAGCAAGGCGGGTGCCACTAACCCTCTGGTCTTGAAAAATCTACCTTGCGCGGCGGGGCTACGGCTTGGGACGCGGGCGGAACCGATCGAGGAGGGTGGCCAGCATGTGGTCGAGGTAGCGGAAGTCGAACGGCTTGGGGACGTACCCGAACGCGCCGTTGCGGAGGGCCTCCGCGGCCATCGCCACCTGCTCGTTCGCCGTCACCATGATGACCGCGATCGATTCGTCGATCTGCTTGATGTCCTTCAGGACCTCGACGCCGTTCATCCGCGGCATATTGATGTCGAGCATGACGACGTCGGGCCGGGCTCGTAGGATGGCGCCGAGCGCGTCGGCGCCGTTCAGGGCGGTCTCGACGTCGTACTCGGTCTTGAAGTGCTCCGAGAGGACCTCGAGGATCAACGGCTCGTCGTCCACGATCAGGAGTCGCCGGCGAGCGGTGTCGACCATCCTACGACCTTAGGAGAGGGTCCCGGCGGAGGTCAAGCCCGCCGTCAGTCGGCGTGGAGCGCCCGTCGACCCTGCACGAACAGGTCCTCCAGCGATTGCCGCACCGGCTGGACGCTCACGAGGCGGGCGCCACAGGTGCGGGCCGCCGCCAGCGCGGCGTCCACGTACTGCTCGGAGGGGACGTCGATGCGCGCCCCGGCCGGCGAGGCGCTGACGATGGCGCCGTCGACCTTGCGGAGCGCGTCCTCCAGCTCGATGACGCTGGCGCCGACGACGGTGATCTCCAGGTGGCCGGCGGCGTCGTCGCGCTCCCGGAGGTCCTCGAGCCGGCCCAGGTGGCTCAGCCGGCCGCGGTTGAGGATGGCTACGCGGTCGCAGAGCACCTCGATGTCCGCGATGATGTGGGACGAGAAGAACACGGTCGTGCCGCTCGCCCGCAGCGCGCCGATGAGGTCGCGGACCTGACGCCGCCCGATCGGATCGAGGCCGCTCATCGGCTCGTCGAGCACCACGAGCTCCGGGTCGTTCACGAGGGCCTGCGCGAGCCCTACCCGCTGCAGCATGCCCTTGGAGAACTTCCGCAGCTGGCGATCCCACGCGGCCTCGTCGAGGTGGACGCGCTGGAGCA
>Ga0075420_100000179_pt1 | contig 45513 bp, 77 predicted proteins | sample SoiMetdeltSBSDD4_FD_75296 | JGI IMG/M metagenome (GOLD analysis project Ga0075420, IMG submission 75296) | Bulk soil microbial communities from a Populus tree surrounding site in Tennessee, USA - Soil MetaG P. deltoides SBSDD4 | ecosystem: Environmental > Terrestrial > Soil > Tree plantation...
CGCAGGATGGCCACACCCCCCCTAATTTATAAACCACCGACATGTAAGTCATTGCTCCCCTGGGTGGGGTGAGGGGATATCCCCATAGCCAAACACTGTTTGCATACAGCTTGCTATGGGCAACGGGTCCCTACACTTGCACACGATGAACACATCGTCCTCTGCGACGAAGCGCTCCGCGATGTAGTGCTGGGGGTGCCAACACGAGGGCTGGAAGTCCACGTCGAAGATGCCTTCGGTGCAGGGCATTGCTCGCCTGCGCTCGGCATCCTTGCGCTCTTGGTAATCGTGGCACGCTGGTATCCCCCACCCAATGGCTGCGATGGTGGCCAGCGTACCCACCACCAGGAACCCGTATTGCCACCACCTCATGAGTCCCTCTTGGTGACGTGCCACGCTGTGCAGGCACGACAGAAGTAGCACCTCAGTCGATGTCGATTGTGCCGGGTGGCTCGGCGCGCTTCGTCCTTCGACAGGTAGCAGCGCTTGCCGCACGGCTCGGGTCTCATTGGGCCATCCGCCTCACCATGCGCACGACGTCGCTGTCGAGGCAGGTGACCACTGCGCCGAGGGCGTCACCAACGTGCTCGCACTCCTCGTATCCCCACGTGTACATCATCGCCTCGTCGCGAATGTCGGGGCGCGCGTGCCACGTCCAGTGCTGGCGCTTCGCTCCCTTGTAGGAGCCCGTCTCGCGCACGAGCACTTCGGCGACGCTCTTGCCGTAGCGCCGGCACAGCGCAACTTGCACCTCGGCCTTGCTTGCGCTCTGGCTGCCAGCAAGCGTCTTCTTGAGCTGCTGCGGGTTGCATGCGGCGATGGGCAGCTGATAGCGCCAACCGAGTGCAGCGACGATCGCCTTGCCGATCCCGAGGGCCGCCGCGGCTCGGGCGCCCTTGCTGCCATGCGGGAGCTCGGCGCAGATCGCGTGCACGCCCGAGAGGCCCGGTTGACCTGCGCTCGATATGACGACGTGGAGCGCATCGAGGATCTCGCGCACACGCCGAATGTCATCGTGGGCCACGAGCACACCGAGCTTGGCGTCGCTCTTCTTGGTCACGATCGTGCGCATGTCGAGAACGCGCTCGCTGTTGCCCTCAAGGGCGACGAGCGCATAGCCCACGTGGGCGAGACCAACGTCGATGCCGAGCACGCATGGGAGCCCGCTCGGCGCGGGCGCGCCGGTGCCGAAGACCGTGTCACCGAGCGCTTTTCCGAAGTCGAAGACTTGAGCCATTCCGCTACTCCTCTTTCGGTGAAAGGTTCGGCGCGCCGGCCCCAGTGACGCCCATCACCGGTTCTCCGGCGGCCGAAGTCTTGATGCGCGGCCATGCCATCGACACGTTGATCGCAACGCACGACGTCAAAAGCCACAGCGCGGCAGCGTTCCCCGCCTGTGCTGCCAAGAGGGCGGCGGCGCCGTTCAGCACCGCGATGATCGCCCACCCGAGATCACCGCGCCGAATGTTCTCGGGCTTGATGTCGCGATGGACGATGACCACGCCGGGCGTGCGGTGCGGGTTCATGTTCCCACCTTCAAGTCCACGAGGTTGATCCGCTCGAGCACACCCCGCGCGAGCTCGGCCACCTGCACCGGCCGCACCGACTCTCGTTCCTCGGTTTCGACACGCTGGCGGCGGAACGCGGCTCGTTCCTCATCGGCGCGCGCGCGATGCTCGAGCTCGCTCTCGTTGCCCGCCTCGTCGGCCATGGTGCGCGGGCGGCGCGGCGCCTTCGAGAACCGAATGATGGTCTGATAGACCGCTTTGCGCGCGAGAGGCTCGCCGGCGAGCTCGGACGCCAGCACCTCGCCGGCGACGTTGTCGATCGCGCCCTCCACCCACTCCACGGGGAACCCACCAGAGAACGCGATCCCCCACACGTGCTCCGCGAGGGCCAGCGCAGCCTTCTTTGACGCGAAGTGCTTCCCGAGCACGCGATCGTGGAAGAGTTTCGCTCCGATTCTGAGCGCGTTTGGATCAAAACGCGGATCGTTTTTGATTCGAACCTGACTCGCTGGCGCTTCGGTTTGCGATCGAATTGCGCACGGAAGTGGTGCGCTTTTCGTGCCCGCGCGCGCCTGCGCAGCCTTCTCTTGATCCTTGTTCTTGTGTTTTACACACATGATTTATTTAATAATTTTGTGTGTGTTTATCAGAAGAGATCTTCTCTTTAACCGCGCGGCGCGCGCCCGCGATCCCAGCGTGCCCGAGCAGCCAAAGAGGCATGCTCACTTCGTGCTCGGGCATCATCGGGCATATGCCCGTTGGGGCCTTGAGCATGCTGCGACGGCACGAGGCCAGCGAGCACGTAGGCCCGTGTCTCGGCGTCGAGCTTGTCGAGGATGCGCCAGCACTTCGAAAGTGCGCGCCCGGCGGCGGCCGCGTCGATCAAGCGCCACCTCCGTAGGCCAGGCAGAGGTCCGGCCACTCAACGCTTTCGAAGCGGTCGATGAACGCACGCACGGGCTGGGGGGTGACGATGCTGTGGAGCTCGACGACGGCCACTGTGCGGCCCACGCGCACGGGGGCGCCGCACTTGCCGGTCAGGTAGACCGCGAGCGGGCACCCGCACATGTCCATCGGCGTGCCGCGCACGTTCGCGCGGCGCAGCACCTTCGCGATAGCCTCGGCAGTGGGGCCGATGGTGCGCAGCGCGTCGACGAGCTTGCGTACGGCGTCGCTCATGCCTGCACGGGCTCCTCGTCCTCATCCAGCGTGCGCGCCGCAGGATCACTGCAATCGGGGCACGCGAACACGAGCACACGATCGCCCACTTGATGATCGGGAAGGTTCTTCTGTTGGACACCGAGCGCGCGCAGTTGCGACGCCACCTCGTGCGTTGCCGTGAACACCAGGGGGTCGGCGAGGTAGCCATGCACGGGACAGTTGCGCCCGTTGAGATCGGCGAGCGTGGCGACCTTGTCGGCCGCCTCGTCATCGCCGGCCTCGCGCAGGCGCCGAAGGATGGTGGACAGCGTCACAGCTCCATGACCTCCAAGCGCCTAGTCGCCCGAAGCGTGGCGACGCCTCGATCTTCCAGAATTCGCTTCGGCGTCGGTGCTGCGGGCACCCTGCGCGCTTCCTCGAAGATCTCGCAGAGGTCCCACAGCACATCCAAGCGCGGCCAGCCGCGCGGGTGCCGCGTCCACGGCTTCCGGCGCGGCGGCCTGCTTACACCTGAGATGCTGAGCTTCATGCCTCGGGCGTTCCCGCGAACAGAGGAAGCCCCGTCTTGCCCTTCGCCGCTCCCCGCACCTCCGTGAAGGCCTCGCGTACGATCTCAGCGTGGCGATGCACCTCGAAGCCGAGCATCGGAAAGCCAGTGTCGACCCTGCAGCGCATGCGCGCCTCGCAGCGCCACAGCTCACCGGCCTCGAACACTGGGATCGCGATCATGAACGCGCGCGGGATGCTCGTGTTGACCGCCTGCGTTTCCTCCTTGCACACGAGCTCGTAGGCGCCAGTGCGGGCATCGACGCGCCGGCTGAACACGCCTTTGGTGTGCAGCTGAAGCTTGCGCGCCATCTCGAGCACGTCGATCGGCGACGGATACTCCTCGCCCTCCTCGGAGCTCGTGAGATCTTCGAGGTTGTCTTCGATGAACTGCGCGAACTGCTCTTGCCGCAGCATCTTGCCGCTCATCTCGGTCCAGAGCTTCCACCGATCCGAGAGCGGGCATTCGTATACGGCGCGGTGATCGCACCACGCGGCGTTGCCTTGCTCGGCGCCGCTCGGGTGGTAGTTGAACACCGCTGTCAGCGTGAGCGCGTCGACGTCGGCGAAGATGGCCGAGTGATCGCCGGCGAACCGTTTCACGTGATCGACGAAGCTCTCGAGTTCGGTGTGATGCGCGGTGCCCTTGCGGCGCCGCGGCGTGGCCGAGAGCTGCTCGGCGATGTCGATCGCCTGCTTGGGCACTTCGACGCGCTGCGTTCCGGTGAGGAGTACGATCGGCACACCGCCAATCGCGTCCATGCGTTTCTCGAGCTCCACCATCTCGGCGCCGGCGGCGAGCGCGGTGGCGATGTTGTCGATGCTGCCGTTCGTCATGCGCTGGGCCCTCCGTCGGTGTCAGGGATGCTCGGCTGGCGGACGCGTTGCTGGGGGAGCTCGCGCAACTTGAGCTGCCGCGGATCCTCGCGGTGGAGCTCGCCGTCGGCGCCGAAGTAGAAGAGCGATCCGTGCATCGGATCCTTCGGCACCTTGTTCTTGCTCTCGATCGTGACCGCGCACATGTTGCCCTCGCGCTTGATCTTGAACTTGACGTTGAGCTCACCGACTTGGCCGGTGCGCTCGACTTCCTCAGCGATGTGGCGCAGCTCCTCGCCGAGCTGCTGATTCACGCGACCGCCGTCGAGATCGGTGATGAATTCTGCAAAGTCGAAATTCGTAGCCATTGGTCCTCTCGCGCGCATGCGGTTCCGACGTGCACGCACCTGCGCGACCTTGCGTGCACGGTATTGGGGATCGGTGCGGTAGCGCCGCCGCTGCGGCGCGTTGGTGCATTCGGCGCACTTCGGCCGGCGTCCGCGCGCGCAGTGGCTATCGCGATGGAACGTCGACTCGGGCAGGGTGCGCCCACAGCCCGGGCAGGTGACGGCGATGCCGATCACGCGCCTTCCCTCCAAAGCCACGGCCGAAGCGTAGGGATCACGTCGCTATCGAACAGGCACAGCATCACGTCCTTCGGGTAGGGGTTCTTTCCGTCGAAGGAGACGCGCGGGCACAGCGGGCACACGAGGGCCCGCGGGTAGACGCTGTCAATGAACCATCGCGAGCCCACGGCGGCGGGCACCAGGAATGCTATGCGCGCGCCGAGGCCCATCTCACAAGCGCACTTCGACGCCCATGGAGCGATGTTCGCGAACGGGGGATTCAACCAGAGCAGCCCGCCGAGCTTGTGCCACTCGATGGTGAACGAGTCGGTGGCTTCGTCGATCCAGAGCGGCGCCTTGGCGTTGGTGGCGTCGGCGGCGAGATCAACGGTAATGGGCCCCCACCGTCGCTCCACGGCGCGGACCAATTCCCACGGCGTCTCATAATCCTGTTTCGACGCGTGACGCCGGTGCGCTGCGCCGGTGCGCGTAGCAGCGTTCACGGCCGCACCTCGCGCTTCCCGCACTCGACGCAGCGCCAACGCGGCGCGCTCACGCAGTGCCACCGATGGAGGCCGATGACGCACAGTGCCCGCGACACCACCTTTTCCAGTACCGCGTTGCGCGCTCGGGTGAGGATCTGGCGCGCGAGGCCGCGTGTGGAGTAGCCGAGGGCGATCATTCGGCGGCGTCCCTTACGGGAACGATCCAGGAAAGCTGAAGCGGACGCTTGCGGTAGCGGTGCTCCATGCGCGCCCAGAATTCTTCCTTGGTCGCGCACTGCTCAGCGGTTGCCGTGATGTACGGAACCTGGCAACGCAATACTTCCCGTGCCTCTGGCGTAAGCCATTGATGGTGGTTTGTTCCGAAGCTGGGCTCGGGATTGCGGCGCTTGAGTTCTTGCTTAGAGTCCTCACCGAGGACGAGCCGGTATATCTTGTCGTACGTGCTCGCGAGGAACTGGGGGTGCGTGCCCTCGAAGGAAACGCGATGCAGGCGGCACATGGCTGCGACGAATTCTTGTGGCCACATGAGATCCCAAGGACAGCGGCTCTCGAGCAGGATGGCGCGAAACGTGAACGACATCGCTGCGGCGTCGCGCACTGCTTGAAAGTCCGTCGCCTCGTCGATGAGAGCCACGATGCCCACGCCTGCAAGCGCACGCAGTAGGCGGCGCGCATTGCGCGCGATGTCGAGTTGCGCGTGGTGGAGCTCGCCGAGATCCTCAGCCTCGTCGTACGCCTTCAGCAAGTCCACGACCCACTGGGCCTCCCGCCCCTTCGCCGTGCCGCCGTCTGGGCGCACGAAATCGATCTCTGTGGCCGTCGCCAAGGTCGCGAATCGGCTAGGCAATCGACCCAGGTACTGACCCAAGTCGCCGCGGTCGCGGCCGCCGGCAGTAAGCGCCCGCACAACCCCCCGTTGACTCACCACCCGGCGCTCGTCGTCGAGCACGTAGCAGTCGAGCAGCCCGTCGAAGATCGTTCCTTGGTGCGTTGCCTTGATCTTGTTCATTGGTTACCCGTATTCGTCGAAGTCCAAATGATGTTGCGTGCACGCTTGCGTTCCCGGCGCGGGCGCCAGTCCCAGTTAGGCCGGCCCCGATAATTCTTCGGCTTGGACATTTGCCGCACCTCCGACGCAAGCTCATCGGAGGGTCCGTCCCGCAGCGCACCACCTCGCGTGGGCCTGTCCCCAATGAATGACAATTCACAGAGGTGGGTCAGGTGCGCGTGAGTTGCATCGGACGTCGCTTCCATGGCTGCAACGACCGGCTGATCGCGCCCCTCAAAGTCATAATCAGGCAGATAGAGGGCTCCGTATGTCTCCCAGAGGTAGCGATACATCTCGACCGAAGTTCTGCGCCGCTGCTCCCTGAGCCCCGCCCACAGTTCTTCCTTGCAGAGCTGACAGCATGGTTGACCACCACGCTTTACGCGGTAGCGAAGCTGAGCTGCGTGTCGCAGCGCCCAACGTCCGCAATCACATCGGCACGCCCAGAGGATCCCACAGTGAGTCTTTGCGACTGGGAAACAGGCCACTAACTCGCCGAACCGCTGTCCGCGAATCCACAGGCCGCCGGCACGCCCACGTCGTGTCAATGCATTGGAATGTTCAGTGCTATGGCCGATGTTTTGACAGTAGTTGCCTACATCGCCTTCCTGACGTTTGTCCGGTGAACCAATGCCATTGCGCGAATGTGCAGGTTGATAGGGCGCAAGGGGGGGGCGAATATGTAATTCGTGCGGCATTGCCCGTTACTCGGAACGTTCTATGCGGCGCGGCGCAATGCTACGGGGCGCAAGCGCGGTGAACGGATGTTCTTTTTGTGGACAAATAAAAAGGCGCAATGCGTCGAGGAAAAGACACACGTGCACGGCCGCGAGCAGGGCTCCGAGCACCATGGCAATCGCGCAGAGCAGCGTGGTGTGATCGGGCATCTACTCGCCCTCCACGTCTGTGAACCCAATCGAACGCAGCGTCTCGAACAGGCGTCCCTTTGCGGCGGCGCGTTGCACGACCTCGCCAAGCGTTTGCGTCGTCGTCTTGCCGCGCTTCACAGCAAGGGCGAGGGCCTGCGAATCGAGCTCCAACGTGAGCTTCCCGATCGTGACCGTAACGTGCATCCACGATGGGGCGATCACGTAGACGTTGCTGGGCGCGGCGAGCAACCCTGCGACGGGCGCCGCCGCGGGCAACGCGAGCACCGCCGCCGCGATCGACTTGAGGAAACCTCGGCGCACCATCACCACTTTCCTCCGCGGCCCCACATGAAGCCGAGCCACCACCGCGCAAAGCGCTCGCGCCACGAGAGCGGCTTCGGGTGCGCGCCCGAGCGCAGCGCGTCGACGACGTCTTTGCTGTGCACCTCGGCGCGCGCGGGAAAGCGGTGGCCGTTTCTCACGCTTCGCCACCTAGATCCAAGTAGAAGGCACCATGCGAATGGTCCTGACCATCTTGGCCGCCATCCAAACGATCGCCCTGGTGCTCTTCGTGCTCGCCCTCGTCGGTTCGGGCGGTGCCACGGTGCACGCCGTGGCGGCCGCCGTGTCCCTCGTGGGCATCAGCGTGTGCGCGGGCGCGCTGAAGGAGTAGCGTCACGCGGCGCCCTCGGCGCTTGGCGGAACGCCCGAGCCATCCCACGAGTCAGCCGGCGGATCGAGCGGCTCGATCGCGCGGAGGCGTCGGTACCGCTCCTGCTCGGCCTCGTCCCCCCACGAATCCGCGGGGACCTCACCGTCCGTGAGCCTCTCGATCGCCTCGCGATACTCCACCGAGGGAAGCTTTCCGTCGCTCTCCCACAGACAGACGCTCACGTCGGACACGTCGAGGAGTTCGCCAAGCGCCGCCTGCGAGAGCTTCGGAACGCGGCTCTTTCTCCACGTCTTGAGTCGCTCTCCAGGGCTCACGCGCTAAAGCTAATTCGGGTTAGCCACGTGGGTCAAGTACAACTTTCACTCTAGTTAGGGTTTTGGTGTCCTACTGTGCTCCAAGTGGCGAAAAGGAAAGACCCCAAGATCCTCGAACACTTCGTCAGGGAACGCGTTAGAGCGGAAATCAACTCGAATCCCAGGGGTCACCGCCAGATCATCTCGAAGGAGACCGGCATCCCAGATTCGCAGCTGACCGTCTGGTACAAGGAACGCGGGTTGCCCGGCATGGACTCGATCCGGGCGCTGGCGAACTACTGGAACACGACGGTTGTCGAGCTCCACGAGGCGGCCGAGCGCGACCACAACGAACGGCAACAGGAGTTTGTGAAGTGGCGTCACCCCGAGTTGCTCGAGGCCCTCGAAACGACGGCCACCGTGCGCACGACGCTTGATGAGCTGCACCGAATAGACCGAGTGTTGCCCCCAAGGCGTCTCTCGCTCGAGGACGCAAGAGAAATCGTACTCAACGTGGACCGAGAGGAACGGGCAAAGCTCGAAGGCTCCGGCATCCAAGAAAGTCTCGAGAGCCGCCGCAAGAGGCGCGGAAAACCACGCAAGAGCGAGGAGGCGTAGCCGTTCGCTAATTCGGGTTAACTTTTCTGTTGCAATGAATCCTAACCCGAATTAGCTTGCGGGTGCATGCCTGAACAGACGCCCGCCGCCACCCCGCCCCACCTCCCCCGCCACGCCGTAATCAAGCATGGCGCGCACGCCAACTACGGCGCCGGTGCGTGCGCGATGGAGTTTGCAGACTACCTCGGGCGCCGTGCGCGCGGCGAACGCGTGACGCGCACCACGAAGCTCACCGATTCTCCGTCGTGTGTTTGCCCGGTGATCCGCGCGTTCTTGATCAACTGGAACGACAACCTTCCGGACGACGCGACGCGCACCCGGCTCTTGGCGCCGCTGATTCCTCTCGCGCTCGACACCGCGGGGGATTCGACGCTGTGCGCGCAGCGTGCGTGGATGGCGACGGATTGGTTGGTGCGGGAGCACGCCCCTGCGTGGCTCGACCTTGCGGGTCTGACGGAGCATGCAGCTGCGCTGCGCAGCGTTGCGCCGGTGACCGACCATAGAAGCTGCAAAGCGGCTCAAGTGAAGTTGAACGCCGCGAGTGCCGCCGCGAGGGCCGCCGCGAGTGCCACCGCGTGGGACGCCGCGAGTGCCGCCGCGTGGGACGCCGCGTTGGCCGCCGCGTGGGACGCCGCGAGTGACGCCGCGAGGGCCGCCGCGAGTGACGCCGCGAGTGCCGCCGCGTTGGCCGCCGCGAGGGACGCCGCGAGTGCCGCCGCGAGTGCCGCCGCGAGTGCCGCCGCGTGGGCCGCCGCGTGGGCCGCGCTTCAACCGGTCACCGAGCAGTTGCAGGCGTCGGCGCAGGACTTGGTGCGCCGCATGTGCGCCGTAGGGAGGCAATCGTGATACCGCCCGCCGCCACACCGCCACACCCCGCCCCGAAGGCACCCCCCGTCGCCGCCTATTACCTTGGACGCCTGCGCTCGGCGAAAACGCCATCGCACATGGCGACCATGCTGCGGGCCCTCGGGTGCGTGCTCGCTGCCGAGCTCTCGACCGACGGCGCCGCGGAAACGCACCGGCGGATCACGCGCTACGAAACGCACGCGCGGCAGATTGAGCGCGCCGGTTCTTACGGCGAGGCGCGAATCCACCTGCGTCAGTGGGGTTACGTTCAATGAGCGATCTCATCGTGAAGGTGTGCCCGGGCTGCGGCGCTGTCTTCGCGTGGTGCTCCATGCGTGACGACGACGAGGTGGCGCCGTGAAGCTGAACAACGTGATGCGCCTGTCCCCCCTCAGCTTCGAACGCGACCGCGCGTGGTGGGAAAAGCAGCACGGCGCCGATGCCTACCGAGCTTGGTGCGAGACGGTTTTCGGCATGCTCACGCGCCCACAGCAACGCGCGCTTCGAGAGCCGGAAAACGCGCACGTGATTCCTTGGCGGAAGCTTTGCGCGATGGGGCTCGCGCGTACCGGCCAGCTTACGCCGCTCGGTCGTGATGTGCTTCGCGCCGCCTCTCGCGGGTGCGGAAAGAGCTGGTGCGGCTCATGATCCGCTTCTATCGCGTCATGTGCGCGTTCCCGCGCGTGCTGTCGGTGCAGCTCGAACTCCACGGCTTGCGCGTCGCCGAGGTGAGCGACACGCACGTCATGGGCAGCGGCGATGATGCGCTCGATCGCCTCGAGCACGTGATCGCCGATGCCGCCGACGCCGCCGGCGTCGGGCGCGTGCACACGGTGACGTGGACGATGCCCGCGCTTGCGCGCGCGGCGTTGGACGAGGACATCATGGAGCGGAAGCGCTTCCCTTTCGGGAGAAGCGCATGAGCAAGCTGTCGCCGATGCCTCTCAGCCGCGAGAAGGCGAATGCCTTCATCGCTGCGCATCACCGCCACCACGGTCGAGTTTGCGGCCATTTTTTTGCCATCGGCGCCGTGAGGGGGGGGGATCTCGTGGGCGTTGCCATCGTCGGCCGCCCGGTCTCGCGCCACCTGCAAGATGGGTGGACCGCCGAGGTCACCCGCCTATGCGCCCTCGAAGGTGCGCCCAACGTTTGCTCGTTCCTCTACGCAGCGTGCTGGCGCGCGGCTCGCGCCATCGGGTTCCGCCGGCTGATCACCTACACGCTTACCACCGAGCCGGGGACGTCGCTCCGCGCCGCCGGGTGGCGAGTCGTGCACGAGACACGCGCTGAATCGTGGGACCGCCGCAAGCGCCCGCGCGCGGACAAGCACCCCACGCAGGAGAAGCTTCGATGGGAACCCGCAGCGTGAGACGCGGCCTGACAGCGTTCCCATACTTCGGCTCCAAGGCCCTTGTGGCCGAGCCGCTGTGGGAGGCCTTCGGCGTCGACGTCGCCAACTACATCGAGCCGTTCTGCGGCTCGTGCGCTGTGCTCCTCGCTAGGCCCACACCCGGGAAGATCGAAACGGTAAACGACGCACACGCGTTCCGCGTGCACACGGTGACGTGGACGATGCCCGCGCTTGCGCGCGCGGCGTTGGACGAGGACATCATGGAGCGGAAGCGCTTCCCTTTCGGGAGAAGCGCATGAACTCCAGGGTGGTCGCCCTCTACGTCGACCCGCGCGGCCCCTACCCGAGCCTGGTCGCAGACTGGTACGACGAGGCGCGTGACGCGCGGACGTACGGCGGCGACTTGCCCGTGGTGGCGCATCCGCCGTGCGGGCCCTGGGGGCGACTGCGGCACCTGTCCCGGCATGACAACCCGCTGAGCGCGATTCACGCGCTGCGCATCGTGCGCCGGAATGGCGGAGTGCTCGAGCACCCCTTCGGATCGCTGCTCTGGGAGGCCGGCGGCATGCCCAAGCCTGGCGAGCTCCCCGACGCATTCGGTGGACGCACCATCGAAGTCTGCCAATGCGACTTTGGCCACGTCGCGCGGAAGCGGACATGGGTCTACGTCGTCGGGGCCACCTCGTTGCCACCGATGCCTCCGTCTCGAGAGCCGACGCATTGGGTGTCAGGCGGACGTGGCCGCGAAGGCAAGAAGGCCAAGACCACGCCGGTCCCACCCGGCATCAAGGTGTGCTCGGCCATTCAGCGGCGCCGCACGCCGCGCGCGTTCGCTGAGTGGCTGATCGAAATCGCCGACGGTGCGCGCGTCGAAAGGCGGTCAGCGTGAGCCGCGTCCGACACCACCCGCTTTGTCGGCGACGTCGCTACCGCGGCTGCACCTACCGCGACCATCGAGACGCAGCGGCAATCGCACGGGCGCATGGCTGGCGCCGAGGAACGGTCCTTGTGGGATGGAGTGACGAGGAGAAGCCCAAGTACATGCGAGTCACGGCCGTCGGGAACCAAGAGGTGCTTGGCGACTCGGGCCATGGCGAAACCTTGTTTGGTTTCTCTTGGCGATGTTGGGGGGCAGCATGACGCGCGAAGGCACGATCGCCGAGGTGCTCGAGGGCCGCGCCGCGTGGTGTGCGTCATGACCGGCGATTGCCGCTACTTCCTCGAGAACATGCCGCGCGTGCATTGCGTCCTCTGCGACCCGCCCTATGGCGCCGATTACTACGAAACGGACAAGGCCGTGGACCTCGAGGCGGTGTTCAAGGCGGGCGACGTCGTCGCGATCTTCGGCTGGCCCGAAAGCCTCTGCGCGCTGTGTATCTATCTCGGCGCCGTGCCCGACGAGTGGATCACGTGGTGGCCGCCGAACAAGTGCCACCCGCGCGCGTCGAACCTGCGCGGTCAAGAGGCAATCGCCATCTTCGGCGATCCGCCCGGACGCAATCGCATCGTGCGCCCACGGTCGCGCGCGTGCCGCATGGCGATGGAGATGAGAGGCAAGCGCGTGTCTGGCGGCGACCCCGAGTTCGCTCGCGAGGACGACGTTTGGAAGATCAACGCGCCGGGAATCGGATTCAACCATGACGCCCGGTTACACCCGAACGAGAAGCCGCGCGAGCTCCTCGATCGGCTCGTCCTTCTGTGCAGCAACGAGGGCGAGCTTGTGTGCGACCCGACGTGCGGAAGCGGCACCGCCGGTGAAGCGGCGATCGCGCACGGGCGTCGCTTCATTGGAATCGAGATCGTTCCCGAGTGGGCCGAGCTGTCACGCGAGCGGCTGCGCGCCTTCGAACAGGGAAGCACGCTCGAGGCGCGGCGCGCTGGCCAAGCGGCGCTCTTCGGAGGATCGCTATGACCGCGAGCGTCAACTACGTGCACGCACCGTGCGCGAGCGAGCGCATCATCACGTCGTGCTGTGGTGAGCGTTGCTTCCGGCACGAGGCCGTCGAGAACGAGCGCCTTGGGATTTGTGGCTACTGCGCGGCGCGGAACCCCACGGCCACCGACCACTGCGACCGTTGCGGCGAGCGCTTCTACTTCCGCCTCGTGACGCGCACGCGCGACGGCAAGTGGTTGTGCCGGTCGTGCCAAGAGGAGACCCTGCGGGATCGCTTTAGCGAGCTCGAGTCGGAGTTGATTGCACTCGGCTCGCGCGCGTTCACGGTGGCGCCAGAGCACGTGCGGCGCGAGCTCGAGCAGGGGTGCTATGCCGGCGCGCGGCTCCTCGAGCGCCTTCGCGGCGTGCTCGCGCAAGCGAAACGCGGATGGGTGCCCGACGTGCTCGTGGCGCTACCCGAAGAGTCACCGCCGCCGGGGCGCGGTAGGACGGCGCGGGCTGGAAACCCGCAAACCCCGGCGGTGGTTGGCGCGAACTTCACACACCCCGAGAGCCGCGCGCGCCGCCTCCTGCGCAACGGCTTCGAGCCGTTTGGCCGGCATGGGTGGTGGGCACGCGCCGGTGGGCCGTCGATGCGACCGAGCGAAGCGGTGCGCGTGATCAGCCGCGAGTTTCAGAGCCGCGCCGCAGCGTGGTTTCAGACGAAGGGAGCGTGAGTATGACGTTCAAGGAAGCCTACGAGCGCGTCGTGGAGGTCGCCACCGAGCGCAAAGACAGCATTTGCCTCGAGGTGGAGGCGTGGCACCACCGGCAATTTTACGAGGGCGAGCCGCCCAACACCTCGCTGACCTACAAGCTCTATTCCTGCAACGAGAAGCGTTCCTACCGCGGGCCGACGATCGATCAGGTAATCGATGCGTACGCGAGCGACGTCGGCTTCGGTGAAGGTAAGGCTGACGCCGAGGCCCTCGAAGCGGTGGGATCTCCATGAAGCTCGCCGAACGCCTCTATCAGCGCTTGATTGAACTCGCCGAGGATCAAAGGTGCGCACTCAGCGACGAATGTCCTCACCAGGTGAGGATGTCGATCGGCGAGCACCTGCGCCGCGCGCACCGTGAGATCGCCGAGGCCATCGGCGAGCTCGCCGGCGCAGCCGACACCATTCCGCCGCCCAGCGACCCCGAAGCGATCGAGCTCCAACGCACGATGCGCGAGGCCGAAGCGGTGGGCGATTGGGAAGCGCTGGCGCGCGCGCAAGCGGCGCCCGAGGAGCGCGGGATCATCAAGGGCGCGGACTACACGATCGCGCCGGCACGGAGGCGCCATGCCTGAGCAAGCATCCCTCGCGATCGAAGACGCGCGACCCTACGAAGTCCTCTGCGACTCGCGCGCGCCCGAGTGGCTCGAGCTCCGAAACACCGGCATTGGCGCCAGCGACATCGCCGTGGTGCTCGGTCTTTCACCCTGGAAAACGCCTTTCCAGCTGTGGGCGGAAAAGACCGGTCTGCGACCGCCCGACGATCTCAGCGACAACGAGCCCGTGTTCTGGGGCTCGCGCCTCGAGAGCATCATCGTCGAAGTGTTCGGCGAACGGACCAAACGCCCCGTGCTGCGCGCCGGCGAGCTCCTCCGCAGCCGTGCGCACCCGTGGGCACTGTCGACGCTCGACGCGTGGACAGGGGAGGGGGGGCCGCTCTGGCCGCTCGAGATCAAAACGACATCATCGCGCCACGCTGACGCATGGGCCGAGGGCCCACCCGATCACTACATGGCGCAAGTGCAGCAACAGTTGCTCGTCACCGGCGAGGAGCGCGCGACGGTCGCATGTCTGCTCGGCGGGCAACGCCTGATCTGGTGCGACATCGAGCGCGAGGAACGTTGGATCAACATGATCCTCCGCCACGGCGCGGAATTCTGGCGACTTGTCGAGGAGCGCGATCCGCCGGCGGTGGATGGTTCGAGGGCCACCACCGAGGCGCTGAATGATTTGTTCCCCGCCGACGACGGCGCGGCGATCGTTTTGCCCGAGGCGATGCGCGAGACCGTCGAGGAGCTCGCTGAGCTCCGCGCACACAAGCGACTCGCCGAGGACAAGATCCGCGAGTGCGAGAACACGATCAAGCTCGCGCTCGGGCGTGCGCCGAAAGGCATCTTCCCCGGTGGCCTCAGCGTGTCTTGGCAAAGCCAAACGCGCAAGAGCTACACGGTTCCCGAGAAAACGTATCGAGTGCTTCGCGTGCACGAGCCGAAGCGCTGAGAGGAGACCCCACCACCATGAGCGGACAACTACAAACCACAGACAACGGCAGGATCATCCCGAAGAGCAAAAACGCCGACGAAAAAGCGCTCGCCAAGATGATCGCGGGAATGACGGACGCGATCAAGCACGCGTTGCCGCGTCACGTCACGCCCGAGCGGATGGGCCGCATTGTGCTGACGGCGTTGCGCACCACGAAGGATCTACACAGGTGCTCGCCGGCGAGCTTCCTCGGGAGCGTGCTCTCGCTCGCGCAACTTGGGCTCGAGCCAAACACGCCGCTCGGGCACGCCTGGCTGATCCCTCGCAACATGAAAAAGGTCGGATGGACGTGCACGTTCATCGTCGGATATCAGGGCTACATCGAGCTTGCCTATCGCACCGGCAAGGTCATGGGCATCTACGCCGAGGTGGTGCGCGACGGCGACGTGTTCAGCTTTCGCCGAGGGCTTCGCCCGGATCTGATCCACGAGCCGAAGTCGATCGACATCGAGCCGAAGAGCATCACGCACGCCTACGCCGTGGCGAACATTCGCGACGCCGATCCGGTGTTCGAAGTGCTGAACCGCGCGCAGATCGAGGCTCGCCGCAACCGCTCGGCGGCGGCGAACGCTGACATCAGCCCCTGGAAATCAGACTGGGAAGCGATGGCGAAGAAAACCGCCGTTCGCGCCCTGCACAAGTGGATTCCCAAAGCGGCCGAGTTGTCGCGCGCGGTGGCCTTCGAGGAAGCACCCGAGCTTGGACGCATGCAGTCGTCGGTGTTCTCGGACGAAGTCACCGAGGCGCTGCAAAGTGAGGGGCTCGAGATCATCGATCACGAGACGGGCGAGGTGCTGTCCGAGCCGCAAGAGCGTCAACCGGGCGAGGAGGGCTGATCGATGGCCACCGAGATTCTAAAGAAGGAACGCGCGCCGTCCGATGTGGAGCTCAGCGCGATGGCGCGCATCGTGCGCACGCTCGAGAGCCTCGAACCCGCCGCGCGCGCTCGCGTGGTGCACTACATGCTGCGCCGCTACGCGCCGCCGCTCACCCTCGCCGAGGGCGCCAACTACCAGCCAGAGGCAAACGGTGGTTGACGGTCGCTTCATCATCTCGAGCGTGCGCGTGCTCCGCTTGCCGCGCTACGGGGGGAACGCGTGCATCCGCGTGTGGAATCGCGGCGGCCTCGCCGGGTTCCTCATGGTCGAAGAAAAGGACGCCGAGGCCGTAGCGCGGCGTCTCTTCGGCGCGATGCCGCACCACATGATCGAGGAGCGCGAGCTCGACGGCGGTGGCACCGAGCAGGAGTGGCGACCGCGCGTGGCGAGCGATCCGGCGAGGATGCGATCATGAGCCAGTGCAAGTCATGTGGCGCCGAGATCATCTGGTGCCAGACGCCCGCGGGCAAGCTGATGCCCCTCGACGCGAAGCCCGAGACGCGCTGGGTGCTCGGCGAGGCAGCGGGGCACGGCGATCCCGTGGGCGATCTCCGACGGGCTCGTGCGTGCGTGTGAGGCGCTGGCGCGCGAGCTTGCAAAAGAGAACGAGGATTCTACGGAGTCATGAGCGGGCCGAGCGCCTACACGGAAGAGGTTGAGAGGCTGCGAGACATTCGCAAGCGCGCCACCGCGGTCGAAGTCGAGAGGCTGCGAGACATTCGCAAGCGCGAGAGCAATCTCCATCGATCCTATGTAGCGGGGTTTTTCCTTGAGGCACTGGCCCTCTATCACCCAGCCGGGCCCGTCTATCGCCTCATCTTGGATTTCATCCTGGGAAACATCGATGAGACGTCGTGGCCGCTAGCGTGGGAGTCGATTGAGCGCGACCAGAAACGTCGCCTCTTGGGCGTGCTCGCGATGCGCGCGCAGCGCGAAACCGTTGGCGCCATCCAGCGCGAGAAGAGCGAGCAACGGTGGCTCGATTGCTGGCATGCCCATGAGCCCGGGGAACGCACAACACTATGCGGCGCGCCCGTCGACCTCTCGACTGGATATCGTGGTTCTTGGCGCACTGGGTACGATTCGCGGGGTCGAGCGAGGCTTCGTCGTGCCGTGAGCGGCGCCCCGCTCTGTCGACGTACGCCATGCGCCAAAGCCTTCGAGGCGCACGGTATCACCAAAGAGAAGAAGGATTCTCGATCGTGACCACCCACCCCATCCAAACGGATTGCTGCTATCGCGGCGGCCGGTGCCCGACGTGCGTCACCCTGCGTGCCTATGAGGTCTACACCGAGGTCTACGGAGCCCAGGAGGCGATAATCACGGGCAACTGCCGCGGCGGCTTCGGCGTTGGTGAGTTGATCGCGTTTCTCTATGCGCGGTCGTTCCCAAAGTCAGAGTGGAGCAAGCGCGTCGACGAAGCTCTCCGCGGCCTCAGGCTCGGCGCCGCTGCCGAGAAACCGGATTCCAAGGAGTGAAACGATGCCCATCGCCGACGCCCTGCAAGCCGAGATGTGCCGCGCCGACGCCGCACAAAGAAACCTCGCCGCCGCCCTGCAAGCCGAGATGCGCCGCGTGCGCGACGAAGTGCTACCCGCCTACCTGGCGATCGGGTCTCCGGGTGCATTCGCGGTGGCGAGCATGCGCGCCGAGCTCGACGCGGCTACCAAGGCTCTGACCGAGCACGACGTGGTGGAATGCTTGCGCGCATTCAAGTCGCTCCGGGACTTCAACACGTAGGCTGCCGGGAATGCCGTGAAACACCGCAAGCGCAAGCTCACCGACGCTCGCCTAGCGAAGATCAACCGCATCCTCGCGCGCGACGCGGGCGACGACTGGGAATGTCCCGGGCCGCGCGTTGTGCTTACCGACGGTCGACGCGGAGAGCTCACCGACGCCAACGACCCGCGCACGCGCGCCACCGAGAAACCATGACCGCCGCCTACCTCAACGCCGCGCAAGTCGCCGAGCTGCTCGGCGTGAGCCGCTCGCAGGCGTACGAAGTGATCCACCGTTGCGTGCACGTTCGGATCGGTCGTAGCGTTAGGGTCACGCGCAAGGAGCTCGAACGCTACCTCCGCCGCTGCGAAGTCAAGCCATGGGACCCCGCCTATACCTCCGAGGCCGCACTTACTGGACAGCGTTTTACGGACCGGACGGACAGCGAGTCCGAGTCAGCACCCGATGCCGAGACAAGCGCGCCGCGGAGCGACGAGCCCGCGAGCTCGAAAGGGCGGCGGCGGATCCGAAAAGTCTTTCCGAGAGCACCACGCTTACGGACGCCTGCGAGAGATTCCTAGATGACCGCGAACACCGCGGGCGCAGCGCCGACACGATCAAGTACTACACGGGAAAGCTCGGCGTGCTGACGCGCGTGCTCGGCGAGGAAACGATGCTGGCGGAAATCGACGCGCGCGCGGTGGACAAGCTGATCGCCAAGCGCCTCGGCGAGGGCGTGACGCGCCACACGGTTAGCAAGGAACTGGGCGCCCTCCGGTCCGTCTTGCGGCACGCGCGGCGCCGTGGCGAGTTCGACACGGACCCCGCCGCCGTCTTGCCGGAGAACTGGGAAACGGGGTACGTGCCGCGCAAGCGCTTCCACACGCGCCCCCAGCTCGATGCGCTGTTCGGGGAGCTTACTCCCAAGCGCCAGGCGATCGTCGCGTACATCGTGGCCAGCGGCGCCGAATGGGCAGCGGTGCAGAACGCCGGCCGCGCCGACTTCGACTGGCGGAAGCGCGAAATCAAAGTGCACGGCACCAAGAACCGCCGCCGAGCTCGCGTGGTGCCCATCCTCCCCGTCCTCGAGGAGTACGCGAAGCTGGCGCACAAGCTGGCGAACGCCCAGGGCCCCGCGTTCGCGAGCTGGATCAACGTGCGCCGGGACCTCGCCGCCGCCTGCCACCGCGCCGGGGTGCCGCGCGTGAGCCCGCATGACCTGAGACGCACGCCCTCGACGTGGCTGCGCGAGATGGGGGCGCCGCCGCACATGATCGGCTCGTTCCTCGGGCACGCGGACGGGCGCATGGTGGAGAGGATCTACGGGCGCATCGAGGGCGCGCAACTCGGCAAGGCGATCGAGGACACGATCAAGGCGCCGCGAAAGAAGCCGCGCAAGAAAGGCCAGCGCAAGTGACCGAAGAGATCGCAAGGGTGGGTGAACACGGCGAAGTCTACGTGCGCTTGCCCGGCGTCCGCGGAGAGGTGATGCTCACGTGGCGCGTGGTGCATGAATACGCGCAGGAACTCGCGCGCGCGGTGGACCGGGCGGCGAAACTTGAGGCGGCGATCCTCCAACGCGGCGGGGTTCCCTACAGCATGCACCGCGAGGAAATCGATGGCCGTCAATGGGAAGCGTTCATGCGGCGAGTATGCGGCTCGGACACCGCCGGTGTCAACACTCTCCCCTTGCGCGGGCCCGACTGTGACACCATTGTGCCAGAGATATGCACGCAAACCAGGAGCAGGCGGACGCAGTGGACATCCAAACCGCACCTAACTGTAGGAAACTAAGTGCCCAGGGTCAGAATCGAACTGACGACACGCGGATTTTCAGTCCGCGGGGACAGCTCGATTACGGACGTAACCATTCAGAACCAGGAGGTCGTGTGCCGTATTTGTGTCAGCGTTTTGCGAGGCTGGCGAGCTCCTCGGCGGTGGTCCACGGCCCGCTGACATCGCTGCCCGTTCCCGATGGGTTCTACGATGCCGATCGCCGCACCTCGGAAATCCTGGTGCGTCACGATGGCGTCGCCGTTCGTTGCGGCCCTGAGACCTTGGGCACGGACGAGACCACGTGGACGGTCACCGTCGTGCTGCCTTAGAAATCGCGCAACTACTGCGCGGGCGTTCCCTTGGCCGATGTGGGCAAATCCGCTACCCTTTGCAACGGATGCTACCCGGCCCCAAAAGCAACATGTTCGTGAGCTTCAAGCTCCCCACGGCGTACCGGTACGACGACGATGCTGGTGTGCACGTTGGATGCTGCCTACCGCTCTACATCCTTTCGCAGGGTGAGACGCGTGCGGATGCGCAGCGCGCGCTGCGCAGCGCGGTGCTTCTCTTTTTGCGCCACATGTGGAAGCGAAAAATCTTCGATGACCTGATGGCCGACATGGGCTTCGTGCCGGCGGATCACCCTGATGCTGATCCGGCTGGCGGTGAGATCTACATCGGCGACATGCCGCCCAACTTCACCGAAGCGGGCGTGATGGACGTGCCGATGGAGCTCATCATGCAGGAGTCGAGTCGAGCCGCGTCATGCCCGTCCTGATGCCACTAACACCCGATGGCCTTCGGCGCGCCATGGAGCGCGCTGGTTACAGCGTCATCGACGAAGACGAATACAACTGGCTCCTGGCGCGTGGTGCCCACGACGTGCCGATCGTCATCCCCAAGAAGGGGCGACGCGTCGCGCCGGGAATCACCGATGCCATCTTCCACCACCCTTATGTGGACGCGAAGGTGCGCGACGCGATTCTTGAGCAGATTTCTGCCGAGATCGAAGCAATCCAGCGCGGTGACATGCTCGCCGACGACGAGTCGCCCGACAACTAAGCGGGCAGCATCTCAGTCCGGCCTAGTTCTCTGGCACCATCACAGCGCGCTATCCACGCGCGCATCGCGGGCGCGCGGCGGTCGCGCCAATTGCATTCGATCTTGTTGTTCTCGTTCCCACCGAGTCCGAGGCTACGGCGGCCATCGTTCCGGACGACGCACCAGACGTGGCCCCTGCCACCATGGAGCGGATCTTCGCCGACACGCGCCTCGATGCCGAGGTCGCCGGGCCGCGGCACGTAGTCGAGCCCGCGCAGGGTCTCGGCCTTGCGCGCATCGGTGACGAGCTCGTGTACCGCCGCGCGAAGACCATGCGGCGGCACCTCGCCGGTAAGGAGAGCGTTGCGAAGCGTCTCCGATTGAAGGTAGGCGCACCACGCCCATTCATCCGAGGGAGCGCGCAGCGGGAAGCCGCCTTCCCACATCGGAGCGCCCCCCGCGTCGACGCCGCGGAAGATCCCGCCACGGCGCGCGTGCATCGAGTAGCTTAGGATCACGTCGTTGTGCACCGGCCCGGGTATTTCACGCGGATCGAGCCCGTATTGCCCCCCGAGCCACGCGAGGCAGCGCTCGCCGATTGTGTACGTGGGGTTCTGCCAAAGCTCGAGCTCACTCGGCAGCGCCGGCGCCGGCGGGATGAGTTCGTCTCTTCGGAGCGCTGTAGGCGTCGCGCGTCTGGTGATCGGCGTCGTCGGGGTTCTTCGTTCGCGCAACTCGGCGAGAGCCTCGGCAACGAACGGAGGGCCTAGCTTGGTGAGCACGTTCGCATGCCGTTGCTTGTGCGTGAGGCCGGGCTGCTCCCAATGGTGCACGTTGAAACCGCCATTCACGCCGACACGCGCGACGAGCTTCTCGTTGCACTCACGCGTTGACCAATAACCATGCGTCGGAACGTCTGTGTATCCGGTCCAAAACACTTGATTGCTGTCGCGCGCGGCGCGGGCAAACGCAACAAATGGATCGAGCTGCGCGTCGACGGTAGCGTGCAGCGAATCGAGCAGCACGAGCGCGTCGAGCTCGACACGGTCGGCCGGGTTTAGGAGCAGCTCGCGGGCAAACCCGTAGCCCGCCGAGTAGCAAACGAGCGTGACAGTATGCGGCATGCGGGCTTGCGCGTATTGCGCCAGCAGCTCAGGGAGCACACGCCCGGCGCGCCGCATCCCCGCCGCCCATTGCGTGAACACGGACGAGAACCCGGCGCGCGCGAGCCACACGAGCTCGAAGTCGCCGACGCTATCGGCGTACGCCCGTTGAACGTCGGCAGACGGCATTCCGGGGCATGCGAAGAAAACCAGATTCACCCGCCGAACCTTTCCCGTATGCGACGCAACCACCCCTGCTCAACGCGCGCGATGTCAGGCTCGAGCTTGCGCAGGCGCTGGATTGTTACCGCCACCGACATGTTTGCCGAGGCGATGTCCGAGGCGAGCTGCGTGAGCGCCACGAGACCGGTCACGATGGGCGCAGCCGGTCCAGCCACGGGCGCGAGCGTGCCGACGGCGGTGCCGATCGCCTTCCAGAGATCGGCCTGCTGCCGCGGCGTCACTGGACCTGCTCCGGGCAGATGGGGAGCTCCCCGACGGCTTGGCGCACGCGTGCAGCAGCCTTCACGCCGTCGGCCTCGCGCACGAGGGCGCACCACGACGACAGGAGCGCCATGGAGTCGACCGGCTCGCCCCGCTCGAGCGCATCGGCGTAGCGCTCGTGAGCCTGTCTCAGCGCCTCGTAGGCTAACCAGACAGGCTTCCACTCCGACCGCACCCGCTCAAGCGCCGCGTGCGCCTCGTCGGCGTTTGCGGCGCCGTCGATGGCCTTGAGACCTTGCTGCTCGTACGCGGCTACGAGCTCGGTAACGACGGCATTCCCACCGCGCGCGACCGCGTTGGCGGCGGCGATCTGCTCTGCGTTGGGCCCGCACCCCTGAAGGATGAACGCCCACACCATGAGCACCATCACGCCAACGACGAGGAGATGACCCTGGATCGCTTCTCTCATGAGATCTCCGGTGGAAGCGGCGGCGGCCGCAGCGTCGCGGTGTTCTTCGATGCCTCGTCGAGGCGACCGCCCATGAGCTCGAGCGCGGCCCGCTCCTTGCCAAAGTCGGCCAAGCCGATCGATGTGAGCAGCGTCATCGCGAGCAGCATCACCGGCATCATGAGCTCCTCGCGACCGGTGGCCTCGACGACGACGAGCGCCATGAGGGCCACCACGGCCGTCCAGATCTTCTTCGAGCGCCAGATCGGCTTCGTCGAGACGTTGATGCCTACTTCCACAGTGCTCTTGTGTGTTGTTGCCATGGCTCTCCTTTCACGCTTGCCAACCACGCAGGAATTCCTCGGCCTCGCGAATCCGGGCGAGCCACCGATCTCGCAACGCTGCTTGTTCGCCGCGTGCGCCGGCTTCGCTCTTCTCTGCCCAGGTCTGAGAACGCTTGGCGAAGCGCTCGATCTTGCCTGCGAGATCCTCGGCGCGTGCCGCGTTCCTCGTCAGACCGATGCGCACGAGCGGCTGCAAGGCCGGCTTCGCTGCCTGCATGCGGCAATCGAAGGCGAAGTCGGTGAGCATCGACGTGAGCTGCGCCGAGCGCGCGCGCAAGTGCGCCCACTCCCCCGTCGGCGTGCGCTCGCTGTCGCGGTCGTCGTCGCTCATCGTGCCTCATCGCTTGCGGAGCCTCGTTTGGGGGCGGGCTTCGCTCAGCAGCTTGCGGACCTTGATCTGCAGCTCGCTCTCTTCGAAGCCCTTCTCGAGGTAGTCGTTCGCGCCGGAGCGATCCGACCACTTCATGAGCTCGTCGCCTTCGAGCTTGCCGAACGCGTCGCCGGGGGTCTTTCCAGAGATCATCAGGATGGGCACCATCGGCCGGTGGCTCCTCTGACGAATGCGCCCGACGAGCTCGACTCCGGTCTCGTCGCCGGACAGCCGCACGTCCACGATCACCAGGTCGTAGCGGTGCTTGCGCGTGAGCGCGTGCGCGGACTCGGAGTCGTCGGCTTCGTCGATCGTTTCGAACATCCCCTCGATCGCCGCACGAATCGCGACGCGCATGCCCGGGTAGTCGTCGACGATGAGCGCGCGCAGTGGTCGATCGTTCCACTCGTCGTCGAGCTTGCTGATGCGCTCGCGAAAGCTGCGGATGACGCGAATCGTCTTGTTGGTGCTCTCGGTGTGCGCGCGGCCAGTCTTGCGCAGAAGCTCGATCGCTCGGTCGCTGGGTGCCTCCATGGCTTCGAAGCGTCCGGTCAGATCTGGCTCGAGCCCGAGCTCGTCGACGTAGGCGGCCGGCATCAAGCTGCGGCTAGCGTTGCTCACGTTGTTGCTCCATGGCTGCGAAAGTGGCGACGGTTTCGCGCTGCACGCGCGTGGACTCTTCGAGTGCACGAGTCGCTTGATCGGCGACAGCAGCGTTGTCGCGGCCACGACGTTCCGAGAGCAGTTGCCGCTCGGCGTACAGACGACGCTCCTCGGCGAGGAACGCCTCGACTTGGGCCCTGTGCTCCTTTCGGAGCGCCTCGAGCTCGAGCTTGTGCTCCTTCGCGGCTTCCTCGATCTTCTTGGCGGCAACCTTGCGCTCCTGCCACAGCGCAACAATGGCGGTGATGGCCATGCCGAGCGGCAGCCCGAAGGTCTTGAGGAGCTCAAGAGTGTCCACAGCTCACCCAGATTTGCGTTTTTCAGCGACTCGTTCGATCGGCGTGCTCGCCTCGATTTGCACTCCGGTGTCGTACGAGATCGGTTTCTTCCCGAGCACGGGATGCTGACTGACGAAGTCGCGCACCACGCCTTCGATGTGCATGCCGTGTTTCTCGATCGCGAATGCCATAAGCGCATTCAGCATCTCGAGCGATTCATCTTTGGTTTTCATTGCCTATGCTTTCCTTTGTGTGATCTGCACGACGCCTGCGAAGTTCGTCGCGTTCGTTCCGTCGGCGGTGCCGCGCACTCGAATGCTGCCGGCGCTTTGGTCGACGGTTAGGTTCCAAGTCGCGTCGTCCTCGCGATCGGGCGCGACGTCTTGCGTGGCACCCACCTGAGCGAGCGTGCCGCTTCGCACCTCGAAGCTCGCCTTCTTGTGGTAGCCAGCTGTTTCCGCGGCGGCTCGACCGAGAGCGATTACGTCGATGTCGATCTCTTGGTCGTCGGCGGTCGTCGCCAGCGTCCAAACGTTGTTGGTCGTGCCCGCTGTGATCTGCACGTCGAAGATCTGCCGATCAAGAATGACCATCGCATTGCTCCTTTCGGATCACACCGAGACCGCCAAGCGCGTCGGTGAGGCACCACATGCAGACGCTCAAGTGCCACCCTTCGGCGTCGTTCGACCATTCGTGCGCGCAGTCACGTCCGCAGGTTGGACAATGCGGCTCGGCCGGACCGAACGTGGTCACCGTGCCGCCGCTGCCGCGCCACTTGCCGGCGCCCGCCTCGGCGTAGAGAACACCGCCGCCGGTCGGGTTTGTGTTCGGCACTGTGGTCGCATTGAGCACCCCGAGCACACCCACGCCGCCGCCGAACGAGCCCGCGCCGTTGATCGATACGCCGTTGTCCTCGCACACGAGGCGATCGGCCGTGCCCGCAGCGTTCTTGAAGCGCTGCTTGCCGCTCGCCGAGGTGCCCGTACCAGCCTTGTGGACAAGGTCACCGCCCGTGCTGGTCGCACCAGAGCAGCTCTGCGCTTGAATGGTAAGCGTGTCGCCGGTGGCACTGCCGGCAGTGTCCGTTTCCTGCGCGATGACCGGGCTAGCCACCCCTCGCTCGAACTGAAAGGTGGTCAGCGATAGCGTAGCCACCGCGTCCGCGACCGTAAGGCGGGCGTTGCCGCCGATTAGAAGGCTTACGGTTGTGCTGGCATGAAGCGAAAGGGTAAGACTCGCGGTTTGCCCGATCTGAAGCGTGCTGCTTGCGAAGTCGATCAGCCGGACGTTGTCTGTGTTCCCCGAATTGCGCGCCCACCACGAGCACGCGTTTTGGGTGGCGATCGTCCCCGTCGTCGACGGGTTCGTGCCCAGCACGAGCGAGCTAGACCAGATCGGAGCGTTGCCCGAGCTCGTGATCAGCACTTTGTTCGCGCCGGTGGTCTGTGGCAAAAGACCGCTCGCGCTCGAGCTGGCGTTCGCGATCGAAACGTCGGTGCGCTTCTCGGTCGTGTTGTCGACCACCGCAAACGGCGCCGCGAAGTTCAGCTTGTTTCGCTCCGCGACGTCTTGACCGGCGGCCAAGATGAACCGGACGCCGAAGATCAGCCCATCGAGAACGTTGCGAGTTACGCTCACGGAACCCTCTCGATCTTCACCCACGCAGCGGTGAGGGCGAACGCGTTGGCCTGAGCGTTGGCGCCGCTTTCGCCGACGACGATCAGGTAAAAGGTCTTTTTGATGGTGAGCACCTCGGGCGTACCGAGGGCGTATTCATTGAAATGCACCGTTTCGTAGGGCCCGAGCGTGCTCGCGGTGTCGAGCTGATCGATGACGTCGTCTTGGGAATCGTTGTCGATCGCATTCACGCGCGCGAGTCGATACGACGGCCGAGTCGCGGGCATGGCACCATGGCTTGAGCCGCCGCCGTTGCCGTCGACATAGAAGCGAATGTGCGTCATCCGAAGCTTGTTCGTCGAAAGCGCACCTTCGATCCCATCGAGCACGACCGGAAACCAAAGCTCGCCGCCGTCGGTGACGTTGGTCTGTTTCCAGCCCGGGTGCACCATCGCAGGGTCGAACGTAAAGCGCGTGTTGGTATTGACGAGCGCTGTCATGGGCACGCTGATCCATCCCTCGTCGGCGAGCTGCTCGAGGCGCTTCACCGCGTTCAGCAGCGTCTCGTGGGGGACGTTCATGTCGCCAGCGTCGGCGTTGTCGGCGTCGTCGGGCAGCGTGACGCCAGAACTGGGCAGCGGGGCCGGCGAGGGAACGTAGGTATGGCTCATAGTGCCCTCATGTAAAGCGCGTCATGGTCGCGCGAAAAAACAGCCGGGTTACTGCCAGGCTTCAGAGCATTCGCCCACGTGCCGTCGGGCATCGGCGATCCGGGAGAGGCTGTGGGATCGAAGTCGGAAGCATTGAATGCGAGCACGATGTATTCACATTGCGCATGCGCGGGTTTCCACTGCTGCACGATCGTGCGAATCGAGTCGCGCTGATCGCGTGTCATGGTTGATCCGAAGGTTGCGCCGGGCGTGCCCCACGTAAACGAGCCCCACGTCTTGCGCGTCCACAGCGATCCCGGCGGATAGAGGATCAGCCAGAAGCGAGACCATAGCGTTGTGCTGCCGTCCCAGTTCCAGTTCGTCGGGTTCGCGCGAAGGATGCTCTTCACGCCCGCCGCGGTGCGCGTGTACCAAACGCCCGTGTTGGTCACGATGCGCATGAGCACGCTGTGCCCGGTGAGGTAGCCGGCCACCTGATCGAGGACCGAGAACGCGTGCCCAGCGACGCGCCAATCGTCGAGCCACCGCTTGAGGCGCCCGGCGTAGTTGTCGCTCGACTCGTCGAAGCCTTTGATGATGCGCCGATCTCGACCGAGCGCAAGCCGCGCGTCGTGGCCGGCGCGGTCGGGCATTCGCGCCATGATTCCCTGCCACAACCATTCGCGATACGCGTCGGTGCCGATGCCGAGGGAATAGAGGACCTTGAGGCCCTTGTCCTTTTGCAGGTAGCCGGGCGCGAGGCGCTGATACTCGTTGCGCTGCTGCCTCACTGTTGCACCACCCGCGTAATGGTCGGCATGATGGTACCGAGCACCGGCACTTCGTTCGTGGCGATGTTGACGTCAGCAGCGGGCACGGTGACGTCGACGGTGAAGGTCGCCGAGCTCGCTTCCGAGATCCGCGCGCTCAGCTCGTCGATCCACACCTTGCCCTGACCGCCGAACACCTTTTGTAGGCCACCGATCGGGACGGTCTTGAAATAGTTCGCGAGCGCCGTGGCGATGGCCGCCTGGATCTCGGCGTTTGTTTCGGGCGCGTCGTTGGCTACGTAGGCCGTGTAGGTGACGGCGATCGTGTTGGCGACGGCCGCCGCAACGGTAGCCGTCACGCCAAGCGGCACGACGGTCGCTTGGATCGCCGCGTTCACGTCGGTGACGTCTTGCGAGGCGGGCACGCCGCTCGGCGAGGCTACAGTGACGGTGACCGTGCCCGTCGACGACTGAGCGCTCACCTTGACGCGATTGATGTCGACGATCGTGCCGTCGGCCCGAGGCGTGCTCTTTGCGACGAACGCGTAGGCTGCTGCTGCGCCGTTCGGGGAGAGCGCGCCGAGCTTGTCGCGACAGCGCTGGCGCAAGTCGGGATCGTTCTCTTTGTCGGTGGCCACGAGCGCTTTGGTGTTCGTGACCGTGACACCGAGAAGCGTGGTCACGAGCGTCGTGATCTGGCCGATGCTCGCGTTGGAGGCGGTGCCCGCTTCCTCGGCAATGATATCGACTTGCTGTGTGCCGAATGCTGCGAGAGCGACGACCTCGGTGTTCTTGTAATTCTTTTTGGTCGTCGTGTTCTGGACGACGAGCTCGCCGGCCGCCAAGTTGTAGACACCGCCGCCGGCATTCGTGAGCGTGATCGCGTCGGCCACCGAGGCGAAGGAGGCCTCTTTACGCGTGACGCCATAGACGTTGATCGCGAGCAGCGTAAGCCAGTCATCGGCAGCGTAATCGAGCAGCCCGCCACGGATCGCGAGGTGGTCCGCCTCGCTTCGAAGCGAATGAAGATCCGCCGTGAGCGCGTAAAGGGTGCGCGTGGGATCGAGCGGTTTCCACGTGTCGACGTCGAGCCCGATGGCCTTGGCGCCGTCGAGCAGCGTCTCGAGAAACGAGTCGCTGTCAATCGGCTCGGTGAGGTCGTCGAGCGCCGCGGTCACTGGTCACCTCGAAGGAGCTTCACGTTTGTCCCGTCGGTGCCGACGATCAGATCGAACGTGTCCGCGTTCGAGGTGACGCCGTGGATTGCCAGTGTGAGCTCACCTTCGAGGAAGCTCGCGCGCACCGTGATGCTGTCGATCCGATCGTCTTTGAGCAGCTCGGCACGCACCCTGCTGGGAATCGAGGCCAGGCCGGTGCGCGTGTGCGCATCGTGCATGAGCAGGCGCACGTCAAAACCATCATCGGGCGCGTCGGGACAGCTGCCGCGCGGCGTCGTCAGACGAATGAACGCGTGCTGAATGACGAGCGCGACGCCGGTGGCCTCATAGCCAGGCTGCAAGTCACCGTCCCACAGCACGTCGTTGCCGTAATTGACGCTCATGCCTGCACCCGTGACGCGCCGATCGGCGGCGGGGGCTGAAGTGCGGGCGCGGTGCCCGTGAAGACTTTGATGATCGCACCGGTCACGCCCGCGCCGGCTTGCACGCCGGTGATCTCGACCATCTCGCCGTGTCGCAAGACCGCTTGCACCGCATCGCCGAGTTTGATCGTGTCCGGCAAGAAACCGGGCCCGTCCGGATCCTCGAAGGCGAGCACGACAGGCTTCGACGGATCGGCGTTCACGAAGCCGACGACGACGAGAGAGCTCAGCTTGTGTGTTGCCTTCGCGCCAGGCACACCCGGACGAATGGGCACGCCGGCGAGTTCGGGCAAGCCGTAGTGCTGGTGGATCGGCTGCAAGTCGAGCTTGTTCCCCGACTGCGTGACGATGCGGTACTCCCAAAGCTTTGCGAACACGAGCTCAGGGAATTCCTCGCGGATCAGCTTGCGCATCATGTCGAGGTGCCGATCGTCGCCGGCGCTTGAGCCGCGCACGCGCATACCCGCGCCCTCAAGCGACATGGTGACCTTGCCGAGCGTGACCGTTTCGCCCTCGATCTCGAGCGTGCCGCCGGGCATGAACGCCGCGGGCGACTCGGTGGCGAGCTCGACGGACTGCTCGGCGGTGTCAACGTGCAAGAGGTCGTGCTGCGCGGTGACCGGTGCGCTCGCTCGCGCGCCGACGACCGTCTCGCCGTTCTCGGCGACGTACCACCCACCCTTGCCGAGCAGCGCGTTTAAAAGCCTCTTGGCGGGCGCTTTCTCGCGCACCCAATGCTGGCCGAGCGAGCGCGCCGCGTAGCCAGGGCGCACCGTCTCCTTGACCGTGCGGGCCGCTTCCTCGAGCACCGTCGTGAGCTGCACGCTGGCGGGCGATTGGTAGTGCTTTGCTGGCAGCTCGTTGCCCCAGCCGTTCGCGCCGGCGACAATGCGGTAGGCCGCGGCGCCGACGTAGGTGCCACCGCGGCTCACCGTGCCGACGAGCTCGAGATCGCCGAGCGTAAGCGTGATCTTGCCCTCGAGCAGCTCGTCGCGATCGAGAGAGAAGTTTCCCGACCACGGCCCCGAAGGCGGGATCACGATCTCAGCGCGCGTCACGCGCAGCTCGCCGACGGTAGCGAACGCGGCGGTCATTCGAGGAAGCTCCCGGCCGAATTGATCGCGTCACCGATCGCCTCGCCAATCTTTCCGCCGTAATCAGTGAGGCCGTTGAGCGCGTCGACGATGGCGTCGGCGGCAGCCTGCGACGCGGCGCTTTTTGGGGTGCCCGCGCCCTTCGGCTTCGGCGGGAAATACTCGAGGAAGGTGACGGTGACCGAGTAGAGGCCTTTGCCCTCGTGTTTCTTCGCGCCAATGTTCTTGACGGTGACGCTCTTGACGTCGAGCTCGGCGGTGTCCGGGTGGTAGAAGTCGAGCGCCTGCGGGGGATCTTTTTCCATCGCTCGCTTGAGCAGCGGCAGATACTCGCTCGTCCAGCGCGTCATCTCGTCGATCACGCCGGGCACTTTCCACAAGAGATACTTGACGCCGAATTCGACGGGCGGGCGCGACTTGAGCGTCGTCGTGGCGCCCTTAGTGCCCTTGCTCGCCTTCACGTCCCACTCGAAGTCGCGCGTGAGCCCGGGCTCGACCTCGGCCACGCCCGGCGACTCGACGCCGCCGACGAGCGTCTTCTCGTAGAGCAAAGGGAAGTCGATCGGGTTCGGCTCGATCAGCCCCTCGGCCGCGTCGAAGATGGTGGCATCGGTGCTCATGCCATCTTCTCCAACATCGCGCCCATGCGCTGATCGATGATGATTCCGATCTTCTCGGGATCCATCGCGCCGCTGATCGTGAACACAGGGGCGAGCGTGACCGGGCCGCGGCTGATGTTTGTGATCGAGCGCGGCGTGGGTGGCGCGACAACGCTGCGCGCGCTCTGCTGCGCATCGGGCGCCGACGACTCGAGACCGCCGCCGAAGCCGGCGGCCGCCTGCATACCCATCTCCTCAAACACCTTCGAGGGCGAGGCGATGCCAAGGTGGCTCTTCGCAGCATCGATAGCGCTCTGTGCGACGCCAACTATCGAGTCGACAACCGCCGAGGCACCGGCTTGAATGCCCGACACGATGCCGTCGATGATGCTCGAGCCGAGCTCGGCCGCGGCCTCGAAGAACTGTCCGACGAGCCCCACGAACGCGGTGAGGCCACCCATCACAATCGCGACGACGGCAACCATCTGCGTGAGCGCGCCAACGATGAAGCCGATCACCTGACCGAAGATCTTGAATGCATCCGACACCGCCTCGATCTTGAGCAGATCGAGGATCAGCTGCGCGGCCTCGCCGAGGCCGGGCGCGCCCGCCGCGAATCCTTCGGCGAAGCCTTCCGCAAACTTCTGAAAGAGGGGAACGATCGCGGCGACCGCCTCGGCGACGAACGTCAGAGCGCCGGCGATGGCGTTGATCACCGCTTCGGCCTCGGGCGACTCGAGCGCCTCGAGCGCCTGCTCGAGCAGCGGCCCGAATTGCTCTTGCAACACGGGCAAGATCTTCTGAGAGATCTTGAGCATGAAAAGTTCAGCGCCGGCGATAACGCGATTCCACATACCTGCGAGCGTGTTGCCCGCATCGCGCGCGGCCTCGCCGAGCTCGCTGATACCGAGCTGCGCCTTGACGGCGTTCTTGATCGCTTCGATGCCGACCTCGGCGCTGATCTCGCCTGCGGAAATCATCTTGCGGATCTCGTCGCTCGACTTACCGAGGCTCTTCGCGAGCTCGTCGATCACCGCCTTCGTGCTGATGCCGGTCTCGGCGAGCTGCTGCTGAAGCTCCTCGAGCTGCAGCTTTCCCTTGCCCTTGATCTGGCCGAGCGCGCGAATGATCGACGCCACCTTATTGGCGTCGGCGCCGAGCGATTGCATGTCGGCCGCGAGCTTGACGATGTCCTCGGCATCGGTCGCCGAGAACTTCGCAAGCAAGAGATCGCGGAACTGCTCGGTGGTCGCTTGCACGTTGAGACCGAGCTCGGCGGCGAGCTTCGTGATGCGCTCGAGCGTCTCAGCCCCAAGCCCCCCGCCAAGCAGCCTGTCGAACGTTTTGGTGGTGCTCTCGAGAAAGACCGCGCCCTGAACGATCTTCCGACCGAATGCGATCGCCAGCTGAGCGGCCGCTCGAGCGGCGGCAGCGGCGAGCTCGATCAGCTTGGCCGTGATCGCGCCCGCGATGCCTCCGAGAACACCCGCCTTAGAGATAGCGTCCTCGGTGTTGTCTTTGAACCGATCGACGCCGCTCGCGCCGGCGGCAAACGCCTCGGTGTTTTTGAGCAGCCGCGTTTGCAGTTTGCCGAGCGCGCCATTGAGGCGGCCTTCCGTTTCGGTGGTGAGGCGACCGCTCTTCGAGAGGCGCGCTTTCGCTTGCTCGAGCGCGCGGATCGCTGCGGCGTCCTTTCGCAGGGCACGCTCGAGCGAGGTGAGCTCGTCGGTGGTCGCTTTGACGCCCGACGTCTTGCCCACGATGTCGATGTTGAAACGCACCCGCTCAGCTTTCCTTCGTCAAGGCGCTGAGCACGACGATCATGAATTCCGCGACAAGCCTCGCACCCGCTAGCGCATTCGTTGATCTCGCTCTGCACAGCGCCGCTATGTTCTCTCCCGCGACACGCAGATCCAGTTGGCCCGCTTCCCAGCGGGCTCTTATTTTCCCTCCTCTTCCTCGGAGGCGAGCTCAGCAAACCGAGCCGCCGCACCACCGACCTTCGAGGCGATCCCCGGATAGTCGGTGACCATGGCGTCGTAGGTTTCGAAATCAGGATAGAGAAGAGACTGGCGCGCGAGTCTTTCGAGCGCATCCACCTGTCGCTGCGCCTTGCCCTCGGGCTTGCCGTCTTTGATGACCGCCTGTTGAAACTGGGTGGCGTGAATGCGCTTGGGGCGCTTGATCACGACGAGGCCGGCGCTCGTCCACACGGGCATCACGTTGTCGTCGCCGTGTTCCTGCTCGAGCTCGTCGAGCTTGATCATGTCGGCTTGCTTGCGTTGCTCGCCGGCGCTCTTGAGCGCGGCCTTGCGCACATCGCGGCGCGCCATGCGCTCTTCGAAGGAAAGGTTTCCGTTGTCGGGCATCAGTTCTCTCCGATCAGACACACGCCGTCCTCGAACAGCCGCGTGACCCAAAGCGGGTGCTCGCGCTGCGTCGGATCGGCTCCGGGTGCGTTATCGCTGCTGCTCTCGGTCAGTCGGCAGCCGCGGCCTTCGACCTCGATCGTTTGGTCCTCGTCGCCGTTGAGCGGCGTCCAGTCGAGAAACACGCCGAAGTGAACGACGCCGGCCATGCCGTCGGGCGCGGCAGCCTTGAGCTGCTGCATGAACGTTTTCGACGCGCCAGCGAGCAGCGTGATCGACATCTCGGAGGTGTAATCGCCGATCGTGTCGCCGCGCGTGCCAGGGCCGCGCCCGGGCACCGTGCCCGGCGTGAGCGCCTGCTTGTATTTCACGGCGACGATATCCTCGAAGTCGATCGAGATCGTGTCTTCGCCGCGCACCTTTACGCGCAGGTTTGCCCACGACGCGTATTGACCATTGATCTTCGGACGCTCGGCGACTTTGCCCACGACTCACCTCTCATGCGGCCGCGGCAGCAGCCGGGTTCAGGAATGAAACGTCGATCGTGATCGCCTCGGTGTAGCCAAGCGGGATCACGCTGAGCTTGCCGGTGAGCGGCGTTCCGGGCACGGCGAGCTGGTCGGAGCGGCTCAACACGAGAAACGCGTCGCTCGCCTTGACCTGCGGCGGCGAGAGCAGCGACTGATTGAGCCGCTGATTGACTGAGCGCTCGATCGTGTTCGCCGCGTCCTCGGTGATAAAGCCGTCGTCGCCGAGCACCACATCGGCCGCGAGCTCGAGCGTGAGCGTGCGTTGCGCGACCGTGCACGCAATGTCCATCACGGCACCGAGGTGCACGCGCGTGAAGTCGCTCCCCACGTCGTGCATGAGCGACGGAACGGCGATGTAGATCCCGCCGAAGCCGTCGTGCGTCTGCACGGTAATGAAACGGCCGTTCGATCCGTCGAGCGATGCAAGGCCCGACTCGGCGCGCGAGTCGTGCTCCTCGAGCTTCCCATCCTTGTTGAGGATCTGATAGCGCGAGGGAAGCGGCCCGTTTTTGACCTTGGCGAGCGACTCGTGCGGACCGAACTGGAAAAAGCGCGTGACCGCCGGCCACGAAGGGTGACGGCGAAACTTCCAATTCGCCACGTGCGACGAGATCGCCGTTTCGGCGCGCACCGCAGCTGCGCTCGTCCCAATGCGCTTGGTCACGAACGGATCGAATTCGGCGCGCACGAGCGACGTGTATTTCTCGTGCGTCTCTTTGCCAGTGGCAACGACACCGCTCACCGGGCCTTCGTCGACGAGAGTCGAACCCACGACGAGCGTGATCACGGTGGCCGTGACGGTCAGGATCTCATACGTCCAGTCGTTGAGCGCCGAGTCGACTGTCATCATCATGCCGACCTTGAAACCGTCGTTGATCCAAGAGCCCGTCCCGCGCGTGGCCGTGCGACCGGCGGCCGCAAAGGTGACCGTCGGGTTGCCGGTGAGGCGCGCTGCGCGGTGAGGCACCCGAGCCGAGGTAATCGTGCGCATGTAGCGCTTGGTCACCGTGGCATAGGCAGCCACCTGGGTTTCGAGCGAATCGAGATCGGTTTTCGCCGCCGGGCCGACGACGCACAAGAGCGGCCACAGTTGCGACAGCGCCTTGAACTCATTGAACAGCGTCGCAAACTCGCTCGCCGCCCATTGCGGCGCCGTCGAATACCAGAGCGCGAAGTCGCCAAGCAGCAGCGTGCCCGCGCCGAAGTTCAGCGTGAGGCCGGTGTTGGGAATCAGGTAGGTCGCAGCCGTGCCCAAGGCGATCTTGGGTGAGAACGTGCGCCCACCGTCGAGCGAGTAGCGAAACACGATCCCGACAACGCCGATGGTGCCGCCGGTCATGACCTCGAAGCGGCCCTCGTAATCGTCGCGAGGCGTGCCCGTAAGCGTGACGACACTCGTGCCGAGCACGAAGTCTTCATCGACGGGTGAGCTGCTACCGGCCACCGACGTCGTGAGTCGACGGAAGAGCACGGGCTTGCCCGTATCTTCGATGAACGCGCACGCTTTCTCGACGGCCGGCCCGAAACCGTGCAGGGACACGAGCGAGCTCGCTTTGCTGAACAGTCCGAGCGTGAACGGCCCTTTTTCCGCGCACCCGGCCACCGCGCAAATGTTCTCACCGCGACCGATCCGCGAACCGAGCGCGCCGTCTTGCACGTTAAGGGAAACGCTTCCGATATCCGGGTTCGACACGGGTCATGCCTCCGTCTCGTGCCCATCGACGTTGAGCACGAATTGACCGCCCCATTCGACGCCGGAAGCGGTGTCCCATTTCTTGTCGCGCACCACTTCGGGCACGCTGAAGCGCAGCTCATAGACCGCGCCGAATTCGTTTTCGGTCTTCTCGTCGTCGACGAATCCGCCCGACTCGAACGTCGGCGGGATGCCGTTCGTCTCGCCGGCGATGAACAGCGCCGCGATCACCGCGTGCATGTAATCGGTGACGAGCCGCCGATGGCCGTTCTCGTCGGTGTTTGCGATCGTCGAGCGAGCTCGAATCTCGGCGATGACACTCACCGATCGCTCGAGCACGTTTCGCTCGGCGCGTGGCCCGTGGGTAATGCGCGGCGAAAAGTCGTCGCCGCCCTCGCGCTCGCGAAAGATCACCTCGTTGCCCGTCGTGATCGATTGGATGTAACGATGACGACCGAGCCGGACGTTGATCGGCACCTCGCGCGCGGCGAGCACCTTGGCTGCCTCGGACACAAGCGTGTCAAGGGAGTAGATCGTCATCGCCCCCCCATGATTGCCTGCACCGTGCGCGGCACTTCGGCCTCGATTTCAGCCGACCACGAAGGCGGGATCGCGCTCCCTTTCGGAAGAAACAGCGGCGGGCGCTGGTAGCGTCCGTAGGGCACGAGCTCACCAACGAGCTTGCGGCCCTGCGGCGTGAGCGTCGTGGCCGACGCGCGCAGCGCGCCCGTGTCGTTGAGGCGCCGCGCCCCCTGCGTCTTGGTCGCAGGCCACCCCTCGCCGTAGGGCGATTGGCCCGCGTCGAAGGAGGCGCGCGCCAGATCGCTCAGTTTGGGCGCTACCTCGCGCGCCACGCGCACGTCGACGCCAGCGAGGCGCCGCATGTTGCGCTGTAGCGCGGCGAGTTGCGCGAAGTCTCCGGAGACGCCCATCAGAGCACCCGGCCTCCCTCGAGCTCGTGCATGCGGCTCGACTCGCCCCACGCTGCTACGTTCGGCTCTTCGGGCGCAGCGGCGTCTCGAAGACTGGTGCCTCGAGCGAAGCGACGCAGCTCGACGATCGCACGCTCGGCAGCCTGATCGATGAGATCGCTCTGTCGACCTAGGCGCGACATCGCCTCACGAGCGGCGAGCTTCGCGGTGATTGCCACGACTTCCTCAGGGTAGGGAGGCGAGAGCGGCAGCTTGTGTTCAATGGCGTACGTGTCGACGATGCGCGACTCGTAGCGAATTGCGGCCTCGATCGCGGCGTTCACGCTGGGCGCAATGCCGAAAGGCTTCGTTCCAACGCTGGTGAGATCGATCGCGGCGCCGCCCACCGTCGCGGCCAACTGAAACAGCGACTCGCTGTCAGCAACGAGCTTGGCGTAGTAGGTGACGCCGGCGACGAGCGGCGACGGCAGCGCGCCGTTGAGCTCGGTTACGAGCACGAGCGCCTGATCGGCCGCGAAGCCGTGCTCGCCAAGCTCGAGGCGATTGTTTGCGATGTCGACTGCAACGATCGGACGTGCGCTCTCACCCAGGATGCCGCGAGGCAACCCGTGAGAGTACAAGTCCGATCGAGTGCAATAGTCGTCCATGGATCACGCGATTGCGCAGCGCTGGATACAGTGCGGCATGCCGAGAGCAGCGGTCGCGCGAAGGATCACGTCGACGCCGATGTTCAGCTGCTTTTCGTACATCGCGCTGTCGAGGCCCAGGAATCTCACCTCGGGCGACGGCCATTGCTGAACGGCCCACGGGTACATGCCGACCTTGTTCAGCGCGAGAGGGAAGTAGATACCGCTGAGCGTCGACGGAAGATCGTCGCCCACGATGACCTCGAAGGTTGCGCGGTGTCGGTTCTCTTCACCGCCGCTCGCCCCCACGCGTTGGTTCTGCTCGAAGTCGCGCCAATCTTGTTCTTGGTCCGGGTGAACAAGAATGTGCGTGAGGCGCAAACCGAGCGGACGCTTTCCGTTCGCCTTTTTGATGCCACGGAACCGGGCCTTGATCAGTTTCAACGTCGCGAGAGAGATCGCCTGACCGGTAAACTGATTGTCGAAGGTGCCGGCGCTCGGCTTGAACGGGTTGACGAGGTGCGCATCGTTGAAAAACGACAAGTCGTCCCAGGGGTGCGTGCCGCCGGTGGCAGCGACGAGCAGATCGCCGACGAGCGAGTTGGGAAGCGCTGCCGCCTCTGCCGCCATGTTCGCGGGCTCGTCATCCCACGCCATGAAGTCAGGCGCCTCGACCGTGGTGCGCTTCTCGGAAACGCCATCGAAGTATTCTTTGATGGTCGCCTCGATGGTGCGCGAAGAGAGCGTGCGGTAGCGAGGATCGCCCCTGAACTCTTCGAAACCGACCGCGGTGACCGGAACTGGAAACTTCGTTTTGAGCGCGCGCGTTCGGCGCGATCGCCCGAGCTCCATTGCCCATGGATCCGAGGCACCTGCTAGCGCCTGCTCGAAGTCGCTCGCAAATTCGATTTGCGCGGTCTGCGCGTCTTTGCTCAGGCTGTCATAGGGAGTTGCGCTCATGGTGGTTCAATCTCCGATCACAGGCCGGTGATGAATGGCCTGAACAAAACGAGGGGCCGGCCATCGTCGGCAAAGCCGACGAAGATCCCTGCCGCAGACCGCGTGCCGGTACCGTCGGTTTTGGCGACGGTGTTGTTGTCGACCGCGAACACCTTGGCGAAGAGATCCGCCTGCACGACGAGATCGGCGCCGTGGTTGTCGCGAACCTCGACGCCATATTGCACGTCGCAGAGAATCGCGCCGTTCGCGAGGCCGGTGCTGTCTGCGTCTTGCAAGGCGATGCCCATGCCCTTGAGACCAGTGGCAGTCGTGACGACGACGAGAAATCCGGTCGCGTCGGCGGCTACGAGCCAGCCCTTCCTGATAACCTGGTTCGCCTTGACGGGAACGGCGACCTTGTGAGTCGCGCCCGCGTGTCCGTCCAGAAGAACTTCTCTCGTTGCAACAGTCATCGCGATGCTCCCTTGCGGTGCGCGCCGCTACTCAAGTAGCGGGCCTTGTTCTTTGCGTAGATCGCGGGATCGATCCCGCGCTCCTCGCATCGCCGACGCTCGAATTCGCTGAGCGAATCGGTGCCGTCGGCTTCGGTCTCCTCGTGCTCGTTGTTGTCGAGCAGTCCGAGGCCGGGAAGTTCGCCCACGAAGGCGCGCGCCTCGTCGATGCCCATGCGCACCCAACGGTCGGCGGGCTGGCCGGCGATCGGTAGACCGTCTCCGTCCTTTGCCCACGCCGCGGCGGGCGTGAGCTTCTTTCCGATCTGCGAAAGCAGGAACGAAGAGATCTCGCCCTTGCTCTTGTCGGCCTCGACGGCCTCGAGCTTCTTTTTCAGAGCAGGAACCTGCTCGGCCGACTCTTTCCACGCGGCGAGCTTGCCGCGCGCCGTAGCAGAGTCGCCGGCGCCGGTGAGCTCGAGCGCGTGGGCACCGAGCTTGAATCGCTCGGCCGCTTTCTCGATCTGCTCGTCGGTCGCACTTTCGTCGAGCCCGAGCACTTGCAATGCCTTCGTGTTTTTCATCTCACGTCGTCTCCTGTCAGCCGCTCGGGCTGCTGAATCGATCGCGTCCTCGAAGCTCCCGACCTTGTCGGCGAGGCCGCGTTTGACAGCGACTTTGCCTGTCAGCATGTCGCCGTTCAGCGCGCGCACTTCCGAGGCCTCGAGTTTGTCGCGTCGTGCAACAACGGCGGCCACGAAGCGCGCCTCACCATCTTTGACGCCTTGTGCGAGACGCTCGTCGGCGATCTCGGCGACAGGCCCAGCCGGGTGACCGGCGGCCTTGCCGGCGGGTTCGCGCACGATGTGCACGTCGAAGCCTTCGGCCTTGTAGGCCTCGCTCGCGTCGACCCATGCGCCGATCACGCCGATCGATCCGACCTCGCCCGAAGGCGGCAACATGATCTCGTCGGCAACGCCCGAGGCGATCCAATAGGCTGCGCTTGCAGCCATCTCGTCGACGAACGCGACGACATGCTTGCCCTCGCGATCGGCGGCGACGCGCATGCGTTTGACGGCTTCCTCGAGCCCCGATAGGTCCCCGCCGGGTGAGTCAATGCGCAGCACGACAGCGCCAACTTTCGGATCGGTGATCGCCTTCATGAAGCGCCCGGCGATCCAGTCGTATCCGTCGATGTACCCGCAAAGGTGCACCTCGCCGCGTTGCGCGATCGGTCCGTCGATCTGCACGACCGCGACGGCGGTACCGTCGGCGGTGCTGTCGCGCTCGGCTGCCGAAAGCGCGCCGAGCTCGCCCATTGCCACTCGCCGAGCCGAGGAAATGCCGGGACCGAAGCAATCCTTCGAGCCCGGCTCTTCGGTTTGAAGTGACAACATCGAGCCGAAGATCTCGGCTCGCAACGCGAGCACGTGCGAGGCGCGCGCCATCGTAAGCGCTTTTGCGTCGACGATGAACGGCTCGCCTCGTTTCACACTTCGAAAGACTGAATGCGCAAAACCCGCTGCACAAGTGACTGTCGCGTTTTGCGCATGCATTGTTTTGGCGTGGCGCAGCAGCTCGCCCTCTCGTTCCCTTCGGAGCTACCGAACAAATTCGAGCGCAGCACGCTGCTCGAAAACTTCGAACCGCTCGGGCGCGGCGCGCTCGCGGGAACGTGGGACTTTGAGCGCGTGCGCGCGGCGCGTGACGCTCAAATGCGCGGCGACTTTCGCACCTCGGCGGCGCTGGCCGAGGCTGTAAAAACCGATCCGGCGATCTTCGGCGCTCTACTCAATAGACTATGCCCGCATCGCCGCCTTACGCGCACGTGGTCGAGCGTGAACGCGAAGATCACAGCTGAGGCTGAGCGCACGTTCCCTCAGGACGGCGTGAATTTGTCCGCTCAGACGATCGCCGACATCTTCGAGGGCATCGTGCAGCTCGGGGTTCAGGTCTCGCAGAACCGTTGCACCGTTAGCAGCGACGGATCGCGCATCGACTTTCGGCTCGAGCCTTGGCCCATGCGTTCGGTGTGGTTCGATTGGGCGACGTGCGAGCTCAAGACGCTCACGACCAAAGGGATCAAAGTTATTCGCCACGGCGATGGCAAATGGGTCGTGTCCCATCTGCATGCGGCGATGCCTTGGGAATGGGGCACCGTCAAGGCGATCGCCGAGGATTGGGCGCGGCGCGTGCTGCACAAGCGCGATCGATCGCTGAACAGCGAAACGCACGGCGAGGGAAAGTACATCGGCGAGCTACCCGAAAGCGTGAAGCTCGAGAGCGCGACGGGACAAAAGTTCGTCGAAATGGTGATGGGTCTGCGCGAGCGACGCTCCGGTGGCGTTCACCCGCACGGCGCGAGCGTCAAGATGCTCGAGGCGATCTCCCAGATGTGGCAGATCTGGAAAGAAGCGATCGGTTCGCTCGACAAAGACATCGCGCGCGCCTACCTCGGGCAGGACGGCACGATGGTCAACGAGGGCGGCAACTACATCAAAGCCGCCGAGCTCGCCGGCGTCCGCTATGACCTCGTCGAGGGCGACATCAAAGGCGTGGCCGCCGGGATCAACACGGGCGTGCTGCGCCCGTGGTCGATCGTGAATCTTGGGCGCGACGCCGAGATCAAAACCGGCTGGGCGCTGCCCGATCCCGACGAGCAAGCGAAGCGCGAGGCCTACGGCAAGCGCGTCGACGCGTTCAACAAAGCGATCGGCGAGATGCGCGCGAACGGCTTCGTGATCGATCAGCCGCTCGTTGAGCGCGTCGCGCGCGAATTCGGCATCGAAGCACCGAAGCTCGATCCCAAAGGGCCGCCCGCTCGAGCCCCGAGCTCGCCCCCGGCGTAAGCAATGGCACAAGAACCCGCACAATTCATCCACGGCGCGCGCTTCCTCTTGCAGTCGCTCTCGGCGCTGCCCGGTCTCGAGAAGATCTCGACGCCGTTTCTACTCGTCGCTGCTGCGGGCTTTCTCGGGCCGGATCTCACGAACGCTTCGGTGACGATCACCTACCCCGACGGCGCGACGCGCATTCTGCCCGCTGACACGCTGAGCACAGGGCGAACGCTCACACTCGGGACTCAAAGCGCATTCAAGAACGCTGTCATCCGCGTCGTCCGGCGCGATACTAACCCGTTTACATACACCGTTCGCAACGGCGGCCCGGCGGGCGGCGTGGTGTTTGTCTTCCCTGCGGCGCAAGAGTGGTACGCCGAATTTCAATTCAACGGCACCGACTTCGTACTCGTCGGCGGCGGCGCACTCTCGCTCACCGATACGCTCGCCGACATCGAGCTGGACGATTGTTTTTGCCAGAACGGCCAGTCCAACACTGCCAACGGCCAAGCAGCCCCCATGCGGGGCGTGTCGTCTACCTCAGTCCTGCTAGGCCCGGACCTCCTAGGCTTCAGTGAGACCGCTCAGAGCTTCGTCACACTGATCGACGGAAGCGCCAACTCCAAGTCGTATACAAGCGTGCCCATCGCGACCGGTCCGGGCGCCGGCAAATGGGGCACGCGCCTGATGCGCCTGCTCGCGAATCTGACAGGCAAGTCGGTTAGGAGCATCGCGCTCGCGTTTACGGCTCAGGGCATTCTCTATTTCCGCAAGAACAGCGCGACCAAAGCATGGTTCGACGACGGAACGCAGCACGCCACGCTCAACAACTACAACTTGATGTTGAGCTACATCACGATAGCCAAAGCGCTTGGTTTCCCGCCAAAGAGGTACATCTTTGGGCAAGGCGAAGCGAACGCAGGCAACACCGAGGCGGCTTACTATTCAGAGATACGTGGGTTCTTCGACGAATTCCAAACGGATGTCACAGCAATCCTCGGTCATGAGCTACCGTGGCTCATTATTCCAACGATCGGTGACAGCTTATTCGACGGCCCGGTCAATTCGGTGTCCGGCGTACGATCGGCGCAACTAAAGCTCGCGGCCGAGGAGAGTAAGCTTATCAAGGTTGTCCCCAACCTCGACTTTCGCAACTCGACTGCGAAGTACAGACATCCGCATTACGATGAATTCAGCGGCGAGCAAGGCTCGGAAGAGCTGGCAAATAGACTCTTTGTCAGCATGCAAGGCTCTACGCCTCGCCCTGAGGTGAAAGAAGTAGCGCACATCAAAGACGCGTACGCCTGGACTTGGAATTGGTACAACAACCGCACGATCATCTCGAGCTCCGGGCTCCGCATGAGCCAATGGATCGATGACGCGGCCGTCGTGCTCGTTCCGGCCTCGGGTAGCGGCTCGATTCACACGCCGTCAGACACAGCCGGCGGGACGCGATCGTCTATCGAGCTACTTCCCGCGGGGAATGAGCACTACACGATCGCGTCGGTGACTGGCAGCAACATCTGGTCTTTCATGGCGACCGCGCGCCTCGACTCGTTACTGAGTGACGGCGTAAACGTTTGGCTCTTCCAGGTGGAGCCGGCGGGCGGCGGTAACCGTGTCGGGCTCGACCTCGTCACCCCGGCGTACGCCTCCACTCCGAGCGTGTTCGTAGAAGGAAACGGAAACGTTCAATTCACGGGCGCGAACGTTCCCTTTCTATTCGATGGCGTCACGCGCACCTACGGCTTCGTCTACGACGGCCCGGCGGGCACCGCGAAGCTCTACATAAGCGGCCAGCTCGTGAGCACGGTGTCGGGCCTGAACAACCACACGCTGAATCCAGCGCGCATCCGGATCGGTGCCTTTAGCGGTGTACAGAGTTGGAAAGGAAAACTTTGGAACGCTGTAGCAAAGGCCGGCGGACCCGCCCCAACGGATGCGCAAATGCTCGGCTCGCACCTGTTCAACGAGCAGGAGTTTAGGCTTTCAACATGAAGCTTTCGTTTTACGTAAATGGGAACCCGTCCGGTTGGCAGATCGACGAAAGTCACGCACTGGCCTCGTCGCTGATCGACGCGTGCAAAAACATCGACGGCGATTGCTGGCCGGGAACCACCGAGACAGCCGATTACTGTGGCGTGCCGTTCGTGCCCGTCGTGTATGACACCGACGCTCGCGCGTGGGTGCCGCCCGACGTCTAGAGCACGTTGCGCCCGCGCACCTCGAAGCCCCGGTTAGCGTCGTCGAAGCCTTCCCATTGCTCGTCGACGTCGGCATCGTCTTTCGGATCGGCGAGCCCCATGAGCTCGGTGGCAACCATGCCGAGCGCGTCGAGATTGTTCGGTGACACGCTGCTCGACTTCGGATCCCATTGCGTGAGCTGCGACTCGAGCTCAGGAAAGCGCCCGATGTGGTGCACGCGCTGCTTGTCGTAAAGCGGCGAAAGCGTCGTTTCGTGCCGCGTGCTCTTGTCTTTGAACGAGTAGGCCTCGCGGATCTCGATGCGCCCTTTCATGCCCGCTGAGTTGATCGCGTCGATCAGATTACGCCGACCCGAGTCGCCGATTTTGTTCCTCTCGAAGATGATCCACTTCGCGCCCCACGCCTTCGCTACCGCGACCGACTTGTCGGCCCACCCGGCCGACTCATAGCGTCCCGAAACGTCATCGAGCACGCATAGGCGCGCCTGCGGGGTGTTTTTCTTACCCCCGCTGCGCCCGGCGGCGACGATGCCGCTGTCGTCGCTCTTGCGATGCGTGCTCACCGCCGGATCGACGGCCACGCCGACCTCGAGCATATCGGGCTCGTCGCCGAGGCGCTGCGCTTCGATCGAGAGCATCTTGGCGATCGCGTTCTCGTTGTCGCCAAGGATACGCGCACCCATCTCTTGGTCGCCGAGGCGCGTGCCGCCGTAGCGCGCGAGCAGTCGGCCAATGAAACGGCGCGCGAGGTTCTTGCGGTTCTCTTCGGTGACCGCGTGGATCGTGAGCGTGCCCGCTTGCATGATCAGATCGCGCAACCACTCTTGGCGCTTCGGTGTCGTGGTGAACAAGCGCAGCGTCTCGCTCGTCGCGCGGCGCAGCGCGAAGTCGAGATTGCTCAGCACCTCGACGAGGTAGCGAAACTTGATCGGCTCGTCGATCCACACGAGATCGAAATTGCCGCCGCGCTGCTCTTTGGTCTCGCCCGTGTTGAGGTAGACCGTGCAGTCGTGGCGCGGGATGTAGATCTCTTGCTTGCTCTGATTGAAGATCACCCCCTCGTCGCTGTCGATGGGGTACCAGGGCGGCACGACGTCGAGAAAGCCCGAGTCGGTGTCGGGCAGCCCGCCGACCATGTTGCGGCGCACGTCTTTCCAGTCGGGACCGACGAAGCACACGCTCTTTGCCTTGTCGCTCGCGATGCGATCCCACACCGTCTCGCTGCCCGTGCGCGTCTTGCCCGTGCCGCGCCCGGCGAGTAGCAAGATGTCGTCGTAGTTACCGGGCTCGAGGGGAACGAGCTGCTTGGGCCGGCCCCAGAAACGCCAGTCCCATTGCAGGCGAAGCCACTCGGTCGCGTCGAGCGATTCGTAGAACTGATCACGCTCGGCGCGCGGCCGCGCTGCGAACTGCTCGGCGCGTGAGGGGCCGCGCATGCGCACGCCGGCGGCGACGAGCTCGGCTTGCTTGCGCTCGAAATCTTCCTCGCTCCACATGGCTTATTTGAGCCCCGAACTCGCCCCGCTCGAGGCCCCCGGCGCCGTCTTGTAGGCCTCGGGCACCTCGAGCGCGACAATGCGTGTCGGCACGGGCGCCGGCTCGATCTCGAGCGCAGCGGCAATCCAGGCAGGCTCGGGGGCGCTGGCCCGTGCCCGCATGGCGCGCGCGTACGCTTCGACGAAGGCGTGCTGATCGTCAGTCAGCGCCATCACCCGCTCGCTGGTAGGCAAGACGCACGATCGGCTCGAGGCGCCGCTGCTCGGCTTCGTCGCAGCCTTGCTCGATCTGCGACTCGCGCGCTCGATCAACAAACTGCTGCTCGGTGAGCCCAAGCTTGCGCGCGTAGTGCGCTGCCCCTTGAAGGATTGCTAGCTCCTCGTCGCCTATCACGCTGCCCTCACCCGCTGTGCGCACGACGCGCAAAGCTCCTCGCTGTGCCGCTCGACGAGCTCGTCGATGCGTGCCCGCACCCGATCCCGGGCCGCCACATTGGCGGGGTCCTCGCGTGGGTCGGGTGGCTTCGGCGGGATCGCCGCGATGAGCCGCTGCTTGATCTCGAGCTCGATCTTGATGGCGTCGCGCATGCGCACCATGTCGAGCTCAGCGATCGCGTGCTGGATCATGCGCCGCAGGGCGGGCAGGTACTCGCTGCCGATGACCCCGAAGAGCACCTCGCCGAGCACGCCCGGCTCGAGCTCGAGCAGCTGCTGCTCGGACAAGGCCTCGAGCGCGGCGTGGGTCACGCGAGGTGCGGGCGGGGACGGGGGCGCCTCCCCCTGCGCTCGAGGCCGCTTTCGAGGCCTTCCCGTTCGAGCCGTAGGCAAGTGCTCGCCGGCGGCCTCGGCATGCCGCAGCTGCCGGCTGATGTTGGACACATGCATGTCGAATTCAGCCGCAATGCGCGCAAGGGTCCACCCCGAGCGCCGCAGCGCGAGCGCTTTCTGCATGGCCGCCTTCGAGAGCTTGGGCGCTTGTCCGGACTTGGCCATGGCTTACCTTGAAAAACCCAATGTTTTCGCTGGTTCCGCGAGGGAGGTTGCGCC
>Ga0075420_100000180_pt1 | contig 45503 bp, 37 predicted proteins | sample SoiMetdeltSBSDD4_FD_75296 | JGI IMG/M metagenome (GOLD analysis project Ga0075420, IMG submission 75296) | Bulk soil microbial communities from a Populus tree surrounding site in Tennessee, USA - Soil MetaG P. deltoides SBSDD4 | ecosystem: Environmental > Terrestrial > Soil > Tree plantation...
CGACTACTTCTTCCAGACCCACCTGGCCGACTTCTACGTCGCACGAGGCTGGGACTTCTACGCCCTCGACCTGCGCAAGTGCGGTCGCAGCTGGCTGCCGCACCAGACGCCGAACTTCCTGCGCCACCCGCTCGAGTACGCCCCCGAGCTCGACGAGGCCGCCCGCCTCGTCCGCGACGTAGACGGGCACGACACGCTGCTGGTCAACGGCCACTCGACCGGCGGCCTGCTCGTCGCCCTGTGGGCGCACGAGCGGCGGGCGGCCGGGCTCGTCGACGCGCTGTTCCTCAACAGCCCGTTCTTCGACTTCAGGGCGCCCTGGCTGGTCCGGCGCCCGGTCGCGGCGCTGCTCACCAACGGGCTGGGCCGCGCGTCCCCCTACCGGGTGGTTCCGCTGGGGGTCTCCCTCGCGTACGGCCAGAGCCTGCACGCCGACCACCACGGCGAGTGGAGCTTCGACCTCGCCTGGAAGCCGGTCCCCGGCTTCCCCATCCGGGCCGGCTGGCTGCACGCCATCCGCCACGGCCACCGGCTCCTGCGCGCCGGCCTTTCGATCCCCGTACCCATCCTGGTGGCCAGGTCCGCAGCAACCTGCCGCGGTCGGAGATGGACCGACGCGGCCATGCGCGCCGACGCAGTGCTGGACGTGGCCCACATGGCCAGGTGGGCGCCGGCGCTGGGCCGGCACGTGACGATCGTGACCATCGAGGGCGGGCTGCACGACCTGACGCTCTCGCCCGCGCCGGTCCGGCAGGAGCTGTTCAGCGAGGTGGACCGGTGGCTGGGCGCATACGTGGCCGGGCCGGGCGGAACACGTCCCACAGGCCCCGCCGGCGCACCAGCAGGTGCCGGGTGAGCAGGTGCTCATCACCGGCGAAGAACACCCGGTCGACCGCTCGCCGGGCCTTCTCCAGCCCGGGCCGCGACTCCGACCCGGTCACGATGACCACGTCCCGCGCCGGCACGCCCACGACCAGGTCGCCCGGGACCGACCCCTCCAGGCCGTCCCAGAACTCGTCGGCGAGCAGCACGCTCGACTCCAGCCCGTCGAAGGAGAGCATCAGCGCGGGCGGCTGGCCGTGGAGGCGGACCCGGCCCAGCATCGCGTCCAGGTTGGCCACCGCCTGGTGGCGCAGCGCCCGGTGCGACAGGCCGAACCGGTCCAGGTCCGTCCAGGTCATCAGGCGCTCACCGTACGGCGGACCGGCGGTGTACGCCACGCCTAGGTTGCCGAGGAACTCGTCCAGAGGTAGCTCGTCCGGGTAGCGGTCGTCCTCGACCGATACCAGGAGCGGTAGGAACGCCGTCCGCGTCACGGGCACGCCTAGCAACCTAGCGGCTGGCCAGCGCGCGTACGATCCCCCTTCAAGCCGGTCGGACAGGGTGTGCGGGCGGTAGCCTTCGAGACAGCCGGATGCGCTCGTAGCTCAGTGGATAGAGCAGAGGACTTCTAATCCTAAGGTCGCAGGTTCGAATCCTGCCGGGCGCACAGACGGAGTCGTTGAGCCGCCAACAGCCGAAGGCCCTTGTCGTCGTGGGCGCGTCCGCGGGCGGCGTGGAGGCGCTTCGGGCCATGGTGGCCGGCCTGCCCGGTGACCTGCCGGCTGCGGTCCTCATGGTGCTGCACATCCCGCGGGATGCGCCGAGCGCCCTGCCGCGCATCCTGGACCGGGCCGGACCGCTGCCGGCCAAGGCGGCGCGGGACGGCGAGCTGGTGCAGGCAGGCCGCATCTACGTGGCCCCGGCCGACCATCACCTGCTGGTCATGGACAACCGGGTCGAGCTGACGCGGGGGCGCCGGAGAACGGCCGCCGCCCGGCGGTGGACCCGCTGTTCGGTCGGCGGCCAGGGCGGCCGGCCCACGCACGATCGCGGTGGTGCTGTCCGGTGCCCCGGACGACGGTACGGCCAGCGCCGACGTCGTCGTCCGGCTGGGCGGGCGGCTGCTGGTCCAGCACCCGGAGGACGCGCTGCACGACTCGATGCCGCGCAGCGTGATCGAGCACGTCCCGACCTCCCGGGTGTGCCCGGCCGCGCGCAGCTGGGACCGGCGGTCGCCCAGATGGTGATGGAGCTGGCGCAGGTGCCGGCGGCGGTCGGCGGCCGGCGGGACCCCGCGGAGCAGCTGGCCAGCGCGGAGATGTCCGTGGAGCAGCTGGCCAGCGCGGAGACGCTCAGCCACGCCAACCTCTTCGTACCGATCGACCTCAGACGCAGGATGTTCCGCAAGCTGCCCCCCGTCACAGGCGTCACCGGCCGAGCTCCTGCCGGCTACCCCGGAGCCGCCACCGCGCACGGCGCTGACCGGCCTCGACCGGCTGCGCAACGAGGCGTTCCTGGAGAACCCGGTGGCGCAGGTAGTGGTTACTGCCGTTGGCCTGGTGGCGCTGGCGAACCGGGCGGCCGAGAACCTGTTCGACGTCTCCGCCAAGGACATCGGGCGGCCGTTCCATGACCTCCAGCTGTCGTACCGGCCGGTCGAGCTACGCCGGTACATCGAGCAGGCGCAGGTCGAGCGCCGGACCACCCAGGCGCGCGAGGAGCTGGAGACGATGAACGAGGAGCTGCACTCGACCAACGACGAGCTGCAGACGACCAACGACGAGCTGCGCGAACGCAGCGCCGGCCTGGACCAGGCGAACGCCTTCCTGGAGGCGTGGCGCAGCGCGTTGGCGACCAGCTCGCCCGCGACCACCTCGGCCTGCCCGGTGACCCCCTCCAGGCCCTGTCGCTGCCGGTACCGGCGCTAGCTCAAGGCCATCCCGTTACGTAGCTGCGCCGCGTCCGCGCGCCTGCGGTGGGGTGCGAACAGTTTGCTGGGCAAGGCGGACGGACTCCTGGGAGGATGCCGGTACACCTCGGCGTGGCGCGCCTTTGGGCAGTCGGTGCCACGGCCCCGGGCGATCCTCGTGGTGTCGGCGCACTGGTACATCGGTGCCACGGCGGTGACCGCGATGCCCCTGCCGCGGACGATCCACGACTTCTACGGCTTCCCCCCGGCGCTGTTCGACGTGCAGTACCCCGCGCCAGGCCTACCGGAGCTGGCCGAGGAGGCCAGCGATGTCGTGCACCCCACCTGGGTCGGCGCCGACCTGGACTCCTGGGGCATCGACCACGGCACCTGGTCGGTGCTCACCCATGCGTTCCCCGCGGCGGACATCCCGGTCGTGCAGCTGAGCATCAACGCGTTCCGCCCCATGGACTTCCATCTGCAGCTCGGTGCCAGGCTCGCGCCACTGCGCGAACGCGGCGTGCTCATCGTGGCCAGCGGCAACGTCGTGCACAACCTGCGCGGTGTCAACCCCCGGATGCTTGACGAGGGCTTCGACTGGGCGCGGCGGTTCGACGAGGCGGCCAAGGCGGTGATGCTGGACGAGCCGACCGAGGCGGTCCGGCTGGACGGTCACCGCGACTTCGGCCTGGCCGTGCCGACGCCGGACCACTTCATCCCGTTGCTCTACCTCGCTGGCCTGGCCGGCGCCACCGAAACCCGGCCCGACGTGCTGGTCGACGGTTACGCCTACGGATCGCTGTCAATGACCGCCTACACCGTGGGCGTCTCCTGCCCGAGCGTGGGCTCACCCGCCGGCGCGCCCACGCTGCCGGACGATGTGCCGGCCGACTCGGCGAACATCTGAGGCCCGCACAAGGCGGGGCAGGCTTGACGAGCGTCACCTGTCGACGCGGCTGCTCGCGAGCTGGTTGTCCGCCTGCGCCTGAGCGCGGGTCTCCGGCGTCACGCACACATGGTCGTCCGCCACCGCCTCACGCCATACGTAACCCTGGATGCACGTGTCGGGGCCGTAGTCGCCACCGGTCGGGCTCCGGCGGCTGTCCGCGAGCCCGTTGTCCTCCCACGTCTGGTCCCGCGTCTGCGGCGTCACACACACATGGTCACCTGGCACCGCCTCGCGCCACACATAACCCTGGACGCACGTGTCCGGGCCGTAGGCGCCACCGGTCGGGCTGACGCGGCTGCCAGGACGCTGGGCGGAGCCAGCCTCCTTGCGGTCGGCCGGCACCTGTAGCGGGTCCGGCTGCGCGTCGCGCGCCGGCTCGCCCGGCTGCGCGCCGGGCACCATCTCCTGCACCGGCTCCTTGATAGGTGACGGGAGCCAGCCCTGGTTGGTGAGCGAACCGAGCAGCACGACCACGGCGGTGAGCAGGCCGAGCAGGGCCGCGATGACCTTGGTACGTCCTTCCATAGAGATCGATCCCTTCTAAGGTGCCAGGCGTTATTCGGTCAGGCTGGCGTTCCGCAGCTGAGTGGTGGGTCTGGACACGGAAATCGGCCATCCAGCTGGCGAAATAGACGATCGACGCTGGATTTCGCGTGTGTCTAGTGGCGGCGCTCCGCCGCTGGTCAGCGCCTTACGGCCTAGAGACTCAGATGATCATGATTCAAAGACCATGATCTAATCCGAGGAATCCTCGCCGCCCCAGGCCCACAACATGGCCTCTACCTGCGGTTTCGGCTTCACGTGTCCAGAAGATACGCCTACTTTTGTTGCCCTGCAAGGCGTCTGAAGTTGATCGTGTGTCCAGGGGTTTTCGCCGTCTGGGATCAGTCGCAACTCTCTGGCCTGGGCATTCACCCGGCCGTGTGTCCAGAATCAGCTCTCAGCTGCGGAACGCCAGTCAGGTAGGCGGCCACACCGGCCGCGGCGCCGATCGCCGCGCCCACGGCGGCACCGGCCGGCGTGCCGCTGATGAGCACGCCGATGCTGGACCCGGCTGCGGCGTACTGCGCGACAACGGTGCCCAGCTCCGCCCCGACCTCGCCGCCTGGCGCCACGCGCTCGGGGTCGAGGCCGGTCACGTCGGGGCTCAGCCCTTTCCCGATCTTGCCGTCGAGGTCGGCACCACCACCCTTACCGATCTTGCCGGCCCAGTGCCACTTCGGGATCTTCCCCTCGATTTCCTCGACCGTTTCCGGGTGCGCAGTGACAAGCTCTAGATAGGCTTCAGCCAATACTTTTAGGATCGCCTCGACATTCGGTCCGAACGTTGGCTCGCCGGGCGTGCCATGAACAGTGACCGTGTGGTCGGCGAGCACACCCGGTTGCGCCGGTAGCGTGCCGACCCGCAACGACACGGGGACGGGACCGCCGGTGGCGAGGTCGGCGTCGCCATCCCAGTCAAGCCGGACCGAGTCGTTGGTGTCGGGCACGCCGAAGACCAGGTAACGGGTCCTTGGCCCGCCGGTGTCCGACTCACCGGCGGTGACCTGGAACGTGCTACCGTCAGGCCGTTCCAAAACAGTCGTCGCGCCCATCTGCCGACCCTTTCTCGGAATACTCGGCCGAGCTTCTGCCTACCGGCCGGCCATCAGTATTGGCGGCACCGCCGGCTGGTTTACTGATCTGGACGGAACTGGCCAGCGCTATCCGCGGCCAGCCCAGCTCCGGATGACGGGTATCCGCTTTACACCACCAGGCCGCGCTGGGACCGTTGGCCGGGGGTCAGGCGTACGTTCCTGGACCACCACAGTGCCGGTTGAGCCCGTGTCAGGGGAGGTTTGCGTGGCGGCGCTACCCAGGCCGCCGGTGCCGGAAGGGCCGGTCCGCGCTCTCTTCGATGCGCTGCACGCGCTGCACCACCGTGCCGGCTGGCCGAGCCTGCGGGTCATCGCCAAGGATGTCGGGTGCAGCCATACCACGGTGTCGGCGGCGTTCTCCGAACCGCGGGTGCCGCGCTGGGGCCTGCTGGAGCTGATCGTGGAGAGCCTCGGCGGCGACACGGAACTGTTCCACCGGCTCTGGCTGGCGGCCAGCACGGCCGAGAGCGCGCCCGACGGGCCCATGCCCCACCAGCCCGGCCCCCGCGGGACCGACCCCCGCGCTTCGGTCCCGCCTCGGCAGCTCGTCACCGACGTGGCGGGCTTTACCGGTCGCGGTCATGAGCTTGCCCAGCTCGACGCGCTGCTCCGCACCAGCGGGGGCACCGCCGAGGCCGGCGACGGCGCGGCCACCGCGTCCGTCGTGGTGGTCTCCGGCACGGCCGGCGTAGGCAAGACCGCGTTGGCTGTGCACTGGGCGCACCGGGTGGCCGGCCGGTTCCCCGACGGGCAGGTATACGTCAACCTGCGGGGCTTCGACCCGACCGGGTCGCCGGTCGCCCCGGCCCAGGCGGTACGAGCATTGCTCGACGCGTTCAGCGTGCCACCGCACCAGATCCCGGCCGGCCTCGATGCGCAGGTGGCGCTCTACCGCAGTGTCCTCGCCGGCAGGCGCGTGCTCGTCGTGCTGGACAACGCGCGCGACGCCGACCAGGTGCGCCCGCTGCTGCCCGGGACGGCGGGTTGCCTCACGGTGGTGACCAGCCGTAACGAGCTCTCCGGCCTGGTCGCGGCGGAGGGCGCGTACCCGATGGTCTTGGATCTTATGTCCGTCGAAGAGTCGCGCGACCTCATCGCGGGCCGGATCGGGGCCGGGCGGGCGGCCGCTGAGCCAGCGGCGGTAGACCAGATCGTGGCCTCCTGCGCGCGGCTGCCGCTCGCGCTGGCCGTCGTTGCGGCGCGCGCCGCCACCCACCCCCGGTTCGGCCTCGCGGCGGTAGCCGGTGAGCTGGGCGCGGCCCGGGACAGCCTGGACGTCTTCGACAGCGCCGACCTGACCACCGACGTCCGCGCGGTCCTCTCCTGGTCCTACCTGCAGCTGAGCCCGGAGGCCGCCCGGCTGTTCCGGCTGTTCGGGCTGCATCCCGGCCCGGACCTCGCCGCACCCGCTGCGGCGAGCCTGGCCGGCAGCTCCCCGCGGGAGGTCCGTCGCACGCTCGCCGAGCTGGCCCGGACCCACCTGGTCGCCGAGCACATCCCGGGGCGCTACCGGTTCCACGACCTGCTCCGGGCGTACGCCGTCGAGCTGGCCCCCGCCGATGGCGGTGACGAACGGCGGGCCGCCCGGCACCGGATGCTCGACCACTACCTGCACACCGCGCACGGCGCGGCCATGCTGCTCAGCCGGCACCGGCACCCGATCACCATCGACGCGCCCCAGCCCGGCGCCGCCGCACAGCCACTCGGCGACGGGGCGCAGGCCTCCGCCTGGCTCACCGCCGAGCGTCCGGTGCTCCTTTCCCTGGTACGGCTCGCCGCAGCCGCCGGCTTCGACCGCCACGCGTGGCAGCTGGCGTGGACGCTGACCACGTTCCTCGACCGCAACGGCCACTGGCATGACTGGGCCGCCACCCAGCAGGCAGCTGTCGAGTCCGCCCGGCGGGTGTCAGACCCGGACGGCCGGGCCTACGCCCACCGGGGCCTTGCGCTGGCCCAGTACCGGCTCGGCCAGTACCAGCACGCGCACGCCAACCTCAGCCAGGCCCTGGACCTGTTCACGGTACGTGGCGACCACGCCGGCCAGGCGTACACCCATCTGGACCTCGCCTGGGCGCTCGAGCGGCAGGGCCGTTACCGCGCGGCGCTCCACCACGCCCACCAGGCGCTCGACCTGCACCGGCGCAGCGGCCACGAGTCCGGGCAGGCACGCGCGCTCAACTCGGTGGGCTGGCTGCTGGCCCGGCTCGACGACCACCAGGCCGCCCTCACCTACTGCCGGCAGGCCCACGACCTGTTCCGGCAGCTCGACGACCGCGCCGGCGAGGCGGGCACCTGGGACAGCCTCGGGTACGCCCACCACCGGCTCGGTCACCATGACGAGGCGATCAGCTGCTACCGGCGAGCCGTCGAGCTGCTCCAGGACATCGGCGACCGCTACCACGAGGCGGAGTCGCGGGCGAACCTCGGCGACGCGCTCCTCGCCGCCGCCGATGCGGCCGGCGCACGCCAGCAGTGGCGGCACGCCGTACGCATCTTCAGCGAGCTCGGCCACCCCGACGCCGCCGGGGTCCGCGACCGGCTGGAGCGGCTCCCCCGCGAACCTCACCCACTTTCATCGGGTACGGGCCCACCGCACGCGCCGCGCTCCGGGAAGAGCGCGGCGGCCAGCGCGACCGAGACGACGTAGTCGCGGCCGGCCAGCTCGTCCAGTGCGGCGAGGGGAACGCCGGCGCTCAGCACGTCACCGGCGACCGTGCGGACCTCGGCACCGTGCCGCGCCAGCTCGCCGACCTGCTCCGGGGTGAAGTCGGCCCGGCCCCGGACGAGGACGTCGACCACCGTGTCGCGGCCCCCGCGCCCGCCGCGCTCCTCGCCCAGCCGGGCGAGGAGGCTACGCAGCGGCGCGTCGAACTTCCTTGAGCGTGGCATGCCCCTCCCCTACCCGCCGGCCGCTCCCTACCCGGCCTCGTCCTACCCGCCGGCGTTTTTCCCTACCCGCCGGCGTTCCCGTTCACGGCTCCGGTACGGCCTGCACCGCCGCCGCGGCGTTGACCTTCCCCGCGCCCGCCGTGTTGTTCGGTGTGGCGCCGGTGGCGCTGTCCGACCGTGCCGTGGTGGCGAGCGCCTCGCTGGCCTGGGCCTGGGTCAGGGTCGGCTGCTTCTGGAGCAGGAGCGCGACGATGCCGGCGACCACCGGCGACGCCATCGACGTGCCCGACATGAGACCGTAGGCGTTCTTGAACAGGGACGGCTGTGCCGACATGACGAACTCGCCCGGCGCCGCCACCGTGGGAGCCGGCCGGCCGTCGCGCGTCGGGCCCCGGCTGGAGAACGCCGACAGGGCACCCGGAGCACCTCCCCGGTTCGCGTACGAGGCCGCGGTGATGACCTCGTGCCCCGTACCGGGAATGGAGATCGTGCGGGAAGGGTCCTCGAACGGCGGCTGGAACCGCGGGCTGGGGTCCCCGCGCTGGATCCACGCGTCCCACCGGCCCGATGCGACGGAGTCGCCGGTCAGGGTCAGTGACCACGTCCCGTCCTCCACCACGGCGTCGTCCTCGTCGGCCGGGGAGATGACGATGAAGATGCGGTTGTCGAGGTTGCCGTCGTCCACATTGGAGTCGATGAAGACCCGGTCGCCGGCGCCGGTGGTCAGGCGGTGTTCTGTGGTCTGCCCGTGCGCCATGCCCGGCAGCGGGTCACCGGTCGGCGGTGCGACGCTCACGGAGAAGCGGTCGATGCCTGGGTACCAGATGTCGACGACGATGTCGGCCTGGCGCCGTGGCGGCACGGTGAAGGTCACGACCTGCGACTCGCCCGTGGTGAGCCGGCCGCCCGCGTGGCGCTTGCGGGCGCCTTCGTTGCCGGCCGACTTCACCATGACCCGGCCCGGACCGCCGAGCAGGTTGTCGAGGCCGCGCTCGAAGGAGCTGCTGCCGTCGTGCGGGCCGATGTTGTCCCCCTGGCTCTGGTTGACCACGGCCGGGCGTCCCAGCTCGTTGGCCAGGCGGAAGATGTAGCGGACCGCGTCGAGCGAGGCGGCCGAGTCGCCGAGGCCCAGCTCGCCAGCTGCCCGCCCGCGGGTGTTCGCGACCACGACAATGTCCGCGGCCGGCGCCACCCCCGAGAACACCCGGTCCGTACGGGCCGGGCCGGCGGCCAGGCCGTCCCCCGCGGCGATGCCCGCGACATGGGTACCGTGGCAGCCGACATCGCGGATCGCCTGGTCCCGGTGGCGCACCACGTCGAACGGCTTGTCCGAGGCGATGGCCTCGTCGATCGCCGGCTTGCGGTACTCGACGCCGTAGCTGAACCCGGCCGGGCTGGTCTCGGCCCCCTGCGGCTCCGTCCCCTGGTCCCAGATGGCCAGGATGCGGGAGGTGCCGTCGTCGCGGCGGAACGCCGAGTGGAGATAGTCGATGCCCGAGTCGACGATGCCAATAATCACTCCGGCGCCGCGCAGGCCCGGCGGACCAACGTGTACGGCCGGCACGCCCGCCTCCGGCAGGCCGAGGTCCATCTCGTGGTGCAGGACGCGGGACAGCTCGACGCGTTGCACCGAGTCCAGCTGGGCAAGGGCCTCGAGCTGGTCCACGCGGACCTCGCCGGTGGCCACGTCACCGGCGACGCTGTGGACGCGCATGCCGGCCCGCTCGATGGTGGACACGTCGCCGGTGAACTGTACGAAGACCGTCGCGGTTGCCACCTCGTCGACCGGCTGGGCGACGTTGAACACTGACTGCTCGGACAGCCGGGCCAGGGTGACCGGGCTGCGCGCGGACACGAACTTTGCACCAGGGTCTAGCTTCGCCATCACAACACTCCTTTCGCTTCTGCGAGTGTCGAGTGGCGCCGGCCGGGGTTGACGCAGCCTTACGAAACTGGACGCGTGCTGTGCTGTTCGCGGGCCCGCGTCCTACCTGACGTGGCGGCGTACCTCGGCGGTGAACTGCGGTAGGCCGGTGCGTTCGAGCAGGGGCAGCAGTCCCGCGATAGAAGTGGGCTCGCGTCGGTAGGAGGACGCCTGTTGCTCGAGGACATCGACGGTGAGGCCGGGGTAGAGGTCGAGCTGGTCGAGGAGGAAGTCGTCCGGGTGGACGGCGAGGATGTCGTACGGCTTGAGCGCCGGCTCGGGGAAGTCTCGGACGTTGAAGGTGACGATGACCTCGGCGTTGGCGCGTACTGCGGCAGCGAGCGCTTGGGCTTGGCGGTCATGTCGTAGAGGCCGTCGTCCTCGGCGTCGGTGACCATCTGGTCGAGCGTCTGGCGCCGTTCACGGCGTGTGCGGTCACGGTAGTCAAGGATGTCGCGGAGCATGACCCGCCGATGCCTGCCGCGCATCGTGTACGGAATCTCTCCATCAGTGAGCAGCCGGACAAGGGTTGGCCGGGAGATGTTGAGCAGGTCGGCGGCCTCCTGCGTGGTGAGCATGGTGTTGTGTGGCGCGACTGAGATGGCCATGCTCTGCGACAAGGCGGTCACCACGTCCCGAAGGACTCGGTACAGCTCGTCGGGAATGTCCATCTCGGAGCCGTCCGGGCCGATCAGCCGCGCTCGTGCCGGCTCCTCCAGCCGAGCCAGCGGCGGCTGATGAAGATCGAGCAGCACCCCCCTGATCAGCGGAAGCAGGCTCGAAAACCGCCCGAAGGGCCCAACGGCCCGGCCGACGCGGTTGGCACCGGCCATACGGGTGGGCACACGAGCTGGCGGCCCGCAGCGACCACAGCCGATCAGACAACTTGATGTACACTCTTGATAGCTACCAACCGAGGGGGCGTCATGGGGGAGACTGCGATCGCGAGGCTCTTCACGCACGGCAGAAGCCAGGCCGTACGACTGCCCAAGGAGTTCCGGCTGCCCGGCGACCGGGTACGCGTCCGCCACATGGGAGATGGCGTGCTGCTGGAGCCGATCGCTTCCGACATCGACGCGTGGTTCGCCGAGCTTGACCGCTTCGCGGATGTGCCGTTGTTCGATGACGGCAGGAACCAGCCGCCCGCGCCCGTCGGCGAGGAAATCTTCGGGTGAGCTACCTCCTCGACACCAACGCCGTGGTCGCGCTGCTGCGGAACAAACCAGCCAAAGCGCGGGAACGGTACCGGGAGGCCGAAGCGTCAGGAGACTACCTGGCACTCTCATCCGTCGTCTTGTTCGAACTGTGGTATGGCGTAGCGAAGAGCAGCCAGGTGCCGGAAAACACCGAACGGCTGCGGATACTGCTTTCTGGAGATCTGGACCTGCTGGACTTCGACGACGAAGACGCCCGGACCGCCGGCCAGGTGCGCGCGGCCCTAGAAAAGAGCGGGAATCCGATCGGCGCTTACGACCTGTTGATCGCTGGCCAGGCGCTCCGGCGCGGGCTGACAGTCGTCACCGCCAACACCGCCGAGTTTGGCCGGGTCAAAGGCCTGAGCTGGCAGGACTGGACCAACTGACCTGCGGGTAGCTAAAGCCGCAGGAAGCGCGCCATGGACGGCACTCCGTACACCGGGCTGAAGACCTCCGGTGCCCATCGTGAGCTTCTACGCACGACTTACCGGGCAAACTCCCGTATGGCCTGTTCACGGCCTGCCCTGTCCAGTTCCCGACAGGGCACGGGTCGCCTCGCCCGAGGCTGCCACAATGATGGTCCCGAACAGACCTCGCTCTATGCGGTGGCGATGCCTGTTCGGTCGCCGGGCCACCTGACCAGCATCAGTCGACGGCCGTCACGCCCAATGACGCGGCGTGGTACGCCGTAGACCTCCTGCCGCGGCCGGACCCGGGCCGGTTGTGCCGGTGTTGGTTGGTCCGCGGAGACGAGGCTGAGCAGGTATGGAAGGGATCCCTACCACGTTCCGGATCCGTCGTCTCCTGCTCGTCGAGCTCGTGCCGGTGCTGGTTGGCGCTGCTTTTCTCGCGCTTGCGCTCCTCGCGGCTGCCGGTGAACCGGTCGGCGGTCGGCCCCGCGACTGGGTGACCGACCGACCGCCGCGCGACCTGGCGGCCGGGGTGGTCGTGCTGGTCGTGGCGGTGACCGTGGTGCTGTGGCTGCGGTGGCTGCTGGAGCGGCTGCTGTCCGGCCACCTCCCGGGGTTGGCTGGCGCGCGCGCGTTCCGCCTGGTCTGGCCCAGCCGGCTGCCTGCCGCGCTGGCCGGCTCGCGCGGCACCATCGACCGGGTCTACGGCTTTGACCTGGCCACGGCCTGGCCACGGTTGGACCCGCTGCTCAGCGACCAGGTGCGCCGACAGGTCGAGCAGCGGCGGATGGCGTTCGAGCTCGCTCTCCGGAGCACCTCCACCGCCGCGGCAGTGACGCTTGCGGCCGTCGCCGCCCTGTTCGTATGGCCGCGCTCGGCCCTGCTCCTGCTGCCCGCCCCTGCCGTGGTCACCGTGGTCGCGTACCGGGCCGCCGTGCGCAACGCCACCAGATACGGCCAGGCCATGCGCGTCGCGTTCGACCTGCACCGGTTCGACCTGCTCGCCGCGCTACACCTGCCGCTGCCGGACAGCCCCGCCGAGGAGCGGGCGTTCAACCGCAGGCTCAGCGAGGCATGGGCCATTGGTGTACCTCTCGACGTGGCCTACCGGCACCGCGATGTCGGCACCGACGTGCTCGACCGGGTCGAGGACGCGGTCAAGGACGTCCTAGTCCCGCCGACGCCAGTGACGTTCCGCGGTGTCGTCGAGGTGACCCTGCAGGGTGCGGAGCCGGTTGACGACCGGGACGAACGGCGGTGGCGCATCCCGGCCGGGCGCCGCTCGCGGCTGCAGGTGGCGCTGGTCGTCGGGCTGGACGCGATGGCGCCCGGACGGCACGGCCCGCGGGAGGACTGGGAGAACCCCAGCGCCGTTGCTACGGAGTTCCTCGACGTCCGGGGGCGCGCGGCGCCCCGGGTCGAGATCGAGATTGACATCGACGCCCCGTTCATCGACGTGGCCGAGCCGCACCACTCTCTCGACCTGGCGAGCGACGAGGACCTCGGGGTGAGCTCGACCGACATCACGGTGCCGCGACCCGGGCGCTACGACCTTCTGGTGACCCTGTTCTCCTCCGGACGGCTGGTGCAGGCCGTCCCCATCGAGCTGCAGGCAGTGTCATGAACGGACCGACCCCGTCAGCGCCCGACCTGCGGATCCGCACGACGGACCAGGGCCGGGCGTTGACGCTGTCCGGGCCACGTCTCGGCACTGACCCGGTGACGTTGGGCACTGCCGGCGAGGTTGCCATACGTACGTTGCACTCCCAGTTCGTCCAGAATCTCGTACGCTTCCGCCAGCTCGTCGGCGACGCGCTGCCCTGCACCCCGGAGCTGGCGGTGGCGGCGCTGGCCGAGCTCGCCGAGGCGGGCCGCGTCTTCCTGAGCCAGGTCCTCGAGTCCGTCAGTGACCTGGACCGTCTCGTCGAGTGCTTCCGGCGTGCTTGTCCGACCTGGCAGGGTGGGCCGAGACGACGGCCGTTGCAGATCCAGTCCTACGGCCGCCTCAACGAGCACCTACCGTGGGAGCTGCTGCCGGTGTTCGAGCATCGGCACATCCCGTCGGCTGCCACCGTAGCCGACCTCGATGCCGCCTGCCGGCCGTTCGGCGGCTTCGCCGCCTTGGTCGAGCGGCGCCTGCCGAAGAGAGTGCCGCTGCGCACGATCCTCGACACCAGCCGGGGCCTTGGCGTGCGCTTCTTCTACCACGCCAGGTACGACGGCGCCCAGGCCGAGCTGGGCTTTCTCCGCGCGCACGCGGGCCCCATCCGGCTGCGTGGACCGTACCCGGACGGAAGCTGCCCGACGCCGTCGATCGGGCAGCAGCTGCGCGATCCCACCCTCGACGACGGGGGCCGACCCACCGACCTCGCCGACCATGTCGTCCACTTCGCCTGCCACTGCGACACGCTGTCGCCACGCCCCGACGAGTACGCCTTCCACCTGGCCGACGAGGACGGCAACTCGACCAGGGTGTCGGTTCGGCAGCTGCTCAACGAGCTCGTGCTGGCGGCGCCGTGGGCAGACGACGACGCGCAGATGCCGGTGGTGTTCGTCAACGCGTGCGACAGCGCCGCCCTCGACTCCCAGTGCGGGACGGGCCTGCTCACCCCGTTCGACAAGAACCGCAACCTGGCCCTGATCGGCACGGTGGCCAGCGTCCCCGACCAGCTGGCCGCCGGCTTCTCCCAGCGCGTCTACGCGCACCTGCTGGGCGGTGGCACCCTTGGCGCCGCGTTGTTCGAGGCCCGCCGGTTCCTGCTGCTCCGGCACGCTAACCCGCTGGGGATCCTGTACTGCCTCTACGGCAACGCCGACCTGCGCATGCTGCCGGTCACCCGACCGAGACCCACACCCACCGGAGGTCACCCATGAACGCCCGGGGCCGCTCATGAGATCGGTACCCCGCAGCTACTGGCACGAGTTCCGGGGCGCCTTCGCGCGCCTGCCGGTCTGGCTGCCCGGCACCCCCATCCAGCTCGGCGACGTCGGGCTGCTCAGCGCCGACGGCTGGGCGCCGGTCACCACCCTGGCCGGGGCGGGCATCGCCTACCGGGTGGGGCCGAAAGGCACTCCGGTCGACTACGACTACCACTCCGCACACGGCACCGAGGTCTCCACCACCGTGGCCGCGCAGGGCGGCCCGCTGCCCGCGCCGGTGACGACCGCCGGCGCCACGCTGCACTACCGCTTCAGCCGCCAGGGCGCGTTCGTGGTACGGGCCCGGGACGTCCGGGCGCGGCAGATCGTGGACCTCGCGGCGGTCGCGGAGCAGGTGCTGGCCGCGTACCAGGAAGGCACCTGGGACCGCGGCTGGACCGTCGTGACCGAGGTGGGCGTGGCCGGGCCGGTGCTGGTCCTGGTCTCCGGGCGCGCGGGCGCCGAGGCGACGGTGGAGCTGGCCGCGACCGCGGCGGTGGGTGTCGTCCCGGAGCTCGGCGTCAACACCGGGGTACGGGTGCTGAGCGAGCGCGGTCTGGCCGCGTCTTTCGTTTCCCGGCAGCCCACCGCGCTGATGTGGTCCGGTCGCTATGTCCATGACCCGCTGGTCGGCAACACCCGGCTCCGCACCCGGGGGCCGGAGGCCGGCACCACGCCGGGCGACCCCTTCTTCGCCGAGGTCACCGCCCCACCCCAGGCGGACAGCCCGCCGAAAGGTGACTGAAAGTGCCGTCGATATACACATATAGTCTGGGTCACAATAACGGCTCGCATTCCGCAGTGCGGCGAATGCCAACCCTCGGTTCCCAGTTTCGGCCCCGTTGAGTCGACACCAAGGAGGGCTGGTCGATGACTGTTACCGAAGTCGCCGGGGTGGCCGGGGCGCCGCCGGCTCGTCGGGGGCAGGTCCGCCGGCTGGCCGACCGGGCGCGGACGACGCCCGGCCGGCTGTCGGTGATCGTCGTCGTGCTCGTCCTGCTGGGTCTCGCGTCGGGGCTGGTGGGTTGGGCGGCGCTGCGGCAGCGGGCCGACCTCGTCCACGACATGACCGTACGCAGCAGCCCGCTCGGCGCATCCGCACTGGACATCTACCGGTCGCTGTCAGAGGCGGACGCGGCCGCAGCGACCGCGTTCCTCACCGGCGGCGCTGAGCCGGCGGAGCTACGCAACAGATACCAGGCGAGCATTGCCCAGGCGGCCAACGCAGTCGTCGTGGCGTCGGGTAACGCCGTCGGCAGCGGCGCCGCAACGGCCGAGCTGGCCTTACTCAGCACGGCGCTACCTGTCTACACGGGCCTGGTGGAGACCGCGCGGGCAATCAACCGGCAGGGGTTCCCACTGGGCGCGGCGTACCTGCGGGAGGCGTCCGGCCTGATGCGCGACACGCTGCTGCCGGCCGCGCAGCGGCTCTACGAGTCGGAGAAGCGGCGGCTGGCCGCCGCGCAGGACCGAGCGGCGGCGGTTCCGTGGGCCTGTCTCGGGCTGGCGGGAGCCACCCTCATCGCGCTGGTCGCCGCCCAGCTCTACCTCAGCCGACGGACCAAGCGCCTGGTCAACATCGGCCTGGCGCTGGCCACCGTCGCGGCGCTAGGCCTGGTGGCATGGGTCGGCGTGGCCACGATTGCGATGGGCAACCATCTCGACGCCGGTCGCCGCTACGGCTCAGCACAGACCCAACTGCTCGCCGAGGCCCGCATCGTGGCCTTACAGGCGCGCACCGACGAGGCGCTGACACTCATTGCACGAGGCAGCGGGCAGGGGTTCGAGAAAACCTTCCAGGAGAAGACAAGGCACCTCGACGAGCTGCTCGCGCGGGCCAGCGCAGACGCGCCAGACGGGGCCGGCCGGGCTGCCAGCGAGGGCATGCGGCAGTCTCTGCAGGCCTGGCAGGACACGCATAAGCAGCTACGCGATGACGACGACAAGGGCGACTACCCAGCGGCTGTCAAGCGTGCGACCGGCGCCGGAGAGGACGACGTACCCGCCGTGTTCGCCCGGCTCGACACGGCACTGAACGACGGAATCGGCCAGCGCGACGACAGGTTCGCCCGTGAGACCACCGCCGCCGAAGGTAACCTGGCCGGTTCCGACGCCGCCGTTGTGGTGCTGACCCTGCTGCTGATCTGCGGGACGGTCGCCGGAGCTCGGCCACGGATAGCGGAATACCGATGAGTGTCGCGCCCCGACCCGAGTCGGTGATGACGCGCGAGGAGGCAGACCGGGCCATCGCCCAGCTGGAGGCTGATGTCGGCCGGTTCGCCGAGACGTTGATGACCGCGGTGGAGGGCCATCCGGGGCATCGGTACCTGAGTGAGCACTCGGTCTGTGGCCGCACCCGTGACGTGTGGCGCGAGCTGGAACAGCGGATGCGCCTGCTCGGGGCGTACTACCACCTTCTCAACAGCACGCTGCAGAGCGCACGGCGGCTGCGCGACCGCCGGGACCGCCCCGGCCATACGAAGCTGGTCGAGCTGACCCGGATGCTGCGCGGCGACGTGGTGGGGCTCGGCACCGACGGCGCCCCGGTGGAGCCTGGCTTCCCCGCACCGGCCGGGAACGCACCGGCCGAGAAGGTGAGCCTGGCGACGCTGTCCAAGCGGTTGGACCAGGAATCCGCCGACATCATCACCGTGCTGACCCAGGTCCACGAGATGAGCGTCGGCGTGACCACCCGGCTGTCCACATTGGCTAGTGCCCTCGGCCAGGTCCGGACGGACGCCGCAGCTCTGGGCGTCCGCCCCGATCCCGCGATCGAGCAGTTGGTTGCCGTGTTCGCGGAGCTGAGCCGGTCGGCGATCGACGACCCGCTGGGCACGGCCGACACCGGTTCTGCCGCAGCTGGACCCGGCTCCAGTCCGGTGGATGTCGCACTCCACGCGGTGGAGGCCGACGTGGAGGCGATAAGGCGGCGGCTGGTCGACCTGTCCGCGCTGCGTGACGCGTACCCAGAGCGTATGGACGCCCTGCGACGCCTCGTCAACGCGGTCGCCATCGCGGAGGAGGAGGCACACCAGGCGTACTCGGCGGTGGTTGCCAAGATCTTGCAGCCCGGTCTGTCGCCATCCGCCGGACAGGCGGGTGGGCTGCAGGCCGCCCTCGCCGACATCGAACGGTACGAGCGCAGGCATCGCTGGCAGCGCATCGCCCAGGCGCTGCCAGCGCTGGAGCGGGCCGGCGGGGCCGCGCTTGACCGTGCGCGAGAGCGCACAAGGCAGGCGACCGCCCTGCTGGCGCGACGGGAGGAGCTGCGTGGCCGGCTCGACAGCTACCGCGTCAAGGCCGACCGCCATGGGCTGGGTGAGCACGCCGCGCTGTCCACGGTCTATCAGGAGGCGTGGGGCCTGCTCTGGACCGCGCCGTGCGACCTTCCCGCCGCGGCCCGGGCAGTCTGGCGCTACCAGGAGCTGTTGGCGAACCCACCAGATGGCGAAGGGGACGCGACGCCATGAGCACAGCTGACACATCGATGTGCGTGCGGCCGAACTGCGGCGGCAGGTACGGGCCCGACGGCTACTGCGACGAGTGCGGCCGCAAGGCGGGCCCGGTCGCCGCTGTCGCGGCCACCGGCGGCGCTCGTGACAGCGGGGCCTCGGTCGGACGTACCAGCTCCAGCGACCAATGGTCCCGCCATGGCCGGGTCTCGGGGCCAGGACCGAGCGTTGCCGCCTCCGGCCGGGGCCAGTCAGGCCCGGACCACTCCTGGAGCGGGCACCCTAGCTCCGGACAGTCCAGCGGTCGACGGCCGGCGTTGAGTGGGATGCTCCCGGCCGGTGGCTGGACTGTGGACCCAGGGCTGGGAAGCGTTGCGGGGCGTACCGGCACATCCACCATGTTCGGCGGCGGTCGCAGCCGCCGCTCCGGCCGCGGCCTGGGTGCGGGCTTGGTCGAGATGCCCACCATGCCGGCGCCCGACCCGATGCGGGCCGTGCAGGATGATCCGAAGGTCGCCGAGTCCAAGCGGTTCTGCCGCAGCTGCTCCCGGCCGGTAGGCAGGGGCCGCACCGGGCGACCGGCGTTGGCTGAGGGGTACTGCCCGCACTGTCGCACACCGTTCTCGTTCCGGCCCGACCTGTCCGGCGGGCAGGTCGTGCACGACCGGTACGAGATCATCGGCTGCCTGGCGCATGGCGGCCAGGGCTGGATCTACCTGGCCCGAGACAGCAACGTCAGCGACAACGTCAGCGCCCGCTGGGTTGTGCTCAAGGGCCTGATCGACACCGGCGACCCGGACGCGTTGGCCGCGAGGGTGGCGGAGCGTCGGTTCCTGGTCCATGTTGACCACCCGGCCATCGTGAAGATCCATGACTTCGTCTCGCACCCGCACCTTCCCACCGGGACAGTGCGCAGCTACATAGTGATGGAGTATGTCGGCGGAAGCTCCCTGAGGGAGATCATGCGCCGCCACCGCGGGTCGGACGGGCGCCGCGAGCACCTCCCCCTGGACCAGGTCATCGGCTACGGGCTGGAGCTGCTGCCGGCACTGGCCTACCTGCACGAGCGCGGTCTGCTCTACTGCGACGTCAAGCCGGACAACATCATCCATGTCGGGAACCGGATCAAGATCATCGACCTGGGTGCGGTACGCCCAATCGGCGATGCCTACAGCGCGATGTACGGCACACCCGGCTACCAGGCGCCCGAGCTGGAGAGGGCGGGAGCCTCCGTCCAGTCCGACCTCTACACGGTTGGTCGCATGCTGGCCGAGATGAGCCTCGACTTCCAGGGACGGTTCGCCACCACCTATCTGCACCGGTTACCTGATGCCGCGCATACGCCCCGGCTCGCCCGCGAGGAGTCGTTCTACCGGCTGCTATGCCGCGCCACCCATATCGATCCGCGGCGCCGGTTCGCCTCGGCCGTCGAGATGGGTGAGCAGCTCCTCGGCGTGCTGCGCCAGACGTTGGCTGCTGGCGACGGCGAGCCGAGGCCCACGTTGTCGACGTGGTTCACCGGGGAACGGCGGGTCTTCGGCACCGAGGCCGGCGCGCTCAGCGCCGACGGTGGGCACGCACCGGTCGCGCTCGACGGCCCGAGCGTCGCCATGGCGCTGCCGATGCCGCAGGTCGACGTCACCGATCCCGGCGCGGCGTTCCTCCCCATACGCAGCGACCGTTCCAGCAACCCTGACGCGCTCCTGGCGGCACTGTCGACCGCACCGGGCGACAGCGTCGAGGTGGCGATCCAGCGAGTACGAGCCCGCATCGAAAAGGGAGACCTGGCCGGTGCCACCAGTGAGCTCGACGCCCTGGTCCACAGCCAGCCTCTGGACTGGCGTGTCAGCTGGTACCGCGGCCTGGCCTCGCTGGCCAGGGGTGCGCCGGAGGAGGCGTTCACCTTATTCAACTCTGTGTACGACGTGCTCCCCGGTGAGCTTGCGCCGCAACTGGCGCTCGCCGTCGCCGCCGAATGGAAGGGAGACCAAGCGGCCGCCAGCCGCTACTACACCAGAGTCTGGCGCACCGACTACAACTACGTCAGCGCCGCGTTCGGCCTGGCGCGCATCCTCTGCGCCCGGGATGACCGCTCCGGCGCCGTCGCCGTCCTGCACGAGATACCGGAGAGCTCGACCTACCACGTAGCGGCGCAGGTCGCCGCCGTACGGGCACAGCTTGGGGCCGGACCCGCCGCGCTGCGCGAGGAGGACCTCGTCGAGGCCGCCGAACGAGCCGGACGCGTCCCGCTGGAGGTCGCCGGGCGTGGGCGGCTGACCATCGAGGTGCTGCAGGCGGCATTGGCCTGGGTGCGCGCCGGCAGGGTCACCGTCTCGCGTGGCCCCACCCCCGTCCGAGTCCTCGGCTGCGAGCTGACCGAACGCCAGCTCCGGTTCGGCCTGGAACGGGCGTACCGGCGCCTGGCCGACGTGGCACACGACCGGTCTACCCGGATCACGCTGGTCGACCAGGCCAACGCGGTACGCCCCCGGACGCTGGTGTAGCGATGTCGCGTTGTCCCGTCTGTGCCACCCCGGCAAACGCCGACGACCGGTTCTGCGAGGCATGCGGCCACCACCTGATCGGCCCGGAGGTGTGCTGGCTGTCGTCGACGGGCGACGCCGGCGCCTGCGTCGATGGCCGCGACCACGTTCAGGTCAACGGCTCCTGCCAGTGGTGCGGGCAGTGTCTTAAGGCCGGGGACGGCCGGGTGGAGCTGAGCCTCGGCGCGGTGGCCGGAATCACCGACCGGGGACGCCACCGGCGCCGGAACGAGGACGCGGTGGCGGTGGGCCACACCGACACGGCAACCGCCGCCGTCGTCTGTGACGGCGTGTCCTCCTCGTCACGACCTGACGCCGCGGCGCGCGCCGCGGTCGACGCCGGGATCAGGACACTCCTGCGCGCGCTCTCCGACGGGATGAACCCGTCGTTGGCCACCCACAACGCGGCGCGGGCCGCGGTGCGCGCGGTGGTCAAGCTGGGCAACTCAGAGAACAGGCACAACCCGCCGAGCTGCACCTATGTCTCCATGGTGGTCACCGCCGCCGACGTCACGGTTGGCTGGATCGGTGACAGCCGTGCGTACTGGCTGGCCGGCGCGGAGTCGGCGAGGTCGAGCTGCCTGACGGTCGACGACACGCTGGCCGGACAGCTGCAGGAGGCTGGGGTGCGGGTGGAGAAGACCGACTCGCATACTGCCGCGCTCACCCGGTGGGTCGGTGCCGACGCCCGCGACATCGAGCCACGCATCAAAACGTTCGGCCCGCCCGGATCCGGCCGGGTTCTACTGTGCACCGACGGGCTGTCGCGCTACCTGTCGACCCCGCACGACCTAGCCGTGGCAGCGGCGGGCGACCCGCCCGAGGTGGCGGTCCGCCGGCTCACCCAGCTCGCGCTCGACGCCGGGGGCCACGACAACATCACCGTGGTGGTCACGCCGTTTCCGCCGGCCGGCGGGCGCGGTCCACGGCCGGCTCACAGCAGAGGGGAGACGAACCGATGAGCCACAGCCACGGCGTATGCGCCGAGGTCTACCAGAACGAGTACCTGCCGCAGGGTGGTCGGTTGGTCGACGCGGTCGTCGCGGTGACGGCAGAGGGCGGCCCGGGCGGCGGCGTGCCCAGCGCCGCCCAGGTGATCGTGATCGACTGTTCGGCGTCCATGGCGTTCCCGCACACGAAGATGCCGGAGGCGAGGCGGGCGACGGCAGCCGCGATCGACGCCCTTCGCGACGGGGTTGCCTTCGCGGTGGTTGCCGGCACCGACGAGGCGCGCATGGTCTATCCGGCAGAGCCGGTGCTGGTGCCCGCCTCGGCTGACACCAGGGCCCGGGCCCACGCCGCCGTGCAGGCGCTGACCGCCAACGGCGGCACCCGGATCGGCCGCTGGCTCACGCTCGCCAACGAGCTGCTCACCGGTCGCGCGGAGATCAAGCACGCCATCCTGCTCACGGACGGCAAGAACGACCGGGAGACCCCCGAGGAGCTGCGGGAGGTGCTCAACGCCTGCACCGGCAACTTCGTGTGCGACAGCCGCGGCGTCGGGCGCGACTGGCGCGCCACGGAGCTGCTCATCGTGGCCGAAGCGCTGCTGGGAACCGCGGACGGGCTCACCGATCCGGCCGACCTGACCAAAGACTTCAGGGCCATGACCGAGAAGGTCATGGGCAAGGTCCTGACCGATGTGACGCTGCGGCTGTGGACGCCCGCCGGTGCGGTGATCCGGTTCCTCAAAGAGGTGTACCCACAGATCCTTGACCTGACTGAGCGCCGCATCGAGGTCAGTCCGCGCATCGGCGAGTACCCGATCGGCGCCTGGGGGGCCGAGAGCCGTGACTACCACCTCTGCCTGGAGGTGGAGCCGGGCCAGGTGGGCGAGGAGATGCTGGCCGCACGGGTCAGTGTGGTCCAGCACAGTGCCACGCTCGCCGAGGGTCTGGTCCTGGCCGTCTGGACCGACGACGAGGAACGGGCGACGCAGATCAGCACCCGGGTAGCGCACTACACGGGACAGGCCGAGCTGGCCGCAGCCATCCAGGAGGGCATGGCGGCCCGCAGCGCGGGCGATATCGAGGTGGCCACCGCGAAGCTCGGGCGCGCGGTCCAGCTCGCCAACGAGTCCGGCCACGCCGATACCGCCAAGCTGCTGGCTCGGGTCGTAGACGTGGACAAGGAGCGGGGAACGATCCGGCTACGAAAGCGGTCGGACAACGCCGATGTCGACGTCGACGCGGAGGTCGCGACGGTCCGCTCGATAAGGACCACCCCGAGTAGGGACCATCCCGAGTAGGGACCATCCCGAGCAAGCTCGACTAAGCGAGGAACGATGCGAGTCTGCCCCAAGGGACACCGCTCCCAGTCAGACGACTACTGCAACGTGTGCGGCGCCGCCATCGCCGGTCCGGCTGCCGCAGCCGCGGCGCCGCGGCTGTCGCCAACCCCGGCGTCACCTCCGCAGCCTCAATGTCGGGCCTGCGGCAACCTGCTCGACGGCAGGTACTGCGAGCACTGTGGACACGACTCGCTCTCCACCGGGCCGGCGCCCAAGCCGCAGCACCCGCCGACCGCCGCAACGTCCTGGTGCGTCATAGCCGCCGCCGACCGTGCTTACTTCGACGCCATGCGGGCGATGGACGGCCCAGACGCTGACCTGGTCGACTTCCCGCTGTTCTGCCCTGAACGCCGGTTCCCGCTACAGGGCGACCAGGTGCTCGTCGGGCGGCGTAACCCGCGGCGCGGCGTCGACCCCGAGATCGACCTCACCGGCCCGCCGGAGGATGTCGGCGTGTCGCACACGCACGCGATGCTGGTCGCCCAGCCCGACGGGGGGTGGACAGTGGTGGACCTCGGGTCGGCCAACGGGACCTACGTCAACGGCGACCACACCACTCCGATCAGAACCAACACTCCGGTAGCCATCGGCCACGGCGACCGGGTGCACGTCGGCGCCTGGACCCGGCTGACGCTCTACGCCGACCGCGGAGACCCGAGATGAACGAGTGCGGTCAGCGGTCCAGGACCGCTGAAGATCGAGTTTCACCTATGACCGTGGTGCGGGTCAGGGTCTGTGTCGCGGCACTGTTGACCGCGACGCTGGCCGGCTGCGGAGTGGCCAGCCGTCAACCCCCATCAGTCGACGCGCCGCCTGTGGTCCCCCGCCCGGTCGGTGTGGAGGACCCAGCACCCGCCGCCAGCGTGCCCCCAGTGGCGGCGTGTAACCCGCGAGCCAGCCTACGACCGAGAAGCCCGCTGCCGGCTGCGGGCAGGATGCCTCCGGGTACGCCGATGGCTAAGATCGCGGCACGTGGCCGGCTCATAGTCGGAGTGAGCCAGACCATCTACCCGTTCAGCTTCCGGGACCCGGTCAGCGGAGAGATGCGTGGCTTCGACGTCGATATTGCCCGGGAGATGGCGCGAGCGGTCTTCGGCGACCCCAACGCTGTCCAGTTCAAGGCCACGAACGTACCCGAGCGCATCACCTTCCTCCAGAAGGGCGAGGTTGACATCGTAGTCCACACATTTACGATGACCTGTGCCAGGCTGCAGCAGATTGCGTTCTCCACGGAGTACCTCACGATTGGTCCGCGGTTGCTGGTCAAGCGTGGCTCCGGGTTCCGGAGTATCGACGACCTAGGTGGCCGGAAGGTGTGCGCGTCGAAGGGTGGGGCGCCACTGCTACAGATACAGCAGGCGGCCTCCCGCCCCATCCCGGTCGGTGCCGAAAACTCGATCGACTGCCTTATCATGCTTCAGCAGGGGCAGGTGGATGCGGTCTGCAACGACGACGCCATCCTGGTTGCCTTAGCGGAACAGGACCCGACCACAGAGGTGGTGGGGCCACGCTTCTCTAACGACGGATATGGCATAGGCATATCCCGCGGTGAGCCAGAGCTGGTGAGGTTCGTCAACGCGGTGTTGGAACGACTACGGGCCAGCGGCACGTGGGCCACCATCTACCGACGTTGGCTGAGCGGACAACTCGGCCCTCCCCCACCACCACCGGAGGCGCAGTATCTGGACTGACCGGGCGACTACAGGTCAGGCACGGCCCGGACCAGCTTCCCGGATGACTGGGCAGGCACCGCCCATCGACCCATCTGTTGGAGGTCGGACATGTACCAACAAATCATGATCATAAACCTGGCCGAGGAGGAGCGGAAATCTATCCTCCAACGCTGGGGAAATGCTCATGTGGTTGAAGCGGTGCAGCAGGCGCTTACCGGAGCCGGGTTCACCTGCCGGAGCATAGCGGCGAACGCACCGTCGGACATGTCATCGATAAGGGGGAGCGAGGGCCTTGCCTTCCCCAATGCTCGTTACTTCCCTCAACCTCACCAGTACCTGTCAGATATTCTGGACGACTGGGGGATACCTTACATCGGCTCAGGGCGAAGCGGCCATGAAAATTGCAACAAGTTTGTCATGAAGACAAGACTCCGTGCGGCCGGAATCCCAACACCCAAGTTCCAGCTACTCGGCCACCCCGCAGAGGCGGAGCTTATCGCACACATTGATGGGCCTTATGTGCTAAAGCCTTGCACGGCGGCGGCGAGCCTCGGGGTGGTCCGAGCCGCCAGCGTACAGAGCGCGTCTGAGGCCGCAGCTCAGCTGGGCGTCAGGTTTGGATGGCCGGTGCTTGTAGAGGCATGGGAAAGATACCGCGAGTTCACCGTAGCGACGCTTGGTGACGGTGGACAATGGCACGCCTTCCCAGTTGAGATAGTGGTCCCGTCCAGCGCGGGCTACCTGACGGAGGAGGTGAAGCGACTCCAGCTGGCCGGGGCGGCAGAGACCATCGAACCAGTTGTCGATATCGGTTTATGTCACGATCTGACGGCACTGGCAAGGCACACGGCCGAGGTACTTGACATCCGTGACTATGCCCGGATGGAGATTCTGTTGAACGCCGCCGGCCAACTACTCGTCATCGACGTTAATACTCTCCCCGGCCTGCGGCAACATAGCTATCTACCCATGTGCCTGTCCGTGAACGTCGGGTTCGATTTTACGGAAGCGGTGCTGTCTGTCGTCGCAGCCGCGCACCTCCGCCTCAATATTTCCCTAGGTCCGCCACTAGCTGATATCTGGGGCCGGCTGGCGGCATACTCTGGATAACCTCTCAGCAGGATCTCTCATCGTGCTCTTCCCATCCATGACCGTAGGCAGTGCGATTACCAAAGAGACCTGCTGACCTGGTCGGTGCATTGTCGCCTCCGTACGCGGTCTGGTCGGTCAGGTTCCGCGCGGTGGGACTATCCGTGGTGGTCTGGAAGTCGCCGCCGGATCCCGATGCGCGTGAGCTGCCCACTGCCGTAACCGGTTGTCGCCGTTGGGGCTACGGCAGCTTCGGGCCGTAGGCGTCCCATAGCTCGCCGAGGAACAGCCTTCCGAACCGCTCCATCGCGTGCGCAGGCCGCGGCCCGTGGGCCCGGAACGTGGTGAGCTGGCGCAGGAAGTCCGGGATGTGGATGGTGATCACCCCGCTGGCGACCACGCCCGCGCTCTCGTCCCCATCAGGCTGCACGTGCCCCTCCAGGACCCGCAGGTAGAGCGTTGAGGTGTCGCGCCACACGTCGAAGCCCGGGTCGTCGTGGACGTCCTTGTGCCCGACTAGGGTCAGCGGGCTGCCGTCGCCGCCGGTGAGGTGCAGCCGGTAGAGCATACGGCGGCGGCTCGGGCCGGCGCCGCGGGTGAAGAGGTTGAACCACCCACGTTGTACGGGCAGCCGCCCCCCGAGCAGTCCACACTCGACATACCCCTCGGCCCGCCCCTCCTGCGCCGGGTCGTCGACGAACCGGTCGACATCGTCGACGGTGATGGTGAGGTGGAACATCAGCCGCTGGTCCAGCCGTCGCCCCGCCTCGGCCGCCCGGGCCGGGTCGGCGTCACCGCGGTCGACGAAGCCCTTCATCTCCTCGGTGAAGGACAAGCCGGTGACGCCAGCATCCGGCGGCCCAGCCGGCACCGGCCCGCCGGCCGAGGCAGCGCGTTCACCGGCCGCCCTATCATCGTGTCCGCCAGCCGTTGCAGCGCGTCCACCAGCCGCAGCGCCATGCCCGTTGGCTCTTGCGCCGCGTCCGTTGGTCGAGGCGGCACGCCCCCCGCCCGCGGCCGGGCCGCCAGCCTGAGTGACCGACTTGTCGAGCATCCGGTCGCAGGCGCGGTCGGCGACGGCGGCGATCGTCAGCGACGGGTTCGGCCCCACCGGACCCGGCAGGACCGCGCCGTCGAGGACGTACAGGCCGGGGTAGCTGAAGACCTCCCCGAACGCGTCGCAGGTGCCCTCCTGCGGGCGGCGGCCCATCGGCGCGCCGCCGAGCGGGTGCACGGTGACGACCTTCCGGGCCCACCACAGCGGGTTGTCCTGGTAGCGGGCGCCCAGCTCATTGGCGATGTCCCGCATGGTGCCCCGCACCCGGGCGAGATACGCCGCGGAGGTCGCGGTGGTCCAGTCCACCTCGAGCCGGTCGCGCCGCAGTCGCATCACCCCGTCCGGCACGTCGCGGCCCATGCCGAGCAGCGGCAGCGACCCGTCGCCCAGCCGCCCCGGGCCGAGCAGCCCGGCGACGAGCGCCGACACGTTCGACGAGCGGGTCCGGCCGAACCGGCCACGCAGGTGCAGGGCTGCGAAGCGGAGTGCGCGGTGCAGGATCCCCCGCATCTGCGCCGCCTCCACCAGCCATTCGGCGAAGACCGGGTAGCCGGCGTCCTCGATGTAGAACCCACGGTCGCCGGTCCCGTTGCCGCCAGCGCCGTTGTGGTCGTTCGCGTCACCCACCCGGATCGCGCTGGTGATGACCGGCCCCCGGCTGCCCTCGATCCGCCGGTGCCCGCCCGCCGCAGCCGGGTCCTTCGCGCCGAGCAGGAAACCCAGCAGGTCGCCGTTTCCGGAGAACCGGGTGCCGAGCGCGTCGCTGACCCTCGGGAGAAACTGCTCGCGGTTGCGCAGCAGCAGGTACGTGGTGCCGAAGGTGCCGGCCGCCAGGACCAGCCGGTCGCAGGCGATCCGGCGCAGGGGCAGGTCGCGCGTTGCCGTCCGCTGCCCCTCGGTCGCCGGGTCGTGCGCCACGTAGCGCACCTCGTACCCGCCGCCGTCGAGCGGCTCGATCTCGCGCACCTCGCAGCGCGTACGCAGGTCCGCGCCGTGGTGCTTGGCGGCCGAGAGGTACGTGTGGTCGAGGCTGTTCTTGGCCCCGTCGTTGCAGCCGATGTCGCACTCCCCGCAGAGCCGGCAGGTGCGTCGCGGCCGGCCGTGCAGGTTGCCATAGGCCGGGGTGCGGATCGGCGCGCCCGGCACCGGCGCCTCACCCGGACCGCCCGCAAAAGCAACCGCCAGCGGCGGCATGTCCCATGTCAGCTCCGGCCGCTGCGTGCCCTGCCGCTGCGCGTTCAGCCGCTGCGCGGCGAGGCGCATCGCCTCGGTCTTGCGCGTGGCCGGGTAAGGATAAGGCGTTGCGCCCATCATCCGCTCGACCCGGTCGTAGTGCGGGTCGAGGTCGGCCCGGCTGATCGGCCAGTGCTCATAGCCGCCCCGGGGCAGCGGCGACTCTCGCACGAACCACCGCTCGTCCTTTCGCAGGAGCACGTTGGCGTAGATGAGCGAGCCGCCGCCGAGGCCGCTGGACACCACCCCGTCAACGCCCCGGAACGACCAGATGTCGAACAGCCCGTGCAACCCCTCGCTCGGGTCCCAGAGGTTGCGCCCCATCTCCGCCGGTGTCCGCGCAAAGTCACCTGGACGGTACGCCTTTCCGCGCTCCAGCAGCACCACGGAGCGGCCCGCCTCCGCCAGCCGGTACGCGGCTACCGATCCACCGAAGCCGGAGCCGACCACCACGGCGTGCACGTGCTCAACATTCTTCTCCCCCACGATGGCTATGTTTCTCTCGGCACACGCGCAGGCAAGGCTTCAGCAGGCATTACGTCTGTCGAGTTACGGACTGGCGCTACGGAAGCACACTTGGTATGCCGTACCCATGGCTGTTGCTTTTGTGACCGGGGGCTCGGGGTTCGTCGGCGGTGCGCTGGTGCGCCGGCTCGTGGCCGGCGGGTGGCGGGTGCGGGCGCTGGCCCGCAGCCAGGCCGCGGCCGAGGCGGTGACCCGGGCCGGCGCCGAGCCGGTCACCGGCGACCTGGCCGATGTGGACGCCCTGGCGGCCGGTGCCGCCGGCGCCGGCGTGGCGTTCCACTGTGCCGCGTTCGTCAGGCAGTGGGGCACGCGCGCGGAGTATCTTCGCGCCAACGTGACCGGCACCCGCAACGTCATCGAGGCGTGCCAGCGCGCGGGCGTGCCCCGGCTGGTGCATGTCGGCTCGGAGGCGGCCATGCTCGCCGGCCAGCCGCTGCGCGACATCGACGAGGACACGCTGCTGCGCCCGGACTCGGCGTCGCTGTACTGCGCCACCAAGGCGATGGCCGAGCTCGCCGTCCGCGCGGCGAACGGGGACGGCCTGCGCACCGTCGTGGTACGGCCGCGGCTGGTCTGGGGCCCCGGCGACACCACGATCCTGCCGGCGCTGGTCGAGGCGGTGCGGCGGGGACGCTTCCGGTGGGTCGGCCCGGGCACCCACGCGACCTCGACCACCCACGTGGACAACGCCGTGCACGGGTTGGTGCTGGCGGCCGAGGCGGCCGACCCGGGCCCGTCCTACTTCGTCACCGACGGGCCGCCCGCGGTCTTCCGCGAGTTCATCGGGCAACTGCTCGCCACCGCCGGCGTGGCGGCCCCGGACCGCAGCGTGCCTCCGGCCGCGGCCCGGATCGCGGCGGTCGTCGCGGAGAGCGCGTGGCGGGTGCTGCGGCTGCCCGGCGCGCCGCCCATCACCCGCACCGCGGTGTGGCTGTCCAGTCTGGAGTGCACGGTCGACACCGGCCGGGCAGAGCGCGAGCTGGGGTACCGGCCGGTGGTCACCCGCGCCGAAGGGCTGGCCGCGCTCGGTGCTTCTCGAGAAACTCCAGGAAGTGCGGGAACACGTCCTGAGCCACATTCGCGCCCATGAACGGGTCCTGGTGGCCGTAGCCGGGCAGGATCCGCAGCTGGTGCCGGCCTGGGACGATCTTCTCCAGCTCCCGGTAGCAGACGACGTTGGAGTCCCGGAACACGTTGTTGCGGTCGCCGGTGGCGAAGAGCACCGGGGTCTCGATCTCGGCGGCGTAGGTGAGGTAGTCGTCAGGGAGCCGGTCGTAGGTCGAGTTGCCCGGCTCCATCTTCACCGCCCGACCCGCCTTGACCATCTTGCGGACGTGGCGGTAGTAGTGCACGCTCGTCGCCCCGTACAGGTCGCCGCCGCGCCGGTGGGTGACGTCGGCGAGCTTGTCGTGGCTGTAGAGCGCGGGCCAGCCGGTGCCCCACATCAGGCTGAGCATGTGGCACGCGGGCACGTCGCACTCGCGGTGGAGCGCGGAGACGGCCCTTGCGAAGAGCTTGCCGCGGGAGAGCCCCGGGTCCTCGCCCCACTGCGGGTTGATATACGGCAGGCCGAGGACCGTCTCGACGCCGAACGGCGCCACCTGCAGCTTGACCCGGGACCAGCCGGGCACCCGCGGGGTGAGGCCGACGCTGTTCGCGATGACGCTGCTGATGCCGGTCACCGCCTTGCCGAACAGGCTCATCAGGAACGACACCGCGCCCAGGCAGTGGCAGATGACGTGGATCGGCCGGTCCCCGATCTCCCCGCGCATCAGCTGCACCGCCGGCGGGTAGTCGAACAGCGCGATGTCGTCCATGTTGTACCTGGTCTTGAAGAGGTTGTACGAGTACCGGTTGCTCATCCGGTAGTCCAGGCACCATACGTCGCGGAAGCCGTTGTCGAGTAGGTAGGACACGAGGTTCTCGTGCTCGGGCATGATGAACATGTCGGTCGACGTGGTGAGCCCGTGGATCACCAGCACCGCCTCACCCGCCTCGCCCCGGCGGAAACGGGTCAGGCTCAGCCCGATCTTGTCCTCGGTGCTGAAGAAGTACGGCGTGACCTCAGCGTCACGCACGCCGGAGAGGGTGTAGAGCGGAATCTCACGTGGCATTGCCGTGCCCCCCGTTGATGTAGTACTCGTTCGGGTCCACCTTTGCCCGCCGGGCCGGGTCCTTCGACGTCCGGCTGTGCATGTAGCGGAAGCCCTGGTTGTAGATGCAGATGTCGTCGAGGCGGGTGACCAGGTCCTCCAGCACCTCCGGGCGCATCCCGTCGCGGCCGATGCCGCAGAAGAACATCAGCTCGCAGAAGCCGTCATCCGGCCCGCCCTGCGCCAGGTACGCCGACCCGATGCTCTTCACGTACACCGAGATGAACGTGAAGCAGCCATGCTGCCGGCGGACGTCGCGCATCAGCTCGTAGCTGTCGCGGAACAGGGCCTCGTAGCGGTGCAGCGGCGCCAGCACGATGAACATGCGGGTGGGGTCGCCCACGGTGGAGTCGAGGATCTTGTCGGTGAAGAACTCGACGTTCTTCATCGTCGCGTACCCGGGGCTGAACAGGACGCCGGTCATTCCGACGTACTTCAGGGCCCGGTCGACACCCCGCGGCAGCCGGCCGGCGACCGCGCCGATGGCGTTCAGCATCGTGTACGAGACCGCGTCGCGCGCCCGCGCGTAGGGACTCTGCGACGTCGGGCGGTACGCCGAGAACTGGCCGACGCCGAACCGGCCGAAGTCGACCCACACCCCGCGCTCCATCAGCGCCTCACCGGGGTTGCGGATGGCCTGTGCCGAGCCGGCCACGAAACGGTCCACGTTGACGTAGTGCCGCTGGTGGTTACGCAGCACGGTGCGGTACTTCTCGACGCGGATGATCCGTACCGTCAAGGTGGTGATGACGCCGTGGCGCCCCAGCCCGGCGAGCACCCGGTGGAACTGCTCGGGGTGCTCCGTACGGCTGCAGCTGACCAGCTCGCCGTCCCAGTTGACGTACTCCAGCCGCTGCACCGTGTCGATGAACAGCCCGAAGCGGTGCGAAGCCGGGCTGATCCCGCCGACCGATGCGAACCCGCCCACCGTGATGTGGTTGTGGTCGCCGATGACCGGCAGGCCCAGCCCGCGTTCGGCGAGCAGGTCGTCCACCTGTGCCGAGACCGCGCCCGCCTGCACGGTCGCTGTCATCTCCTCCTCGTCGACCTCGACCACCCGGTTGAGCTTCTCGGTCAGCAGCATGCTGCCCCGGTCGGTGAGCACGAGGTCGTTGCTGGAGTGGCCCTTGCTGCGGATGGCCAGGCGCTCGCCCAGCGCCTTGGCCTCCCGGACCGCCTTCACGACGTCCGCCGTGGTCTGCGGGAGGTAGATCTTGGTCGGGAACCTGGGGGCGATCGACGGTGTGGCGACCCGCTCCCAGTCGTAGCCAAGGCTGTCGATGCTGTCGTGGGTGAAGGTCTCATGGCTGTTGATCCGCTTGCGCCATCCAGCCAGCCTGGACACTCGTGACATTGCCTCCATCACCCCGTCTGCTCCACCCGGCTCTTGAGAGCCGAGTCCATCTCTCGGTATCCGGCTAGGATCCGTCGCCTCAGCAAGGGCATCACCAGCGGCGCGAACAGCCCGCTGGCGGTCTCCGACTGCACGAACCGGCACCGCGACGCCTCGACCGGCTCCAGCAGGAACCGCCGGTCGACGTCGAACAGGCCGGGTACCCGCTGGCGAGCCAGCCAGCGCAGCTCGCGGGGCTCGTCCACGACCGTCAGCTTGGGATGGAGGGTGACCAGCCGGCCCCCCAGCCGGAGCGTGACGTGGATCCGGCCGCCCGGGACGAGTGCTCCGTCAGCCCTGCGGATGAACGGGTTCCAGGATGGAAACGATCGGAAGTCGGTGAGTGCGCCCCACACGCGCGGGGGTGGGGCCTCAATGTGGACTTCTGACCGTAGCGTTCGCATCACGCCAAGCTATGGCGACCGCGGGTAGGCGCCAAGGGTCGTGGCGGAAACCCGACCACAGAAAGTGACACGTCCTGCACGGAAAGGGGAAGGCCGGTCGGCCGCGATGCGGTGCCTTCCGACCCTGGTCGCCGGCCGGGCATCGGTTGAGCGTGGGGTTGAGGCGTACGCGAAGGGCCGGTGCGCGCCGCCGCGCGCTCCGGCGTACCCGGCGTACCCGGCGTTACGGAGGCAACCATGACCACGATGAAAGACGCCGCTTCCGGGTTCCTGGCGCGGAGGCGGATTGCGGTCACCTGAAGTCGGTGCCCGGTGGCGTCGAGGCGGTCGTCATCGCGACCAGGCCGGAGACCGCTGAGGCCACCATGCGGGAGTGTGTCGACCTCGGCATCAGGCACGTCTGGATGCATCGCGCATTCGGTGCGGGCAGCGTCTCCACCGCCGCCACCGAGTACGGCCGACAGCACGGGATCACCGTGATCGACGGTGGCTGCCCGCTGATGTTCGGCCCCGCCGCTGACGTAGGGCACAAGGCGATGTGCTTCGCGCTCAGCTGGACAGGCAAGGTCCCCAGGCAGGTGTGAGGGGCGTCAGGTCACCGGTGCCGGCCGCACCCCTCGACCCGCTGGCGGGTGTCCCTGGCTCACGCGCGGGTCCGAACCGGCGCGCCGCGGCGTACGCCGGTTCGCGCACCTCGGCCAGCGGGCGGTGCCAGCGCAGGCCCTGCGGCGGGTTGCGGACCGGGTCGAAGCGCAGCGGTGGGTCTGCCGCAGCATGCTCGCGGGCGGTGAGCTTGAGCGAGCCGAACTGGTGCCACCCGCCGAACGGCGTCGCCACCAGCAGGCGGAACCACAGCGGCTGGCGGGCCGCCTCGCTCGCCACCCCGTCGAGGCGGACCGCGGGCCGGCGGCGGGCGGGCACCGCGGCCAGCAGGACCGGACCGCGCGGGGAGGAGTAGGGCAGCAGGCTGGCGTACCCGGAGTTGACCGGGTCCCGGCGCGGGACCAGCAGGAACCTGGTGAGCGGCGAGAGCCCGGTGGTGGCCAGCAGCACGTCGTGCCGCTGGCCGGCATCGCCTGCCCAGGTCAGCGCCAGGCCGAGGATGTCGGGGAGCTTCGCCGGCAGGCCCACCGCCCGGGACAGCCGGACCAGGCCGTGGTCCTCGCCAGGCTGGTCGAGCCATGCCGAGCCCCACGGCTCGATACTGCCGGTCCGGTTGACGACCGCGTGGAGGACCACGCCCTTCGGGTGCAGCGGGCGGTCGCGGCGGACCGCCGCCACGGCGCCGAAGACCGCGCCGAGAGCCGGCCCGGCGATGCGGGGCAGCCGCACCGCCGCCATCTGGCGACCAGGTACGTGCATCGCCCAGTCTTACCCGGCCGCACCCCAGCTAACCCACGCTGACCTTGGCAGACGCCATACATTGATACTTTTCTACATCTCGATAGTTCGGTACGTTAATTATCGTCATCGATACGAAGGGAGCCGGTCATGACTCTTGGCGTCAACCCCCAACTGCCCCGGCGCAGGCTGCTGGGCGGCGCCGCCGCACTCGCCGGCGGCGTGGTGCTGGGCGCGGGCACCGACCTGGCCCGGCCCACCGCGGCGCGGGCCGCGGTCCCGGTGCCCTACTGCTACACGCGCTATGAATGGGGCGCCCGGATGGCCACCGGGACGATCCGCTACCTGGACCGGATGCCGGACCACATCATCGTGCACCACACCGCCAGCGCGAACACGACCGACTTCTCCCTCGCCGCCGCCTTCCGAGTCTCCCGCTGGATCCAGGACCTGCACATGGACACCAACGGCTGGATCGACTCGGGGCAGCAGCTGACCATCAGCCGGGGCGGGTACCTGATGGAGGGACGCCAGCTGAGCTTCCGGGCGATCTGGGAGCGGCAGCACGTCAGCGGGGCGCAGTGCGCCAACCACAACGACCACACCATCGGCATCGAGAACGAGGGCCACTACGTGAGCAACTCGGTGCCGTCGACGCTCTTCGAGTCGCTGGTGAGCACCTGCGCCTGGCTGTGCGACTTCTACAACCTCAACCCGTACGTCGCGATCGTCGGGCACCGGGACTTCGTCGCCACCCTCTGCCCAGGTGACGTGCTCTACGCCCGGCTGCCGGAGCTGCGTAACCGGGTGGCGGCGGTGCTGAGCGCGGGCTGACCACTCTCACCGGTGCCGCGCGGCTGCGCGGCACCGTGCCGATCCACGCCATCGTGCTCATCAGTCCAACGTGCTCATCAGTCCAGCGCGAGAGCGAGGACGTCAAACTCCAGCAGGCGCCCGTCCTTGGGTCGGAACGTCAGGTACGCGACACGCCCGTCGACGGTGAGCCGGTCGGGCGTCGCGTCGCGGAACGGCTCCGGCAGGCGCACCTGCCACGGGGAGTCGCCACCGAGGTCCAGCGCGGCGACCATGTGCTCGGTCGCGGCCAGCACGCCGTTCCCGCCTGGGGCGGGCGCCAGCCGCGCGCCGCGCAGGTTGGTCTGCCACCTCTCCGCGCCGGTGACGAGGTCGTACGCTCTTAGTACGTCGGCGGCGACCACCACCAGGGAGCCCACCGTCTCCATCATGGCGATGGGCATGGGTGAGCCACCCTGCCAGACCTGCCGACCATCGGCGACGTTGAACGCCTGTACCAGCTGGATGTCGCGTATCACAACCTGACCAGCGGCGATGCGCCCCTCGCAGCGCCGCCACAGCTGCTCTTCAGGACCAGACCGCGGACCAGGTCCCGGGCCTGGTCCTGGACCGGGACCTGGTCCGGGCCCGCCAGGACCGCTGCGTGGCTGGTCGGACGGCTCCGGCGGCGCGCCGTACCCCTGTTTCCACAGTTGCTGGCCGGTGGCCGCGTCGTAGAGCCCGATCTGGACCTTGGCGCCGGCCGCGTCCAGGTCACGGGTGACCAGCCGGGTGGCGTCCGCCGCCTTGGGCTTCCCGGAGCTACCTCGGCGCCCGCCGGCCAGCGCTGGACGCTTGACCCGCCATAGCTGGTCACCGCGCCGGTTGATCGCGACCGTGGCCGTACCCAGGTGCAGGAAGGCACGGTCCGCGGAGACCGCGACCCCACGGATCTCCACCGGCACCCCATCCGGGTTGTCGCCACGGGCCGCCACCTTCTCGGCCGCTGCCATCTCGTTGGCGAACCGCTGCGCTCCCGTCACGCCATCCAGCAGCCAGGCCCGCGCCAGATCAGTGACGAGGATCCCGTCGCCCCACGACATCAAGGTGACCGCGTCTCCCGGCAGCTTCTGCCGCCAGACCTCCCGCCCCTGCAGGTCGACCGCCCTCACCACAGATCCGCTCGCGGTGACCAGGAGCGAACCGCCCACCACCACGATCCGCTCGCCGGGTTCCCGACCCGCCGGCTGGTTCTCCAGGAGCGGCGCCCCAGACCGGGCCTGCCATAGCACCCTGCCCGGCTGCGGCGAGCCGGTCTGGGGCAGCTGCGCCTGCGGCGAGCGGGAGCCCTCATCCGTCCGGCGACGGTCGAGGGCACCGAGGGCGCCGAGGGCGCCGATCCCCCCGAGGGCGGCCACCCCGACGAGCCCACCGATGGCTAGCACCCGGCGGCGTGAGGTCCGCCCATTGGCCGCGCCGACTGCCAGGGGGCCAGCGACCGGCGCCCTCTCCCGGTGCCACCCCGGTGACGGTGCGGAGATGCCCGCGCCGACGAGGATGCGGGACAGCTCTGACGCCGTCGGCCGGTACTTCGGCAGCGGGCTGAGGCAGCGCACGATGAGCGGGCGCAGGTCCTGGGGCACCCGGGAAAGGTCGAACCGGCCGAGCGTGATCTGCATGATCTGCTCGTACACGGTGCCGTCGTCGACGAGGCTCCGGCCGGTGGCGGCGAAGACCAGCGTGGCGCCGAGGGAGAAGACGTCACTCGGGGGGCCGGCGTCGTCCCCGTGGAGGCGCTCGGGTGCCATGTAGGACGGCGTCCCAACCACCACGCTCTTGGTCATCCGGGTCTCGTCCGCGGCGAGCGCCACGCCGAAGTCGATGATGTGCGGCCCGGCGTCGTCCAGGAGCACATTGCTCGGCTTGAGGTCGCGGTGCACAATGCCGGCACGGTGGATCGAGGTGAGCGCCTCCGCGAGGCCGGCGGCGAGGATGAGCACTGCACCCGGTGCCAGCGGTCCGTCTTCGTCGACCCGCTGCTCCAGGCTCGGGCCTTCGATGTAGGCCGTCGCCAGCCAGGGCGCCGGGGCATCGGTGTCGGCATCCACGACCGCGGCAGTGAAGAGCGGGCTGACCGAGCGCATGGCCGCCACCTCGCGCGCGAACCGGCGGCGGAAGGAAGGGTCGTCGGCGAGCTCCGCGCGAACCACCTTGATCGCCACCCGGCGCCCGGTCGCGGACTGCCCCAGATAGACCCGCCCCATCCCGCCGCCGCCCAATACGCCGAGCAGGCGGTACGGTCCGACAGCGCTGGGATCTGTGGTGTTGAGCGGTCTCATGCCCACCTTCACGACAGCCCTGCAAACAATCCCCACGGATACTAGTCGGCGAGAATGCGCGGGTGTATCGGGTCCCTAGCGCGCTGCTCCGACTGCTGGTAGGAGCCGGTGAACATCACTTTCCACTCTTCTGCCCCGAAGCAACACGACGGAGCTTCCACGGTTTCGGTGCGCCGGGTGTATGTGCCCATGATCGAGGATTACGCGCGCCACCCCGGCCACGCCGACCCGCTTCGAAGCGGATCGACGCAGCTACCAGAGCCAGGGTCTGCCGCGGGCAGCGCTGAGAGCTGCGGCGGGCAGCATCAGGGTTAGCCGCGTACAGCGCTCAGGGGCACGGGTTCGGGGCGGTCGTCGCCGGGCTGGAGGCGGTCCGCCCGTCCGCCGCAACGGCCGTCACCCACCAGGTCACCGATGCCGCCGCCATCGGGCCGACGGTGGCCCGGGCGTCAGCACCGTCCACGGCCATCGGCTGGCTGCGCAGGACCCGCACCCGCCAGAACAGCCGGGCGCTGGCCAGGCTCCCTCCGGTCGTGGTCAGGCCCACGGTCAGGGTGTACGACGGCGCGCCGGCACAGGCCACCCGGCCCACCGCCCGCACCGCGAACGGGACCACGAACACGGTGGACGGTGCGGTGCTCGGACGCGGCGGGGGCGATGGGCCCGCGGTCGGCTGCCCGCCTGGCGGCGGGGCGCCGACCGCCCCACCGCCGGTCGTCTCGGCGGCGGCCGGAGCGCTGCCGGGTGCGGGCCCGGTCGGCGATGCCGCGCCGAAGCCCGGCTGGCCCGGCCCGGCGGACACCGCCGCGGTCGGCGGCGGGACCGATGGGGTGACCGCGGCCAGGTGCGGCGCTGCCGTCGGCTCGTACGCGGCGAGAGCTGTGCCGCCCAAGGCGAGGAGCATGGCGACGGCCGCCGTAACCGCGGCTGCGCGCCGGAGCCGGTGCTCGTCGGAGCGCGGAACCCCGGTCGCGGGGTCGAGAACCGGCCCGACGCGCCCATCCGGACCAGCGTTCGGAGCGTTCGGAGCCTTCGCACCACCCGAACCGCCCGGACCGCCCTGGCCGCCCGGCTCACCCGCCCGGCCCGGCTCGCCTGCACCGGGACCGGGACCGGGCCGGCGCAGCGGAGCCACGGCGAACGGCAGCGCCGCGTACGCGGAGAGCAGCGCGGCCGGGCTGAGCAGCTCACGGCGGCGCAGCCCGCACTCGTCGCAGCCGGCGGCGTGCCGGTGGATGCGCTTGCGCAGCAGGGTGGTCAGCTGCCCGTCCCAGCCGTGCAGCAGCGCGTCGAGCCCGGCGCACCGGCCGCCGCCGGCCCGGGCGATGAGCAGCGCCCCGAGCGCCGTCTCCAGCTGGGTCCGGGCGCGGGAGAGCCGGGCGTGGGCGTGGTTGGCGGGCACCCCGAGCACCGCGCCGACGTCGGCGGCGGACAGGCCGTGCCGGACGGCGAGCTCGATCACCTCGCGGTCCGGCGGGTTGAGCCCCGCCGCCGCGGCGGTGACCAGCGCCCGCACCTGCGCGGCCTGCACCCGCGCCGCCGGGTCGGTGCTGTCCGCCGCCGGCTCGTACGCGTCGGCCAGCGGCACGCTGCGCCGTCGCAGGCGCAGCGCACGCAGGCACTGGCTGCGCGCGATCGCGTAGAGCCAGGCGCCCAGCCGGTCCGGCTCGCGCACCTGACCCGCCCGCTCCCCGGCGATGAGGAACGTGTCCTGGACGACATCGGCAGCCGTCTCGGCGTCGCCTACCAGGGAGCGGCAGTAGGCGAACAGGCGGTCGGCGTAGCGGCGGTAGGCGCCGTCAAGGCCGCGCGGGTCCCCTGCGGCCATCGCCGCCACAAGGGCACGGTCGTCCATGCCCGCACGGTACGCACCCCGGGCAACCCGGCTCCCTCGATACGGCTTGGCGCCGCGGCCCCGCTACGGCTTGGCGCCGCGGCGCAGCCGGACCCACCGGTACCCGTACCCGGCGAGGTCGAGCGAGTCCAGCTTGCCGGGCGGCGGGTAGTCCTGGTCGGCGAAGACCTCGACCGGGTCGGCCGCCTCCCCGGACAGGCTGCCCAGGTCGACGGTTGCTGCCTGCTCCCCCAGGTTGTGCAGGAACAGCATCGAGCCGGACGAGCCGTCCGCGCGGTGGGCCAGCACGCCCGGCGGCATCGGCGCGTCCACATGCGCGCAGCTGCCCGCGCCCACCTCCGGGCTCTCCCGCAGGATGCGGGCCATCCGCTCGAACCAGGACAGCAGCGAGCCCGGGTCCCGCTGCTGGGCGGCGACGTTGACGCGTCGGTAGCCATACTCCCCACCAGATATCACCGGGCGGACCAGCTCGGCCGCTGCGGAGAAGCCGGCGCCCGGAGCCGCCGACCATTGCATCGGGGTACGGATGGCCGCCCGCCCCGGCAGCGACAGGTCCTCGCCCATCCCGATCTCCTCGCCGTAACGCAGCACCGGCGTCCCGCGCAGGGTGAACTGCAACGAGTACGCCAGGCGCAGCCGGCGCTGGTCCCCGCCAAGCATCGGGGCGAGCCGGCGGCGGATGCCCCGGTCGTAGAGGCGCATGCCGGGGTCCGGGCCGAACGCCGCGAAGACCTCCTCACGCTGCTCGGCGGTGAGCCGGGACAGGTCGATCTCATCGTGGTTGCGCAGGAAGGTGGCCCACTGCCCGCCGCGGGGCAGGGCCGGGGTGTTGCGCAGGGCCTCGATGACCGGCTCCGGGTCCTGCCGGGCCAGGGCCAGCACCAGCTGCCCGTTGAGCATGAAGTCGAAGAGCATGTGCAGCCGGTTGCCGGAGCCGCCTTTGTCACCGAAGTAGGCGACGAGCTGGTCGGCCTCGACGTTCGCCTCGGCCAGCAGCACCGCGTCGCTGCGGCGCCAGGTGGCGTGCTGGCGCAGCTCGGTCAGGTAGTCGAAGTCCTTGGGCGGGCTGGGGTTACCGGGCTCGGTGAGCTCGATGATGAAGGGCACCGCGTCGATGCGGAACCCGCTCACGCCGAGCTGTAGCCAGAACCCCACGATCTTCCTGACCTCCTCGCGCACCGCCGGGTGGGCGAAGTTGAGGTCCGGCTGGAAGTCGTAGAAGCGGTGGTAGTACCAGGCACCGGCGGTCTCGTCGTAGCTCCAGGTCTCGTGCTGCTCGCCGGGGAAGACCATGCCCTGGAACCGGTCCGCCGGCTCGTCAGCCGACCACACGAACCAGTCGCGGTACGGCGAGGCCGGGTCGCTGCGGGCCGAGACGAACCAGGGGTGCTCGTCCGAGACGTGGTTGACCACCAGGTCCATCATCACCCGGATGCCCCGGTTGCCGGCCTGGTGGACCAGCTCCACGAAGTCGCCGAGCGTGCCGAGACGGGGGTCGATGCCGTAGAAGTCGGTCACGTCGTACCCGTCGTCACGCCCAGGCGTTGGGTGGACCGGGTGCAGCCACAGGCAGGTCACGCCGAGCCGGGCCAGGTAGTCCAGCCTGGCGACCAGGCCGGGCAGGTCGCCCACGCCGTCGCCGTCGGAGTCGGCGAACGTGTCGACGTCCAGGCAGTAGACGACCGCTTCGGAGTACCACCGCTCAGCCATGCGCTGGTGAGTCCCCGGGGTGGCGGTCGGGCAAACGCCGACCGCGCTGGCGGGGGCGGCCGGCGCGGTCAGGCACGAGGTCAGCGGTCGAGCACAAGATCGGCGGTCAGGCGGGGCAACGGTGGGGGCACGAGGTCGGCGGTCGGGTCAGGCGGACTCGGCGGTGAGCGCGGGCACCACCGGCACGATCTGGACCGTTGGCGCTGCCGGCAGGCCGGGCCCTGACGTGTGTGGTTGCCCGGCGGGGGCAGGCGCCCCGCTCCGCAGCGGTGAGGTGCCCTCGCCTGCCTCAGCAGGTGGCTCGGAACCGGCCACAGCAGGTGGCTCGGAGCCGGCCTTGCGGGCGGCGGCCTGCTCGATGCGGGTCGACAGCTCAGCCGCCAACCGGCGCATGACAGCGGCGGGCTTCGGCCCGGGGCGGTCCTCGCGGAACGCGGCGTCCACGGAGAGCCGGGCGGCGCGCTCCTCGGTCAGCGACCGGCCCCACAGCGCGGCGGCCGCGGCGATCACCACGATCGACGCGACGCCCAGCTTGCGCGCGAGCTTGTCCTCGACGTCACCGGCGCCAGCCTCGGCCACCGCCAGCGCGCGGATGTCCACGTCGCCCAGGCCGGCGTCGCTGATGTCGCGCATCTTGCGCGCCGCCCGGGCCAGCGCGCCGTCGCCCCCCTCCAGGGCGGCGAACGGGGTGCCCGGGGTGCGGAACGGCCGCCGGTAGACCCCGGCGGTCAGCACCTCGCGCAGGTAGGAACCGGAGACCGGCACCGGGGCCGTGCCGGGCGCCCCGCCCAGCACCACCGGGTCGTCGCCGAGGAGCAGGTCGGCCAGGCTGACCCGGTGCCCGAACGCCTCGCTCAGGACCATGGGCAGCGCGACGAGCTGCTCCGCGGTCGGAGCCCGCTGGCCGCGCTCCACCGCGGCCACCCACTGGGCGGTCCAGCCCAGCCCGTAGTAGCGGGCGGTCCGTACTACGTCGTCGTGGCTGGCCGTCGCGTCCAGCCGCAACCGGCGCAGGTTACGGGCGATCAGCGCGCGTACGGTAACCGGATTGGCGGCGTCGACCGGCGCCTTCTCCACTTCCGTTTCCGTATTGCTATCGGCGTTCACGAATCATGACGCTAACCGCGGTCACCACACCCCGCAACGCCACCCGCCGTATCGGGCAGAGCAGCGACCTGGCCGTATGCAGATAGACCTGTGTTATCGGGACAAACCACGATCACCCGCGTGACGCAGGTTACGTTCTCCAAAGCGCCGCGCCCCGGTTGACCATAGGCTCCCGGTATGGCAGCCGTCAGGCTCGCTCCGGCGTACGCCGCTACCGGGTGGCGCGGCGGGTGACCGTACCCTCACGGCTATGCAGACCCGGCCGGAGCCGCTGCCGCCGTGGCTGGCCGCGGCCATGGTGTTCCTCGCCAGCGGCGCCGTCCTGGTGCTGGAGATCGTCGGCCTGCGGCTCGTCGGGCCGTACGTCGGGGTGACGCTCCAGACGAGCAGCGCGGTCATCGGGGTTGCGCTCGCCGCGATCGCCTACGGCGCCTGGCTCGGCGGCTGGCTCGCCGACCGGTACCCGCCGCGCCACCTGCTCGCGCCGGCGCTGGTGCTGGCGGCGGTCACCACGGCGGTGACCCTGCCGGTCGTGCGCTACGCCGGGGAGATCCTGCGGGGCAGCGCCGCCGCCGGGGTGCTGCTGCTGACGGCGCTCGCCACGTTCGTACCGTGCGCCCTGCTCTCGACGGTCCCGCCGCTGGTGGTCAAGCTCCAGCTCGGCGACCTGGGGCAGACCGGGCGGGTGGTGGGCCGGCTGTCGAGCATCGGCACGCTGGGCGCCATCACGGCCACCCTCGGCACCGGGTTCGTCCTGGTAGCGGCCCTGCCGAGCAGCGTCATCGTGCTCACCCTGGCGGTACTGCTGGGTGCCGCCGGGCTGGCGCTCGGCTGGCACCTGCGCCGGCCCGCCCCGGCCGGGCTGCCCGGGCCGGCTCGCCGTACCGGCCCGGCCGGGCGGACCAGGGCGGTCGTCGCCGTGGCCGGTCTCGCCGGGGCCGGGCTGGTCGCGGTGGCCCCGGACCCGTGCGACGTCGAGACGGCGTACCACTGTGCCCGGGTGGTCGCCGACCCGGCCCGGCCCACTGGCCGCCTGCTTGTGCTCAACTCCGCCCGGCACTCCTATGTAGACCTCGCCGACCCCCGTCACCTCGAGTTCGAGTACGTCCAGTGGATCGGCGCGCTCGCCGACGTGCTGGCGCCGCCGGCCCGGCCGCTGGCCGCCCTGCACCTGGGCGGGGGTGGCTTCACGCTGCCGCGCTACCTCGCGGCGACCCGCCCCGGCGGCAGCAACGTCGTCCTCGAGCTCGACGGGGAGCTGGTCGAGCTGGACCGGGCCGAGCTGGGCCTGCGGGACTTTCCCGGGCTGCGGGTCGAGGTCGGCGACGCGCGCGTCGGGTTGGCCGGCGAGGCGGCCGGCGCGTACGACCTCGCGGTCGGCGACGCGTTCGGGCACCTGGTCGTGCCCTGGCACCTGGCGACCCGGGAGCTGGTCACCGACGTACGGCGGGTGCTGCGGCCGGCGGGCTGCTATGCGCTGAACGTCATCGACTACCCGCCGGGGCGGTTCGTGCGGGCCGAGGTGGCCACGGTCGCCGCGGTGTTCCCGTACGTCGCCCTCGTCGCCCCGGAGTCCGCCGTCAACGGCGGGAGCGGGGCCAACTTCGTCATCCTCGGCTCTGCCGCGCCGCTGCCGCTCGCCGCCCTGCGGGACCGGCTGGCGGCGCGCGCCGCGGACGCGGCGGCGTCCGGTGGCGACCCGGCGGCGCCTGGTGACCCGGCGGAACGGGTGGAGCCGGTGCGCGTGCTGGCAGGTGCCGAGCTGGCCGCCTTCGTCGGCGGGGCCCGGGTGCTCACCGACGACCACGCGCCAGTGGACCAGCTGCTGGCCCGCCCCTGACCCGCACCGCCGGCGCCGGGCGGGCCCCTCACGGGCAGCATCCGCCAACCGCTCGCAGGCGGTAGTCGCCACTCGCCAGGCCGTCATCGAAAAATTGTCAAAGTATGACAAAACATGATGAGTCGCCATCCGCCATCCGTATGGGGTGGCGGGTGTATTCGGTTCGGGTAAGCTGACGCCCGGTCGCCGGCCAGTGGCGCTCCAAGGGGCGTCCACGGCGGCTGCCGCCGAGTCGCCATCCGGCGAGCCGGGGACCCAGGCTAGTGGGGTGAGTCCGCAGATCTCGCGGTAGGGCCTAATGTTCCGGGCCCGAACCCGTCAGCTAACCCGGCAGGCGGTCCACAGCAGAGGGACATCGCACGTGACGCGGACAGGAAACGTAGGGCGACACTGGGCGCTCGCTGTCACCCTGCTCGCCGCCGGGGTGGCGCTGGTGGGGATGCCGGCGCAGGCCGGTCCGATCGGCGCACCGGCCCCAGTCACCGCAGTCGACCCGGAAGGCGGCAGCAAGACCCTGCGCGACCAGCTGGACGCCGCGGCGCGGGGCTACATCGACGCAAAGGCACGGTACGACTTCTCCAAGCGCACACAGGCCGTCCTGGTCGAGCGGATCCGCACCACCGAGCTGCGGCTCGCGCTCATCGTCGAGCAGGTCAGCGTGGTCGCCGCCGCGTCGTACCGGACCGGCCGGCTCGGCGTCGTGACCGCGCTGCTGGAGAGCGGGTCCCCAGACGCCTTCCTTGACCGGGCGACCAGCGTCGAGCTGCTCGCCTTGCAGGAGGACGCGCAGCTGGCCGAGCTGCGCCACACCCAGCGGCTGCTGGCGCAGCAGCGCGACCGCATCAACGTCGAGATGACCATGCAGACAGTGCAGCTCGCTGAGATGGAGAAGCGGAAGCGGGACGCGGAGCGGGCCTTGGCGGCGGTGGGCGGCCGGGTGTCCGGCGGGTTCGTCAGCGGCAGCTCCCCGGCGGCGAAGCCGGCCCCGCGCAACGCCGACGGCACCTGGCCCCGGGAGTCGTGCACAGTGGACGACCCCACCACCGGCGGCTGCCTTACCCCGCGCATGTACCACACCTACCTCCAGACCAAGGCTGCCGGCTTCACCAGGTACGTGTCCTGCTACCGGTCGTCCGGGTACGGCGAGCATCCCAAGGGCCGGGCCTGTGACTGGGCCGCGCAGGTGAGCGGCTTCGGGGGCACGGCGTACGGCTCGGACAAGTACTACGGCGACCGCCTCGCCAGCTTCTACGTCGCCAACGCGGACCGGCTCGGCGTGATGTACGTGATCTGGTACCGCCAGATCTGGATGCCCGGCACGGGCTGGCGCTCGTACAGCGCGGGCAGCGACCCCGCCAGCGCGCACACCAACCACGTCCACGTCTCCGTCTACTAGCGCCGCAGTCCGGAACGCCCGTCCGGAACGCTGGACGGACGACGGCCGCACGGGCCCCGACGCGGGCCGCGAAGGCTTCGACGCCGCCTCGACGCCCCAGGGCCCGGCGCATAAGACCTGCCCGGGCATGCGCCCGGGCAGGTCCCCCCATATCCCCCCTGGGTTCAGGTGCCCTCCTCGGTTCAGGTGCCCCCCTTGGGCTCAGGTGGCGCCGTCACCGTCGACCCGAAGGGCGCGGCTAAGGGCGCGGTAGACCTGGTTGAACCACAACGGGTCGGCGGAGCCGAAGAGCGGCACGCTCATCCCCCGGTAGTGGGCCCAGATCTGGCGTGGCCGGCGCCGCACCCGCAGCGTCACGGCCGCGATGAGCAGTGTCACCATGATGACGACGCCAAGGCCCAGCCAGCCCCGCCGGTCCACGAACGGGGTGGCCAGACCACCGAGCACCAGCATCAACGCGGTCACGCGGACCGCGTTGACGGCCACGGGATCGGGTGGGCCCGGTGCCTCCCACACCCGTTCCAGCTCCCGGACGGCGAACCGCTCCCCGGACGCGTCGAACCAGCAGCCAGTGATCCGGACGCCTCTTTGATCGAGGAACGTCACGTCGCTTTGAGGGCGCGGAGGCCGGTGGGTAGCATTCATCCGCAAGGCTC
>Ga0075420_100000182_pt1 | contig 45235 bp, 44 predicted proteins | sample SoiMetdeltSBSDD4_FD_75296 | JGI IMG/M metagenome (GOLD analysis project Ga0075420, IMG submission 75296) | Bulk soil microbial communities from a Populus tree surrounding site in Tennessee, USA - Soil MetaG P. deltoides SBSDD4 | ecosystem: Environmental > Terrestrial > Soil > Tree plantation...
GCGCGCTCGTCGCGATCGGCGAGACCTCGCCTCGCGGGAGCGACAGAGCCGGAGGGCTGCGCCCCGACCACTCCCCGGGACGCTTCGCCGAGCTCGTCGCGAAGGCGAACCCGCGCCTGAGGTTCGACGCGTGGGCGCACCATCCGTATCCGTTCAGGGCGAGCGCAAGACCGAGCCAGGTCGTCAAGTGGCCGAACGTCACGCTCTCCTCGCTCCCCCGCTTCGAGACCGAGCTCACACGCTGGTTCAAGCGGAAGACCGTTCCGATCTGGGTCACGGAGTACGGTCATGAGACGAACCCGCCGGACCGGCTCTTCGGCATCTCCTACGCGACGCAGGCGGCATACCTCCGGCAGGCGATCGCGATGGCGAAGAAGCTCCCCTACGTCGGGATGTTCATCTGGTTCGTGTACCAGGACAACGAGGGCCAGCCCTGGGACTCCGGTCTCTACGCCCGCAGCGGGGCGGCGAAGGGATCGTCGCCGAACGCGTTCGCGCGGGCCGCGAAGCCGCTCGATGCACGAAACGCGGTGTACACGTTCCGCCGCGGAACGCTGACGCCGAGCGTCACGCTGAACACGCGGCGCTTCTGCGTGGGCGACACGACCGGCGAGGCGATCGGGATGACGTGGCGGATCTTCATCAAGAACCGCCTCATCGCGGTCGACCAGCAGACGTCTCCCTTGCGGATGGACTGCACGATCACGGCCCGGCTCCGGTTCCCGCGGGGCGGCGTGCAGAAGGGCACGACGTACCGGGCGACGTTCGCCATGAACGACATCAACGGGACCGTCCTCAACCGGACGCTGACGATCCGAGCCAAGTAGGTGGAGCGCGGCCTCGCGGCCGCGCTCAGCCGTCCCAGAGCAGCACCTGCATCCCCTCCCACCACTGGGGGAAGCCGCGGTCCTTGCCCTCGATCGTGAGCAGGCGGCGCGCGCGCGACTGCGCGGCGAGATAGTCGTCCAGCGCGCGCTCGACGTCGGCCCAGTCCGTGTCGTCGACGACGAGGAGGGCGCCGGGAACGAGCAGCGGCTCGGCGATGCGCAGGCCCTCCACCTGCGAGTGGTAGTCGTGGGCCGCGTCGTAGTACCAGACGCCCACCGGCGCGCCGTCGAGCGCGCCTTCCGGGACGAGCTCGAATACGTCGCCGACGAGCAGGTCGGGAGGCGAGAGACCGAAGCGTTCGATGTTGGCTTCCACGTTGGCCGGGCTGCCATCGCGGAGCACGAAGCTGTCGACGGCGACGAAGCGCTGCTGCTCGTTGCCGAGCATCGCCGCGATCAGGCTCGCGCCGTGGTAGACGCCGACCTCGACGTACGCCTCGCCCGGCCCGAGGCAGGACGCCGCCAGGTTGAGCAGCGCGAGGACGTTCTCGGAGGCGAGGTTCTCGACCTCGAGCACGGGCTCGAAGCGACGATCGCGCGGATGCTCCGAGTGCGGGAAGTCGTCGAAGAGCTCGGGCAGCTCGCGCAGGAAGCGGTCCGAGTCCATGGCTCGCTACAGGTGGCTCGTCACGCCGGCGAGGCTCGGCTCCTCCGACGGCGGCTCGTACCACGAGTAGGCGTAGTGCCCGTCGTCGAGGTCGCGCGCGAAGGTCGAGAGCCGGAGCGGCCGGAACGTGTCGCACATGACCGCGAGCTCGGTCGTCTCCGCGACCCCGAGCGATCTCTCCGCGAGGCCCGGCTGCGGCCCGTGCGGGAGACCGGAGGGATGGAGCGTGATCGCCCCCACCGAGATCCCCTTGCGCGAGCCGAAGTTGCCGGAGACGTAATAGATCATCTCCTCCGACTGCAGGTTCGAGTGGTGGTAGGGGATCGGCACGGCGTCCGGGTCGAAGTCGAGCTTCCGCGGGCAGAACGAGCAGATGACGAAGTTCGGGCCCTGGAACGTCTGGTGCGAGGGCGGGGGCTGGTGGATCCGCCCCGTGATCGGCTCGAAGTCGTGGATGGAGAACGTCCACGGGTACAGGTACCCGTCCCAGCCGACGACGTCGAACGGGTGGTAGTCGAGGACGTAGTCCTGGTAGCCGCCGCGCACGCGCACCTTGACCAGGTGGTCGCCGCGGTCCCGGTGCGTGTTCAGCTCGGTCGGCGCATGGATGTCCCGGTGGTAGTAGGGCGCGCCCTCCAGGATCTGCCCGTACTCGTTGCGATAGCGGCGCGGGATCTCGATCAGGCCGGGCGTCTCGAAGACGAGGTAGCGCTGCGGGCCCTCGGGGACGAAGCGGTAGGTCGTCCCGCGCGGGATGACGACGTAGTCGCCGTCCTTGTAGGGCACGTCCCCGAAGATCGTCTCCAGCGTGCCCGAGCCCTCGTGGACGAAGATGACCTCGTCGCCCTCGCCGTTCCGGAAGAAGTAGTCCATCGTCGAGTCCGGCCGGCAGAAGGAGATCTCGACGTCGTCGTTCCACATCAGCGTTCGCCGGCCGGCGATCTCGTCGCCCTGCGGTGGGACGTCGTACGTGTTCTGGAGGCGGTGGGCGTGCGTCTCCGGCACCCACTCCTCGCGCTCGATCGGCGTGAACGCGCCGAGCTCCTTCACGCGGCAGGGCGACTGGAGGTGGTAGAGGATCGACTCGTTGCCCGAGAAGCCCTCGAGGCCCATCACCTCCTCGGTGAGGAGCGTCCCGTTGTCGCGGAATACGATGTGTCGCTTGCGAGGGAGGTCTCCCCGGCGCTGATAGAACGGCATCTCGTCCCCCTTCGCGGTCGCTTGCGGTCAGGGCCAGAGTACTGTGCAGGGATCCGATGAGTCGCTGGCTCCCGCTCGTCGCGCTCGTGGTGCTCGTCTTCGCCTCGGCGGGCTCGTCCCGGCCGCCAGCAGGCCCGGTCGTCACGCACGGCGTCGTCGTCGGTGACGTCTCCGCGGGCTCGGCAGTGCTCTGGGCGAGGGCGGATCGGGAGGCGACGCTCCAGGTACGTCTCTCGGGGGGAGCGCACCGCGCGATCGAGCCGGTCAGCGTGCGCGCGGGAGACGACTTCACGAGTCGCGTCCGGCTCGACGGTCTCCGGCCCGGCCGCCTCTACGACTACCGCGTCTGGTTCCGGAGCGGCGACCGCAACGGGCCGGTCGTCGTCGGCTCCTTCTGGACGCCGCCCGGCGAGGACGAGACCGCACCGGTCAGGCTCGCGTTCGGCGGCGACCTCGCGGGCCAGAACGTCTGTCGCGACGCCGCCGAGGGCTTCCCGATCCTGGACACGATCCGCTCGTGGAAGCCCAACGTGTTCGTCGGGCTCGGCGACATGATCTACGCCGACAACGGCTGCGACCCGACGGGACGGTACGGGAACGCGCAGATCGGCGGCCTCGGCGTCGCGACCGACCTCGCGGGGTTCCGGTCGCACTGGCGCTACAACCGCGCCGACCCCGCGTCGCAGCGGCTCCTCCGAAGCACGAGCTACGTCGGCGTGTGGGACGACCACGAGGTCGTGAACGACTTCGGGCCGCTGACGGACGCACCGACCGCGCCTCCGTACACGGGCGAGCACCTGCTTCCGCTCGGGCTTGCCGCGTTCCGTGACTACACGCCGATGGCGGGCGAGACGCTGTATCGCTCGTTCCGCTGGGGGAAGCACCTCGAGCTCTTCGTGCTCGACACGCGCGGCAGCCGCGACGCGAACTTCGCCCCCGACACGGGGCCGGAGCCGAAGTCGATGCTCGGGCGCGCGCAGCTCGCGTGGCTGAAGGCCGGTCTCGCCGCCTCGGACGCGACCTGGAAGGTCGTCGTCTCGAGTGTTCCGATGTCGATCCCGACGGGCTTCCCGCCGACGAACGGCCGCGACGGCTGGGCGAACTTCGACCAGCAGACCGGTTACGAGCGCGAGCTGCTCGACATCCTCCGCTTCCTCGCCGACCGCGGCCTCGACGACACGTTCTGGATCACGACCGACGTCCACTTCGCCGAGGCGTTCCGCTACCGGCCGTTCGCCGACCGGCCCTCGTTCGCGGTCCACGAGCTCGCGACCGGGCCGCTGAACTCGGGTATCTTCCCGAACCGCGCCTTCGACGAGACGCTCGTGCCCGAGCGGCTCTTCTTCTACGGGCCGGAGACGCCCGAGGCGGTGACCTCGTGGACCGAGGCGAAGCACTGGTTCAACTTCGGCACGCTCGAGGTCTCACGGGGCGGCACGCTGACCGCTGCGATCGTCGACACCTCCGGCCAGGCACGGTTCTCACTCGAGCTCGAGCCCTGACAGCGGGTGACTGTCACCGGAGCCGGTGACAGTCACACCGCGTTCTCCTACTCGGGCATCGAGGCGCTCGAATCGGTCTGCCAGAGACCGAACTCGTTGCCCTCGACGTCCTTGCAGACCGCGAACCAGCCCATGCCCGGCACGGGCAGCACGTCGCCGGCCTCGCCGCCGAGCTCCTGCACCTTCGCCGAGGCGGCCTTGATGTCGTCGACGTCGAAGTAGACGCGGGTGCCGCGCTTCGAGCCGTCGGCCTCCATGATCGCGCCCCCCTGGGCGTCCGAGAACCGCGTCATGTGGTACTCGGTCGGCGAGCCGGGGTACTCCTGGAACTGCCACCCGAAGAGCCCGCCCCAGAACTCCTTCGCCTTCGCGGTGTTCCCGGCCGGGATCTCGAGGTGCACCATCTCTCCCGCCATCGGTCCCTCCTTCGTTCGTATCGATTGCCGTTCCTGAGACGACGAACGGGGGACGAAGTCATCGACAGATACGACGGTGCGGCCGATTCCTCCCAGCCGCATGGATGGAGCCGAGGGGGATCGAACCCCTGACCTTCCGGATGCCATCCGGACGCTCTCCCAGCTGAGCTACGGCCCCAGGAGCGCTCCCAGTCTAGCGCGAGGCTCCCGGTACCCTGAACGGGTGCGCAGAGGCATGCCAAGGCGCGGCAGACCGTCCTGGCGGCACCGCTTCGCCCGGTTCGTCCGTGGGCTCTTCGCGTCAGGCGGAGCACAGGATCTGCCTCCGGACGACCTCGAGGGCGGCCTCGGCGTGCGCGAGCCGCGGCGGCCGGTGCGCCCGAGCTCGAGCGGGGTCGTCGCTCTCGAGCCTCCTCCGACCGAGCGGCGCGACGTCCGCGCGATCGGCGAGGACCGCGACTAGCTCGCGGCGAGCTCGACCGAGGGGACGTCGCTCCAGAGGTCCTCGAGCCGGTAGAACCCCCGCGTCTCCGGGGTGAAGAGGTGGAGCACGACGTCGAGGTAGTCGGCGACGATCCAGTCCGCCTCGCGGACCCCGGCGGTCGACCGCGGCAGGAGCTTCTGTTCCTTCTTCAGCGTGCCCGCGACCTCGTCGTAGATCGCCTTCGTCTGCCGGGCGTTGCGGCCCGTCGCGATGACGAAGAAGTCCGTGAAGTCGCAGACGCCACGCATGTCGAGGATGGTGACGTCCGACGCCAGCTTCTCCTGGCAGAGAGCGGCAGTGCGGCGTGCTTGCTCGAGCGGGCTCAGTCGGTCTGCGTCCTTTCTTCCTCCGCCGCAGTGTACTCGGACGAGCCGTAGAGCCCGAGCCGCGCGATCGCCTCGGCGACGCGTCTCGGTACGAGGCCGTCGATCGTCTGGCCGTTCGCGATCCGGTCGCGAATCGCGGTCGACGAAACCGCCGACGGCTCCATCTCGAAGTACTCGATGCGGTCGGGCGCGGGGAGACGAGCGCGTGCGTCCCGCAGCCGATCCTCGGGCACGCCCGGCCGCAACGCCACCCCGATCCGCACGAGCTCGAGCACCCGCTCGGGACGCTTCCAGCCGGGGAGGTCGACGAGCTCGTCCGCGCCGATCAGGAAGACGGTATCGGAGGGAAGTTGCCGCTCCTCGAGGGAGTCGACGGTGCGGGCGTGACGGTCGAGCTCGACGACCGCCTCCGGGAGGTCCTCGAACGCGAGCTTCGTGAGCTCGAGCCGGACGTCGGCCGACGTCGTCGTCCGCTTGTGGCCCGGATCCTCGACGACGAGCACGAGCAGGCGGTCGAGCCCGAAGTGAGCGATCGCCGCCCGAGCGAGCGCGAGATGTCCGGCATGCGGCGGGTCGAAGGCGCCGCCGAGGAGGCCTTCTAGCCCCACTCGAGCTCCTCGTCGCCGATCTCGACCGCGGTGCCCCGCTTGATCCCGATCTTGCGGAGCGCCTCCTCGAGCTCGTCCGCCGGGGGCGGCGTGCCGACGATGCGGTACCCGCGGTCGGTCCTGAGGATCCGGAAGCGGGGGCCGCGTCGAGCCTTGGGGCGGTACTCGAGGAACTCCGGCAGTACCGGCTCCGGGGCCTCGGGGCTCTCGACCGGGCAGAGCTCGAAGAGCGCCCGCTTCAGCTGCTCGATTCCCTCGCCGGTGGCGCACGAGGTCGAGACCACTCCAACGACTCGCTCGTTCTCGAGAGCCAGCACCGGGGGCCGATCGAGGAGGTCGACCTTGTTCAGGACGACGAGCTGTGGACGCTCGTCGAGGCCGGCACCGTACGCTGCGAGCTCGCGGTCGATCGTCGCGAATCGGCCCTCGAGGTCCTCCTCGGAGGCGTCGAGGACGTGCACGAGCAGGCGTGCGCGCTCGAGATGGGCGAGGAACTCGTGGCCGAGGCCCGCGCCTTCGGCCGCGCCCTCGATGAGCCCCGGGACGTCGGCGACGGTCAGCTGGCGCGTCGCGTCCGGGCTCTCGACGGTCCCGAGGACGGGCTCGATGGTCGTGAACGGGTAGTCGGCGACCTTCGGCTTCGCGTTGGAGATGCGGCGCAGCAGCGAGGACTTGCCGGCGTTCGGGAGACCGGCGAGCGCTGCGTCGACGACGAGCTTCAGACGCAGGACGAGCTCCGCCTCGTCGCCTGGGAGCCCGGTCTCCGCGAAGCGCGGGGCCTGTCGCGTCGGCGTCGCGAAGCGCGCGTTCCCGCGGCCTCCCTGCCCGCCACGGGCCGCGACGACGCGGCCGTCGGGAGTGGCCAGGTCGGCCACGAGCCCGCCGTCCGGGTCGAGGATCTGCGTCCCGACGGGAACAAGGATCTCGACCGTCTCGCCGTCCGCCCCGTGCTTCTTGCTGCCCCGTCCGCTCCCGCCGCGCTTCGCCTCGACCTTCCGGATGCGCCGCAGGGACGAGAGGTCTCTGAGGGCGGGGTCGGCCACGACGATCACGTCGCCGCCGCGCCCTCCGTCGCCGCCGTCCGGCCCGCCCTTGGGCACGTACTTCTCGCGTCGAAAGCTGAGGGCGCCGTCACCACCGCGTCCCGCGACGACGTGGATCTCGGCTCGGTCGTTGAACATCTGACGGGCCAGCCTACTGCGGGCGGGAGCGGGGCCTCACGGCCGCGCCGACGACCTCAGGCCCGTGACCGGGTGCGCCACCGCCGGGCTGCCCAGGCGCCGAGCCACGTGAGGCCCACGACGAACAGCGACACGACGGCCAGGAAGCCGAGATCCCCGGCCGCGAGACGGGACTCGCCCTCCTCCGGCTCCGGGACGATCGCCGCGACCCAGAAGATCGCGATCGCGACCAGCGCGGCCCACCACCAGGGCCGAGCTAGGAACGTGGCGAGCGCCCCGAGGGCGACCGGCACGGCGAGTACGGCGATGAGGAGCAGGAGCTCTGCGATCGCGATCGCCGGTGGGCTCAGCTCACTCCGTCGCGGCTGCGACGGAGATGAAGCGCTTGTCGCCCGACCGGCTGAACTCGACCGTCCCCGCGCGAAGCGCGAAGATCGTGTCGTCGCGGCCGAGGCCGGCGCCCGGGCCGGGGCGGAACTTCGTCCCGCGCTGCCTGACGATGATCATGCCGGCCTTCACCGGCTGCCCCGCGAACACCTTGACGCCGAGTCGCTTCGACTCGGAGTCGCGACCGTTGCGCGAGGAGCCGAGGCCCTTCTTGTGCGCCATCTACGCGTCCTCCTCCTTCGCGGCGATCGCCGACTCGATCGCGGCGAGCGCGCCCTTGCGCTGCGCGTGCCCCTGCTCGTACTCGAGCGCGGCGGCGAGCATCGGCGCGTTCCAGCCGGGTGCGGCGTCCTTGATCTCCGCCACCGTCAGGTCCTCGTATCCGGACGGCATGCCCTTGGGGCGGGCCGCCTCGTCGGGAGCGTCCGCGACCTTCTCGGGCGCTGCCTCCTTCTTCGCGGGGCTCTGGCGCTTGCCCCCGCCGATCGACTCGATCCGGATCTGGGTGAGCGAGGCGCGGAAGCCGGTGTGGCGCCGGTAGCCGGTGCGCTTCTTGTACTTGCCGATCCGAATCTTGGGGCCTTTGACCGCACCGAGCACGGTGGCCGTGACTTTCACGTCCGGGTCGAGCACCGTCTCGCCGTCCCCGCCGACGAGGAGGACGGCGGGCGTGATCGTCGCGCCCTCGTCCTGGGCCAGCCGGTCGACGAGCAGCCGCTCTCCCTCGCGGACGCGGTACTGCTTGCCGGCAACCTTGATGATCGCGTAGGTCACGTGAGTCTCCGTGCGTGAGAAACGCGGGCGCGAGCCCGCGAGCCGGGCAATGATAGCGGAGGAGCGGCGCTCAACGCCGCCGGTCGAAGTCCTCGATCCACTCGGACATCGGCACGTACTCCTCGGCCTCGGGAGCGTCGACGACCGCCACCGCCTCCGCGGGGGCCGCCGCCGATTCCCCGGTCCCGCCGCTGGCAGGCTGGCCGTTGGCCGGGGTCTTGCGGCGCTTCCGCCCGCCCCGGGTCCCGCGCCTCGACTTCCTCTTCGCCGGCCCGCCGTCGGGCCCGGCTGCCTCGGGATCCGGCATGGGCTCGGGCGGCGCAGGCGGCTCGACCGCCTCGACCGTCTCTGCAGTCTCGCCCACCTCGTCCTGGTCGGCACGGTCGATGGGCGGCACGTGGATCCTCGGCCTGCGCGCGCGCCCGTCCGCCTGCGGCGCCGCGGCTTCCTCGGCCTCGGCCTCGGCCTCGGACACATCCTCACCGTCGAGCGGCGCCGTCGCTGCGGTCGTCTTCTTCCGGCCCCGCCCGCCGCGGCTCCCCCGGCGCGTCTTCTTCTTCGGCGGCGCGGCATCCCCGGCGGCGCTCCCGTCCGCCTCGGCTGCCTCGGTGACCTCGCCCTCCTCCGCCGCGTCCTCGGCGACCGGCTCGGCGACCTCGACCTTCTTCTGCCGGCTCCTCGACGAGGGGGCCGGCTTGTCCGTCTCTGCCTTCTTCGCGCTCGCGACACGGGTCGGCTTCTCGGCCTCGGCCTCGAACGTGATCGGGGATGGCGCCACCGTGCCGTCGGCGAGCGCCGCGTACGCGACGCCGTCGAGCACGCGGCCCACGGTCACGGAGACCTTCTTCCCGACGAGCTTCGCGGCGCCCGCGACCACCACGTTCCAGCCGTCGACCTTGCCCACGCCCGCGGCTGCGTCGTACAGGCCCACCTCGACGAGCTTGAGCTCGAGCGAGGCGCCCTCCTCGACCGGTGCCTCCGGCAGCAACGTCTCGAGCTTGCCCTGCTTCAGCACTTCGAAGTGGTCCAGGTGGACGTGGCCGTTCTCACCAGCAGGCTCGACGAGGAAGAAGCGCCGCCGGGCGGCCGCCTCGATCGCCTCCAGCCGCGCCCCGCCAGGGCCGGCCAGGAGCGAGCGGATGCGCGGGTGCACCTCGACGCGGAAGCCCTGCACGCGCGAGCCCTTCGCGAGGTCGCGCAGCCTGCGCTCGATGTCGAGGGCGTGGCTCGCCTCCGAGACGACGAACCCGTCGCCGGCGCACACCGAGCATTTCGTGGTCAGGATCTCGCGCGGCCCGTCGGTGACGTTCTGGCGCGTCATCTCGACGAGGCCGAGCGGGGAGATCTCGACGACGTACGTCTTCGTCCGGTCGCGCTCGAGCTCGGTGCGCAGCGCCTCCTCGACGGTCTCCCGGTTCTTCGGGTTGGACATGTCGATGAAGTCGATGACGATGATCCCGCCGATGTCGCGGAGGCGGAGCTGCCGCACGACCTCCTTCACCGCCTCGAGGTTGTTCTTCACGATCGTGTCCTCGAGCCGGCCGGACGAGCTCTTGCCGCGAGAGCCGACGAAGCGCCCGGTGTTCACGTCGATGACGGTGAACGCCTCCGCGTAGTCGAAGACGAGGTAGCCCCCGGAGGGAAGGTCGACCCGGCGCTCGAGCGTCGAGCGGATCTCCTGCTCGACCCCGGAGGCCTCGAACAGGGGCGCCTTCTCGCGGTAGCGGTGGACGCGCTCGATCATGTGCGGCGAGGTCTTCTTCAGGTAGCTGACGATGCGCCGGTACGTGCGGTCGTCGTCGATCTGCGCTCCGACGAAGTCGCCGGCGAAGAGGTCGCGGACGATGCGCAGCGGGAGCTCCGCCTCCTCGTACACGAGGGCCGGCGCCGTCGCCCCCTTCGTCTTCGCCTGGATCGTCTTCCACAGGCGCTGCAGGAAGACGAGGTCGCGCTCGATGTCCTCCGCGGATGCACCCTCGGCGGCCGTGCGGACGATGATGCCGCCGCCCTTCGGGTCGAGACCCCTGACGATCTCTTTCAGCCGCGTTCGCTCCTGGTCCTCCAGCCGTCGCGAAACGCCGAACCCCTCGCCGTTCGGGACGTAGACGAGGAAGCGGCCGGGCAGCGAGATCTCGGTCGTCAGGCGCGCGCCCTTCGACTTCATCGGGTCCTTGACGGCCTGCACGAGCACGGTCTCACCGCGCTTGATCAGGTCCTGGATCTTCCGCGCGCCCTTTCGGCCCTCGAGCTCGGGGACGACGATCTCGTCGACGTACAGAAAGCCGTTCTTCTCGAGACCGATCTCGACGAACGCCGCCTCCATGCCCGGGAGCACGTTGTCCACGACGCCGAGGTAGATGTTCCCGGCGATCGAGCGGCGCTCCGGGCGCTCGAGGTAGACCTCGGCGACCCGCTCGTCCTCGAGGATCGCAACGCGCTGCTCGCCGACGTCGACCGAGATCAGAAGCTCGCGCTTCGCCTCGGGCAGCGGGGCGCGCTTCGTCGGCGTTCTCCGGCGGCTGCTTGCTCGGGCGGGCTTGCGCTCCGACTTCCGCTCCGGTCGCCGTTCCTGCCTGCGCGCAGGCGCCCGCTCCGGCTTCTCCGCCGGAGCCTCCGCCTCCGCTGACGGCCCGCCGTCGGCCGACTGCGTCGCTGGCTTCTTCCTGCCGCGGCCGCCGCGACTGCCGCGACGGCGCTTCTTCTTCACCGGGTCGGTCGGGCCGACGCCCTCCGACGCCTCCGTGGGCACCTCAGGCGGTGCCTCGACCTCCGTGACGGCCGTGTCCGTGGACACGGCTTCCTCTTGCTTCCTTCCGAAGCGGAACCAACGTCTTGCCAAGGTATGAGTCTCCTCGTTCGATCGCGCGCGGACAGGCGGGCGGGTGCCCGAGCCTGGCGCTGCGCGTGTTGAAAACAGTGGTCATGTGACCTGGGAGGAACGGTAGCAGCAGGAGAGGGGAGGCGACCGCGCGCGGCAGGGGCGAGCCGTCGCTCGCCCCTGCGCCCGGGGTGCACGTCCTCACGCGGCGGCCGGCCGCAGTCTCGCTCTGCGGGCTCCCACCGCGCGCAACCGCTGGGACAACCGCGCCCACGCCCACGGCTCGAGCTCCGCGTACCGCGTCTCCAGCTGGCCGCGGGTGGACTCGAGGTACTCGAACCAGGCGTCGGCTTCCTCGAGCTGCAACAGCTCCTCGGCCAACTCCGTGTCCGGCATCGTCCCTCCCATGACGTCGCTCGCGGCGCATGCTAGGTCCCGGTCCGGACGGAGCCTTCGCGGGGGGAAACGACGAGCTTCGTGGGGGGAAACGATGTTTCCCCCCACGTGCCCCCCTTCCTCTCGTGGACGGCACAGCAGTCATCGCGACTGGCCTTCCCGGCCGGCTGAGCCGGCCTCCGGCCGCACAAGGAAACGCATAGGAGAGCTGCGCGGAGCTCTTACTGCCGAGACGTTCGAGCCTGGAGCTCCTGGACCGCCCTCGTTAGGGCCCAGGTGCCGCCGGCGGCCACGGCCGCGTTCACGAGCGGCGCAGGCAGCGTGCCGCGCGTCGCGCGCGCGGCTGCACGGAACGCGAAGCTCGCCGCGAGGACGAGCGCCGCGATCGCGGCGGTCGAGCGGGGGTCCGTCGCGCCCGCGGCCTGTGGGTCGAGCGCGCGCAGGCGTGAGAGCGCGCGCGCCTGCTGGAGCGCGAGCGCGGGGCGGGCGGGGCCGCGCGCGCCGAGGAAGCCCGTGAGCGCGGCCCGGGCGATCGTGCCGCGGGCGACGTCGGCGACGACGGCCTCCTGCAAGGCCGGGATGCGCGAGGCGAGAGCTGCCGCGCCCTCCACGGCCTCGCCGATGCGGCCGGCGATCTCGGCGACCGGGAATCCCTCGCCGGGCCGGCACTCGACGACGAACGGCGAGAGGACGAACGGCTTCGTCCACTCGGCCTGCGGCCAGAGCTGCACGAGCACGGTCGGAATGCCCTCCCGGTCGGCCGCGCGGACGAGCGCGGTGTCCTCGGGGCTCGGGTCGCCCGCGATCACCCGCACGACGACCTCCGCGCCGGCGACGCTCACGCCCTCGCGGGCGACGACCGCGCCCGGGTCGGCCCCGGCGCCGAGCTGACGGGCGAGCTGCTCGGCGAGCATGCCGCTGACGGCGACGGCTCCTCCGGCGTGCACGGGCTCGTCGCGGAGCTCGCTCCAGAGGCCCTTCCCCTCGAGCAGGCCCTGACGGATCCCGGCGGCGACGCTCACGGCGAGGGCCGCTCCGCAAGACGACCGCGCGCGTGGATCGACTGCAGCACCCCGATCAGCAGGAGGTTGGCAACCATCGACGACCCGCCGACGGTGACGAACGGGAGCGGGATGCCGGTCACCGGCGCGACCCCCATCGTCATCCCCACGTTGACGAAGACCTGGAACAGGAAGGCGAAGACGAGGCCGCCCGCGACGACGGCGCCGTACAGGTCCCCGGCGACGGTGAGCACGCGCAGCCCGCGCCAGACGACGAGGAGATAGAGGAGGAGCAGGATCGCGCAGCCGACGAAGCCGCGCTGCTCGGCGAGCGACGCGAACGCGAAGTCGGTCGCATGCTCGGGGAGGTAGTCGAGCCGCGTCTGGCTCGCCTCGACGACGCCCCGCCCGGTGAGCCCACCGGATCCGACCGCGGTGATCGACTGGTCGAGGTTGTAGGTGACCCCGCCCGGGTCGGCGTCCGGGTCGAGCGTGAGACGGGCGGTCTGGTACGGCTTCAGCACCTGGACGCCCGCTGACGGGAGGAACCAGAGCACCGATGCGATCCCGATCGCCGCGAGGGCGACGAGCACGAGCAGGTGCCGCCACCGCACTCCGGCGAAGAAGAGGACGGCGAGAAGCGCCGCGCCGTAGACGAGGGCGGTGCCGAGGTCGGGCTGGAGGAAGACGAGCAGGATCGGCCCGGCCGCGAGCCCCAGCGCGTACAGGATCGTGCGCCAGCGGTTGATCCGGCCCGCGCGCTCGACGAGGAAGCCGGCGAGCGCGAGCACGAACAGCACCTTCCCGAGCTCGGAGGGCTGGAACTGGATGAATCCGAGGTCGACCCAGCGCTTCGAGCCGCGGATCGTCTCGGCGGCGAGGAAGACGACGACCATGAGCCCGAGCGTCGCCCCGTACACCAGGCGCCAGTGGCGGCGCACGAGGTCGAGCGGCACGAGGATCGCGAGCGCCATCCCGACGAGGCCGAGCGCCGCCGCGATGCCCTGGCGGACGACGAAGTAGCTCTCGTCCCCGGGGACGTCGAAGCGCGTGATGCCGGAGACGACCCAGAGGCCGTACCCGACGAGGGCGAACGCGGCGAGCATCAGGATCCAGTCCAGGCGGCGCAGCAGGGCGACGACGGCGGGCTCGGCGCGGCTTCCGGCGGGCCGCAGCCTCGGACGTGCTGCAGTCTCGATCATCAGTCGGTGCTCACGAGGACGCTCGGCGGCGCCTTGGTCTTGAAGAACGACTCGAAGACGCGCAGGGCCGCGGGCGCCGCGGCGGTCGACCCGTGGCCGCCGTTCTCGATCAGCGCGCAGACGACGAGCTTCGCGTTGTCCGACGGGCCCCAGCCGCACCACCAGGACTGGTCCTCGAGGTGGCCCGCAGGGTAGCCCGGCAACGGCACGACCTTCTCCGCGGTGCCCGTCTTGCCCGAGATCGGGATCACGTAGCTCCCGAAGACCCCGGCGGAGGTGCCGCTCGCCCCGTGCGTCGCCCTGAACAGCCCGTCGCGGACCGCGGCCAGCGCGGCCGGGTCGACGCCGGAGGGCTTCGGCAGCGGCGGGGCGAAGCGGCGAAGAACCACGCGCGGGGACGCCGTCGCGCGCGGCTGCTCGACGCTCGACACCAGATGCGGCGTGACGACGCTGCCCCCGTTCGCGAGCATCGCGTAGAAGGCCGCCATCTGCAGCGGGGTCACGAGCAGGTCCTTCTGGCCGATCGAGAGCTGGATCGAGTCGCCCGGGTTCCACGCGCGGTCCCAGTCGCTCTCGAAGGTCTTCTTCCGCCACTCGGGAGTCGGCAGCAGGCCGTCGGCCTCGCCGCCGATGTCCAGCCCGGTCGGCTGGCCGAACCCGAACCGGCGCGCCCACTGCTGCATCCGCACGCGCCCCTCCGAGCCGCGCTCGTAGAAGCGGTTGCCGATCTCGTAGAAGTACGTGTCGCACGACTCGGCGAGCGCCTCGGGCAGCGTCATCGGCCGGTTCACGAATGGGTTCCAGTTGCGGAAGCGTTGACGGTCGAGGCCGTACTCGGCGGAGGGCGTGCACTGCAGCGAGTCGTACGCAGAGAAGACGTGCTCCTGCATCCCCGCGAGCGCCGTGACCGGCTTCCAGGTCGAGCCCGGCGGGTACAGGCCCGCGGTCGCCCGGTTCAGCCCCGGGTAGTTCGCCCGCCTCGCCGCCTCCTCGTCGAGGAGCGGCGCGAGCTTCCGCGGGTCGGTGCGCCCGACGTAGACCGAGGGCTTGTAGGTCGGCGACGAGGCCAGCGCGAGCACGGCGCCGTCCCTCGGGTCGAGCGCGACGATGGCGCCGCCGTTCGCCGCCCAGTGGTCGTCTTGGTGGGCGAGGTCGATCCCGTAGCGGAGCGCGAGCTCGGCGGCACGCTGGAGCTTGACGTCGAGCGTGAGCCGGAGCGCGTAGCCTGCCCGCACCTCCTTCCGCAGCTCGCGCAGCGACTGCGGGCGCCCGAGCGAGTCGACCCGGATCTGGTAGCGGCCGTCCGCACCGCGGAGGTACGTGTCGTAGGAGGCCTCGATGCCCGCCTTGCCGATGCGGTCGCCGGCCCGGTAGCCGTCCCGCCGCATCGCCTTCAGCTCCTCGGGCGAGATCTCGCCCGTGTAGCCGAGGATCTGCGCGGCGAGCGCACCGTAGTGGTAGTCGCGGAGGTAGACCTGCGCGATCTCGACGCCCGGGAACTCGGCCTGGTGCTCGAGGAGGTAGTCGACCTGGGCCTCGCCGACCGAGGTCTTCACGATCACCGGCGTCAGCGGGTCCCCGCGTCGCTCGTCCACCTCGCGCGACAGCGCTCGCGGGGAGACGTCGAGGACGGTCGCAAGGCGCTCCACGAGCTGGTGGCGGCCATGCTTCGGCATGTCGCCGACCCACAGGCGCACCGCGGTCCCGGCCACGTTCGAGACGACGACGCGGCCGTGCCGGTCGAGAATGGGCCCGCGCGGGGCCTCGATGCGCACGAGGCGGAGCTGGTTGTTCTGGGCAGCGTTCAGGTACTCGTCGCCGGAGAGCACCTGCAGCGACCAGAGCCGTAGGAAGAGGACACCGAAGACGACCAGCGCGAGCGCGCCGAAGATGCCGACGCGGAGCGCGAGCTGCGGCGTCAGCCGGTAGGGCTCGCGGACCCTCGGGTCGGGCGGGAGGAACCGCCCGGAGGCCGAGCGCGGCTCGTGGTACGCGCCGCTGTCGCTAGACAACGAGCTCGACCTCGCCGGTGGGCTCGAGCGCCGAGCGCCCGCGGACGATCGCTCGCAGCAGCGCGTACACGGGCAGCGCGAGCAGGAGGTTGAGGACGAGCTCGGGCGCGAGGGACGACACGAGCGCCTGCCGCGCGTCGACCTCGTCGCCGAGCATGTAATGCAGCACGACCGCGAAGAGCGCTGCGAGCACGGTGATCACGCCGACGGCGACGAGCGGGGCGACCCGCCGGCCACGCGCTGTCGTCTCGCCGTAGCGGCCGGCCCAGAAGCCGGCGAGCGTGAGCACGAGGGAGGTGATGCCGAGCGTGTCGAGGGTGAGGAGGTCGACGACGAGGCCGCCCGCGAACCCCGAGGCGGCGCCGGCGACCGAGCCGCGCAGGAGCCCGAGGCAGACGATCACGACGAGGAGCAGGTTCGGCGCGCCTCCGCCGACGAGCAAGGTGGAGAAGAGCACTGCCTGGAGCACCGCGGCGGCGAAGACGACGCCGGACAGGCGCAGCGCGCCGCCGGTGGTCACGGGCGCTCCTTGGGGACGAGCACGATAACCGCGTCGAGGCCCCCGAAGTCGACGAACGGGTCGACCTGCACCTGCTGGAAGAGGTCGGTGTCCGTCTGGCCCACGCTCGTGACCTTGCCGATGGCGATCCCCTTCGGATACAGCGAGCTCAGGCCGGCGGTGCTCCAGCCGCTCGTGACGACCTCGTCGCCGACCCGGACGACGTCCTCCTTGCGCACGCGGTCGAGGACGAGCGTCTCTCGCGTTCCGCGCGCGTGCAGCACGATGCCCTCGGCCCCGGTGCCGAGGTCGATCGCCGAGACGGCCGCCTGCTGGTCGGTGAGAAGCTGGATGCGGGCGGTCCCACGGGTCACGCGGGTGACGATGCCGACGAGCCCTTCGGCCGTGACCGCGGGATCGTTGAGCCGGACGCCGTCGCGCGAGCCCGCCGCGACGACGATCGCCTGCGAGAAGGCGTTCGGCGGGCGGCCGATGACCTCGGCCGTCACGGGGTCGAAGTCGCCCGGGAAACGCGGGCCGTCGATGTACCGGAGCAGGCGGCGCAGGTAGCCGTTCTCCTGGAGCGCGAACTCGTTCTGGATCGCGCGCTGGCGCAGGTCGCGCACTTCCGCGCGGTAGCGCTCGGCGTCCGACCGGGCCGTGAGCAGGCTGTCGGCCCAGCCGTACGCGTCGCGGAAGGGCTGTGCGACACGCTCGACGCCGACCGCGAAGGGGCGCAGCACGGTCGCGCCCGCCGACTGCACACCGGACAACGGGCCGTCGTCGCCGGAGCGGAAGGACATCGTGATCAGCACGAGCGAGGCGAGCACGAGCAGCCCGACGACGAGCCGGCGGCGGAGCGGGCCCGCGCCTCGAGAGCTCATGTGGGCCGACGGGATGCGCCGGACGGTCACGCCCAGCGCCGCCGAGCGCGCGCTGCGTCCCCTGGGCACGACAGCCGAGTGTAGCTGGGTCCCAGGCCGCAACCCGGCTCGAGAAGCCGGTTAGCGCGGCCGCAACAGTGCAGCTGCGACTAGTACCTGAGCAGGCCGTTCCGGCGGGCTCGGCTCCGGTTCGTCCGGTGGATCACCTCGAACTCCTCGAGCGAGCGCCCGGAGCCGACGGCGACGCACGTGAGCGGGCTCTCCGCCAGGTGCACCGGCATCTGCGTCTCGTGCCGCACGCGCTCGTCGAGCGCCTGCAGCAGCGCACCGCCGCCGGCGAGCACGATGCCGCGGTCCATGATGTCCGCCGCCAGTTCCGGCGGCGTCTTGTCGAGCGTCGACTTCATCGCGTCGATGATCACGGTGACCGGCTCGTCGAGCGCCCGCCGGACCTCCTCGGACGAGATGATCACGGTCTTCGGGAGGCCGGTGAGCATGTCGCGACCCCGCACCTCGGCCTGCAGCTCCTCCTTCAGACGGTGGGCGGAGCCGATCTCGAGCTTGATCTCCTCCGCCGTCTGCTGCCCGACGAGGAGCTTGTACTCCTTCTTGATGTGGTTCACGATCGCCTCGTCCATCTCGTCTCCGCCGACACGCATGCTCTGCGAGACGACGATGCCGCCGAGCGAGATGACGGCCACCTCGGTCGTGCCGCCGCCGATGTCCACGATCATGTTCCCGGTCGGCTCGGCGACGGGCAGCCCCGCGCCGATCGCCGCCGCCATCGGCTCCTCGATCAGGTAGGCCTGGCGCGCGCCCGCGGAGAGCGTCGCCTCCTCGACCGCGCGCTTCTCGACGCCGGTCACTCCGGAGGGCACGCAGACGACGACACGCGGGTGCGCGAAGCGGTGCTGGTGCACCTTCTGGATGAAGTGGCGGAGCATCTGCTCGGTGACGTCGAAATCTGCGATGACGCCGTCCTTGAGCGGCCGGATCGCCGAGATCGTCCCGGGCGTTCGGCCGAGCATGCGCTTCGCCTCGACGCCGACCGCGTGCACCTCGCCGGTGCGCTGGTCGATCGCGACCACCGAGGGCTCGGAGAGCACGATGCCGCGCCCGCGCACGTAGACGAGCGTGTTCGCGGTGCCGAGGTCGACGGCCATGTCGCGGCCGCCGAAGCCGGTGAGGGTCTTGAACCAGGCCACGAGGGGATGCGAGTCTACCTTCAGCGTGGGGAACCCATGGTTCCCCCTCGGACCCCTCCTCGCGCGCTGTGCAGGGGATTTCTCGCGCCTGGCCTGCGGGCGAGTACATCGCCCTCCGGAGCGGCCACCGGACGTGCACGGATCAGTGAAGCCTGAGGAGCGCGGGCGCATGGCGCCCCAGCAGCGAGAGCAGGAGCGCGCCGGGGAGACCGACGACGTTGAGGTAGTCGCCGTCGATCCGCGCGACGAGACGGCCGCCGAGGCCCTGGATCGCGTACGCGCCCGCGCGCCCTTCCCACTCGCCGCTCTCGACGTACGCCTCGATCAACTCGGGGCTCAGCGGCCGGAACGTCACGTCCGTGCTCGCGACCTCGACGACCTCCACCTCCGGGCCGAGGAGGCAGATGCCGGACACGACCGTGTGCGTACGCCCCGACAAAGCGCGGAGCATGCGCCGCGCCTCGTCCCGGCCGGCCGCCTTCGCGTACACGCGCCCGTCGAGCACGACGGTGGTGTCGACCCCCAGCGTGAGGCAGCCGGCCGTGTGCACCGAGCGAGCCTTGCCCTCGGCGTGCCGGCGGACGAGCTCGTCCGGGTCGGCGTCCGGGGGATCGTCCTCGACGTAGTCCGGCGCGGCGACCCCGAAAGGGATGCGGAGCTGGTCGAGGATCGCCCGCCGCTGCGGCGAGGTGGACGCGAGCGTCAGGCGCGCTTCCGCGCTGCCCACAGGTCCTCGGAGGGCCACTGCTGCGCCCAGTCGGCGGTGGTCGTGTCGTAGTACTCGTGGGTCTTCGCGCCGTCGGGCGCGTAGAGCTCGACCAGGCGCTCGACCTCGAACCCGCTCCGCTGGAGCAGGTCGATCCACTCGCCGTGAGAGCGGAAGAACTCGACGCCGTCCTCGTGGTCCCAGGTCATCCGGTGCAGGCCCCGCTGGGGACGCTGCAGGTGCTCGGTCGCGGGGCCGGGGCCGGATGGCACGCACAGGATCGAGAGCATGCTGTTCGTCAGGAAGACGAGCCGGCCGCGCGGACGGAGCAGCCGCGCAGCCTCCGGCACCCAGCGCTCCGGGTCGCACCAGAGGCTCGCGCCGTACTCGGACACGGCGAGGTCGAAGCTCGCGTCGGACAGCGGCACGTCCTCCGCGCTCGCCTCGAGGAGCGGGAACTCGATCTCGCTCTGCGCCATCACGCGTCGCGCGGTCGCGAGCTGTGCGGGCGTGACGTCGACCCCCACCGGCCGGGCACCTCGTCGCGCGAGCCAGGCCGAGAAGTAGGCGGTTCCGCAGCCGAGCTCGATCACGTCGAGGGCGCTGACGTCGCCGAGGACGCCGACCTCGTCCTCGGGGACGCCGAAGACGCCCCAGGTGATCTCGCCGTCGCCCCACGACCGCTGCGCCGCGGCGTCGGTGAACTCCTCGTTCGTCCTCGTCCACAGCTCGCGGTTGCGAGCGACGTAGTCCGGCTCAGACAAGGCCGTCGGGGAAGAAGAGCGCGAGCTCGCGGCGCGCGCTCGTCTTCGAGTCCGACCCGTGGACGATGTTCTCCTCGAGCTCGAGCGCGTAGTCGCCGCGGAGCGTGCCGGGCGCCGAGTCGAGCGGGTTCGTCGCGCCCATCATCGTCCGCACGACCGAGATCGCGGACTCGCCGCTCACCGCGAGCGCCAGCACCGGGCCGGAGCTGATGAAGTCGACGAGGCCCGGGAAGAACGGCTTCCCCCTGTGCTCCGCGTAGTGCTCGCGACCCATCGCCTTCGACACCTTGAGCAGTCTCGCCGCGCGCAGCTCGAGGCCCCGGCGCTCGAGGCGGACGATGATCTCGCCCGCCAGACGGCGGCGCATGCCGTCCGGCTTGACGAGCACGAGAGTGGTCTCGCGGGCCATCGGGCGGCGGAGTCTACTCGACCGCGCGCGGCTACTCGCGCTGCTGCGACCGGCGCCGCCGCGCCGAGAGATCCTCGAGCGCGGGCAGGCCCGGCACGATCTCCGTCGCGCAGTACGGGCACACCTGCCAGAGGGACTCCAGCGGCTGCCCGCACGAGGGACACGCCTGCTTGAGCCGGGTCGTGCAGACCGGGCAGACGACGTACGTCGACTCCACCTTGGCGCGGCAGACCGGACAGCGCTGGTCGATCAGCGAAAGCCGCTCCTCCATCGCCTTGATCTCGAGCTCCCGCTCGCGCACGTCCTGGATGTACTCCGGGGGCCGGAAGAAGAGGTACACGATCGGCCCCAGGAACGGGGGGACGAGGCCGATGATCGTCGCGAGCGCGACGAGCCACGGGTCGTCGATCCGGCGGCGCGCGTCCTTGAACGTCCAGTACGCGGTCGCGAGCCAGAGCACGACGAGGAGCGCGACCCCGGCGTTGCGGGCGAGCGTCCAGTCAGCGGAGTCGACGGACTGTGCGAGCGGCATCGTGGCGAGCGTCATAGTAGAAGCTTCCCCACCAGGTAGCCCAGGCCGAAGGCGATCCCGACGATCGCGATCACGAGGAGCGCGGCGAAGGCGAGGACGGAGAGGCGCTCACCTACGCGGGCCATGCCGCTTCGCGCTCCGCCTGGACGAGGTCGCCGAGCAGGTAGAGGGAGCCGGTCACGAGCACGGGCCCCCCGAAGTCGTGGGCCCGCGCCAGCGCGGCAGCGGGCTCGTCCACGGCCTCGACGTAGGGGAAGTGGGCACGCGCGAGGTCGGCGAGCTCCGCGCTCGGAAGCGCACGGTCGGACGACGACCGCGTGGCCACGAGGCGCGACCCCACGCGACGTAGCTCGCGGAGCATCGCGTCGGCGTCCTTGTCCCGAAGGATCGAGAGGACGATCGCGTGGTCGCCGGGAGGAAGCCGCTCGACCAGGTAGCGGACACCGTCGGGATTGTGAGCACCGTCCCGGACCTCGCCCTCCCGCAGCTCGAACCGGCCGGGTAGAGACACGTCCGGATCGGCCTCGATCGGATGCCCGACGAGCGCCTCCGCTGCCTCTCTCGCGCCGCCGATCCTGACCTCGTTCCCCGGGACGAGATACGCGAAGGTCTCGTCCGGGAGCACGACGATCGCGCCCGCCCTGGCGACCGCGAGCTTCTCCCGCGCGATCGCGTCGACCGTGTCGCCCAGGACGTCCGTGTGCTCGAGGCCGACGTTCGTGAGCAGAACGACTCGCGTGCGGAGCACGTTCGTCGCGTCGTGCCGGCCGCCGAGCCCCGCCTCCACGACCGCTGCGTCGACTCCCGCGACCGCGAAGGCGGCAAGGGCGGCGGCGGTCACGATCTCGAACTGCGTCGCGCCGATCCTCGTCGCAGGTTCGCGAACGCGCGCGATCGCCTCCTCGAACTCGGCCTCCTCCCCGTCGATCCGGATCCGCTCGCTCCAGCCTGCGACGTGCGGCGAGATCGTCGAGCCGACCGAGAGCCCGTCGGAGAGCAGCAGCTGCTCGATCGTGACCGTCGCGGTCGACTTCCCGTTCGTGCCGACGACGTGGACTGCCGGGTACGCCTCCTGCGGGTCCCCGAGCTCGGCGAGCAGCGCGCGCATGCGGTCGAGGCCGAACCCGTCGCGCGGCCACGGCGAGAGCGAGTCGAGCCACTCGACGGCGGTCACGACGCCCATCGTAGGCGGGCCCACGCCTTGAGCGATCCTTGAGCGGCCGCGCGCACCCTGGCCTCATGAGCCATCGACGGGCCCTGACCTTGGTCGCCGCTAGCACCGTAGCCGGCGTCGTCGCCTCCTCGGCGCTCGCGGGCGCCTCGGGCCCCACGGCCCGCAACGGAAAGCTCGCGTACACCGCGGTTGCGAGCGCGCTCCAGGTCTACGTCCAGGCGCAGGACGCGGACGCAAGACGGCTCGTGACGAGCACGTCGGTCGACTTCGAGCCCGTGGCCTCGCCCGACGGGAGCCGGATCGCCTTCGTCTCCGCCCGCGACGGGAACGACGAGCTCTACGTCGCGAATGCCGACGGGACCGGCGCGACGAGGCTGACGCGGCACCCGTCCTACGACTACGACCCGGCGTGGTCCCCGGACTCCCGCAGGATCGCCTTCGCGAGCGGGCGCACGGGAGACAGCGAGGTCTTCGTCGTCGGCGCCGACGGCTCCGGGCTCACGAGGCTAACGACGAGCGGAGAGACGGACGAGAACCCGGCGTGGTCGCCCGACGGGACGAGGATCGCGTTCTGGTCCGACCGTGACGACGATTCCGACATCTACGTCATGAACGCCGACGGGACGGGCACCGTGGCGCTGACCGCGAACGACGACGAGGACGCGCTCCCCTCGTGGTCGCCGGACGGGGCGCGCATCGCGTTCACCTCCGATCGCGACCGCCAGGGCGACGCCGAGATCTTCGTGATGAACGCTGACGGGACCGGAGTCGTTCAGCTGACGACGACCGCCGGATCGACGGACGACTGGTGGCCGGCGTGGTCGCCCGACGGCACGCGAATCGCGTTCACCTCCGACCGCGCGGGGGACGCCGACGTCTTCGTCATGAACGCCGACGGACGAGGGCAGGCGAACGTCTCCGGCGACGAGAGCGACGACTTCGGCCCGAGCTGGACCCCCGACGGCAGGATCCTGTTCACGAGCGAGCGCGCCGCGAACCTCGGCGTCGAGACCGCGGCACCGAACGGCTCGGGCCGCAGGGTGGTCGCTCCGAGCCCGGCGGCCGAGCGCTCGCCCGCGTGGTCGGCGGACGGCCGTCGCCTCGCCTTCGTGTCCGACCGGTCGGGCGATTCCCGGATCTACATCGCGTCGTCGACGGGCAGGGGCGCCCGTCTGCTGACCGAGGCGAAGGGCTTCGCGGACGACGAGCCCGCGTGGTCGCCCGACGGGCGGAAGGTCGTGTTCGTCCGCAGCGACGAGTACGGCACCGAGTTCCTGTACACGGCGAACGCGGACGGGAGCGGGCTGCGCTTCCTCCTGGAGGCGGGCTCGCTGTCCACCCCGGACTGGTCGCCCGATGGCCGCCGGATCGCGCTCTCGCTGAACGGCGAGATCTTCGTCGTGAACACCGACGGGCGGGGCCGGCGCCTCGTGTCCGGCGCGGGCTTCAACGCGAGCCCGTCGTGGTCGCCCGACGGACGGCGCATCGTCTTCGACTCCGATCGGGACGACGAGGACTCGGAGATCTTCGTCGTCGCGGCCGGCGGCGGGCCTGCGCGACAACTCACGGACAACGACGTCGACGACGAGTGGCCCGACTGGTCCCCGGACGGGACGCTCGTCGCCTTCTCACGCGGCGACCTCTCGGAGCTCGAGGGCTCGCTGTACGTGATGGCGACGGACGGGAGCCGGCAGCGGCGCGTCCCGCTCCAGGTCCCCGCGGCGATGCCGAGCTGGCAGCCGCTCCCGTGAGCCGACCCTCTACCCGCCGAGTGCTGTCAGCTCGCGGCGGTAGCGCTCGAGCTTCTCGCGCTCGGCCGCGACGACCTCGGCGGGGGCGTTCTCCACGAACCGCTCGTTGGCGAGCATCCCCTCGGCCCGCGCGACCTCCTTGCGCAGGCGCTCGAGCTCGGCGTCGCGCCTGTCGTCGACGCGCGAACGTTCCGGACGAACCACCGCCGCGAAGATCCGCCGCTCGTCGTCGGAGCCGAGCTCGACCTGGACGCCGCTGCGGCGGAAGATCTGGGCCGCCTCCTGGATGCGGTCGAACGCGCCCGCGTCTCCGGCGAAACGCCCGTCCGGCTCCGGCCACGGCGAGACGATCAGGCGCGACGAGCGGTCCGGAAGCTGCGTCCAGATCTCTTCGGTGACGTGCGGCATCACCGGATGCAGGAGCGCGAGCAACCGCTCGAGCGCGGCGAGCGCGGTCGCGGCCGCGTCGGCGTCCCCCTCGTAGAGGCGAGGCTTGATCGCCTCCGCGTACCAGTCGCAGAAGTCGTCGAACGTGAGGTGGTAGAGGATCGCGGTGGCGGGCGCGAGGTCGAGACGGCCGAGGCAGTCCTCGAGCTCCGCCCGAGCGGCGTCGAGCCGCGCAAGGATCCAGCGCTCCTCGAGCTCCCTCGGCACCGCCTCCGGACGCGCGTCACCCGCGTTCGCGAGGATCAGTCGCGCGACGTTCCAGAGCTTGATCGCGAGTCGCCGTCCCTCCTCGATCGAGTCGAACGAGAACCGCGCGTCCTGGGTCGAGGTGACCTTGAGCAGTCCGTAGCGCGTCGCGTCGGCGCCGTACGGCTCGAGCGCGTCCTCGGGATCGATTCCCGTGCCGAGCGTGCGCGACATCCGCCTTCCCTCGGGGTTGAGCAGCGTCGAGTGGATGAGGACCTCGTCGAAGGGCTCCTCCCCGAGCAGCTCGAGGCCCGAGAAGATCATGCGTGCGACCCAGAGGAAGATGATGTCCCGCGCGGTCGTCAGAACGGAGCCCGGGTAGTACTCCGCGAGCTCGGGCGTCTCGTCCGGCCAGCCGAGAGTCGCGAACGGGTACAGCGCCGACGAGAACCACGTGTCGAGCACGTCCTCCTCCTGGCGGAGCTCGACAGAGCCACAGTCGGCACATGCGCTCGGCGCGTCCTCGTCCACCGTGATGTGACCATCGGGGCAGTACCAGACGGGGATCCGGTGGCCCCACCAGATCTGGCGCGAGATGCACCACGGGCGGACGTTCCGCATCCAGTCGAGATAGACGCGCGCGAAGCGCTCGGGTGTGAATCGGACGCGGCCCTCCGCGACGGCGGCGATCGCGGGTGCCGCGAGCTCGTCCATCGCGCACCACCACTGGAGCATGATCAGCGGCTCCACACGGGTGTGGCAGCGCTCGCAGGTAGGGACCGCGTGACGGTACGGCTCCTGCCGCTCGAGGAGGCCACGCTCTCGCGCCCACTCGAGCACGCGCTCGCCCGCCTCGTCCTGCGTGAGCCCCTCGAGCTCCCCCGCGTCTGCGCTCATCCGGCCGTCGAGACCGATCACCGCGAGCTCCGGAAGCCCGTGCGCACGCCCGATCTCGAAGTCCATCGGGTCGTGCCCTGGCGTCACCTTGAGCGCGCCGGTACCGAACTCGGGGTCCACCTGGGCGTCCGCGACGATCGGCACCGTCCGTTCGACGAAGGGCACGATCGCCTCCTTCCCGACGAAACCGCGATACCGCTCGTCGTCGGGGTGCACGGCGACCGCGACGTCGGCGAGGATCGTCGCCGGGCGGACGGTCGCGATCGTCACGTGCCCCGAGCCGTCGGCGAGCGGATAGCGGATGTACGAGAGCGTGTCGTCGACCTCCTCGGGCGCGAGCTCGAGGTCGGAGAGCGCGGTGCGGTCGCGAGGACACCAGTTCGAGATCCGGTTGTCGCGGTAGATCCAGCCGCGCCTGTACAGATGGACGAACCAGCGGATGACCGCCCGGTAGTAGCCGTCGTCCATCGTGAAGCGCGTGCGGCCGTAGTCGAGCGAGGCGCCGACGCGGCGGTACTGCGCCATGATCGTCCCGCCGTAGCGGGCGAGCCAGTCCTGCACGTACGCGTCGAACCCCTCGCGTCCGAGGTCGCGTTGGCTCTTCCCTTCCTTCGCCAGTGTCCGCCCGATCGCGGCCCAGGTCGAGATCCCGGCGTGGTCGTATCCCGGCTGAAAGAGCGTGTCGAACCCCTGCATCCGGTGCCAGCGGACGAGCGCGTCCTCGAGCGAGAGCTGGAGCACGTGGCCGATCGTCAGCGAGCCCGAGATGTTCGGGGGCGGGTGCATGACGACGAACGTCTGCTCGCGACGCGCGCCCGCGCCGGCGGCGTAGAGGCCCTCGGTCTCCCACGTCTCCTGCCAGCGCGTCTCGATCTCCGCCGGGCTGTAGCGCGGATCCATGGCGGGAGAGTCTAGAAAGGAGTCGCGGCGCTTCTCGCCTAGATGCGGCGGCGCCGCCCGGCTACCGGGGACAACGACATGCCTTCGGCGTCGCGGTGCACCGACTCAGGGTAGCGCGGTCAGCCCGAGAGGACGAGGATCGTGCTCGTCCCGTGGGCGCAGAGCCGCCCCTGGGCGTCCTCGACGCGGGCCTCGGTCGTCGTCACGCGCCGGCCTGGATGGACGATCGTGCCGGTGCAGCGGACGAGACCGCTGTCCTTCGTCAGCGCGCGTGTGAAATTCGACTTCACCTCGAGCGTCGTCCAGGGCGTCGGCTCGTCCTGCAGCGTGACGAACGCGAGGCCCATGGCCGAGTCCATCAGGGTCATGGTGAGCCCCGCGTGGACCATCCCGATCGGGTTGTAGTGGTACTCGGCAGGCTCGCACTCGAACACCGCCTTGCCGCGCTCCGCCTCGACGAGCCGGAACCCGAGCGTCTCCGCGATGGGCGGCGGCGGGAGCTCGCCCGCGGCCATCAGCTGCATCAGCTCGAGCCCGGAGTGGCCCGCCAGCGCATCGCGGAGCGCGAATGGGTCCTCCCACGTATAGGTGCGCGTGCGCTCGGCCGCCACGGCGCGAGACGCTACCGGCCGACCGCGTACCCCTGCATGCCGCGCGCGTTCGCGCCCGCTCGGAGCAGGCCGTCCGGCTCGCGCGCGACCGCGGTCACGCGCCCGAGCGACCACTCGGGCGAGAGCGTGATGTCGTGCCCGCGCCGCTCGAGGTCCGCAACCGTCCTCGACCCGAACCGGGACTCGAGCGCGAGCGACCTGCGCACGAAGCCGCGCGGGTAGAACGACGAGATCAGGTGGTCGGTGTGGAACTCGGGGGCGTCGATCGCCGCCTGCAGGTCGAGCCCGCGGTCGACGTGGCGGAGAAAGGCGTGCAGCGCCCACTGCTCCTGCTGGTCGCCGCCGGGCGTGCCCCACGCCAGATAGGGCCTCCCGTCGCGCAGCGCGAGCCCGGGGCAGAGCGTCGTGCGCGGCCGCGCGCCCGGACGGAGCGAGGACGGTAGCCCCTCCTCGAGCCAGAACATCTGCGCGCGCGTGCCCAGCGGCCAGCCGAGCGAGGGGATCACGGGGGAGCTCGTGAGCCAGCCGCCGCTGGGCGTCGCCGAGAGCACGTTCCCGAAGCGGTCGGCCACGTCGAGGTGCACCGTGCCCCGCCCGGGTTCCCCGGAGCCGACGGTCGCCTCCTCCGCGTAGAGGCTCGGCAGCCTGCCGTAGCCGGGGACGTAGTCCGCCGACGCGTCCTCCCCCACGAGGGCTCGCCGCTCGTCGTTGTACGTGTCGGAGAGCAGGATGTCGAGCCGCACGTCGGCGTCGCCGTACAGGGCGTCGCGGTCCGCGAACGCGAGCTTCGCGCACTCGGTGACGACGTGGACGAGCTCGGCCTCGGAGAGCTCGGCGAGGTCGAAGCCCTGGAGGAGCGCGAGCTGCTGCAGGCCGACCGGCCCCGCCGCCCAGGCGTCCGTCTTGCACACGGTGAGCCCGCGGTAGTCGTAGGTGACGACCGGCTCGAGGGTCGCCTCCCACGCCGCCAGGTCAGCCCCGGTCAGCAGCCCGCCCTCGGCGGCCGAGAAGCGGTCGATCTCCTCCGCGACGAAGCCTTCGTACCACGCCTTCCGTGCGCGCTCGATCTCCTCCTCGCGGGAGCCACCGCGCGACTCCTCGACGATCCGGCGGTAGGTCGCTGCCAGCGCCGGATTGCGGAAGAGCTCGCCGGCGGGCGGCGCGGGCAGGTACAGATCGCGCGACCCGGGCCACGTCTCGAGGAGCTCGGCTGTGCGCTCGATCGTCGCTCGGATCCGCTCGTGCAGCGGGTACCCGTGCTCGGCGTAGCCCATCGCGGCCTCGAGGACGTCCTCGAGGCGCCAGGTGCCGAACTCGCGGAGGAGAAGCAACCAGCCCCCGAAGGCGCCGGGCACGCAGGCGGCGAGGAGGCCCGTGCCGGGAATCAGGTCGTGGCCGAGCTCGCGGAAGCGTTCGATCGTCGCCGCGGCGGGCGCGACCCCCTGGCCGCAGAGCGCGAGCGGCCGCCCGTAGCTCTCGGACCAGAAGACGGCCGGGACCTCTCCGCCGGGGCCGTTCAGGTGCGGCTCGACGACCTGGAGCGTGAACCCGGTCGCGCACGCCGCGTCGAACGCGTTGCCGCCCCGCTCGAGCACGGACATGCCCACGGCCGAGGCGAGCCAGTGCGTGGAGGCGACCATCCCGAACGTGCCGCGGAGCTCCGGCCGGGTCGTGAAGGCCATGGAAACACTCTATTGGGCGCATACTCTTCGCCGGTGCAGACCTGTCCCCGCTGCGGCGCGGAGAACCCGGACGGCGCGAGGTTCTGCAACGCGTGCGGCGCCCCGCTCGCCGAGGGGCCGCGCACGGAGGAGCGGCGCGTCGTCTCCGTCCTCTTCGTCGACCTCGTCGGCTTCACCTCGCGCTCCGAGAAGCTCGACCCGGAGGACGTGCGCGCGTTCCTCATGCCCTACTACGAGAGCGTGCGCGACGAGATCGAGCGCCGCGGTGGGACCGTCGAGAAGTTCATCGGCGACGCGGTGATGGGGCTCTTCGGCGCCCCCACGGCCTACGGCGACGACGCGGAGCGCGCGGTGCGCGCGGCGCTCGCCGTCCGCGACTGGGCCGCCGACGAGGGCTTGCAGGTGCGCGTCGCGGTGAACACCGGCGAGGCGCTCGTCGCGCTCGACGCCGTCGCGGCCAAGGGAGAGCCGCTCGTCGCCGGCGACGTGGTCAACACCGCGGCGCGGCTGCAGTCGGGCGCGCCCGTCGGAGCGGTGATCGTCGGCGACGAGACGCACGCCGCCACCAGGAACTCGATCGAGTACCGGCCCGGGACCCCGATCGTGGGCAAGGGGAAGTCGAAGCCGATCCCGTCGTGGCTCGCGGTCGAGCCCGTGACGGGTGCCGGCGAGCGCGTGCTCAGCCGCGTCCCGATCGTGGGCCGCGAGAGCGAGCTCGCAACGCTCGCGGCGATCTGGGAGCGCGTCACCGGCGAGCGCCGCCCGCAGCTCGTCACGGTCGTCGGGCCTGCCGGCATCGGCAAGTCGCGCCTCGCGCTCGAGTTCGCGCAGCACGTCGCCTCGCTCGGGGGCCGCGCGCTCCGCGGCCGCTCGACGCCGTACGGCTCGGGCACGCCGTACAGCGCATTCGGCCACCACGTCAAGCAGCTCACGCACGTGTTCGACAGCGACGGACGAGAGGAGGCACAGGAGAAGCTGCGCGCCACGCTCGTCGACCTCGTCGGCTCCGAGGACGAGGGTGCCGAGCACGCGCGCCACCTCGCGCTGCTCCTCGGGCTCGGCGACGAAGGCACGGTCGGAGATCGGGAGACGCTGTTCTTCTCGGCCCGCGTGCTGCTGGAGGCGGTCGCCGCGCGGGAGCCGCTCGTGCTCCTGTTCGAGGACATCCACTGGGCGGACGCGAGCCTGCTCGACCTCATCGAGACCCTCGCAGCGCGCGTGCGCGACGTGCCGATCCTCCTGCTGGCGCTGACGCGACCGGAGCTGCTCACCGAGCGGCCCGGCTGGGGCGGCGGCCTTCCCGCGTACACGGCGCTGCAGCTCGAGCGCCTGCCCGACGCCGCCTCGCGCGAGCTGGCCGAGGGTCTGCTCCTGCGCGCCGGGCTCGAGCCCGCCCAGGTCGAGGCGGTCGCGAAGACCGCCGAGGGCAACCCGCTCTTCATCGAAGAGCTCGCGGCCGCGCTCGCCGAGCGCACGACCGGCGAGGCCGACGAGCTGCCGACCACCATCCGCGCGATCATCGCTGCGCGCCTCGACGCGCTCCCGCCCGACGAGCGCGCCGCCCTCATCGACGCCGCGGTCGTCGGGCGCGTGTTCTGGAAGGGCGCGCTCGCGCGGATCGACGACACCCGCGACCTCAGCGCGCTGCTCGGCTCGCTCGAGCAGCGGGACCTCGTCCGCCGCGAGGCCGTGTCCAGGATCCAGGGCGACCAGCAGTACGCGATCAAGCACGGCCTGATCCGGGACGTCGCGTACCAGATCCTCCCCCGCGCCGGGCGTCGGGAGCGGCACGCCGCGGTCGCCGAGTATCTCCACGAGAAGACCGGGGACGTCGGCCAGTCGACGGAGGCGCTCGCGCATCACTGGCAGGAGGCGGGGGAGAACCAGCGGGCCGTCGACTGCCTCCTCGTCGCCGCCGACCAGGCCGGCCGCGGCTGGGCGAAGGAGCACGCGGTCGCGCTCTACCGCGCCGCCCTCGGCCTCATCCCTGCCGGCGAGCGGCAGGCGGAGGTCAAGCGCCAGCTCGCTGTCGCGCTGATGGCCGTGTACCACCTCGACGACGCACAGCACCTCCGCTCGGGCTGAGAGGCGTGGGCCCGGGCGCGCACGCCGACACGAGGGCGGCGCACGAACCGGCGCCGCAGCGGCCGGCTTGGTGTGTCTCAGCGCGAGCGGAATCCGCGCCCGCGGATTCCGCTCCGCGCAGAGCTACGCCGGGTCTTCCGTCAGCGGGAAGTCGTCGGGCGTGACGTCGCCGGCGATCTCGTAGATCGTCCTGATCGTGTGGTCTCCGAGCCGCTGGGCGTGCTCCCGCACCATCTCCTCGCTCGGGGCGTCATAGACGCAGTACGACTTCGGGGTCCCGTCGGCGTCGAGCACGACGTGGCTGTGCTCCCACACGATCTCGGGGTAGTGGTAGTGGCCGATCGCCTTCGAACGGGTGGCGACCGTCGGCAGGCCGTTCATGTCCACCGAGTAGCTGCGCTCGATCAGGTATCTGGGCATCGCAGGATCGTACATCCGGCACGCGGCATCGAACATCGGACGCGACGCCCAGATTGGCCGAGCCAGCTGCCTATCTTCGGGGGCTGCTCAGGCGGACTCTTCGGCGAGCTCTTCGAGCTCGTCGTCGAGCGCGGCGCCGGCGCTCGTCACGAGCGTCGGCTTCAGGCCCTTCGAGATCGTCTCCTTCGTGATCACGCACTTCGTGACGTCGGTCCGCGAGGGCAGCTCGAACATGACGTCGAGGAGCGCCGTCTCGATGATCGAGCGCAGGCCGCGGGCGCCGGTCTCACGTGCGAGCGCGTGGTCGGAGATCTCCCACAGGGCGTCCTCGGTGAAGACGAGCTCGATCGAGTCGTAGCCGAAGAAGCGCTGGTACTGCTTCGTCAGGGCGTTCTTCGGCTCGACGAGGATCTCGACGAGGTCCTCCCGCGTGAGCTGGTGTACCGCGGAGATGACGGGGAGCCGCCCGACGAACTCCGGGATGAGGCCGAACGCCATCAGGTCCTCGGGCATGACCTTCGTCAGCATCTCGGCGCTCGCCTCGGAGGAACGGGACCGGATGTCCGCCCCGAAGCCGACCGTGTTCTTGCCGATGCGGCGCTCGATGATCTTGTCGAGGCCGGCGAACGCACCGCCGCAGATGAAGAGGATGTTCGTCGTGTCGATCGAGAGGAACTCCTGGTGTGGGTGCTTGCGCCCACCCTGCGGGGGGACCGAGGCGACCGTACCCTCGAGGATCTTCAGGAGCGCCTGCTGGACGCCCTCGCCCGAGACGTCGCGCGTGATCGACGGGTTGTCCGCCTTGCGCGCGATCTTGTCGACCTCGTCGATGTAGATGATCCCGGTCTCGGCCTTCTTGATGTCGAAGTCGGCCGCCTGGATCAGCTTCAAGAGGATGTTCTCGACGTCCTCGCCGACGTAGCCCGCCTCGGTCAGGGCCGTCGCATCCGCGATGGCGAAGGGGACGTTGAGGATGCGCGCGAGGGTCTGCGCGAGCAGCGTCTTCCCGCAGCCGGTCGGGCCGAGGAGGAGGATGTTCGACTTCTGCAGCTCGACGTCCGCGTCCTCGAGCCCCATGCGCACGCGCTTGTAGTGGTTGTAGACCGCCACCGCGAGTGTGCGCTTCGACTCCTCCTGCGAGACGACGTAGTCGTTCAGCACGGAGTAGATGTCGGTCGGCTTCGGGAGGTTGTCGAGGTCGAGCTGGGTCGGAGAGGTCAGCTCCTCGTCGATGATCTCGTTGCAGAGATCGATGCACTCGTCGCAGATGTAGACGCCAGGTCCCGCGATCAGCTTCTTGACCTGGCGCTGGCTCTTGCCGCAGAAGCTGCAGAGGAGCTGCTCGTTTCCCTCGCTCGCCCGAGCCATCCCGGTCTCCTTTTACTCCGTTTTCACCGTCAGTGGAAGGGGAGCCCCGGGCTGCACGTGCGCAAGGCCGCGATCCGCCCGCGCGGATGGCGGCCGCGACAAGCCCTGGAGGCGGCCGCTCCGCGGCCGCTGCGCCGTCGTGGACTCCATCGTTACCTGTGCTCGATCACGCGGTCGATGATCCCGTAGTCCTTGGCTTCCTGGGAGGTCATGTAGAAGTCGCGGTCCATGTCCTTCGAGACCTTCTCGATGTCCTGGCCCGTGTGCCGGGCCATGATCTCCTCCATTAGCCGCTTGAGGCTGATTACCTCCCGGGCCTGGATCTCGATCTCGGTCGGCTGGCCGTGGAAGCCGGCCGACCCCTGGTGGATGAGGATCTTCGAGTGCGGCAGCGCGCTCCGCTTGCCGGACGTGCCGCCCGCGAGGACGACCGCGCCCATCGACATCGCCATGCCGACGCAGATGGTCTGCACGTCCGGCTTGATGAACTGCATCGTGTCGTAGATGGCGAGGCCGGCGTAGACGACGCCGCCCGGGGAGTTGATGTAGATCGAGATGTCCTTGTCGGGGTCCTCCGACTCGAGGTGGAGGAGCTGGGCGACGGTCAGATTCGCGATCTGGTCGTCGATCGGGGTGCCGAGGAAGATGATCCGCTCGTTGAGCAGACGCGAGTAGATGTCGAACGAGCGCTCGCCGCGCGAGGTCTGCTCGATGACCATGGGGATCAGTGGGCTCATGCGTCGGGCTCCTTGCTGCCGGGGGTCCACAACTTCGTGTCGCCTGCGGCCTTCTCCTTGTCGGGGGTCCACAGCTTCTCCCTCGCGGCCGCGAGGTCGGGCGCGATCGGCGTGACGTCGGCTGCGAGCCGGTCGAGCGCCGCGCGCAGGCGCAGGTCCTCACGGATCGACTCCTGCTGGCCGTGCGCCCACACGTCCGCGACGAGCCCGTCCGGGTCCTCCTCGCCCGCGACCTCGGCCTCCTCGCGCAGGTATGCGCGCACCTCGTCGTCCGACACCTCGATCCCGGCCTTGACAGCGAGCGCCTCGAGCGCGAGCTCGCGTGCGACCGAGACGGCTGCCTCGAGGACCATCTGGCGCTGGAGGTCGTCCGCGCTCGTCCCACTCGCCGCCAGGTACGCCTCGAGCGACGCGCCTCGGCGCTCGAGCGAGCGAACGAAGCCGGTCAGGAGGTCGGTGGCGCGCGTGCGCACGAGCGGCAGTGCAGGCTGCACCTCGGAGGCGCGGACGAGCTCGTCGACCGCCGCGATGCGGAAGGCGGAGTCGATCTCGGCGTCGAGCTGCGCGCGGAACGTCTCCTCGATCGACCCCCGCAGGTCGGCGAGCGTGTCGAACTCGCTCGCGGCGCGCGCGAGCTCGTCGTCGAGCGGCGGCAGCACCTTCTCCTGGACCTCGCGCACGACGACCTCGACGGTCGAGGACGTGCCGTCCGGCCGAGCCAGAGCGATCTCCTTCGTGTCGCCCGCCGATGCGCCCAGAAGCGCCGCCTCCAGCTCGCCGGCGAGCCGGCCGGAGCCGAGCTCGACGATCGTGTCGCGCTGCGCCTCGCCCTGCGGGTCGACGAGGTCGACCACGAGCGTGTCGCCCTCCCGCGCCGCGCGGCCGTCGGCGGGAGCGAGCTCCGCGACCGACTCGCGCAGCGCCTCGAGCTCGGCCTCCACCGCCTCCTGCGGGACGTCGACCTGGGCCCGCGGAACCTCGAGCGTCGTCCAGTCGACCAGCTCGGGCAAGGGCTGCACCTCGACCGTCGCCGCGAAGCTCCACCCGTCGTCGGCGTTCGCCGGGAGCTCGAACTCGTACTCGGGCTCCGCGACCGGGCGCACGCGGTTGCGCGCCGCAGCGCTCCAGAACCAGCCGCCGATGTGGCTCTCGACCGCCTCGGCGTAGATCCGGTCCTTCCCGAGGCGAGAAACGAGCACCTGCGTCGGCACCTTGCCCTTGCGGAACCCGGGGATCTTGGCGCTCTCGGCGAGGTCGGACATCGCGTGCTCGACCGCGTGCTGGACCTGGGCCGGGTCGACGTCGACCCGCAGGCGGACGCGGTTCTCGCCGAGCTCTTCGACGGTCGTCGTGCTCACGGAGCCATTCAACCAGCCGGGGATAGAGTCAGGCGCGGATGGAGCGGTACGACGTCGTCGTCGTCGGGGTCGGCGGGATGGGCAGCGCCGCGCTGTACCACCTTGCCCGGCGCGGGAAGCGCGTGCTCGGCCTCGAGCGCTTCGACGTCCCGCACGAGCACGGCTCCTCGCACGGCCTGACGCGGATCATCCGCCTCGCGTACTTCGAGCATCCGGACTACGTCCCGCTGATGCGCCGCGCGTACGAGCTCTGGCGCGAGCTCCAGGCGGAGGCCGGCGAGCAGCTCCTACACGTGACCGGGATCGTCGAAGCCGGCGAGCGCATCTACGAGGGGACGCTGCGCGCGTGCCACGAGCACGACCTTCCGCACGAGACGATCGACGGGCGCGAGGTGGGGGCGCGCTTCCCTGCGTACCAGCTCCCGCCCGAGCTGCCGGTCGTGTTCCAGCCGGACGGCGGCTTCGTGCTCCCCGAGCGCTGCATCGTCGCCCATGTCGCGGGCGCGTTGGCCGCGGGCGCGGTCGTGCGCGCGCGCGAGCGCGTCCTCGAGTGGGAGGACACCGGGAGCGGCGTCCGCGTGACGACCGATCGAGCGATCGTCGAGGCCGATCGGCTCGTGCTGACGGCGGGAGCATGGTCGCAGGACGTCGCCCGCCTCCCTTCGGGGATGGTGCGCGGTGTGCGCCAGGCGCTCGCTTGGCTCCAGCCGTCGGACCCGTCGCTCTTCGAGCCCGCGCGCTTTCCCGTGTTCAACCTCGCATTCGACGGCGAGCACTTCTACGGCTTCCCCGCGTTCGGCATCCCCGGCTTCAAGCTCGGCCGCTACGACCACTTCGGCGAAGGGGGCGACCCGGACGCGATCGCGCGCGAGCCGACGCCCGAGGACGAGACGCCGCTGCGCGCGTTCGCCGCGCGCTACTTCCCGGAGGGTGCCGGGCCGGCGATCGCCGTGAAGACGTGCCTGTTCGAGCCGTCGCCCGACGAGCACTTCCTGATCGACCTCCACCCCGACGCGCCGCACGCCGTCCTCGGCGCCGGCTTCTCCGGCCACGGGTTCAAGTTCTGCTCCGTCGTCGGCGAGATCCTGGCCGACCTCGCGCTCGACGGCGAGACCCGCCACGACACCGCCTTCCTGAGCCTCGGACGCTTCGACTGACACAGAAATGTGACACATAAGTGCTACATTCTCGGGCGGGATGGAGCACGTGAGCGTTCGCGAGCTACGGCAGCACCTGAGCCGCTACCTGCGCCGCGTCGAGGGGGGAGAGCGCCTCGTCGTGACCGAGCGGAGGCGCCCGGTCGCCGTGCTCGGCCCGTTGCCGGAGAACGATGACGTCCTCGACTACCTGATCGCGATCGGCGAGGCGACCCCGGCCTCCCGCGACCTGCTCGATCTGCCGCCCCCGGTACGCGTCGAAGGCCCGTCCTCGGAGGAGATCCTCGACGAGCTCCGCGCCGACCGGATCTGAGCTCGCGTACCTCGACGCGTCTGCCCTCGTCAAGCTCGTCCGCGACGAGCCGCAGAGCGACGCGCTACGCCAGGCTGTGCGCGCCTGGCCGCGACGAGCGTCGAGCCGGATCGTCGTCGTCGAGGTGATCCGTGCGGTCCGGCGCGCCGATGCTCGACTCGAGCCCAGCGCGGCGCGAGCGCTCTCCGGGGTCAGCCTGCTCCTCCTGAGCGACCATGTGCTGCGCGTCGCGGCTCTGCTGGATCCCGCCGGCGTGCGCACGCTCGACTCGATTCACCTCGCGAGTGCACTGCGAGTCCGCGCGGTCCTGTCGGCGTTCGTCAGCTACGACCGTCGACAGCTCGAAGCGGCCGAGGCCGTAGGCCTCCCCGTGGCGAGCCCGAGCTGAGTGCGGGCGGGAGGACTCGAACCTCCAAGGGCCTCGCGGCCCAACGGGACCTAAGCCCGTCGCGTCTGCCATTCCGCCACGCCCGCGTGGTCCCCAGGATAGGCCCGCCTCCGGGCCGCGCTCGAAGGGCGCGCTCGGCTAGTAGCGGCCGACGAGCAGCGCGAAGGTCTCGCGCACGCTCTCGGCCACGAGGCCGAGGAGGAAGACGATGACGAGGACAGCGCCGGCGCCGAGCGCCTCCCCGGTCGCCGACAGCACCAGGAGCGCGGTGAAGCTGCCGAGGACGAGGAAGGCCGTCGAGAAGGGCCGTCGGGTGTACGTGCCGAGCCCGAGCCCGACGAGGAACGCGGCGCCGAACACCACGATCCCGAGTGCCATGCGGCGAGGGTAGGACCGCCGTCGGACGACGCCTCGCTCGGCAAGGCCGGAACCGGCCGCTCGGCTTCCGGGCCGCGGGAAGACCCCTGAAGGCGTCCGCGTCGCGGGCCCCGATGCCTGTGCCGCTCATCGTGAATCTAGACTCGGCGCGATGGCGAACCTCCACCTCGGCTTCCGCCTCGACGCGGCCGGCAAGCCGGGCGCCGACCGGCTCGTCGTCGAGTCGGGCGACCTGACGACGCACGGCGCCATCCTCGGGATGACGGGCTCCGGGAAGACCGGGCTCGGAATCGTGCTGATCGAGGAAGCCCTGCTCGCCGGCATTCCCTGTCTCGTGCTCGACCCGAAGGGCGACATGGGCAACCTCCTGCTCACGTTCCCCGAGCTCGACGGCGCCAGCTTCCGCCCCTGGGTGAACGAGGACGACGCGCGCCGCGAGGGCATCACCCTCGACGAGTACGCGCAGCGGACGGCGTCGATCTGGCAGCAGGGCCTCGAGGCCGCGGGTATCGGCACCGACCGCATCCGCGCACTTCGCGACGCGGCGGAGTTCGCGATCTACACCCCCGGCTCCGAGTCCGGGATCGCCCTCAACGTGGTCGGCTCGCTCGCGGCGCCGACGCTGTCGTGGGACACCGAGGCGGAGACGCTGCGCGACGAGATCGAAGGCACCGTGACCAGCCTGCTCGGGCTGGTGGGCATCGCGGCCGACCCGCTCTCGAGCCGCGAGCACGTGCTCCTCTCGAACCTCGTCGAGAACGCGTGGCGCTCGGGCCAGAGCCTCGATCTCGGCACCCTCATCGGCCAGGTCCAGTCGCCGCCGATCCGGAAGCTCGGCGTGTTCGAGATCGACGCGTTCTTCCCGCCGAAGGAGCGAACCGAGCTCGCGCTGACGCTGAACGCGCTCGTCGCCTCTCCCTCGTTCGCCGCGTGGGGCGCCGGCCAGGCCCTCGACCCGGCGACGTTGCTCCGCACCGCCGACCGCAAGCCGCGGTGTGCGATCGTCTACCTCGCGCACCTCTCCGACCCGGAACGCCAGTTCGTCGTCACGCTCCTCCTCTCGAAGCTCGTGACCTGGATGCGTGGCCAGCCCGGGACCTCCGACCTGGGCACGCTCGTGTACATGGACGAGGTCTTCGGCTTCGTCCCGCCCACGGCGATGCCGCCCGCCAAGAAGCCGATCCTGACGATCCTCAAGCAGGGACGGGCATTCGGAGTCGGCATGGTGCTGGCGACGCAGAACCCCGTCGATCTCGACTACAAGGCGATGGCGAACGCGGGTACCTGGCTCGTCGGCCGGCTGCAGACCGAGCGCGACAAGGCCCGCGTCCTCGAAGGCCTGCGCTCGGCGGCGGGCGGAGCGGACGTCGACGCGCTCGACGTCGCGATCGGTGGCCTACAGAAGCGGCAGTTCCTGGTCGTGAGCGCGAAGAGCTCCACGCCGGCGCTCTTCACGACCCGCTGGGCGATGTCGTACCTGCGCGGCCCGCTCACCAAGGATCAGATCGAGTCTCTCGAGCAGCCTCCGTCACCCGCGCCCGAGGCCGCTCCCGCGCCGTCCCAAGAGCCCGTCGCCGCGGCCGCGGACGAGAGCACCGTCGCCCCGGCGGTCGCGGACGGCGTCCCGGTCCGCTTTCTCGACCCCGCGGTGCCCTGGGCGGGCGAGGTCGGCGCCGCGCCCGACGGGGGACGCCTCCACGCGTACCTCGCGGCGCGCGTCTCGCTCCGCTTCGACGACGCGAAGGCCGACCTCGACCACACGGAGGAATGGGAGGCGCTGTACGGGCCGCTCGACGAGGGGCTCGACCTCGAGAGCGAGACCCCGGTCGACTACGACGACCGCGACTTCGGTAGCGAGTCGCCGGCGAACGGGGGTTACGTGCTCCCGCAGGCTCCGGTCGCCGAGGCGAGCTTCTTCCGCGACGCCACCACGCAGATCCGGCGGCGGCTCGTCGACAACCAGACGCTCGAGATCCAGCGCAACCGCTCGCTGAAGCTCTACTCCCGCCCCGGAGAGACAGCCGAGCAGTTCGCCGAGCGTTGCGACCAGGCGGCGCAGATCGAGGCGGACCGCGAGACGGCGAAGATCCGCGACCGCCTGGAAGCGAAGCGCGACCGGCTCGAGGACGCGCTGGAAACGGCCCGCCGCCGCGTCGAGGAGCTCGACTCGAGCGTCCAGTCGCACCGAACGACGGAGCTCGTCGCCGGGGCCGGGTCGATCCTCGGCGCGCTGCTCGGCGGGAAGCGAAGCACGCGCTCGATCGCCAGCTCGGTCGGAAGCGCGGCCTCGCGACGCGGGGTGAGCGCGCGCGCCGCGGAGCGCAAGCAGACCGCCGAGGCGAAGGCGCAGCAGAAGGAGGCCGAGCTCGCCGACCTCGAGCAGGAGCTGCTCGACGAGGTGGCGGAGATCGACGCCCGCTGGCAGGAAGCCGCCGCGGACGTCGAGACGCTGTCGATCCGGGCCGAGGCGGCCGACATCCGGGTCATGCAGCTGACGCTGCTCTGGGTGCCGACCGCCTGAGCCGTCCCGGGACCGTTAGATCGTCGGACGTCCGGCCGCCGTCGGAAGCTGGCCGCTCGGGGTCCTCTCGTCGACCGCGCGGGGAAGCTCCCGCGAGAGCTCGTCGGCGACCTCGTCGGACGACTTGCCCGACTCCTGCGCCATCCGGTCGATCTCGTCCTGCCCGAGGCCCTGCTTGACCTCGTCCTTCGTGATCGGGTCGTTCTGCCCCGTCCCGATCCACGACTCGACCTTGTCGCCGAGCCCTGAGGACCGCAGCTTCTCGACGAGCCCGTTCACGTCGTCACCGTACTTCTGCATCAGCGAGTCGAGGGTTCCCATCGCGTACCTCCTGAGATTGACGCGTCGATGCGTACCCGTACGCCCGGGCTCGTAACCGCCCGCCAGGGCCGGGCATACTGGCGCCGGGCCCCGTAGCTCAGTGGATAGAGCGGCAGACTTCGAATCTGCGTGCGGAGGTTCGACTCCTCCCGGGGCCACTCCGACGGCGAGCGGCGGCGCTCAGAGTCGCACGATCGAGAGCAGGTACTCCTGCGGCAGGCGGAGGCTGCCGTCGTCGGCCTGGTTCGCCCCGGCCCAGATCTCGACGATTCGCGCTCTCAACTCTCCGAAGCGCTCGCCGAGCAGCGAGTGCGCGACGACCATCGGGCCCATGCGCTCGACGAAATGGTCGACGAAGCCCTCCAGCGAGTCCCACTCGATCCAGTTGACGTGGCGCTGGAAGTCGAAGCCGGTCGCGGCGGCGCCGAACCGCTCTTGCACGTAGTCCTCGGTGCCCCAGAGGATCGGCGGTGATGCGTAGTCCGGCGGCGGTGGCATGAACTCGCCGCCTGCCCTGAGCGTCTGCCCGGCGACGCCGTCCGGCGTCCAGCTCGCGGTCACGATCGACCCGCCGTGGCGGCACACACGGATCATCTCGTCGGCGACCCGCTGGTGACGCGGGGCGAACATGTGCCCGACCGTGGAGAGGACGCGGTCGAAGGATTCGTCCTCGAACGGCAGCTCCTCCGCGTCGCCCTCGACCCACTCGACCTCGAGCTCGGCCGCCGCCGCCTTCGCTCGACCCTGCTCGAGCAGCTTCGGAACGAGGTCGAGTGCAGTCACTCGCCCGCCTGCGCGTGCCGCCTGGATAGCGGCGTTCCCCGTGCCGCACGCGACGTCGAGGACGTCCAGGCCCGGCTCCACTCCCGCACCCTCGACGACCCGCGCACCGATGTCCGAGATGTACTCGGAGAGCGTGGCGTAGTCCCCGGCGCCCCACACCTCGCGCTGCCGCGTCTTGAACTCGTCCAGCTGCACAGCCATGTGCACCTCCTCGGAGCAGTTCGACCTCGTGGATGAGTGCCGGACCTCGCGCAGCTGTTACAGACCGGGACGCGTCAGCGCGACCAGTCGCGGAAGGCTGCGGCGAGCGTCTCCGCCGCCTCCGGCGAGAGCGAGTCCTCCGGTAGCCGGCCGAGCAGGCGGATCGTCTGCCGCATCTGGTCGAGATACGTCGTGCACTCGCCGCACTCGGCCAGATGTGCCTCGAAGCGCGCCCGGTGGAGCGGCGCGAGCCGGTCTTCGACGTAGTCGGTGACGAGCTCGACGAGCTCGCGGCAAGGCATCTCGGCCACGATGTCCTGGGTCATCTCTGCTCCGCCTGGTGCACGTGCTGCTCGATCGCCGTTCGCACCCGCGAGCGCGCCCGGTGCAGCAGTACGCGCTGATTGGTGTCCGTGAGGCCCAGGACGCTGCACGCGTCCGCCGCGTCGAGACCTTCGAGGTCGCGAAGGACGAGAACCTCGCGCTGCGCCGGCGGGAGCGCGACGATCGCGCCGAGGATCACCTCGCGCGTCTCGGCCGCGAGCAGCGCTTCCTCCGGGCCAGGCCACGGCAGCGGGCCGAGCGCCCAGTGTCCGGGCCAGCGTGCGTCCGAGGGGAGGAACCGTGCCCCATCGACGACCGGCCCGCCGTCGTCCAAGGGAAGCGGGACGGACCGCCGTTCTGCGCGCGCCCGCGAGCGCGCGAGATTCACGACGATCCCGAGCACCCACGTGCGCAGGGAGGAGCGACCGTCGAACCGATCGAGGTCGCGCAGGACGACGAGCCAGGCCTCCTGCACGACCTCCTCCGCGACCGCGCGGCTCTCGACCCGTGCGCGGGCCACTCCCAGCATCACACTGCTCCACCTTCGGACGAGCCCGGCGAAGAGTCGTTCGTCCCCGTCTCGGAGCCCTGCGATCAGGGCATGGTCGTCGGACGCACGCGCCCACACCCGTAGGCTCGACGGAGGCACCCGAGCCACGGGCCGATCTTGCCACGATCAGTGGGCCACCGGCGAGACACACGGGTCGGGAGGGCGGGCGCGAGCCCGCCCTCCCGATCGTCGGACTACGGGCAGGGCGCCGTGAACGGCCCCAGGTTGCGCGTCGCGGTCGTGAACTGGCAGCCGTACGTCGGCGCCGCGACGACGGACGGGGTGAGGACGTCGTCGCCCGCCGGCTTCACGCCCGCCTCGACCCAGCGCACGAGGTCCGTGAACCCCGCCACCATCTCCGCGGCCGTGAAGTCGCAGTGACCGACGCCACGGATCGCGCGCTGGACGACCCGGTCGGAGAGGCCTGCCGCGGCGACTCGCCGGGCGTAGACCTGCTCCATCGAGAAGGGCACGAACAGATCGCCGAGATCGTGCAGCGTCAGGACCGGCACGGGTGGCGTCCCGTTCACCACGGGGACGTTCGCGACCCCGTGCTCGATGCGGCCCGCCGGAGTCTGCGCCACGCGCAGCACGGATGCGTTCAGCGCCTGCTCGGCGGGACTGAGCGCGGGATCGGTGTCGAACTGGTACACGGCGTCGGTGTTGTCGACGACGACGCCCGGCGAGCGCGGCACCGTCCCGTCGAGAGCGCCGAACTGGAACAGGAAGTTCGCCCAGCTCGGGAAGGCAGCGTCGAAGAGCGGACGGTCGCCGCCCGAGCGCAACTCGGTCAGCGACTTCAGGTTCTGGCCGGCAGGCGTGAGGGCGAACGGCCACGGTGCTCCCAGGATCGCCTGGATCTGCGGCACGGAGACGGCCGTCCACGCGACCGGATCCGGCGGGAAGGTCGCCGGCACGCCCGCGAGGGCGGCGGCGGCGAGGTTGTAGTCGAGGTAGAAGTCGAACAGCTCGTGGTCGCCGAGCACCCCGCAGATCGGCATCGCGCCGTCGTACGCCTGCGGGTACTGCTCGATCGCGGCCGCCGTGACGTGGCCGCCCATCGAGGCGCCGGTCAGGTACGTCAGCTCCGGCTTCCCGACGATCCCGTTGAACCGCTGCGTGAGCGCGTGGGTGTCCTTCACGCCCGCCTCGACGTCGTACTCGTTCCTCGAGTAGCTGGACGCCGCCCAGGCGTAGCCGTTCGCGGCGAGGAATGCCCGCAGCGGATGGTTGTCGACCGTGAGCTCGAGCCCGCTCCCGCGGAACCCGTGCGCCCACATGACGAGCCGGTGGTTCCAGTTCTGCGGGACCTCGATCCGGTAGCCCGCGCCGTTCTGGATCCCCCAGTAGCGAGTCGTGGCGATGCCGGGCAGGGCGGCGAACGGGAGCTTGGACTCGTCGACGAAGTACCCGGGCGGCGAATCCGCCGTCGCCGGGCCTGCCGACGCGGCCGTCACCGCCGCCACGAGCACCGTCAGGATCGCGATCAATCGAATAGCACGCCTCATGGGCGCCTCCCCTCGATCGACGACGCGCCGAGCGTACCACCCTTCAATCCGACCGCCCGCGGACGTGGGTAGTTACCGTGAGCAAGATCGAGAGAGAGGGGGAACTCCGATGATTCGCGTACTTCTCGTGCTGGCGGCCGCGTCGGTGCTCGTCGGCACCGCCGTCGCCGCGACGAACCAGGCATTCCCGGCCCGTATCGACCTGCCCGACGGCTTCCAGCCGGAGGGCATCGCGACGGCGGGTCAGCAGTTCTATGTGGGCTCGATCCCGACCGGCGACGTCTACCGCGGCAGCCTCCGGACGGGTCAGGGGTCGCTGTTCGTGGACGCGCCCGCCGGCAGGCAGGCGATCGGGATGAAGGTCGACCGTGGGCGGCTGTTCGTCGCCGGCGGGCCGACCGGGGACGCGTACGTCTACAACGCACGGACGGGGGCGACGATCGCGGCGTACGAGCTGCCGACGAGCGGCGGGACGTTCGTCAACGACGTCGTCGTCACGAGGCAGGCGGCGTGGTTCACCGACTCCCAGCGAGACGCGCTGTACCGGCTGCCGCTGGGTCCCGGTGGCAGGCCCGGGGCAGTGTCCGCGGTGACGACGGTCGGCCTCACGGGCGACTACCAGCACGTCAACGGGGCGTTCAACCTGAACGGCATCGCGGCGACGCCCAATGGGAAGACCCTGATCGTCGTCCAGTCGGCGACCGGAAAGCTGTTCACCGTCACGCCGGGCGGCGTCACGAGGGCGATCGCGCTCGCCGGAGGTCAGACCGTGCCGAACGGCGACGGGATCCTGCTGGACGGGAAGACGCTGTACGTCGTCCAGAACCAGAACAATCAGGTGGCGAAGATCCGCCTCGCGCCCAACCTGCGCTCGGGGAGGGTGCTGACGAGGATCACCAATCCCGGCTTCAGCGTGCCGACGACGATCGCCGAGCAGGGCTCCCGCCTGTACGCGGTGAATGCGCGCTTCGGGACGCCGCCGACGCCGACGACGGACTACTGGGTGACGCGGCTGAAGAAGTAGTCAGGCTTACGGCTTCCCCCCGTAGCGGCGCTCGCGCCGCGTTTCGCGCGCACGCGCGCGCCAGCGCCGCTTGAGCTCGCGGTGCTCGCGGGACCCTCTGCGCATGCCGACGTGGCGGAGCTCGCGCTGGAGCTTGAGATAGCTCGCCCAGCGGGCGCGGTCGAGCGAGCCCGACTCGAGCGCCTCCCGGATGGCGCAGCCGGGCTCCGTCTCGTGGGCGCAGTCGTTGAACCGGCACTGCGCCGCGAGCTCCGCGACGTCGGAGAAGGCGCTGTCGACGTCGCCCTCCCAGACCTGCAGCTCGCGGAGCCCGGGCGTGTCGACGAGGATCGAGCCGTCCCGGAGCACGAGCAGCTGCCGGTGCCGGGTCGTATGGCGCCCGCGGCCGTCCCGCCGGAGGTCGCCCGTCGGCATCAGCGTGCGGCCGGCGAGGCGGTTCACGAGCGTCGACTTGCCGGTACCGGAGGACCCGAGCAGCGCGAAGGTCCGCGCGGGACGGAGGAACGCACGCACCTCGTCGATCCCATGGCCCGTCACGTTGCTGACCGCCAGCACCGGCACGCCGACCGCGACCGCGGCCGCCTCGTCGAGCTTGCGCAGGTCGTCGCAGACGTCGAGCTTCGTGAGCACGACGACGGGGTCGGCCCCGCTGTCCCAGGCCGCGAGCAGGTACCGCTCGAGCCGGCGCGGGTTGAAGTCCCCATCGAGGCCGGCGACCAGGAAGAGCGTGTCGACGTTCGCGACGAGGATGTGCTCCTCCGCCTTCAGCCACGGCGTCTTGCGCGAGAACTTCGTGCGCCGCGGAAGCACCGCCTCGATCGCGGCCCCGTCGCCGGGCGCGTCGCAGATCGCGACCCAGTCGCCGACCGCGGGCATGCCGCCCCAGAGCTCGTCGTCCCGGAGCTTGCCGCGAGCGTGCGAGAGCCGGTCGCCGCGGATACCGCGGACGTAGTAGCCGCCACGGTGCTCCGCGACGACGCGAGCTGGCTCGAAGCCTCGCTCGGAGTGGGTTGTGAAGGCCGCCTCGAGCTCGTCGGTCCAGCCGAGGGCGGCCAGGGTTGGATCGAGCAACGCTGACTCCTCTTCTCGAAGGTGAACCTGGCCGCGGCTCGACGTCATGCGCAAGGGTCGAGATCCGCTCGCGCGGATCTCGGCCGCGCAAGACCCCTGAAGGCGACCGCACCGCGGTCGACGAGGGCTCTCGGCGAACGGTCCGCTAGCTGCGGATGACGTCGAGCCGGAGGGATGTGCGAACTGCGACTTTCATGTGCACGGCCTCCTCTCGCTCGACGGGACCCGTTCAGGGTAGGGGGTGGAGCGGCTCGCGTCAACGTGCGGGTCTCGGCGAGGA
>Ga0075420_100000183_pt1 | contig 45190 bp, 45 predicted proteins | sample SoiMetdeltSBSDD4_FD_75296 | JGI IMG/M metagenome (GOLD analysis project Ga0075420, IMG submission 75296) | Bulk soil microbial communities from a Populus tree surrounding site in Tennessee, USA - Soil MetaG P. deltoides SBSDD4 | ecosystem: Environmental > Terrestrial > Soil > Tree plantation...
GGTCGAACGGCCGGGTCTTGTAGCCGGTGGTCGAGGTGATGGTGTTGCCGTGCATCGGGTCGGTCGACCAGACCACGACGCGGCCTTCCTTCTTCACCGCGCGGATCAGCGGCGGCAAGAGGTCCCCGGCCTTGTCGGCGCCGACGCGGCAGATCAGCGTGAGCCGGCCCGGCTCGTTCTCCGGGTTGAGGACGTCGATCAGCCGCAACAGATCGTCCGGCTTCTGCGACGGCCCGGTCTTGAGGCCGAGCGGATTCTTGATGCCGCGGCAGTACTCCACATGGCCATGGTCGAGCTGGCGGGTGCGATCGCCGATCCAGACCATGTGCCCCGAGGTCGCGTACCAGTTTCCAGGCCGGGTCGAATCCTCGCGCGTCAGCGCCTGCTCGAAGCCGAGCAGCAGCGCCTCATGGCTGGTGTAGAAATCGGTCTGGCGCAGTTCGGGATGGCTCTCGAGGTCGAGGCCGCACGCCTGCATGAAGTTGAGCGCCTCGTTGATACGCTCGGCCAGTTCCTGGTAGCGCCGCGCCTGCGGCGAATCCTTGATCGCGCTCAGCATCCATTGCTGGACGCTGGCGAGATTGGCGTAGCCGCCTTGCGCGAACGCGCGCAGCAGGTTGAGCGTCGCCGCGGACTGGCGATAGGCCTGCAACTGACGGCGCGGATCGGGGATGCGCGACTCCGCCGTGAACTCGGTGCCATTGACGATGTCGCCGCGATAGATCGGCAACTCGACGCCGTCCTTCTTTTCGGTCGGAGAGCTGCGCGGCTTCGCGAACTGACCCGCGATGCGGCCGACCTTCACCACCGGCAAGGAACCGGCATAGGTGAGCACCACCGCCATCTGGAGGAAGACGCGGAAGAAATCGCGGATGTTGTTGGCGCCGTGCTCGGCGAAGCTCTCGGCGCAGTCACCGCCTTGCAGCAGGAAAGCCTCGCCCTTGGCGACCCGGCCGAGCGCTTTCGTGAGGTTGCGCGCCTCACCGGCAAAAACCAGCGGCGGGAACGTCGCAAGCTGCCGCTCCACCTCGGCAAGCCCAGGCTTGTCGGGGTAGTCGGGCATCTGCAAGGCAGGCTTCTTGCGCCAGCTCTCTGGCGTCCAACGCTCGGCCATCACGCGGCTCCACTACGCTAATTCGGGGCGATTTCAGCGCCTTATATACGACGCGGGGCGCCAAAGGCCAGACTAATCCCGGATCGGCCCTATTCCGCGGCCTGCCGCTCGACCGTATAGGCCTTGCTGCGCAGGGTAACGAGCTCTTCCGCGGCGGTGGGATGCACCGCCATGACCGCATCGAAATCGGCCTTGGTGGCGTTCATCTTCACCGCGATGCCGACCACCTGGATCACCTCCCCGGCATCCGGTCCGACGATGTGGCAGCCCAGCACCCGGTCCGATGCCGCATCGACGATCAGCTTGAAGAACGAGCGGGTGTCGCGGCCGGAGAGCGTGGCCTTCATCGGCCGGAACGAGGTCTTGTAGACGTCGACGCACGGATAGCGCTCGGCGGCCTGCGTTTCGGTCAGGCCGATGACCCCGACTTCCGGCTCGGAAAACACCGCGGTCGGCACGTCGGCGTGATCGACCCTGGTCGGCTTGCCGCCGAACACGCTATCGGCGAACGCATGGCCCTCGCGGATCGCGACGGGCGTGAGATTGATCCGGTCGGTCACGTCGCCGACCGCGTAGATGTTCGGCACCGAAGTACGCGAGAACTCGTCGACCGCGATCGCGCCTTTGGCGAGCGTCACGCCGGCCTTCTCGAGTCCGAGACCCTGGATGTTCGGCTTGCGGCCGGTGGCGAACATCGCGCAATCGACGACGAACGACTCATGATCCGGCAGCATGATGTCGAGCCCGTGATCGACCTTCTCGATGCAATCGACGGTCTGTCGGCAGATGATCTTGATGCCGCGCTTGCCCATTTCGGTCGCGAGGTGATCGCGCACGTCGTTGTCGAACCCGCGCAGGATCTGCTCGCCGCGATAGACCAGCGTCACCTCGGAGCCAAGCCCATGGAAGATGTTGGCGAACTCGACAGCGATGTAGCCACCGCCCTGGACCAGCACGCGCTTCGGTAGCGCCTTCAAATGAAATGCTTCATTCGACGAGATCACGTGCTCGATACCGGCGATCTCGGCGCCAAGATACGGCGCGCCGCCGGTGGCGATCAGGATCGTTCCGGCGCGCACCGTCTCGCCGGTCGCCACCAGACGCACGGTGTTGCGGTCCTCGATCACGGCACGACTTTTCGCAATCGCAACCTTGGAGCGCTCCAGATTGGCCGTATACGCAGCCTCGAGCCGCGCGATCTCGCGATCCTTGTTGGCGATCAGCGTTTCCCAGTCGAACGTGGGCTCGCCCACCGTCCAGCCGTAGCCGGCCGCGTCTTCGAACTCGTCGGCAAAGCGCGAGGCATAGACCAGAAGCTTCTTCGGCACGCAGCCGCGGATCACGCAGGTGCCACCGACGCGATATTCCTCCGCCACCATCACGCGCGCGCCATGGCCGGACGCGATCCGCGCGGCGCGCACGCCGCCGGACCCGGCACCGATGACGAACAGATCGACCTCGTGATCAGCCATGCCCGCGCGCCGTTCTCATGTCGCCCAAAACCTAGAGGTCATGACCCCGCTTCTTCATCTCGACGCGAAACCGGGCAAACACCTCTTCGCCAAATTTCTCCTGCCATCCCGGCAATCCTGCCATGGCGTCGTCGAACACCTGCGGCTCCTGGGCGATGACCTTCTTGCCGGTCGGCGTGCGGTAGAAGGTGACGATCTCCTTGAGCTCGGCTTCAGTGAAGCGCGACGCATAGACCCACGAAATGTCGGCCAACAGATCGGTCGTGCGCGATGCATAGACCTTGCGCAGGCTGTTGGCCACGTCGTCGAGATCCTTACGCAGCGACGGGCTGGTCTGCAGCAGCATGTTTTTGACGCGCTCGATCACACCCGGAACCATCGGCTCGAACAGGATGCTCGCGTTTTTCAGGTCGATGATTTCCCGGGCCAGCTTCAAGGCGTTCGCCGAGGGCTCCGGCGCTGCTTGCTCGGCACGAGCCGATCCCACGACCGCGACCAATGCGAACACGAGAAACACGGAGCGTACGGCTGCGGCCATGACGCTAGTGGCGTTGAGTTTGGCAATCATCATGATGCACCTCTTCGGTCGATGGGCTTGATCGATAAATCTCAGGATCGCTCGACGACACGAACGCCCGCGCTTCCTGCGAGAATGGCCACGGTTGCCAGGCCGATGAACAATCCGTGCTCGATGACGCCCGGGATCGCGACCAGCCGCGCCGCGAGCGCCTTCGGATCGGCGATCCGTTGCAGCGCGCCGTCCAGAATCCAGTGCCCGCCATCCGTGACGAAAGCGTGGCCATCCTTGGTGCGCCGGAGCGTCGCGGCCGCGGGCGAACCGGCAGCGGCATACACCGCTTCGATCGCGCGGCGCGTCGACTCCAGGCCGAACGGCTCGACTTCGACCGGCAGCGGGAAGCGACCGAGCGTGGCGACCCATTTCGATTCATCGGCGATGACGACCATGCGCGCCGACGCGGCCGCCACGATCTTCTCCCGCAGCAATGCGCCGCCGCCACCCTTGATGAGGCTGAGGTCGGGCGCGATCTCGTCGGCGCCGTCGATCGTCAGGTCAAGCTCCGGCGTCTCGTCCAATGTCGACAGCGGGACACCGACCCGCTCGGCATCGCGTCGGGTCGTGTCGGAGGTCGGGACGCCGATGACCTGCAGGCCGGCACGGACGCGCTCGCCGAGCAGCTCCACGAAATGCTTCGCCGTGGAACCCGTGCCCAGGCCCAGCCGCATGCCCGGACGGACGTATTCCAGGGCCCGCGCGGCTGCGGCACGTTTTTGCGCTTCAGGATTCGCTTCAGAATTCACTTGAGGATTCCATGGCGAAAAGTCGGCCGGCTCTTGCCTGTAAGGTCCGCGGGAAGGCACGCCTATCTAGCGTTGATCCGAGGTCGGGCATAGTCCATTCGTACCGGTTGTTGGCTCGCCGCTTGCCATCCCGCGTGCTGCCCGATAGCGGTGTTAACCTATGAATTCCCCCCTTGTCGTATTCGATCTCGACGGGACGCTGGTCGACACGGCGCCCGACCTGGTCGCAACCCTCAACGCGATCCTGGCACGCGAAGGTCTGCCGCCGGTGGACTACGCCACCGCGCGCAATTTCGTCGGCGGCGGCACGCGGCTGATGGTCGAGCGTGGCTTTTTGGCCTCGGGACGAAACCTGCCGTCCGCCACGCTCGATGACTACACGCGTGATTTCATCGAGTACTACGCCGGGCATATTGCCGACAGTTCGGTGCCGTTTCCCGGCGTCGAGGCGGCACTCGATACGCTCGCGGAACGCGGCTGCCGGTTCGCGGTCTGCACCAACAAGGTCGAAAAGCTGTCGCTCATGCTGCTCGACGCGCTCGGCCTGTCGAAACGGTTCGCTGCGATCTGCGGCGCTGACACTTTCGGGGTCATCAAACCCGATCCCCAAATCTTGCATCGGACGATCGCGCGGGCCGGCGCGACGGGCAACGGCGCGGTCATGGTCGGTGACTCGATCACCGACATCGCCACCGCCCGGGCTGCGAACATTCCGGTCATCGCCGTCGACTTTGGGTATACAGATACCCCCGTCGCGGACCTGGCGCCCGATCGCATTGTCAGCCGGTTCGCGGACCTGCCCACGGCGGTCTATGCCCTGCTCGGCGCCCCCAAGCCGCAATCTTAGCAAACAGTTAATTTCGAAATTGTCCTTGCAGCCGCCACACTTACGGGGAGATATTAGCACCAGCCATAGGCTTGCGGCGCCGGTGCCGCTGTTGCGTGCCCGCAGCCCCACTCGTATGGTTACCTGGGGACAAGACGGCTGTATGCCGTCTCAATGGTGGGTACGACCATGAGCCGAGTTATTGCCATTGCGGCATGTGGCCTCCTCGTCGCCGCATGTTCGATGTCGATGCCGAGCATGGATTTCTTCCGGTCGGGGCCGGCCACGGAAGTGCTACGGATTGAATCCGAGCCGCCGGGCGCTGATGCGCGGACCGCCGAGGGACAATCCTGCCGCACGCCCTGCGAGCTGACGGTGCCCGCGACCGGCGAGGTCGCGATCTCCTTCGCCCTGCAGGGTTACAACCCTCAGACCATCAATGTGCGCGCCGAAGCGGCGGCTGCGACAAGCTATGCCGAAGCCGGTCCGGCGCGCATGCAGCCCAACCCGGTCTATGCAGAGCTGACGCCGTCGGCGCCGTCGCGCCAAAAGAAGAAATCAGCGCCGCCGCCGAAGAAAAAGATCGCCAGCAAGAAAGCCGGACCTGGCCCCGACGGCGATCCCGCACCCAGTGCTGGACCGCCACCTTCATCTTCGACGCAGGACCCAGCCAGCGCCTATCCCTCGAATTATCCCTGGCCGCCGCCGCCGCCGCAGCAATAGCCGCGCGATCCAGGTCCTCGTCCAGGTCATCGAAGGGCGAACGGACCGGGGCTGCAACCAGCGGCCACGGCTCTGGACGATCTGGCCGATATCCGTCAGAGTCACCATATAAACAGGGCAAAGATGGCCTGCCCTGTGGTGGCGGGCTGCGATAGTGCGAGCAGGCTATCCCGGCGACACCGGGAAAAGGTTGGGAATGGCGCAGGCAGTTTCAGAGTTCGACGTCCGGCGACCGCTGATCGATCCCTTCGCGCGGGCAATCACCTATTTGCGCGTTTCGGTGACCGACCGGTGCGACTTCCGCTGCGTCTACTGCATGTCCGAGAACATGAACTTCCTGCCGAAGGCGGACCTGCTCACGTTGGAAGAGCTCGACCGCCTGTGCAGCGCGTTCGTCGCCCGCGGCGTGCGAAAGCTTCGCCTGACCGGCGGCGAACCGCTGGTGCGTCGTGGCATCATGACGCTCGTCGCCTCCCTGTCCCGCCATCTGGCGTCGGGCGATCTCGATGAGCTGTCGCTGACCACCAACGGGTCGCAGCTTCCGAAATATGCGCGCGAGCTCGCGGATCACGGCGTCAAGCGCGTCAATGTTTCGCTCGACACGCTCGATCCGGATAAATTCCGCGCCATCACCCGCTGGGGCGAGTTCGACAAGGTGATCGCCGGTATCGATGCCGCGCAGCATGCCGGGCTCCGCGTCAAGATCAACGCCGTCGCGCTCAAGGGCGTCAACGAAGACGAGATTCCGGCCATGGTCGAGTGGGCGCATGGCCGCGGCATGGAACTCACGTTGATCGAGGTAATGCCGCTCGGCGACGTCGGCGAAGGCCGGCTCGATCAATACCTGCCGTTGTCGATCGTGCGCGCGCGCCTGTCGGACCGTTACACGCTGGAAGACATCGCGTATCGCACCGGCGGCCCGGCGCGATACGTGCGCGTCGCCGAGACCGGCGGCACGCTCGGCTTCATTACCCCCCTCACCCACAATTTCTGCGAATCCTGCAACCGCGTGCGGATCACCTGCACCGGCATGCTGTACATGTGCCTGGGCCAGGACGACGCCGGCGACCTGCGCACGCCGCTGCGCGCCTCGGAAGCCAACGGTCTGCTCGACGCAGCCATCGAAGAGGCGATTGCGCGCAAGCCTAAGGGCCATGATTTCATCATCGACCGCCGCCACCAACGGCCGGCGGTGTCGCGGCACATGAGCGTGACCGGCGGCTGACGGCCGGGGATTGGCGGCGATCCGCCGCCGCCCATTCGCTTGGTCGCCGCGGGCGCTTGGCCGCCGCGGGCGCTTGGCCGCCGCCGGTAATTCGGCGATAAGAGGGGCGCGGGGAACCGATTCCGATCGCACCGGGCGCGCAGCCCTGGCGCGTCACGAGCTTCGGAAACCGGGCACTAGGGGATCAGGACGTGCGCGGGCTCTTGAAAGTGAGCCGCGTCATTGACGCGGTGAACGACCAGTTCGGAACGCTCGCCAATTGGCTCGTTCTGTTTGCCTGCCTGATCTCCACTGGCAACGCAATCGCGCGTTATGCCTTCGACATCGGCTCGAACGCCTGGCTCGAAGTGCAGTGGTACATGTTCGCAGCCATGGTGTTCTTCGGCGCCCCTTACGTGCTCAAGGTGAACGAGCACGTGCGCGTCGACGTGATCTATTCGGCGGTGTCCGAGCGAACCCGGATATGGATCGACATCCTCGGCGGCATCTTCTTCCTGCTGCCGTTCTGCGTGGTGCTTATCTATTTCAGCTGGCCGTGGTTCGTCGACTCCTGGAGCATCAGCGAGATGTCATCGAACGCCGGCGGCCTGATCCGCTGGCCGGTGAAGCTCGTGCTGCCACTCGGCTTCGCGCTGCTGGCGCTGCAGGGCATCTCCGAGCTGATCAAACGCATCGCCGCGCTCACCGACAGTTACCGGCTCGAATATCAATACGAGACGCCGCTGCAATGATCGAATTCGTCCGCAGCAACATGGCGCCCCTGATGTTCGCGGGGCTGATCGTTTTCATGTTGTTCGGCTATCCGGCGGCATTCTCGATCGCCGCCGTCGGGCTGCTGTTCGGATTCATCGGCATCGAGCTCGGTCTGATCGAGCCGAACTTCCTCGGCAATCTGGTCTACCAGGTGTTCTCCATCGTTTCGGAAGAGCAAGGCGCGCTGCTGCTCTCGATTCCGTTTTTCACATTCATGGGCGCGATCCTCGAACGCAGCGGCCTCGCCGAAGATCTCCTGGATTCGATCGGGCAATTGTTCGGGCCGGTGCGCGGCGGACTCTCCTACGCGGTGATTTTTGTCGGCGCGATCCTCGGCGCCATCACCGGCACGATCGCCGCGTCGGTGATCGCCATGGCGGTGATCGCGCTGCCGATGATGCTGCGCTATGGCTATTCCACCCGCCACGCCGCCGGCGTCATCGCCGCATCCGGCACCATCACGCAACTCATACCGCCGTCGCTGGTGCTGATCGTGCTCGCCGGCGTGCTCAACCAACCCGTCGGCGCCATGTATGCCGGCGCGATCGGGCCGAGCCTCATTCAAATCGGGCTGTTCTGCGCCTGGGTGCTGATTGTGAGTTTGATCTGGCCCAAGGACGTGCCGGCGCTGCCGCCTGAAGCACGCACGCTGCGCGGCTGGGCGTTGTTCGAAAAATGCCTGCGCGGCATCGTGCCGTCGCTTGGCCTGATGTTCCTGGTGCTGGGCACGATCTATTTCGGACTGGCGACGCCGACTGAAGCCGGCGCCATGGGCGCTACCGGCTCGCTGCTGCTCGCGGCGGTCAACGGCCGGCTGACCTGGCCGCTCACCTATCAGGCGATGTCGAGCACCATGCGCATCACCGCGATGGTCGTTTTCATCCTGATCGGCGCCCGCGTGTTCAGCCTGGTGTTCCAGGGCGTCGGCGGCAAGGTCTGGATCGAAGACTGGCTGACCTCCCTGCCCGGCGGCGTGATCGGCTTCCTGATCTTCGTCAACATCTTCATTTTCGTGCTGGCGTTCTTTCTCGATTTCTTCGAGATCGCCTTCATCGTCATCCCGCTGCTGGCGCCGGTCGCCGCCAAGCTCGGCATCGATCTGGTCTGGTTCGGGCTGATGATCTGCGCCAACATCCAGACCAGTTTCATGCATCCGCCGTTCGGCTTCGCCCTGTTCTATCTGCGCGGGGTGGCGCCGCCCACGGTGCGGACCGCCGACATCTACTGGGGCGCGGTGCCGTGGGTGATGCTGCAGGTGATCCTGGTGGCGATCCTGATCTTCTGGCCGCAGTCGGTGACCTACTGGATCGACCGCGGCCCCAGGATCGATCCGTCGACGATTAAGATCGACCTGCCGATGCCGGACCTGCCGGATCTGCCGCCGATCCAGAGCGATCCGCCGCGCTAGCCTGTCACAGGCGAAATACCTTCCGCGCCTATGCGCCCGCCGGTATGGTCGCACCAAAATCGAACCCACCGCGGCCGCATCACCCACCGGAGACCGTTATGACCCTTCGCCGCCGTCAATTCCTGCGCCTCGCGGGCGCCGTCGCCGCAATGCCGTTCGCGCCCAATGTCGTCCGCGCGCAAGGGTGGCCGAACAAGACGATCCGCGTCATCGCGCCGTTCTCCGCCGGCAGCACCGTCGACGTTGTCGGGCGCCTGCTGATCGACCCGCTGTCGCAGATCCTCGGCCAGACCATGGTTCTGGAAAACCGGGTCGGCGCCGGCGGCATGACCGGTGCGACACTGGTCGCCCGCGGCGATCCCGACGGCTACACGCTCCTGATCAACTCGTCGGCGCACTCGGCCATCCCGGCCATCTATCCGAACGTGGTCTACGACACCGCACGCGACTTCGCCGCCGTCACATCGCTCGGGAGTTCGCCGAACGTAACGGTGGTTTCACCAGAGAAGGGCTTCAAGACGCTGAAGGACCTTGTCACCGCCGCCAAGTCGCGGCCCGGCGGGTTGACTTTCGCCACCGCGGGTGTCGGCTCAGCCACCCATCTCAGCACCGAGCGCTTCCGCGTCGCAGCCGGGTTCGAGGCGATCCACGTGCCGTTCAAGGGCATGCCGGAAGCGCTCACCGAGGTCATGACCGGCCGGGTCGATTTCACCTGCTCCAGCATCGCTCCCGCCATCCCACTCATCCGCGAAGGCAAAGTGACCGCGCTGGCCGTGACCACACCGAAGCGCAGCCCCGCTTTGCCAGACGTGCCGACCTCGATCGAGGCCGGCTACCCTAACTCCGACTACACCTTCTGGGTCGGCATGTTCGTGCAGTCGAAGACCCCGCGCGAGATCGTCGACCGGCTGTATCAAGCCGTGCAGAAGGTCTTGGGCACCCCGGGCATGGAAAAGCGGCTCGCGCAGGTCGGCATCGATCCGATGCCGATCACGCCGCAGGCGTTCGACGCGCTGGTCGCGAAGGAGGTCGCGGAGAACATCGCGCTGGTGAAGGCGGCCGGCATCAAGGTGCAGTGACGGCGTCCTACGGACGCTTAAGAATCTTCGTCCTGGTTCATGACGACAAAATCACGGCCCGAGCGCGTCTCCGGATGCGCCGGCAGGTCGGTGAGCGTCATCACCAATCCCGGATGCATGAGCGCAATGACCTGCCTGGCCATGTCGGGTGACGCCTGCAGCCGGCTCAGGATCACCGCAGGATCTTCGGACAGCCCGAGCTTCGATTGCGCCGTATAGGTGACGGCCTGCCAGCGCAGCAAGCGCCGGTCGTCATGCGACCCGACCAGCACGAAAACGTGCGAGCCCAAGGGAGCCTTCGGCTCCCTGATACTGACCGCGCCCTTGGCGACGATCTCGCCGTCCTTGAGGATGTACATCTCGCCATCGGCGGCGCTGACCAGCACCGATGCCGCGTGCTGCATGTCCGGATGACGATCCTGCGGCGGCAATGACTTCTGCGCCAGCTTGGCGACCTCCTGCTCCATCTCGCCTTCGGCGATCGCCGACAGAACACCGCCGGGATGCGCCACGGCCGCGGGCTGGCTGTGATCGTTGGCGACGATGACCGGCGTTCCGATGTGCGTGACCCCGAACAACAGCTCCGAGAACTTCATCGGCAGGCGGATACATCCGTGCGACGCCGGGTAGCCGGGCAAGTTGCCGGCATGGAGCGCAATGCCCGACCAGGTGAGCCGGTTCATGTTCGGCATCGGCGCGTTGTTGTAGGTGCTTGAATGGTGGTGCTTATCCTTCTGCAGGATCGTGAAGATGCCGGTCGGAGTCGAATGGCCCTGCTTTCCCGTGGAGCAGGTCGACAGGCCGATCCGGATGCCGTTGCGATAGACGTGAACGCGCTGGTCCGGAATCGAAACGATGACGGCGACCGGCCCTTCCGGCGCCAATTCGGGATTCCAGCGGAATTGACCGGGCTTCAGCTTATCGGCTTCTTGCGCGCCGGCGAATGGCGTCAGCACCGTGGCAAGGCCGGCTGCGCCGCCGAGGGCGCCCGCCAGCACATCGCGGCGATTGACGGCCACACGCATTGGCATCTTCCGCCGCTCCGAATGCGTCACCGTCACGTCCTGGTCCGATTGCGGATCATGAAATCGTCGTAGGTGTATTCGGCGACGCGCCACCACAGGTACTGGTCGTTGCGGAACACCAGCATGTGGTCCCAGACCTTCTTGAAGTCGGCGTTCTTGGCCGAGACCTCGTTGTAGACCTCGAGCGACGCCTTCAGGCTCGCCTCCATGATCGACGGCGAAAACGCCTGCAGCCGCGCCTGCCCGCCGCCGAGCAGCGTTTTGAGCGCGACCGGATTGAGCGCGTCGTATTTCGAGAGCATCCACTGGTTCGACATCGCGGACGCGTTGGTCAGGATCGACTTGTAGTTCGCCGGCAGCGCGTTCCATTTGTCGAGATTGAAGAAGTGGTGGAGCATCGCGCCACCCTCCCACCAGCCCGGGTAGTAGTAATATGGCGCGATCTTCGCGAAGCCGAGCTTCTCGTCGTCGTAAGGCCCGACCCATTCGGCGGCGTCGATGGTGCCCTTCTCGAGCGCCGAATAGACCTCGTTGCCGGGGATCTGCTGCGGCACCACGCCGAGCTTGGTCATGACTGTGCCGGCGAAGCCGCCGATACGCATCTTCAAGCCGCGCAAGTCGGACGGCGTCTTGATCTCACGGCGGAACCAGCCGCCCATCTGGCAACCGGTGTTGCCGCACGGCAGCCCGTGAATGTTGAACTTCTTGTAGAACTCATTCATCAGCTCCATGCCGCCGCCCTGGTACATCCAGGCGTTCTGCATGCGCGCATTGAGGCCGAACGGCACCGCCGTGCCGAACGCAAAAGTCGGATCCTTGCCGAAGTAGTAGTAGGACGCAGTCTGCGCCATCTCGACGGTGCCCTTCTGCACCGCGTCGGCGGCAGCGAGCGGCGGCACGATCTCGTTGGCGGCGAAGACCTGGATCTGGAAGCGCTTGTCGGTCATCTCGGAGACCGCCTTGGCGAACTCCTCCGCCGCGCCGTAGATGGTGTCGAGATTCTTCGGGAAGCTCGAGGTCAACCGCCATTTGAGCTCGGGCATCGACTGCGCGATAGCGGGCGCAGCGACGGCGCCGGTGGCAGCGACGACGCCCGCGCCTTTGAGGAATTGACGGCGTTTCATGGTGATATTCTCCGCAGATCCAGGTGGCTGAGCGCCCGATCGCTCAATCATGGCCGCCAAATGCGGCAACAAAACCGGGCTTTTCCTAGCGGTTTCAGCGCGATGAGGCTACTTTAGCGGCTTGAGCTGGACTTCGACGCGCGAGGCCTTCCACACGCCCTCGGAGCCCATGAATTCGAGCAAGTAGTTCAACCGGCTCGGCGCCGTGTCGAAATAACCGTACAGTTTCAGCACGCCGCTATCGACCCGCGGCGGCTCGCTCGCAACCGGTGGCTTGGTCGCGATGATCGCGAAGTTGATGTTCTGGTCGCGGAAGGCCTTGAACACGCCCGCCAGCTGCGCGGCGGAATACTGGTCCCGAAACGGTTTCGCCAGCCGGGCGTGGAATACGTCGTAGTTGCCGGTGATGTTGGCGTCGTTGAACGACATCAGGATTCCCTTGATGAGGATTTCCTGCTCCAGCGGCTCCGGCACTTTTTGCGCGGAGGCCGAAGTGACCGAAAACATGACGGCGATCGCGACAGCGACCACGGCGGCAATACGTCCGAACAGAACCTGCAAGCGCATATCACCCCCGGAAGGATCAAAAATTATCCCCAAACAATGCTGACTTTTCAGGCGCTTCGCAAGAACGGCTGCGACGAAAGATACGCTATCCTTCGATCACGATCTTGGGCGCCGCCCGCGCCGGGTGATCGGTGAGCTGGTCGCGGACGCGCGCCGCGATGTCGCGATAGATCGCCGCGTGCGGCCCGTCGGGCTCGGTCGCCACGACCGGCAAACCGGCATCCGATTTCTCGCGGATGGTCGCGTGCAGCGGCACCTCGCCGAGGAACGGCACGCCCAATCGCTCGGCTTCCGCGCGCGCGCCGCCGTGGCCGAATATCTCGGAGCGCTCCCCGCATTTCGGGCACAGGAAATAGCTCATGTTCTCGACGATACCGAGCACCGGAACATTGACGCGGCGGAACATGGCGATGCCGCGCCGCGCGTCGATCAGCGCGAGATCCTGCGGTGTCGAGACGATCACCGCGCCCTTGAGCGGCACCTGCTGCGCCATGGTGAGCTGAGCGTCGCCGGTGCCGGGCGGCATGTCGACCACCATGACGTCAAGCTCGCCCCACTCCACCTCGCGCAGCATCTGCGTCAGCGCCGAGATCACCATCGGGCCGCGCCAGATCATCGGCGTCTCTTCGTCGATCAGGAAGCCGATCGACATGACCGTGAGGCCGTAGCGCGAGATCGGCTTGAGCCGCGTGCCGCCCAGGGTCTGCGGTTTCTCCTTGATCGCGAGCAGCTTCGGCAGCGACGGCCCGTAGATATCGGCATCGAGGATGCCGACCTTGAGGCCAAGTGATGCCAGGCCGAGCGCGAGATTGACCGCGGTGGTCGATTTGCCGACGCCGCCTTTGCCCGACGCGACCGCGATGATCGAACCAACGCCGGGCACGCCGGCCTGCGCGCCACCACCGCCCCCGTGCCCTGGCCGGGGCGCTGCGGGCGCCGCTGTTGCGGGGCGTGCTGCGGCAGCGCCAGCCTTGCGCTCGGCGGTCAACGCGACCAGCGCCGAGGTGACGCCGGGCACGGCGCGTACCGCCTTCTCGGCGCGCTCGCGCACCGGCTCCCAGGCCTTCACCGCGGCGGCATCGACGGCGATGGAGAAGAACACCTTGCCGTCGCTGACGACGACATCGGACAGCGCATCGGCCTGCGTCAGTGGCGTCCCGTCGGGAGCCGGAACCTTGGCGAGGCTGTCGAGGATTTGTTGCTTGGTCGGCGCCATGGCGTTCTGCTTGCTTTCGTTAACTCGCCACCATACGGGCGACGCTATCGGGGTCAACGCCCCCACTGACAGGCACAGCATGCCGTCGCATTCACGGGTTAGATATGCTGTAACGGGGCCAATTGGCAGGAGGAAACGATGGCGAAGGTGGCGTTTATCGGGCTTGGCGTGATGGGTTTCCCCATGGCCGGGCATCTCAAGGCCAAGGGCGGCCACGACCTCACGGTCTACAACCGAACCGCCGCCAAGGCCGAGTCGTGGGTCGCCAAATTCGGGGGCAAGCGCGCGGCGACGCCCAAGGAGGCGGCGCAGGGGCAGGACTTCGTCATGTGCTGCGTCGGCAACGACAACGACCTGCGTGAGGTGACGCTCGGCGAGAATGGCGCGTTCGCCGGCCTGGCGAAAGGCGCAGTATTCGTCGATCACACCACCGCTTCGGCCGAGATCGCGCGCGAACTGCATGCGCAGGCGAAGCAACGCGGTTTCGACGCGATCGACGCGCCGGTCTCCGGCGGCCAGGCCGGTGCCGAGAACGGCGTGCTGACGGTGATGTGCGGCGGCGACGCAGCGCCCTACGGCCGCGCCGAGCCGGTCATCGCGGCCTATGCGCGGATGTGCAAACTGCTTGGCCCGGCGGGCGCCGGCCAACTCACCAAGATGGTCAACCAGATCTGCATCGCCGGACTGGTGCAGGGACTGGCCGAGGGCATCCACTTTGCCAAGAAGGCGGGGCTCGACATCGAGGCGGTGATCCAGACCATCTCTAAGGGCGCCGCGCAGTCCTGGCAGATGGAGAACCGCTACAAGACCATGAACGAGGGCAAGTTCGACTTCGGCTTCGCGGTCGACTGGATGCGCAAGGACATGGCGATCTGCCTCGGCGAGGCGCGCAAAAACGGTGCCAACCTGCCGGTCACGGCGCTGGTCGATCAGTTTTATTCGGAAGTGCAGAAGATGGGCGGCAAGCGTTGGGATACGTCGAGCCTGCTGGCACGATTGGAGAAGTGAGTGTAGCCCGCATGAGCGCAGCGACATGCGGGAGCGGCAGGGCTTGAAAGATTGCCCCGGATTTCGCTTCGCTCATCCGGGCTACAAGAAGCTAATGTCGAGACGATCAAGCCGCATCCGCCTTGATCGCCGAAAGCTCGTACATCGCGGTCAGCCACTCGATGAGTGCTGCACGATGACGTTCGTCGCAATGCGCAATCGCATCTTCGACAATCGCGACCTCGAACCCGCGCTGTGCGGCATCCGCGGCAGTCAGGCCGACACACCCGTCGATGAAGGCACCGGCAAGGATCACGCGTTCGACTTTGAGCGCGCGCAGTTGTGTTTCTAAATCCGTTTCGAAAAACGCGCTGTTCGACCGCTTTAAGATCGTTATGGCCGACGTCGGAAGGACAAGGCCGTCGACCGGCTCGATGTCGGCGGTACCTTCGATCATGCAAGGAACGTCATATTTGAGCATCAGGCGCGACCAGGTGCTCCGGTCAGCTTTGTGGACAACCCGCACGTCAAAGACCGGCTGGTTGGACGCGGCAAAGTCCGCCGCGAGCCGGTTGATGACCGGCACGATAGCCGCAAGCTGCGCCGCGCGCTCGGATCGCCGAAACATCCAGCGCTGCATATCGACGACGACCAGTGCTTGCATGGCCAGCTCTCGGCTTCCTCGTCAAATATCCATTACCATCCCGTCCTCGGCGATCAGCAGCCCCGCCGCCCTCGCCTCCTCGACCTTCGCCAGCATCGACGGATTCATGTGCGTGAGCATGATGCGTCTGGCGCGCAGGCTGGGCAGCTTGGCTTTCAGGATTTCCCAGCTCAGGTGGCCTTTGAGCGCGCCGGCGTAACCGTAGCATTCCACAATGAAAAGATCGGCGCCGTCGGCCACGCCGACGAGCGCATCAGTCCATTCGGTGTCGCCGGAATAGGCGAACAATTGTTGCCCGTCCGAGATACGCACGGCGGTCGACGGCGCGCCCGATTGATGCACGACCTCGGCCGTCGTCACCGCGTGGCCGAGGATCTCCGCCGGCTTGCCCGGCTCGATCTCGACGATCTCGAACGGGAAGCGCCATTTGTTCGTCAGCGCGCGCGGAAAGAAGTTCTCGAGCGCCGCATCGATCCGGGCCCGCGAACCGGGCGGACCGGCAATCGTTAGCAGACGCTCGCGCCGCGCCAGGTGTTGCGCGTCGAGCAGGAGGAACGGCAGCGCGCCGAAATGGTCGCCGTGCAGGTGCGAAAGGACGATGCCGTCGACGTCGTTATGGTCGAGCCCGTGCGCCTTGAGCGCCACCAGCGAGGACGCGCCGCAATCGACCAGCAAGGTCGCCTTGGCGGTCTTGAGCCAGAAGCAGGTGTTGAAGCGGCCGCCGGAGCCGAAGGCGTCGCCGCAGCCGACGATGGTAAGTCGCATGCTCATGCACCTGCGCTCGGCCGCGCCGCCACCGCGGCGTGCCAGCGGCGCACATTTGCGCACGCCTCCGGTACCGCGAGCTTGGCCGGCTTCATGAAATCGATGGCGATCATCCCGGTGATGTCCGCGACACTGTATCTGTCGCCGGCCGCGAACGGACGGTTCGCCAGTTCGCGGTCGAAAACCCCAAGAAAGTCCTCGATTCTCGGTTTGTTGGCCTCGGCCCAGGCCGGCACCTGCGGGATCTCCATTTTGGCCATCGCCGGGTGGGTGTTCCGGAAGACGGCCGAGACCGGCAACAGGAGGTGCAGCTCGAGCCGCCGGTTCCACATCTCGACCAGCGCGGATTCGAGCGCGCCCCGCCCGAACAAGGGCGGGTCCGGGTTCTGCGCCTCGAAATAACGGCAGATGGCGATGGATTCGCAGAGCACCGTGCCGTCGTCCAATACCAGCGCGGGGACTCGCTGCAACGGGTTGAGCGCGGCGTAGGCTTCCGATTTCTGGGCGAGAGCGGCGAGGTCGATCTGTTCGATCGGCACCGAGATGCCCTTTTCGGCCAGAAAGACCCTCACCCGGCGGGGGTTTGGCGCCCGGCCGCCGTCATAGAGCTTCATCGGCAGGTCCCTCCCCGCAGGTCATTGGCCACAGGCTTCCGCCCGGGGCGTCCCCCGTCAACCGAAACCTCTTGTTAACCGCCGTCTTTAGCCGGCCCTTAAGCTTGCCCTTAAGGATTTTGCGAGACTTTCGCACGGGTTGTGGGGACGCGTATCAGCAAGAAATCATGAGTGCGAGTACCGACCAGCGTGACGTTCCGGCGTCGTCGGATGGGTCGTCGGCCAAGCGCCGGCGTGCGGCGGCGCAGCATGTGCGCGAGGCCCGCGACCGCCTGACGTCGACCACCGGCACACGCCCGGCCTTCGACAACGAGCTGCTGCGCCTGTTTGCGCAGAACCGGCTATCGGCGTCGCTGGTGATCCTGTTGCTGGTCGGCGCCGTCGGCGCCCTGTCGAGCATCTGGGTCGGCGCGATCACCGCCGGCACCTGGACCAGCGCGGTCCTCGTCATCCACGCCATCATCATCACCAAATGCCGGCAGTTCCTGGCCGAGCCGGCGAACACCGTGAACAGCCGCGCCTGGCGTCTGCGCTTCATCGTACTCGACCTGCTCTTCGGGCTGGCCTGGATGTTCATCCTGATTCAGCCGCTGGGGGTCGAGGATAGCAGCGGCACCTTCATGCTGTTCATCATGCTGCTGGTGGTAGCGCTGTCGTCGACGCTGGCGGCGAGCGTGCCGATGGCGATGATCGCCGCCACCACGCCGGTCACCCTCGCGGTGGCGCTGCACTTCGCGGTGCGTGGCGGCATCCAGGACTACATCCTCGCGATGCTGGCGGTGGCGGCGCAGTGCTATTTCACGTTGCTGACGCACCGGCTCTACACCACGCAGCTCGCGACCCTCGTTGCGCGCGCGGAGAAGGACGCGTTGATCGGCGAGCTCGAGACCGCCAAGGTGATCTCCGACGAAGCGCGCCGCCGCGCGGAAGCGGCCAACGTCGCCAAGTCGCGCTTCCTCGCGCAGATGAGCCATGAGCTGCGCACGCCGCTCAACGCCATCCTCGGGTTCTCCGAGGTGATGAAGACCGAGATTTTCGGTCCGCACAGCGTTCCGGCCTACAAGGACTACGCCGGCGACATCCACAATTCCGGCGTGCACCTGCTCGGCCTCATCAATGAGATCCTCGATCTCTCGCGCATCGAGGCCGGCCGCTACGAGCTCAACGAGGAAGCCGTCTCGCTGGTCGGCGTGGTCGGCGAGTGTTGCCACCTGTTGCAGATGCGCGCCCGCAACCGCGGCCTCACCTTGCACGAGGTGTTCGAGGGCGACATGCCAAAGCTGTGGGCCGACGAGCGCGCGATCCGCCAGATCTGCCTGAACTTCCTGTCGAACGCGATCAAGTTCACGCCGCAAGGCGGCGAGATTTGGATCAAGGCCGGCTGGACCGCGTCCGGCGGCCAGTACCTCAGCGTCAAGGACACCGGGCCCGGCATTCCGGAGGAGGAAATCCCGATCGTGCTCGCGTCATTCGGCCAGGGCTCGAACTCGATCAAGTCCGCCGAACAGGGCGCGGGTCTCGGCCTGCCGATCGCCAAGAGCCTGATCGACCTCCATGGCGGCACGTTCGCCCTGAAATCGAAGCTCCGTATCGGCACCGAGGTGATCGTCACGTTCCCGCCGGAGCGGGTGATGTCCGCCCTGCCCCCACTGGCGGAGCCGACGCCCCCGACCCAGCCGGAGCCCGGCAACGGCCACCACCAGTCGGCGCGGCCCTCGGCGGTGCGCAAACTGCCGTTTTTCCGGGTCTGACCGCCCTTGCGCCACAATGATTGCGTTCCCGGCTGCGATCCTTATGTTCGCACCTCTCAACCGGGCCTCGGCATCCATGGCTTCCGCTAGTTCCACCGTTATCGAAAGCCCGTGCGTCAAGATCTGCGCGCTCAGCCCATCCGACGTGTGCATGGGCTGCGGGCGCACGATCACAGAGATCACGTACTGGTACAGCATGAGCAACGACGAACGATCCCGCATCATGGCGGAACTGCCGCAGCGGATCGAAGCGCTATGCGCGAGCTTCAAAACCGCCCAGGCAAGCTGAGGGGACGTCCGACATCCATGACCCTTACCGACTCCCCAGCTATCGAAACGCCGTGCGTCGAGATCTGCTCGCTCAATGAATCCGACATATGCCTCGGCTGCGGACGCACGCTTGAAGAAATCACGCGCTGGTACGGCATGAGCGACGACGAGCGATCCCGCGTCATGGCCAAGCTGCCGCAGCGAATCGAAGAGCTATGCGCAGCCTTTAAAGCCGCCCAGGCAACTTGAGGGGACGCCGTGCGCAGCCTGCTCTGGTTCCTGCTGGCAATCGGACTTGTCGCACTCGGCTTCATCTATATCGAGCAAAATGGGATCACGGTCGCGGGGCTTAGCGCCGTCGACACCTCGTCGCTGAGCGTCAAGCTGATCGCCGTCGCGTTCCTCGCGGTGATCGTGATCGGCTTGTTTCGCGGACGCTTTTCCCAGGCGATCAAGTCGATCCTGATCTGGATCGCGATCGTGCTGGCGCTCGCGGTCGGCTACACCTACCGCTTCGAGCTGCGCGAGGTCGCCGACCGCGTCATGGCGGAATTCGTGCCGGGCCATGCGGCGACGCGCGGCCGCTCCGTCGAGGTCGCGCGCGGCAGCGGCGGCAATTTCGTCGTGGTGACGCAGGTCAACGGCGCGCGCCTCTCGATGATCCTCGACACCGGCGCGAGTTCGGTCGTGCTGACCCATGAGGCCGCCAAGGCGGCCGGACTTCCACTCGAAGTGCTGTCCTATTCCGTGCCGGTCGACACCGCCAACGGGCGCACCCGCGCGGCGCCGGTGACGCTGCAAACCATCGGCATCGGCGGCATCGTGGAGCGTGACGTCGCGGCGCTCATCGCCCAGCCGGGACAGCTGCGCCAGAGCCTCTTGGGATTGAGCTTCCTCAACCGCCTCGAAGGCTGGGAAGTCCGCGGCGACCGGCTGCTGCTGCGGGCCTATCCGTAGCCATCTCCCCCCATCGTCGCGCCCCCGACGATCTGGTACGATCTGACCTCGGCAGCATCAGCACGGCGAGAAGGTCATGGACGGAAGGACGACGTGGCTCACATTCCGCATCTTGCGATGGGCATCATGGCTGGCCGTCGTTGGCTACTACGCTCAGTTCGCGCTGACCCGGCCGTCCCATCTCAATGCCTTCGGCCATCTCCTGCCGTCTACCGAATTCTGGATGTTCATCCTACCGTTGCTCGCGGTCTTTATCGGCTGCATTGAAGTGATGATGCGTGACCGCGCCGGGCTTCCCCCACCGGCGATCGGCCGGGACTGGCACGTCCGCGGCTGACGGTTGCGCAGGTCACCACACCAGGCTGACCAGGAACCGTAGCGACGCCGCCAGCAGGAACAGTCCGAACGCGATCTCGAGCGCCCGCTTCGACAGGGTGTGCGCAAGCTTCGCGCCGTAAGGCGCCGCGAACGACGAAACCGGCGCCATCAACGCGAAGCCGATCAGCGACACGAAGCCGATCGATAGCGGTGGCAGCTCCGCCTGATGCGGCAGGCCGGCGAGCACGTAGCCCACCGTACCGGCGAGCGTGATCGGCACCACGATGCCGGCCGAGGTCGCCACCGCCTGATGGATCGGCTTGCCGTAAAGCGTCAGCACCATGGTGCAGAGCGAGCCGCCGCTCACGCCGGTGAGCGAGGCCATCAGGCCGACCGCGAGGCCGTAGAGTCGCGCCAGCGGATGCTTCGGCAGGTCGTCGCCGAGCCGCCAGCGCTCCTGCGCGAACAGGAGTTTGCCGGCGATGATCCCGGCCATGACGATGAAGGCGATCTTGAACACCGGGCTCGGCGCGACGGTGGCGATCAGCGAACCGATCGCAATGCCGACGACGACGCCCGGCGTCCACTGCCGCACTACGTCGGTCAGCACGGCGCCGGTGGCGCGGTGCGTGAGGTAGGAGCGGATATTGGTCGGCGCCATGATCGCGAGCGACGTGCCGATGCAAAGCTGCATGTGCACCGCGTCGGGCACGCCAAGGACACGGAAGACCTCGTAGAGCACCGGGACGGCGACCACGCCGCCGCCGACCCCGAACAATCCCGCGAGCAGGCCGGCAATCACGCCACCCACGAGGATCGCGACGGCGAGCAGCGCCAATTCTCCCAGCGGGACTCCCAACATGCGATTCTCCCCCTTCCCGAATCCTACCAGATGAGGCTGGCCAGGAAGCGGCACGAGGCGAGCAGCAGGAATGCGGCAAACGCAATCTCGAGCCGGCGCTTGGGCAGCGCATGCGCGAGCCGCGCACCGAACGGCGCCATGTAGCTCGATACCGGCGCCATCAGCGCAAAGCCGATGAACGACACGAAGCCGAGCGACAGCGGCGGCATCATCGCCTGCTGCGGCAGCCCGGCCAGGACATAGCCGATCACCCCGGCGATGGTGATTGGCACGCCCGCGGCGGCGGAGGTCGCGACCACGTTGTGGATCGGACGGCCGTACAGGTTGAGGATCATGGCGGAGATTGAACCGCCGGAGACCCCGATCAACGACGAGCCAAGGCCAAGGATGAATCCGCAGATGGTCATCCCGACACGGCCCGGCAGTTCGCTCGCGATCCGCCAGTCGTCACGGCCGACCAAGAGCTTCAGTCCGATGGTGCCGGTGATGAGGACAAACGCGACCTTGAGCACCGCGCCCGGCGACAGCCCGGCAATCAGCGCGCCCACCCCCACGCCGACGACCGACGGAATTGCCCACGCCCGCACGACATCGGTCAGCACCGCGCCGCGCGCGCGATGCACCAGATAGGACCGTACGTTGGTCGGCACGATGATCGCCATCGAGGTGCCGACGCAGAGCTGCATGCGGACTTCTTCCGGCACGTCGAGCACACGGAATACCTCGTAGAGCACCGGCACAATGATGGCGCCGCCACCGATGCCGAACAGGCCCGCGAGAATCCCGGTGATGATACCGCCCGCGATGATCACCGCGGCGAGGAAGGCGATCTCGCCGAAGGAAATGCCGCCGATCATGGGAGGTCCCGATGCCGGCCCGGAAGCGGCCGGTGCGTCTTCAGGCGGCGATGTGCGCCAAATCGACGGGAGAGTCCACCACCTGCGCCAGCGCCTCGGTGAGCACGGCAACACCGGCGCCGGGCTTCACCGCCTCGGTCGCGAGCGTGCGGCGGAAGGCGCGTGCGCCCGGCACGGCGCGGAACAGGCCGAGCATGTGGCGCGTGATGCTCGACAGCCGAGCGCCGCGCGCGAGCTCCTGCTCGATGTACGGCATCAGCGCCTCGGCCGCCGCCTTGGCGTTCGCGGCCGGCGCCGCTTCGCCGAACACCAACGGATCGACCGCCAGCAGCCGCCACGGCTCCTGGTAGGCGGCGCGCCCCATCATCACGCCGTCGACGCGATCGAGGAACGATGCCGCCTGCTCGACGCTGGCGACGCCGCCATTGAGCACCACCGGCAGCGCCGGATGCGCGGCCTTGAGACGGAACACGCGGTCGTAGTCGAGCGGCGGCACGTCGCGGTTCTCGCGGGGCGACAGTCCCTTCAACCAGGCCTTGCGGGCATGCACGATCAGCGTGTCGACGCCGGCCTGCTCCACCGCCGTCGCGAACGATTCCAGCGACTGTTCCGGATCCTGCTCGTCGATGCCGATGCGGCACTTCACCGTGACCGGAATCGCGACCGCGGCCCTCATCGCCGCCACGCAGTCGCCGACCAGCGCCGGCTCCGCCATCAGGCAGGCGCCGAAGCGGCCCTCCTGCACGCGATCCGAGGGGCAGCCGACATTGAGATTGATCTCGCGGTAGCCATAGTCCGCGCCGATGCGCGCGCAATCCGCGAGCGCGCGCGGATCGCAGCCGCCAAGCTGGAGCGCGACCGGATGTTCCGCCGGATCGTAACCGAGCAGCCGCGCACGATCGCCATGGACGATCGCAGCGGTGGTGATCATCTCGGTATAGATCAGTGCCCGCCGCGTCAGCAGCCGGTGGAAGAACCGGCAGTGGCGGTCGGTCCAGTCCATCATCGGGGCAACAGAGAAGCGGCGGGCACCGGTATTCGCCGATTTTCCTGCTATATCAGTATCTTCTACCATCTACTTTCTTACCCGGCCCGACCCCGAACGACCCCTAAGCACCCCTACATTGTAGCACTGGAAATAGCCATGGAGCACCCGTGGGCACCATTGCACCCCGAGGCCGCATCAAAGCTTTGCCGATGTCATCTCAGGCCGCCGCGTCGACGACCATCCGGTTGATCAGGGTGCCGCAGCCGCCGACTTCGATCTTCACCTCGTCGCCCGCTTTCAGGAATTCGCCGCGTGGCAAACCGACGCCCGCGGGTGTGCCGGTGGCGATGACGTCACCGGGCTGCAAGGTGACGTGGCGGCTGAGATAGGCGATCTGCTCGGCCATGTTGTGGACGAGCTTCGACGTGTTTGAATTCTGTTTCAGAACGTCGTTCACCCAGAGCTTGATCGACATGTCTTCCGGATTGTCGATATAGGCGGCCGGTGTCAGCCATGGCCCCATCGGCGCGCCATCCTCGAAGCATTTCTGACCGATCCAGTCATAGATGAAGACCGTACCTTCGCGCTTCATCAGGTCACGTGCCGACAGATCGTTGACGATCACGAAGCCGGCAACGACCTGCATTGCATCTGCTTCCGAAATGTTGCGGGTCTTGCGGCCGATCACGACACCGACTTCGGCCTCCCAATCCAGCTGCTTAGTAAAATGCGGAACACGAGCTGGCTGGCCGGTACCGATGATTGATCCCGCGGCCGTTTTCATGAAAAACCATGGCTCCGGATTCTTGGTCATCGTCGGCGCCTTGCCGGTCGTCTTCTTGGCGATCTCCGCCATTTCCTCGAGATGATCCCAGTAATTTGCGCCCGCGCAGAAGAATGCGCCTGGATAGAGGATTGGCGCCATCAGCTTCAGACCGGCCAATGGCTTGCCCTGCGACGGATCGGCCGACTTCGCGGCGACATCGAACATGGGATGAATCTCGTCCCATTGCCGCAGGATGCCGAGGACGGAGTGCTCTTCAAGCGTGACAGACTTTGCCAATGTCTTGGGTGCAAAGACATGCTGGCCGATCAAGACGCCAGGCTCGGGCCGGCCATTGTCGCCAAAATACGAGATGAGCCGATATCCGCGTTCCGACACGACTGCGTCTCCATTGTTATTGAACGTAGCGAAAAGTAGCTGCGCCGCTACGGGCGCAGCCGTTTGACTATCACTTCGTTCCGATCAAGGCGAGACGTCCTCCAAAATGCGCTGCTTGGTCTCGATCGCGAACAACGCTGTCACGATGGATGTGATAACTGCGAGCGCGCCAAAGGCAAGAAACACCGATTGCAGCCCGGTCGCGATCATAAAACCGACAGTAATCGGCCCGACCATCGAAGCGAGCCGCAACCAGGCGGTCGCGGCTCCGACGCCGAAAGCTCGCATCCGGGTCGGATATAGCTCGGGCGTGTAGAGATAAACGCCGAGATTGATCGCGTTGACAAAGAGGTACGAGATCGAGATGAAGATGAGCACCTGCTCGGGTGTCGGATTGGCGATCTGCGAGAGCGCGATCAGCGCGATTGCGCCGCCCGCAAAGCACGTCGCGAACAGCGTCTTGCGTCCGATATGGTCGATGACAAGAGCGGCGATCGCAGCGCCAATCAAGCCGACCGCGGTGGTGATCAAGCCATAGCGCAGCGACACGTCGAGCGGCAGCTTGAACACCGTACGATAGACCGTTGGCATCCAGATCGAGAGCCCGTAATTCACCAGATAGGCCGTAAACCAGATGAGCCACACCACCAACGTGCGGCGCAGATAAAACGGCCCGAAAAGATCGGAAAGCGAGGCCTTCTTCTCCGGTACTTTCACCACGGGTTGCGGCGGAGGCAGCGGCTGACCGGTCGCCTTCTGCGTTTCCTGCTCGATCTGCGTCATAGCCGCGTCGGCTTCTTTCAGGCGCCCGGCACTGGCAAGCCAGCGTGGCGATTCCGGAAGGACGCGCCGCAGGAACAGCACGAGCACGGCGGGGATCGCCCCGATGAAGAACATGTATTGCCAGCCGAGCGCCGGAACGACCCAAAGGCCGATCAGACTCGCCGCCACGATACCGACCGGGAAGATCAACTCATACAGCATCACGAACCGGCCGCGCACTTGGGTGCGCGCAAGCTCGCTGATATAGACCGCGGCAATCGGCACCTCGCCGCCAAGGCCAAAGCCCTGGATCAGCCGGAAGACCAAAAGCGATTCATAATTCCACGCGAAAGCGCAGACGAAGCTCATCACGGCAAAGGTCGCGATCGACCAGATCATGCCGGTCATGCGACCGTATTTTTCTGCGATCCAGCCGAAGAAAAGCGCGCCCAGCAGCTGGCCGAGAAAGCCGGCGGAGATCAGAAAGCCGATTTGCGGCGGCGTTAGTTTCCACATCGGCACGATAGCGGGCAGCACCGACGCGATCGCCAGTGCATCGAACGCATCAAAGAACGTGGCGACACCGATAATGATGCGGGTCTTGACGTGCCACCATGAAACCGGAAGCCGCTCGACACGGGCGACGATCTCTTCCGCCGAAGCGGCGTGTGGAGCAGCGGATTGAACTATTGCGGACATGTTCTCCCCCTATCTGAGTTCTGACGGCGGGTTTCCCGCTTGGATTTTATTGGCGCGGTTGCAAGGCCGTGCGGACTTATTCATGGCGTGCGGTCGGACACAGAACGGCGCCCACCTTTTTTTTGCCGATCGCACGCTAACGTGTCACCTCGATCGCTTCGAAGCCACGCGGCACATGCCAGCGTCCACAACAGGACGGCAGCAGGCAGCGAATCGCCAGGTGTCCCGGCGGCATGGTGTCGAGCGTCTTGCGCTCGATGCGACGCGGCGCCTCGCGCTGTTCTGCGACGCGCTTCCGGTGCACCTCGACCAGTTGCGCGCGCTGCTGCATCGTCGCCGCGTCGTGGATCGCAAGCGTCTGCGGGTCCAGTATCACGCCGTAATAGTCGCGTGCAGCTTCGATCGAGACATAGCCTTGGCGCACATCGTGCTGCACCTTCTCGACTGGCCGCTCCAGAGGCGAGCCGAAGCCGCCACCGCCGCCCGAGCGCAGGATATAAGCGTCGCCCGCCTTCACCTTGGCGCGAAATACTTTCGCATTCGGCACGTCATCGTCGACGACTCCATCGCGGCGCAGCAGCATTTCATTGCCGGTGCTTTCGAGCCCCCCTTCAAGGCCCCAAGGCAGACACACCGCACGTTCGATGCTGGTGTTGACGTGGAAATCCGTGATCGCCTGCACCACCGTCTCGACGCCGAGGCCACCGCGATTGCGGCCCGGCCCGCCGGAATCGGTGATCAGCGACAGGCTCTCCACCATCACCGGATATTTCGCCTCGAGCTGCTCATTGGGGCCGTTGTGCGTATCGCCGTCATTGATGCAGACGGTCGCGGACACGCCGTCCTCGCCACGCTTGGCGCCCCAGCCGCCGCCGAGCGGACCAAAGCTGGTGATGAACAGCTTGCCGGTATCGGCGTAGAAGCCGTCGAGCATCGCCACGCAAAGATCAGCATGATGGCCCGCGACGACCTGATCTGGAATCGCCTTGGACAAGGCCTTGAAGATGGTATCGACCACCGTCATCGGAAACGTCATCCACCAGCGCATCGGCGCCGGCCGCACCGCGCTGACGATGCTGCCCGGCGGCAAGATCACTTTCAGATTTCGGAACGAGCCGTCGTTCACCGGATAGTCGGTCGGCGATGTCACGCATTTGAACGCGACCTGGGCGCAGGCGATGCCGGTGGTCGGACCCGAATTGTAGAATCCCCTCACCTGCTTCGCGACATCGGTCAGATCGACGGTCATCTCGTCACCAGAGACGATGACCTTGACCCGGATCGGAATGCGCTTGGCGACGTCGATGGCGTCGTCGTCCATGAACGACTCCGCCTCATAGACGCCGTCCGGGATCGCGCGCGTGCGCTCACGCGCCGCCGTCTCGGCCTGGTCCATCAGAACTCGGATGCAGTCCAGCACCGGCTGCTGGCCATAGCGATCAAGCAATTCGAGGAAGCGCCGCTCGCCGGTCTTGATCGCGGTCACCTGCGCCCGCAGATCGCCCATTGCGCGCTCCGGCAGGCGCACGTTCATGCGGATGATCTCGTGGATCTCCTGATTCACCACGCCGGCGCGCGCGTATTTGACAATCGGAATCTGCAAGCCTTCCGAATAAATGTCGGTCGTGACGCCACCAAGCGTCCCGCCCACGTCCGGCCAATGCGCCATGCAGCAGGAAAAGCCGACCAGCCTATCCTCGTGGAATATCGGGACCGTGAAGGTCAGATGATTGAGATGGCTACCGGTGGTATAGGCGTCGTTGGTGAGCAGAATGTCGCCCGGCGCAAATCCGTCCGCGCCGAAATGCCGGATCTTCGCCTTGACGGTTTCCGACATGCCGCGGATGAACATCGGCAGGCCGAGACCGATCGAGACCGTATCGCCGTCTTTGGTGAAGACGCCGACGGTGAAGTCCAGCGCTTCGTAGATGATCATGTTGTAGGCGGTACGCATGAGGTTGACCTTCATCTCTTCGGTCACCGCCATGACGCCGTTACGCACGATCTCGACAAGGACGGGATCGGCCGGGAGCTTGCGGTCGCTCATGCCCGTGCTCCTGAAATGCTGATCACGAGATTTCCGATGGCATCCACCTCGACGCTGTCGCCCGGCAGCACCACGGTGGTCGAGGCATGCTCCTCAATCAGCGCCGGGCCCTGAATGCGGTTGCCGGCCAGCAGTTCCGCGCGTGCGAAAGTCGGCGTATCGACAAAGCCAGCCCCATCGAAATAGGCCTTCCGGGTGCCGGTGCGGGCGGCGGCGGGAGGCGCGGCTTCGCCGCGATCGATCTGCTCGATGCCGGGCTTTTCCACGATGCCGGTCACGGTGGTACGGACGCTCGCGATCTCAGCCGGCTCGTCCGGCGCTGAAGTGCCATAGCGCTGCGCATGCACGGCATCGAACAAAACCTTGATCGCCGAACGATCCTTGTTGTCGAAATGCTCCTGCGGAATCTCGACCGTGACCGAATGCTCCTGCCCGACGTAGCGCATGTCGAATGCACGCTGCACGACGATGTCGCGGGGCGATATGGCGGAGGCGGCGATCGCGGCCCGCCCTTCCCGCTCCAGTTCGCGATACACGGCCTCGAACGCATCGAAGTCGAGATTGTCGAGGGAAATGAACCAGGTCCGCACGAAGTCGTAACGCAGATCGGAGAACAGCATGCCGAATGCCGAGAAATGGCCGGGCGCGCGCGGGATGATGACATTGCGGATGCCGATCTCGCGGGCGACCGCGGTGGCATGCAGAGGCCCCGCGCCGCCATAAGCGACAAGCGCGAAGCTGCCGGCATCGAGGCCGCGTTCGGTCGTCACGCCTTTCACCGCATAGGACATTTTGGTCGCGGCGATACGGAGAATTCCATTGGCGGCCTCGGTAGTCGAAAGACCAAGGGGCTCGGCGATGCGCGATTTCATCGCGCCTTCAGCCGCTGCGAAATCGAGTTTCATTTCGCCGCCGAGAAAGCGGTCGGCGCCAAGCCGCCCCAGGAGAAGATTGGCATCGGTGATCGTCGGCTCGCTGCCACCGCGGCCGTAGCAAGCCGGCCCCGGCTCGGCGCCGGCGCTGCGCGGACCAACATGCAGCGCGCCACCATGCTCGACGCGCGCGATCGATCCGCCGCCGGTACCAACTTCGAAAATATCGATAGTCGCCACCTGGATCGGCAGGGCACGGTCATAGCTGCCGATGAGTGCGTGCCCCGTGGTCAGCGCGCGGCCATTCAGGATCACGCCCGCCTTGGCGGTCGTGCCGCCCATGTCGAAGGCGATCGCGTTGTCCATTCCTAGCGCATGGCACAAAGCCTGCGTGCCGATCACGCCTGATGCCGGCCCCGATTCAAGAATGCGGATGCATTCGCTGCGCGCCTTGTCGAGTTCGAACAGGCCGCCGGTCGATTGCACGACCAGGAACGTGCCCTTGAAACCTTCGGCGGTGATGCGCTCGCCGATCTCGGTGAGATAACGCTGCACGCGCGGGCCGATAAACGCGTTGGCGACCACGGTCGAGCAGCGTTCGAACTCGCGATATTCCTGCGACAATTCGTGCGAGGCTGAAACGAAGACGCCCGGCAGACGCTGCTGCAATATCTCCTTCGCGCGCAATTCATGCGCCGGATTGCGGTAGCAATGCAGGAACAGGATCGCGACCGCTTCGATGCGTTCCTGCGCGAGACGATCGGCCAGCGCATGCAGCTCGGCCTCGTCGAGCGGCTTGCAGACGCGGCCATCTGCGTAGAGGCGCTCGGTCACCTCGTAGCAATGCTCGCGCGGCACCAGAGGCACATGCTTCTGGAAGAACAGATTGTAGGCGTCGGGCCGGTTGATGCGGCCGATCTCGTAGACATCGCGAAAGCCGCGCGTCGTGACGAGCGCAGTCCGGGCGCCGGTGCGCTCCAGCATGGTGTTGATGGCGACCGTTGAGCCGTGCAGGAACAAGCCAGCCTCGGAAAAGGCGGTCCCCGCCTTGGTGACGCCGGCCTCGATCCCTTCGACCATGGCGCGGGGCGTCGACAGGCTCTTGCCCAACAGCAGCCGTCGCGTGCGTTCGTCGAACGCCGCAACGTCGGTGAAGGTCCCGCCAATATCGGCGGCCAAACGCAAGCGTTCAGGAAGTACGGCGATAGACATGAGGTTTGGTCGCTCCCTAGCTCCTCTGCGGCTCGTAGACCGCTTGCCGCTTTTTGGCGGGATCAATTTCCCGTACTATCGGCTTGCGTTCCTCATTGGCAAATTATTTGTCTATTAGCAAACGGAATCTCCATGGCGAAACAGCGAAAAGGCATCCAGTCTGTCGAGCAGGGCGTTAAACTACTGGAATCTCTGGTGGTTTCTGGGAAGCCGCTGCCGCTGAAGTTGCTGGCGCAAATGGCCGATATGTCGCCCAGCATGGCGCATCGGTACCTGACCAGCTTCATTCGCGCCGAACTGGTGCACCAAGATCCGGTGAGCGGTTTCTACGATCTCGGCACTTTCGCGCTACGGCTCGGCATGGCGGCGCTCAGTCGTACCGACCTCATCCAGATCGCCGATGACGAATTCCGCCAGCTGGTTGCGCGGGTGAACGTCGACGGTCACCTAACGGTTTGGGGTGATTACGGAGTAACAACGGTCCGCGTCCATAACCGGGCCATGCCGATTCTGTCGGATCTTCGTCTCGGCACCGTTCTACCGATTGCCGACTCTGCAGCCGGCCGCATCTTTCTTGCGTTCCATAAGCAGGCTGCATTGGCGCCGATCCTCAAATCCGAACTTTCACGGATGGAGGAGCCAAAACCTTCGGCAAAAGAGCTCGCGGCAATCGCTGAAAAGGTCAGAAACGAAGGTTTTGCCTGGATCGACGGCCAGGTGTTTCACGGCTATCGGGCAATCGCCGCGCCAATTTTCGATACCCAAGGCGAATTGCGTGCGGCCATGTCGCTCGTCAGCAACCAGGCATCACTCGTAAAATTTCCTAACGACGTTCTTGACGATTTACTTGCGACAGCAAGACGCGCTTCTCAACGGTTGGGATGGCAACCCCAATCCGGTGAATCACAAACCACCCGAAAATAGTTTAGCGCCAGCTTTCTTCGTCGTCGCACCAAATTCAATCGGTGATGGCTATCGAGAGACTTGATTGGTCAAATTACGAACGAACGTCGCAAATTGAGCTGCGAGTCTATCCTGCGCCCGTGCGTCGATTGCTCCTCGAGGCGCAAGAACAGTCACGGCGCAAAGGACCGCCCCATATGGATCAAATATCGGCGCCACGACCGCGAAGCCCGGGATAATTGTATCAGACGTTCTATAAACTGGGGCTGATCTGATCAGCTCGAGCTCTTTGGACAGAGCATCCGATATCGGATCCAGAAGCCCTTCCCTCCTGGCGATTGAGCGCTCTCTCGCTACTAGCGCACGCGTGATGGTGTCGGGAAGATGCGCGAGGAAAACTCGACCCGTAGCCGAAGTACAAAGGGGGAGAACCGAACCAAGACGAAATGCAGCCGCAAATTGGTGAACGCCCATCTCCATGCGAACAAGGGTCGGGCCAAGTTCGGTCCACACATACAATGCAAGTGCGTGACCCGTTTCTGCAGTGAACGCGGTGACACTCTGGTGAAGATACCTCATCTCATCGAATCGGTTTAGGGCGGCGAGGCCGAGGTGTCGTGCGTAAGGTCCAAGGTCGTACAGCCCAGTGACCGCCGCCTGCGTTAACAAGCCCCGACGGGTCAAACTGACGAGATAGCGGTGAAGCTTTGCGACAACACTGCCCCATGTTCAGGCGAAGTTCAGCCAGTTTTCGCCTACGGATAATTTGGAAATTAGGCCGTATTTCCAAATTATGCTAGTTTTGGGCAGCTGCTTCGGTCGTGCCCGTCACCAACTGGTCGGAGCGTTCGTAGCCCTCTAGAATACCGTTTCGAATGGCCAGCGGACCGATAAATGGTTGAGCTCCAACAATTGCGTTATGCGCGCCTGATCACGGATGATCTCCGTAGCGCTGCGGATTTTGCTCAGCGCGTCATAGGACTCGAGCCGATCGACCGGAACCAGGAGCTTGCGACTTTCCGCTCGGACTATCGCGACTACACGCTTGCGTTCGCGAGCGGCGAGCGCGCCGTCCAATCGGTCGGCCTGGAAGTGCGCTACCCGCAGGATCTCGACGCCGCGATCGAGGGATTGCGAGGTCTCGGACTCTCCTCCGGAAGAGGCTCGGCCGAGGATTGCGCGTTTCGCAAGGTCAAGGACATGGCGTGGTTCATGGACTTCAGCGGCAACCGCATCGAACTGGTGGTGCGGCCGCTCAATTCAGGCTGGCGTTATTTTCCGAGCCGCGATGCTGGCATACGAGGCCTGGCCGATGTGATGCTGCGCACCGTCGACCTCGAGAAAGATCTGTCGATCTGGACGGAAATTCTCGGCGCGCGGGTTAGCGACTGGGCCGGCGAGGCCGCGTACCTGCGCTTTGACGAGGCGCACCATCGGATCGCCTTGTTCCCGGCCGCCCGGCCGGGAATTCTCGCAGTCGAATACGCGGTCGAGGATGTCAATCTGCTGATGCGGAATTCCTACCTGCTGCGGGACCTGCAAGTCCCTGTGGTGCACGGACCGGGACGGCGTCCCGCCTCCGAACAGCTTTTCCTGACCTTCGCCGGCCCTGGCGATGTCCTTTTCAGCTTTGTCGCGGAAGGCGTCGCAGCCGACACCGAGCCGCGCCGGCCACGCCAGTTCCCTGCCGGCCCGGCCGGACTATGCAACTGGGGCAGCGAATGCAAGATTGGCGAGTTCAACGATGCCGCGCACGGCCGAAACGGCCAAGCCATGTCGGTGTGAACGGAAGGTTGCTCACGTGATCAAGCTGCAAGACGTCTCCTACGTCCGGCTCGGGACGGCGGATCTCGATGGCGCCACCAAATTCGCCACCGACTATCTGGGTTTGGAAATCTCACACCGCTCGAAGGATTCGGTTTACCTCAAGTCTGATCAGCGCGAACATACGCTGTGCTACTTCCACGGCTCTGCGGCCGACCAAACCGCCGCCTTCGAAGTCGCCGAGCGCGCGGAACTGGATATGGCGGCGTCCGAACTCGATCGTCTCGGCCATCGCGTCCGCTTTGGGTCGGAGAAAGAATCCGAGTTGCGCCGGGTGCGGAGCTTCATCGCCTTCCAGGATCCCACCGGCAACAATATCGAGCTCGTATGGCGGCCTGCCTACAGCAGCCAGCGCTATCACGGCGAACGCGACGCCGGCATCACCGGGTTCAGCCATATCGGGCTGTGCACCACCGACGCGGCACGCGACGAGATCTTCTGGACCAAGGTGTGCAACGCGCGGGTCAGCGACCGGATCGGCGATGCGGCGCTGCTGCGCATCGACGAAGTGCATCACACCATCGCGCTGTTTCCCACCGACCGGGCCGGAATCCAGCACATCAATCATCAGGTCGCGAGTGGCGATGACGTGATGCGCTCGTTCAACTTCCTGTCCGAGCGCCAGGTCCCGATGGTGTTCGGTCCGGGTCGCCATCCGACGTCATCGGCGCGCTTCCTCTATTTCGAGGGCCCGGACGGCATGGTGTTCGAATATTCGTCGGGCGTGCGCGAGATCGCCGACGAGCTGCTTTACCGCGAGCGCCAGTTACCGTTCGATGCAAAGGGCTTCTGCGAATGGGGCGCGAAACCGCAAATCAAAGAGTTTCGCAACTAAGCGGACCACCTGATGCGATCTTCTGAATCTTGGCGTCGCGGATGACGCGCTCCCGTTGCAAGCGCTCTCACGAGTAACATTGCCGTGCGCAGTTCGCCCTGTGTCGTCATGTTTCATTTATGGAACGTGACGATGGCAAACATCAAGTCTTCCTAACGCTTAGTTCCATCCCCACCTTCAATGGAGCTGACGCCATAGCGATCGGCGCGGACACGGCGCTTGAGGTAAGGGCGAATGACGAAACCGATCTGGTTGTCTTTCTGATCGACCGCACAACGCGGTTCTCGCGCGCAGGTACCATGAGCGCCTGCTAACTAACCTCCTACCAAAAGAAACAATGTCCTATGTCACAATCACCTAAGATCATCGTCGTTGCAGGCGCCAGTGGCAAACTCGGCGGACTCCTTTGCGAGGCAATCCTGGAGCGGGCAAAACGCGATGGAGAGCCCGTGATAGTGCGTGCTCTTGTCCGCAAAGGACGAGACAACGACAGGTCCACGCCGAACCTGACTTTCGAACCAGTCGACTACGAAAGCGATGCTGATCTGCTACGGGTCTGTGCCGGTGCCTATAGCGTGATCTCAACGCTTCAGGGCGTGGAGAACGTCATCATCGGCGTTCAGTCCCGTCTTTTAAAAGCGGCTATCGCGGCCAAGGTGCGCCGCTTCGTGCCATCGGATTTTTCGTACGACTTCACCAAACTACCGGTTGGATCACAGCGCAATTTCGATTTACGCAGGCGGTTTCACGAGGTTGCAGCAACGATCATCGCGACCGAGCGCTCGGCCATCGAATTCACATCAGTCTTTCAGGGTGTGTTTGCCGAGCTTTTGGGAAGTGGCTGGATGCTATTCGACTACAACAAGCGGCAAGTCTCCTACTTTGGATCGCCGGACAATGTCATGGAATTCACGACTTGGAAGAATACCGCCGAATTCACAGCCGCCGTTGCACTTGATCCTAGCCCCACGCCGAAATACCTCCACATCGCTGGACGCAGGCTGACTCCGAAAGAAGTTGCGCGTATCGGGAGCGAGGTGACGGGAGTCGAATTCAAGCTGAAACGTCAGATGTCGGTCAGGATGCTTGGATGGATGATTTCAATTGTTAAGCTGGTGAAGCCGGGCAAGAAGGACGACCCGATGCCGCTTTGGGTCGGCATGCAATATGCCTACGCGGGTGCACTAGGCCTGGCATCCCCGAAATCTCTGGATAACGACCGATATGATGGAATTGAGTGGACTGGTGTGGAAGGCGTGATCAAAGCCGCATTCCAAGACGCACAAAATAGCAAGCGGCCGGTGGCGTAGCCGGAGTATCCCCCGTTGGTCTTGAAGGCGAGTTGAACAACCGTGAGGCGGGTCTCTCGTGTCGTCGCGACCAGCTACTGGCCACCGAACCTAAGCTATGCCGCCGTTTCCCTACTCCCACTCGATTGTGCCCGGCGGCCTGACGCTAGACCTTGGTCGGTTTGGCACGCAACGCCTCTTCAAATGCGCTGACGATAGCCTTGATCAGGCGTCCCGTGATCCGGTCCTTCTGCCACAGTGCGGTCATCTTAACGGGTGACGGCTCCCAATCAGGCAGGACCGGAACGAGTGCGCCGGTTGCCATCGCCTCCTCGATCAGGAACGTGGGCAGATTGGCGATGCCAAGACCAGCGCACGCGGCGTCGACAAGAATGGTCTGACGGTTTGCGGCAAAGCCGATCCTGGGTCGTACGATCGCGTACGCCCCTTGGGCATTTTTTAGATCCCATTCGATCAGATCGCGGCGGATCGCGACGGCTGGCAGCATGTCCAGATCCTGCGGCGTGCTCAGGTCGGAATGTAGAGCGAGGAAGGCGGGGCTCGCGACCAACGCGCGCGGCAAATCGGCGATTTTCCTGAACAGCAGTTCGGAGTCCGCAACCGGTCCCATACGAACGGCGAGATCGCATCCTTCTTCGATGAGTGAGACCCTGCGATCCGCAAGCGTCATGTCTATCGTGACGTCGGGATATCTGGTCTTGAACCCGATCAAAGCGGGAGCAAGAACCGCAGTCGCTATGTCGGGGGGAAGCGACAAGCGAACCGTGCCCGACAGCGCGACGCGGTCATCCTGAACCTCGGCAACAGCCTGCTCCGCCAGCATGAAGGCGGTCTGGCCTCGCTCGAACAGTTGCTGCCCCTGTTCGGTCAGAACCACCCCCTTCTTCGTCCGGCGCGCAAGCCGGACGTTCAGGGTCTCTTCCAGCGCCGATAGCCGGCGCGAGAGCGTGGCCTTCGGGATACCGGTCGCGCGTTCGGCCGCAGCCAGTCCGCCAGCCTGCACGATGCGGATAAACAGCGCGAGACCGTCAAAATCGCCGAATGTTTTCATGGTTCCATTTATGGAACATGAAGACGACATTTATCAAGTCTCCCCAGAGCGTCGTTTCATCCCTACCTTTTATAAGGAGCAATCAAGCTCACAAGCGAACGACAGGGAGACCGGCCATGGCGACGAAATTCACTGCGGAGAACTCGGCCCTTCTACTGATCGACCATCAGGTCGGCACGATGCAGCTCATCAAGAATATCGACGTCGGGCAGGCCAAGCGCATGTCGATCGCCTTGGCCAAGATGGCGAAGATCCTCAACATGCCGACGGTGATCACGTCCAGCCAGGAAGATCACGCCCAGGGCCCGATTCTTCCCGAGATCGCCCAGATCCTCCCGAAAGAGCATGCGGCACGGGTCAAGCGCCCCGGCGTCGTCAACGCCTGGGCCTATCCGGACTTCCGCAGTGCAGTGATCGCGACGGGCCGTAAGAACCTCATCATGGCCGGCGTCACAACCGACGTGTGCTTGATCTTCCCTTCGATCGATGCCGCGCTCGAAGGGTTTGCCGTGCAGGCGGTGATGGATGCTTCGGGCTCGCCCAGCAATCTTTCAGAGGAATTTTCCCGTCAACGGATGCACGATGCGGGTGTCGTGCTCACCGCTACCAACACGCTCATGGCGGAAATCGCGCAGGATTGGTCCACGCCTACCGGGCAACAGCTGATCGGCTTGTTGTTCAGCGACGTATTCCCAGCCCTTGGTGCCGGCATTGTCTAGACCGAGAACTGCGCCCTGCTAACTGCGCGTCGCACTTCGCAGGCGTCATTCTGGCCGCGACCAACACCATCATTGCGAAACTCGCCGGAACGTTGCGGCTCCTCGACAAGCCCCTCTGGTTCATCGAGGCGCATTTGTTGAGGAGCGAGCGCGCCGAGACCCACCACAGATCAAGAGGACTGGACGGAACATGACCCAAAAACACACGCCAATCGTCAATGCCCTCGCCACGGGCGAGCCCAACAGCGTTTTCGGATTTAAGCGCTATTTCCGGATCACGCCCCAAGATACGGACGGCAAGTTCTGCGTGTTCGAAGAGGAAATCGAAGAAGGGGCAGGTCCCCCTTTGCACATCCACCATACCGAGCACGAGATGTTCACGGTGCTATCCGGGTCGGTGAAGTTCCACTGTGACGGAACGGTAGCTATTGCCGGGGTGGGAACGACCGCATTGATCCCGCCCGGCGCGCGTCACGCCTTCAAGGGTATCGGCCCCGGCACATCCCGCGTTCTCATCATGCTGTCCCCGGGGCGCGGCGAAGGCTTTTTCCGCCAGGTCGCGAAAGAGGGCCTGTCGCCGAAGGACGACGCGGACCGGGTGAACGAGATCGCTGCGGAATACAGCGTCGAATTCGTCGGCCCCCCCATCGACTGACCAATCCGTGTTGAGGAGAACCTTGCGATGAGCAGCATCAGTCACCGGGTTCCCTTCAACGGCGGTTTCCTGCATGCCTTGTCATCCGGCCGTGGCGACGAAACGATTGTACTTCTGCACGGCTGGCCGCAGACATGCCGGGAGTGGGATCGGGTCAGCGCCCTGCTCGACGGCGACTATCGGCTCATTGCACCTGATCTTCGTGGTTGTGGCGACAGTTCCAAGCCTATTGCAGGCTATGATGCTTCAACCCAGGCCGACGACGTCCTAGCGCTGGTTCAGCATTTCGGTCTCGGGCGCGTCCATCTCGTCGGTCATGATGTCGGCGGGCCGGTGGCTTACGCCTTCGCCGCCAAGCACCGCGATCTCTGCGGGTCCCTCACCCTGATCGAAGCGCCCCTTTGGGGCATCGTCAGCGATGACGTTCCCGACCTGGCGACGCAGTTCTGGCACCTGAAATTCCATCAGGACGTTGATATGGCCGCCAAGATGATCGGGGCGGACATCCCAGCCTATCTGCATCATTTCTACCGGCACTTCGCCTTTAATCCCAATGCGATCACGCCCAACGACGTCGCGGAATACATCCGCGCCTATAGCGGGTTCGGCGCATTGCGCGCGAGCCTGATGCACTATCACGCAATCCCCGAGACTGGTGAGCAACTCAAGGAACTCAACGCGCAAAAGCTCACCATCCCCGTTGCATCCTATGGCTCGGCAATGGTTATGGCCGACTATGCGGGGAACGTCGCGAGACTGGTCGCCGAGAACGTCGATGCTGGGATCGTTGAGAATTGCGGGCATTGGATGCCTGAAGAGAAGCCGGAATTCGTCGCCGATCTGATCCGCAAGACCGTTGCAAAAGCGCGCGCAGCATAGTCGCGGCTTACATGCCAAAAAGCCCTCGATGCGACTTACATTATGGGCCGGGCGCTCAAGAAACCAGGAGCGAAGAACATGACCGTAGACGCCATTGAAACGCTGGGCGTGGTTGCGCCGGATACCCATCTGGTAAGGGCGCACGGTCCATTCCAACTCCGTCGGATCCGCCCCGGTATCGCGTTGGGACGGACGGACGATGCTGGTTTCGGCGGGCTCGGCCTTATTGATCATGCCCGACTGCAGCCTGGCCTGGTCATCAAGATGCACGAGCACCGCAACGACGAGATCATCAGTTACCTGCGCTCGGGCCGCATGCAGCACACGGATTCAGCCGGTCGGAGCGAGGTCATCTCGCCCGATCGATTGATGGTGATGAACGCCGGGGCAAGTTTCTGGCATGAAGAAGCGGTGCTCGGAGACGATCCGATCGAGATGCTTCAGATCTTCGTGCGGCCTGAAGCCGCCGACATGGAGCCGAGCATCCAATTCGTCAGCCTCGACAAACCGCAGAGCATCGATCACTGGAGGCTTCTGGCGGGCCCGGTCGGCTCGGCGGCGCCGAGTTTCGTTCGCCAGGCCATCTACCTCTATGATGCTCACCTATCGGCGGGCAGAAGCATCGATCTACCGTCAGTTCCGGGATTCGATCGCTGGCTGTATGTCTTCCGCGGCGCGGTCTCGGTCGGAGACAAACAAGCTGAAACCCATACAGCGTTGACGATCGGCGCCGACGAAACCGCGGTTGAAGTGACGGCGAGCCGGGAGACGGACCTGGTCCTCTTCTTGGTCGACCGGCAGGCGCCTTTTTCCCGCGCAGGCACCTTGAGCGGGTGATCGTCGAAGCTCGCTCGTTGCGCGCTATATAGAAGTATGGACCAGCAGCGGTAAGCGAGCGGCCGGGCGCAGCCTGCCGCCCCCATCCGCCATATGAGAACCATGCAAAAAAGCAAGTTGCGATTTTTTCCTTAGAATACTAAGTATTATGGCGGAGTAGCTCTCGAAGCGAGATCACTATGCCTGCGGATATCGCCGCCCCCCTGACGCTTACCGTTGTGCGCAAATCGCAGATTGCTGACGACATATTCATGTTTGAACTCCGCGATCCATCGGGCGCGCAGCTCCCTCCGTTTTCGCCGGGAGCCCATATCACTGTCACGGCTCCCAGCGGACAGAAGCGGCGCTACTCACTTTGCAACGACAGCGAGGATCGGGACCGCTACGTCATTGCGATCAAGCAAGAAAAGGCGGGACGTGGAGGCTCTTTGAGTATCACCACTGGGGTCAAAGAGGGCAGTACGCTCCAAGTGGACCAGCCAAATAATGAATTTGAGCTGTCGCCTCACGAGCCCAAGAGTTATGTCTTTATTGCTGGAGGAATTGGGATTACTCCGATCCGCTCAATGATCCGTCGGCTAGCCAGCCTCGGAAAAGAGAATTTCAAACTTTTCTATTTCACGCGCACGCCATCGATGATGGCGTTTCGAGACGAGTTTCGCGCAGCCGAATTTTCCGGAAAAGTCGTTTTGCACCACGATGACGGGGATCCGGCAAAGGCTTTTGACTTGTGGCCGGTTCTCGAAGAGCAGCGCGGCGCACATCTCTATTGTTGTGGGCCGCGCGGACTAATGGATTCCGTTCGCGACATGACCGGACATTGGCCGGATTCCGCGGTTCACTTCGAGGATTTCGTCGGGGCTACCGCCAACCGTCCGGAAGACACCGCATTTACCGTGAGGCTCTCCAGAAGCGGCAAGTGCTATGACATCGCGCCCGGCGTTTCCATACTGGATACGCTCCGGAAGCACGGACATGTTGTCCCAAGCTCTTGTGAAAGCGGAACGTGCGGCACTTGCCGCACGCGTTTTTCTGCCGGAGAGCCAGATCACCGCGATTTGGTGCTATCGGACCACGAGAAACGTACGGATATCATGATCTGTGTGTCCCGGTCGAAGACACCCGAACTGGCTCTCGACCTCTAAAGCAGGCAGCGGCGATCATGGAACCATTGCGGCTCGGAGTAATCGGTCTTGGTCGCGCGTTTACGCTGATGCTTCCTACGTTTGGACAGCACCCCCTCATCCGCCTCGCCGCTGCCAGCGATCCACGCCCCGAGGCAAGAGCCTGCTTCGCGTCCGATTTTGGAGCCAATGTGTATGAAACTGCCGACGCGCTCTGCGCGGATCCAGCCGTGCAGGCCGTGTACGTAGCTTCACCGCACCAGCATCACGTCGAGCACGTCAAGCTTGCCGCCAAGTACCGCAAGCATGTCCTCGTCGAAAAGCCGATGGCTCTCACACTCGCTGATTGTCGCGAGATGATCGAAGCCACTCGCCATGCAGGGGTCTATCTACTGGTCGGCCATAGCCACAGCTATGACACGCCCTATTTGCGCGCGCGTGAGATCATCAATACAGGCCGATATGGCCGCGTCAAAATGGTCAATGCCCTCAATTTCACAGACTTCCTTTATCGACCTCGGCGCCCGGAGGAACTAGACACGCAGGCAGGTGGTGGCGTCGTCTTCAGCCAGGCCGCTCACCAGGTGGATGTGGTGCGGCTGCTCGTCGGACAGCCGGCCCGATCGGTGCGGGCCCTTTCCGGACGTTGGGATCCAAAGCGTCCAACGGAAGGTGCGTACAACGCTCAAATCGTTTTTGAGGACGGGAGTTTCGCGTCCCTGACCTACAGCGGCTATGGCCATTTTGACTCCGATGAGTTCAACGAGTGGATCGGCGAACTAGGAAATACACGCGATCCAATGACCTACGGAACAGCGCGTGCCCTCCTGCGCACCGCAGCCACGCCCGAGGCGGAAACCCTCCTGAAAACCAAGCGCGCCTATGGCCCCGCACGCGCCCTGGCGTTTCAGACCAGTGAAAAGCCTCAACACAATCATTTTGGATTGGTCATTGTGAGCTGCGAGTTGGCCGATCTTCGACCGACGCCCCGGGGCATCGTCGTCTATGGAGACGATGAGCGTCAACTCGAGGCTCTGGCAACTCCCGACGTCCCGAGGTCCGAAGTGGTTGAAGAACTCTATGCGGCAGCGGTGCTGGGAAAGCAGCCGCTGCATTCCGGAGAGTGGGGACTCGCCACGTTGGAAATTTGTCTTGCCATCTTGGAGTCAGCCAACCAAATGCAAGAAACAACGTTGACCCATCAAATGGAACACTAGGTATCTGCCGTCTACTTCAGCCGCCTATTTGTTTCTGGGGTTGTTGGCGCCGGACGCGATAATAGCAATGATGTCGTTTTCCGCCGCAGCCACCGTCTTGTATCGCGGCTCCGTCGTGACGAAAGGCTCCTGTGCATCAGCAGGCTGATAGATTTCGACGTAGAACAGATCTGAACGATGGTCCTTGACTGCCTCAATTCGGATCAAAGCCATTGTTCAGTACCTTGTGCCATTGGGCCCCACTGCAGGCCCGATCCTCCTGATCGGATCGAGCTCCGCGGCACTTGGCGCGCGCTGGGCTTACGTGGCGGCCGCTGCCATTGCCTTTTCAGTCTCGTCCTCTTCCATTCCGCGCAGAACCGTCGCTTCGTCGTCTGACACACCGAGTGTTCGCCAAGCCACCGTTTTGCTCACGACGCCCTGGTAAGACCTCAGCTTCGCCTGAGGAATGTGGGGGGCTATCCGCCCGATGATGCGACCATTCTCTTCGAATGCATTGACCGCATCGAGCATTAGGCGGCGAAACTGGACAATCGCAATATCGCTTGCACCCAGCCGTTCTTGAGTCCGATCGGCGATTCCTCCCATGGACTCCCACATCGCGATATCCTGGTTCGGAATGCCGGGAATTCCGGTGAAATTCCCCTCCCTCATGAGAGCCCTGTCCTGGAGATAGTCGTTATCGGCATGCCGCTTCTTAGGACGAAATTGATGGTCGACGTCATCCCCAACCACCAGCACGCAAAACCGGCGCCATGCATCGGTGTCGATGCCAACCTGATCCCCTTCAGCCCATGCGATGAAGTGGAAATAGCTGCTGGTGTCGTTTCGGGGCACGACCACGCTAGCGACGTTGTACGAACTGTTCGGTGGGACCAGCGCTGTGAAGGGTGCCACGAATGTCGTGATGCGCACGTAGTCATGAGTGGCGGCGTCGGTGATTGGCCGCCTGATGGCAGCGTATCGCATGCCGTAGTTCGTGAGCTGCACTTGGATTCGCGGATTCTTGTCGGTCGATGGACGAACCCAATGATCGGCTTTCGCGGTAGCTTCCCCCTTGGCAGGCCTCATGTCTGAAGAGTGCAGGCTGGAAGAATGCGCGGAGTCGATCTGTCCCTCCACGATCTGGGCCCAATTACACGGGAGTTCGATCTTTGCGATCGAAACCCGCGCATCACGACCAGGTGCCCAGGGCGGCGCCTCAAACTCCGGCATCCGCTCTGGCGGCCCCATGTAGGTCCAGACGAAGCCGCCTGCCTCGCGGGTAGGATAGGAAATATGCTTCACGCGTTCGCTGAGCTGACTCTGCTTCGGCTCGGACGGCATGTCGACGACGTTTCCGTCAACGTCGAACTTCCAACCATGGTACAGGCATCGCAGCCCACACTCCTCGTTACGACCAAAAGCCAACGATGCCTTCCGATGCGGGCATGACTCGCCCAGCATGCCGAGCCGGCCGTTTGAATCACGGAACGCTACGAGCTTTTCGCCGAGCAACTGAACCCGCACCGGAGCGCCATCGGGTTCCGAAACCTGCTCGGAAAGGACTGCAGGAATCCAATGTCCTCGCATAAGGCGCCCCATGGGCGCGTCCCCCTCGACCCGACAAAGCCGTTCGTTTTCCGCCGCGGTGAGCATGCTCTTCGTCCCTTAACAGCGTAGATGTCTATGATCGCGCCCTTGCCGGATAATACTTAGAACACTAAGCATTAATACAACATCCCGCTTCGGACGTCCAGCGTCGGTATCTATTTGTGAATTCACTTTTTGTGGACTGACCACTTCGCGGTTCCGGGGGGAACCGTCAACGCCGCCTTGGCTGTGCAACGGCCTACTTCATCTTCATAGATCAGCGGCGAAGACCTGGCCCGCGCAGCCCTCTCGACGGCAGCGCCGCCGCAGCGGTCGATCGATTGCGTTCGGGCTCCAGGACCGATGGCCGAAGCGCCCGCACCCATTTCCCTCGCGCTCTCGAGCAAGTTGACACGGTCGGGTACGACATTGTCGGCCGACATCGCCGCTACCTGTTGGGAGAAGCGCCCGTCTGCTTGATGAGCTTGGCCCAGCGCGCGAGATCGGCTTTTATCAGCCGGCTCAGATCATCCGCCGTGCTGGTCTTCGGCTCGATGCCCTGCTCCGAGAGACGCTCGCGCACATCGGAGAGCTTGAATATTTCATGGACTTGGCCCGCCAGTTTGGCCACGATCGCCTGCGGGGTTCCGGCGGGTGCAACGAGGGCGATCCAGATATCCGTCTCATAGCCGGGTAACTCTTCCGAAATCGTCGGAACGTCGGGCAAGTATTGCAGACGCTTGTCCGTGGTGACGCCCAGCGCGCGGAGCTTGCCGCTCTTGACCAAGGGAAGGATCGAATTGATTGGACCGAAGGCGAGCTCGATTTGCCCCGACAGCAAGTCGGTCACCAATGGATTGGCGCCACGATAAGGGACATGTTGCATCTTGATGCCGGCCATCGATGCAAACAGTTCTGCCGAAACGTGCTGAGGCGATCCCAACCCGGCCGAACCGTAGGTCAGACCGCCCGCCTTGGCTTTGCCCAGCGCAATCAGGTCCTTGACCGAGTGCGCGGGAACGGTTGGATTTGTCACCAGCAGGATCGGTACTGCGCCGATCAGGCTGATCGGTGCAAAGTCGTTCAAAGGATTGAAAGCCGTGCCTTCGTTCAAGATCGGATTGATCGACAGCACGCTATTTGCGGCGACCAACAGGGTATAGCCGTCAGGCGCCGCCTTGGCGACGGCGTCAGCACCGATATTCCCTGCCGCTCCCGGCCTGTTTTCAACGACGACCGGCCGCCCCCAGCTTTCGCTGAGCTTCTGCGCGATTGTACGGGCGAGAACATCGTTGCTCCCGCCTGGCGTAAACGGCACGACGATCTTGATGGGCTTGGATGGGTAAGGCTGCGCCGAAGTCTCGGCCGCGCCGACAAACATCATCAGAGCAAACATCACGGTGATCAGGACGTTATGCCTTTGGCTGCTTGGCATCTTTGCCACCCGTTTTTTTTACCGCGTTCTGTCGCCTTCTTTGTCCGTACCTGGGAGGCGCGTCGGTTATTCGACTTTGATGCCCGCCGATCGGACCACCTTCGACACTCGCTCAATTTCGCTAGCGATCTCCCGCTCGAACTCCGCCGGCCCCGCCGACACAGGCTCGATTCCAATCGCCGAATACTGTTTGGCCACCTCCGGCATCTTCACCACGGTGACGACCTCGGTCGCGATTTTCTCGACAATCGAAGGAGGCGTGCCGGCGCGCGCGAGCAACCCAACAATCACCTCGAAGTTGAACCCGGGGATCACGTCCGCTATCGGCGGAATATCTGGCGCTTGCGATGAACGGCGCGGCCCATTCGTCGCGAGCAGATTAAGTTTTTTGGTTTCGGCCGCCCCGACGAGAGAAGGATACGCAGAAAACAGAACCTGGACGTGTCCGCCCAAGAGCGCCGGCACGGATTGTCCAGTACCCCGATACGGCACGTGGGTCATGTCGAGCTTGAGGGCCGCCTTCATCGCTTCCATGGAAATGTGATGCGTGCTGCCGATGCCCGAAGACCCATAGCTGACCTTTCCGGGACTTGCCTTCACGTAGGCGACGAATTGGTCCAGTGAGTTCACAGGAAGGCTTGGATGCGACGCAAGAAACAGCGGACTACGCCCAAGCAGCGCTACGGGCACGAAATCCTTTTTCGCATCGTACGTGAGCGTCTGGAATAGCAGCGGGTTCACCGACAGCATGGAACCGTCCGTGACCATGAACGTGTGGCCGTCGGCGGGCGCGGAAGACAGACTGGTCGCCGCGAGACTGCCGTTCCCTCCTGGTCGATTTTCCACGACGACGGAATGCCCAAGCCGCTCGGTCAATTTCTGCGCTACGATACGCGCGACCGTATCCGGAAGTCCGCCTGGCGCGTACGGAACGACAAATCGGATGGTCTTGCTCGGGTAAGCACCTTGTGCATGAACACCGGCGCATAGGAATGACGCAAGAACCATCGCGGCGAGCACCTTGAGACACAGGACGCCAGCGTTCATCTCTCTATCTCTCCCTGGAGCAAAGTGCGCGCCTCGGGGGCGGATCTTGCGCTCCGAAACCATTAGGAGCCCAAGCATACAAAGGTTAGATTACTAAGTAAATACGCGAATGAGCTACGACCATATAACTGCTGACAATGCAG
>Ga0075420_100000184_pt1 | contig 45185 bp, 30 predicted proteins | sample SoiMetdeltSBSDD4_FD_75296 | JGI IMG/M metagenome (GOLD analysis project Ga0075420, IMG submission 75296) | Bulk soil microbial communities from a Populus tree surrounding site in Tennessee, USA - Soil MetaG P. deltoides SBSDD4 | ecosystem: Environmental > Terrestrial > Soil > Tree plantation...
CGCGCCTGCAACTCGATGGAGTGAGGCTCGGCAATGTCCTCTCGGGTGGGGAGTTCTCCAACTTCGTACCCGACACCGGATCGACGCAGGAAGTGACGGTCGACTACGCGGCGGTTTCTGCCGAACAGCCGTTCGGCGGGTTGCGCATCGATATCATCCCGCGCGAGGGTGGCAACTCGGTGAGAGGGGTGGTGTTCGCAACGGCGGTCAACTCCGCCTGGCAGACCAGCAACCTCACGGACGAACTGCGCAATCGCGGCCTGCCCGAGCCGAACGAGATGAAGCAGGCGTGGGACATCAACCCGTCGGTTGGCGGTCCGCTGATGCGAGACAAGCTGTGGTTCTACACGTCGGCGCGGTGGCAGACGAACCAGAACTACATCGCCGGCCTCTATTACAACAAGAACGAGGGCGACCCGACGAAGTGGCTGTACGAGGCAGACACCAGCCGCCGCGGCTTCTTCTCGCTGGAGCAGAACGGCATCAACGTGCGACTCACATCGCAGCTGGCGCAGAAGCACAAGGTGTCGTTCTATTACGACAACCAATCGCGCATCTGGGACGACACGCGCGCGGGTGTCTCGCCTGAGTCAGCGGTGGCGTATCGCTTCCCGGTCCTCAACCTGGCGCAGGCCGCATGGACTGCGCCGATGACCAACAAGCTGTTGCTCGAGGCGCGATACGCGCGTCGCGGCGAGGCTTTTGGCAACCAGTTGCCCGAAGTCGGCGACGTGTATCGGGACATGATCCCCGTGCTCGAGCAGTCCAACAACTTCTTCTATCGTGGCAAGGGTGGCGACGGCGGTATCAGCGGGACCTTCGGCTACTCGAGCCAGACGATCAACACGGCAGTGGCCTCGATGTCGTATGTGACCGGCGCGCACGCGCTCAAAGTCGGCTTCAGCGATACGTGGGCGAACACCGTGAGCACGACCGACTCGAACTCGTCGTACATGATGTTCCGCTTCAACAACGGCGTCCCGAACCTCGTCACGCTGTACGGCGTGCCGACACGCGGCGAGTCGCTGGTGAAGGGCGAGCTTGGCGTCTACGTGCAGGATCGCTGGACCATCGATCGCTGGACCCTCAATGCCGGCGTTCGCTACGACGGTTTCCGTGGAGGGTATCCGGAGCAGTATCGAGGCCCCGCGCCACTCCAGCCGACGCGCGACTATACCTTCCCGGCCGTCACCAGCATGAGCATGCACGACATCACGCCGCGGCTCGGCGCGTCCTACGATCTGTTCGGCAACGGGAAGACGGCGCTCAAAGCCAGTGTCGGCAAGTACATGCTCACGCTGTTCACGATCGGCAATCCCGCCGGCGTGAGCACAACGACGACGCGGAACTGGAACGACCTGATGTATCCCGTCGGCGATCCGCGGCGCGGCAACTTCAATCCAGACTGTGACCAGCTCAACCCGGCCGCCAACGGTGAATGCTCGGCGTACCTCAGCCAATTCGGAACGCTGACATCGATTGCGCAGTTCAACGAGGACACGCGATTCGGATGGGGCAACCGGCCGTACAACTGGGAGTTCTCGACGAGCGTGCAGCATGAACTGATGCCGCGTCTCGGCATCGACGTCGGCTATTTCCGTCGCTGGTTCGGCAACTTCCAGGTCACCCAGCAGCTGGGACTCACGGCGGCCGACTTCGACCCGTACAGCGTGACGGCGCCGAGCGACCCTGGCCTGCCCAATGGCGGCGGCTACCGAATCGAAGGGCTCTACAACATCAACCCATCGAAGGTGGGTCAGGGAACTGCCTACACGACGTTTGCTCGCGATTATGGCGAGCAGACCGAGCAGTGGAACGGCATGGACTTCAGCGCCAACGCGCGCCTGCAGAATGGACTGTTGCTGCAGGGCGGTTTGAGCACCGGACGGACGGTGACTGACAACTGCGACGTGATCGGGAACTCGCAGGGCGTCGTGTTCAGCGCGACGGCGGGTCCGAGCCAGCGCGCGTGCCACGTCGAAGCGGCGTTCCTCACGCAGTTCAAGTTCCTGACGACCTACACGCTTCCGCGGGTCGACGTGAACCTTGCGACCACGATCCAGAGCACGCCCGGCCCGGTGGTACAAGCCAACCGCATCTACACCAATGCGGAGATCCAGCCCTCACTTGGCCGGCCGCTGTCGGGTAGCGCGGCGAACACCACGATCAACATGCTCGTGCCCGGTGATATCTATGGTGATCGGGTGAACCAGGTCGATGTCCGCATTGGCAAGATCTTCCGGTTTGGCGGGAGACGCGCCCAGGCGAATCTCGACATCTACAACCTGTTCAATTCCAACCCGGTGATGCAGGAGAATGGCTCCTACGCCGTGTGGCGACAGCCACAGCGCATCATGGACGCGCGCATGTTCAAGATCAGCGGGCAGTTTGATTTCTGATCCGCGTCGGGCGTTTACTACGTGAACACGACACACTGAGGCACAGAGAGGCACCGAGAACAAAAGATCGATCTTCTCGGTGTCCTCACCGCCACGGCGTGTCGGAACTCAGTGGACGTTGTTCCAGCCGGGACTCGAGGGGGCATGATGTCGCACTGTAGATTTTGCATTGCGCTTGCGTTGAGCGTCGCCCTGTATCTGCCCTCGGCCATTCAGGCGCAGGCTCCTGGCACATCGGCGCAGCTCACAGCACTCGACTACTTCGAGATTCAGCAACTCGTCGCGAAGTACGCTCGCGCGATCGACACCTGTTCGAACAACGGCTACGACTACGCCGATCTCTTCACTGCTGACGGCTACTTCGCGCCGGAGCAGAATGGCAAAGTCGGGAACAAGTTTCAGGGGCGTGAGCGGCTCGCCGAGGCGTCAGGCGGGGGATCGCGCGGCTGCAAGAACGTCGGTTGGATCGTCCAGGGCGTCAAGCACCTCTACGTCAACCACATCGTCACGCCGACGGCCGAAGGCGCGACCGGCACGGTCGACATGCTGATGATCGGGTTGGGTGGCGATCCGTACAAGATTCACCACGAGGGGTACTACGAGGACACCTACGTGAAGACGCCGCAGGGATGGCGTTTCAAGTCGCGGATTCATCACGTGCCGGAAGGTGGCACGACAGGCCAGGGGCAACGAGGGCGCGGAGGCCAGCAGGGTGCTGCGACCGACGCACCGCCGACACAGGAGCGATAGCCGCGGGGGACGCGGAGAAAAGCGTTAGCGCAGAGAACGTAGAGGAGCGGAGTGGCCCCCCTCCGCGATTCTCTGCTTCTCCGCGCTCTCCGCGTTGAAGCTTTTCTCCGCGTCCTCGGCTCCCCCTGCGACCGATGCAGTCACTCCGTGGGCTTGGGCACGTGCAGGCCGTAATCCTCTTGTACGTGATCTCGAACTTGCTCCGCCTCGTGGCGAATCTGTTCGCGCCGCCCGGCGCTGTATGTGAAGTCGCGTCGCGCCGCCTGCAGTGTTGCGTGTGATCGCGCCTCAGAACCAACGCCAAAGGACGAGAGCAGCCGTTCGATGTCACCCGAGTGGCAAGCGGGACACGCGGGCTGCTCCGCGTTGCGGACCAGCGTCTCGAAGCTGTGACAGCAGGCTCGGCATTGATACTCGAAGAGGGGCATGGGAGGCGACGATACAGATATCACTGTGGGGCGAAATTCGCTGGAAATTCAAGCAAAATCGCATTCTGTCACCTGATTCGGGCATTGATCCCCGCCCAAGACTGTCATACAACCGAAAGATGGTGTTCGTGCGAGCCGGGGTGGAATGAGGGGACGTGGGTCTCTAATAGCAGTCGCGCTGATGGTATCGGCCAGCTGGGCGATCCTGCACGCGAGTGGTGCGCAGAACGCACCCGCGCGCACTGCCAACGAGCCCGCGGCAAACGCTGGCGCTGTCGTGGACAAGTACTGTGTGACGTGTCACAACCAGCGGCTCAAGACCTCGGATCTTGCGCTCGACGGCCTTGATATCTCGAGCCCAGCCGCCCACGGCGAAATCTGGGAGGGCGTTGCGCGACGATTGCGCACGCGCTCGATGCCGCCGCAGGGCATGCCGCGTCCAGACGAAGCGACTTACGACAGTCTCGCCACCTATCTCGAATCCGAATTGGATCGTGCCGCGGCTGGCAAGCCGAATCCTGGCCGTCCGCTCATTCGACGCCTGAACCGCAGCGAGTACGCGAACTCGGTTCGTGATCTGCTCGACGTCGAGGTCGATGTCTCGTCGTTGCTTCCACCGGACGACTCGGCGTTCGGGTTCGACAACATCTCCGATCTGCTCGGAACGTCGCCGGCGCTCCTCGAGCGCTATCTCGTCGCCGCCGATCGCGTGAGCACGCTGGCCGTGGGCGCACCCACCGCACCAGGGTCGGATACATATCGCATCCGCCAGGACCGCTCACAGGACCAGCACATCGAAGGCCTCCCTCTGGGAACGGTCGGTGGCCTGGTCGTCAACCACACTTTCCCGGTCGATGCTGAGTACCGCTTCTCGCTGGAGCTCTATCGCACCAACCTCGAGGCGATTCGCGGCCTTGAGCATCCACATCAAATCGAGGTCACCGTCGACGGGGAGCGCGTGTTCCTGGCGACGATAGGTGGAGACAACGAGCAGGTCCCGCAAGGCACGAGCATCACGGAGCGCAGCAATGCCGTCGACGCACGCCTCCAGGCGGTGGTGCCGGTCAAGGCGGGGGCGCACCAGGTGGGCGCGAGCTTCGTGCGCAAGATCGGCGAGGGCACGCAGCGTCTGCGGCCGTTTCTCCGCAGCTCCGCCGGAACCTACGACTCGACGGGGCGCCCGCACATCGAGACGCTCACCATCAAGGGTCCCTTCAATCCAGTAGGACCCGGAAAAACGCCGAGCCGCGAGCGTGTCTTCTCCTGTCGTCCTCAGCAGGCGAGCCAGGAAGAGGCATGCGCTTCCAAAATCCTTTCAACGCTGGCTCGCCGCGCCTATCGGCGCCCGGTCACGAGTGCGGATACGTCCCGTTTGATGACCTTCTATCGCGCGGGCCGCGCCAAGGGCACGTTCGAGACCGGGATCCAGATGGCGTTGCGGCGGTTGCTCGCGAGCCCGACCTTCGTGTTTCGCGTAGAGGAAGATGGTCCCGCCAAGCCCGGGACGATCCAGAACGTGAGCGACATCGAGCTCGCGTCGCGGCTGTCGTTCTTCCTGTGGAGCAGCATTCCCGACGAGGCGCTGCTCGACGTCGCCAGTCGAGGTCAATTACGGAGCCCGGCGGTGCTCGAGCGTGAAGTCCGTCGGATGATTGGCGATCCGAAGGCGGACCGCTTCATCCGCAATTTCACGGGTCAGTGGTTGCATACGCGAAATCTTCGGACCGTCGCGCCCAACCATGACGAGTTTCCCGATTTCGACGACACGCTGCGCGATGCCTTCCAGACCGAAGCAGAGCTCTTTTTCGACAGCATCGTCCGTGGCGATCACAATGTCCTTGATCTGCTGACGGCCGACTACACGTTCGTCAACGAACGCCTGGCAAAGCACTACGGTATCCCGTACGTCTACGGCAGTCACTTCCGTCGCGTCACGCTCACCAACGATGCGAGGCGCGGCCTGCTGGGTAAAGGCGGCCTGCTGATGGTGACGTCGCGCGCGGACCGGACGGCGCCGGTACTGCGTGGCAAATGGATCCTCGAGAACGTGTTTGGCACGCCGCCGCCGCCACCGCTTCCCAACGTCCCGCCGCTCGAAGGCAGTTCTGAAGAGGCGCCGCGCACTCTGCGCGAGCGGATGGAAAAGCATCGCGCCAGCCCGACCTGCGCGGGATGCCACAAGCTCATGGATCCGCTCGGTTTCGCGCTGGAGAACTTCGACGCAACCGGGGCATGGCGCACGCGCGAGGCCGGAGTTCCGCTCGACGCGTCGGGGCAGCTCGCCGACGGCACCAAGGTCGATGGCGTCGTCGCCCTCAGAAGTGCCTTGCTGGCGCGGTCGGACGTCTTCGTTCGCACCGTGACCGAGAAGCTGATGACCTACGCCCTCGGCCGCGGACTGCAGTATTACGACGCGCCGGTTGTGAGGGATATCGTCCGAAAAGCAGGGCGTCAGGAATACCGGTTTTCAGGCATCATCATGGGGATCGTCACGAGTCCGCCGTTTCAGATGCGGGTCGTGAGCGACAGCGACCGGTAAAACGGGGCGGGAGTCCAGGAGCGGATTGATGTTTGTCACAAAGAAGGCGTTGCCCAGGCGGACCTTCCTTCTTGGTATGGGGACCACGTTGGCCCTGCCCCTGCTGGAATCGATGGTTCCCGCGTTCACCGCCCTGGCTCAGACGCCAGCCAGGGGGCCGCTGCGTTTCGGCGCGGTGTATTTCCCGAACGGCGCGACGAACAAGCATTGGTTCCCCGATGCCACGAGCCCGGGTTACGAGTACAAGACGATCCTGAAGCCACTCGAACCGTTCCGCGATCAGGTCACGTCGTTCGGCAACTTGTCGAGAGCGGGCGGCAAAACCGTGACCGATCACGCGGTCAGCTCCGCTGGCTGGTTGAGCGGCGCGGTCGCCAAGCAGACCGAGGCCGAGGATATTCGCGTCGGGATCAGCATCGATCAGGTCATCGCGAAACAGATCGGTCAGGACACGCAGCTTCCATCGATGGAAGTGGCGACGGAAGACTTCAGCGGCTACGTGGGTGGTTGCGTCCCCGGCTACAGCTGCGCCTACATGAACAGCATCTCCTGGGCATCGGAGACGCAGTCCAATCCCATGGAGACCAACCCGCGCGCCGCGTTCGAGCGGATGTTCGGGCGCTCGAGCACGACGGCCGAGCGACTCCAGCGCATCCAGGAAGACCGCAGCATCCTCGACTCGGTGACGGAAGAAGCACGTGACCTGCAGCGGAAGGTTGGCGCGCGGGATCGTGCGCGCATCGGCGATTATCTCGATAACGTGCGCGAGATCGAACGGCGCATCCAGCGCGCCGAGGCGCAGAACGCCAAGAAAGTGATCGCCCTCGATGCGCCGCTCGGTGTGCCAGATACATTCGTTGAGCACGCCACGGTCCTGTTCGACCTGCTCGCCGTCGCGTATCAATCGGATCTCACACGCGTGTTCTCGTTCATGATGTCGCGCGAAGCGAGCCAGCGGACGTACCCGGAGCTCAACATTCCGGGAACGCACCACGACGTCTCGCACCACGGCGGCCGGCCCGAGAATATGGAGAATCACGCGAAGATCAACCTCCATTACGCGCAGTTATTCGCCAGCTTCGTGGAAAAGCTGAAGAAGATGCCCGAGGGCGACGGCACCGTTCTCGACAACTCGCTGATCTTCTATGGCGCCGGCATGAGCGACGGCCAGGCGCATGCCCCGTATCCGCTCCCCCTCGTCGCGGTGGGCAGCGCCGGCGGTAAGGTGAAAGGCGATCGTCACGTGGTCGCGGCGGAATGGACGCCGGTTGCCAACCTGTGGCTGCGAATCTCCGATCTCTATGGAGCTCATCTCGACTCGTTCGCCGAAAGTACCGGTCGAGTGGAGATCTAGGCACCTGCTCGCTTGTGTTGTAGATGTGGGGCAAGGCGAGCCCCTCGGGAACGCTCAAATTCATCATCGAAGTCGGACCCTGAAGCACCAAACACAAGCGAGGAAGTAGAGTAGCGAGACGATGTCGAAACCATTCGGGTGGCGGAGGGCGGCGAATGCGGGCGCCCTCCTTGTGTTCAGTTCGCTGTCTCTCGCCTACGGCGCTGACCGCGCACCAAGTCTGATCGAAGCTGTCAAAGCCGGGAAGCGCGACGTCGTGCGCACCCTGCTCAAGCAGCCAGGTGAGCTCAAGATCGTCGAGCGCGACGGCACAACCGCGCTTCACTATGCGGTCAGGGCCGATGATCTTGAAATGACGCGCATGCTGCTGCGTGCCGGCGCCGATGTGAATGCGGCCACGCGCGAAGGCATCACGCCGCTGGCGCTCGCGGCCGTCAACGGAAGCCTGGAGGCGACCGAGATCCTGCTCGAAGCCGGGGCGAACGCGAAAGCGGTGTTGCCCGAGGGTGAGACCGTGCTGATGACAGCGGCACGAACCGGCCGGCCTGAAGTGGTGAAGGCGCTGCTGGCGCACGGCGCCGATCTGAAGGGGCGTGAAAACTGGTACGGCGAGACGGCGTTGATGTGGGCCGCCGCCGAGAACCATGTCGACGCCATCAAGGTGCTCGTCGAGCACGGCGCAGACGTCAACGAGCGCTCCCGGCTCCTCGACGTTCCTCGTCGTCGCAACGGGCAATCGATTCTGCCACGCGGAAACTGGACGCCGTTGATGTACGCGGCGCGACAGGGCGCGCTCGAAGCGGCCGCGACGCTCGCCGGACTCGGCGCCGACCTGAACCTCACAGATCCCGACGGGGCCACCGCCCTCGTCCTCGCCATCATCAATGCAAACTACGACGTGGCCGCCGCCCTGGTCGAGAAGGGCGCCGATCCCAACGTCGCCGACAACGAAGCCAAGATGGCGGCGCTGTACGCAGCCGTCGACATGGATCGCCTGGCGATCGGCCACGGGCGGCCCAACACGAAGCCGTCCGGGGAGCTCAGCGCGGTGGATTTGATCAAAGTGTTGCTCGCCCACGGCGCCGATCCCAACGCGCGGCTCGCGGCGCCGCTCTTTCAACGCCACCACACGGCAGGCGATCGCGCACTGGGAGAGGGGTCCACGCCCTTCATGCGCGCAGCGAAGTCCGGCGATATCGCCGTGATGAAGTTGCTGCTCGCCGCCGGCGCTGACCCGAAACTCACGCAGCCGAATCAGGCGAACGCGTTGATGCTCGCTGCGGGAATGGGATGGCGGGACGGAAGTCCGGCGGCGCCGTCGTACGATCAGGGTTCCGAAAAGGATGCGATCGAGGCGATCAAGCTGTGCATGGAGTCGGGCCTCGACATCAACGCGACCACCAACACCGGCGAGACCGCGCTGCACGCCGCCATCTCCGGCCGCGGCGTGGAATCGATCGTGCGTTTTCTGGTCGAGCACGGCGCCGATCTCAAGGCGAAGAACAAACAGGGCCGTACCCCGCTCGAAGTCGCTGTCGCCAGTCGAAAAGAGCTCAACGACATCGTGGCCTATCTAAAGGAAAAAACACCGAACTAACCCTGCACCGGACTCCGAACACGAACCCGGCCTGCCTTCGCGTAAGCGCTACGGCGCCGGAGCCTTCGGCCGTAGGCGGAAACATGGAACGCGGAACCTGCATCGGCGTCCTGTTAGCTTTTCTGCTAGTGCCGACAACAGCTGCGCCGCAAGCGCCGGCTGAATGTCCCACGTCCGAATGTGCCGGAGCCGCGCGCGCCGCCGGTGCGGCTGACAGCCGCATCTGGCGCGAGGCCGCGTCCATTCACACGCTGAAGCTGGACTTCGTCGAGGCGCTTCAGCGGTTCACTCGCGCCCAGGCCGGCACGTTCGGCGATGAGGGTGCGGATCTTCTGGCCAGCGTCGCAGCGATGCGCGCGACACTCGATCGATGGGATCGTGCGGTCGCGCAGTTCCAGGCCGACGCCAATCGCGCCGCTTCCGCAGGCCTCGCTCGCGTGGCGGTAGCCACGGTGCTCCTCGATCGCCATCGCATCGAGGACGCGCTGCGCGAGCTCAGAGCGGCGGAGCGCGACGATGACGGCCGAGTCGAGGTCTATACGCTGCAGGCGCTCGCGTACGGCGTGCTCGAGAAGCCGGCTGACGCCGCACGCGCGCTTCGGCGAGCGCTCGCGATCAATCCCGACAATCCCGCGGCATTGTACGCGCTCGCCCAACAGCTCGCGCGACTGGAGCAGCCTGCTGAAGCAACTCGGGCGCTGAGAGACGTTCAGCGTGCGCTGGGGAAACGCGAAGGTGCGTCAAAAGGCGCACAAGCGGTGGCGCCTTTCGAGCGAGTCGATCTGTTGAGACAAGTCGCTGGTGTCGCACCAATCTTTCCGCAGGCGCGTTATGCGGACGGATACGCCGCGTTACGAACCGGCGACTACGCGATGGCTGTGACCAGGTTCACGGAAGCCGCTGCCGTCGATCCGCTCGCCAGCGGCGAGCCGGCTCAGCGCGAGCCCATGGTTCGGGCCGGGGGACTGCTTCGGGCGGGGCAACTGGAGACGGCGCTCGAGCAGGTGCAAAGTGTCGTTGCGGGCGCGCCCGATCGCGCAGAGGCGCATCGCCTGCTTGGGCTCACCTACTGGCTCGACGACCAGGCAGGCAAGAGCATCGAGCATCTGCGAACGGCGATTCGCCTGGCTCCTGGTGATGAGCGGGCGCGCGTGACGCTGGCCGACGTGCTCGCCGACGATCGGCGCCTGGCCGAGGCCGAGCGTGAGCTCACGCAGGCGGTCGAGGCCGGCATGCAGTCTGGACGGATCCACTATCAACTCGCGCACGTGTACGAACGGCAATCGCTGCTGCCGCAGGCGGCCGCGAGCTTCCGTGCCAGCGAGGCTTTCGGTCCGTTCGTCGGTCGCGACGAGTTTGACCGGGCCCTCGGCAGCCTGCTGGTGAACCAGGCTGATTTCGACGGCGCCGTCGCCGCGTACTCACGACGGATCGACGCGAATCCCAACAGCGGCGAGGCGCATCGCCAGCTTGGCGAAATCTACTTTCTTCAGGGGCGCGACGAAGAAGCGTTGACCGAGTTTCTGGTTGCGACGTGGCTCGATCCACGGGATGCGAAGGCTCTTGCTGCCGCCGGACAGGTCCAGGTCAGGATGCTCAAGTACGGCGACGCGCGCGTCACGCTGGAGCGCGCGTTGGCGATCGATCCGAGTGTGAAGGAAGCGAGGTACGCGCTCGGCACCTCGCTGATGCGCCTCGGGAAGACTGAAGACGCAAAGCGGGAACTCGCTCTCTTCCAGCGCCAGCAGGGCGAATTCGAATCGCTTGGCCAGCAGGCGTTTCAGCTCGATTCGTTGCGCAGAGAGGCGTCCCGCAACCTGATCGCGGGCTCATTCGATCAGGCGGTTGCCTCGTATGAAGAAGCATTGAAGCTCGATCCGAGCGGACGCTCGCAGCGCGATCTTGGCCTGGCGCTGCTGCGGGCGAAGCGTCCACAAGAAGCCCTCGAACGCCTCGAAGCCGCGCAGCGCCTCGATCAGACCGTCGACGGCTTTGCGTATCTCGCCGAGGCGTACCTCGCGGCGGGCAACCGCGATGAAAGCGCGCGGCAACGTGCGCTCGCGCAGCAACTGGCGCGAGCAGCCAAGCTCGATCGAATTCGAGTGCTCGCACGATAGAAGGTGCGATCAACACGTCTGACCGGACTTCGTACCTGACTCTTCACTCGGGCGCCCCTTTTAAGCGGCGTTTTTCAGACCGCCGCCTATCGCGGCGCTCGCAGGCGGTTCAGCCGCGAACGCTACCCGGGAGTGAGCCGCACCGACACGCGCAAGCGAGATCGCACCGACCCGAGTCACGGGGATCGCACCGACAACGTGACCCCTGATCCTTCACGAGCAACATAGAAGCGATCCGCCGTGAGTCCCGAGGCGGTATCGACGACTCCGCTGGGCCATCGGATTTCGATCCGGTTCACGCGGGTCGCGTCAGCGAGCCCGAAATGCGCGCGCGTGTCGCTGTGCGACAGGTAGCTGCCGTCGCCGCGAACGAACGCCGTCTGCTTCCGGGCGCCGGCTTCGACGCTGATCTTGGCGCCGATGCCATCACGATTGCTCTTCGTGCCGACGAGCCGGACGGTGATCCAGTGATTGCCTGGCGCCGTATCGTTGCGCAGCAGCGTCGGCCGATCGTTCATGTTGATCACGAGCGCATCGATGTCGCCATCGTTGTCGTAGTCGCCAAAAGCGGCGCCGCGACTCGATTTCTCGACTGCAAGACCTCCGCCGATCTCGCCGCTCGCGTGCCGGAAGCGAGTGCCCTCGTTCACGAAGAGCTGCTTGCGCTGCAGGTAGCGCGTGCCGAGCCCATGTTTGTCGACTTCTGGATACACGTGCCCGTTGGCGACGAAGATGTCGAGACGGCCGTCGTTGTCGATATCCACGAACTTGACTCCCCACCCCAAGTAGGGACCGGCGGTTGACGCCACGCCTGTCGCGTAACTGCGATCCGTGAACACGCCCGCCGGCCCGTTCTCATAGAGCGTGTTGTAATCGTGAGAGAAGTTCGTGACGATCAAGTCGGGGAGTCCATCGCCGTTATAGTCAGCAGCATCCACGCCCATGCCGGCTTGCGAACGTCCGTCGCTGCTCAAGGCGGCGCCGGAGATCACGCCTTCTTCCACAAACGTCCCGTTGCCGCGATTGCGATACAGGAGGTTCGGCACCGAATCGTTCGCCACGTAAATGTCGGGCCACCCATCGTCAGTAAGATCGGTGAAGACGACGCCGAAGCCGTAGTAGCCGGGGTCTTTCACTCCGGTTCGCGCGGTGGCGTCGGAAAACGTGCCGTCGCCGTTGTTGTGATACAGGACGTCGAGATCGCCGGTCAGCCGCTTGGGCCCGCAGAAGACGTCGGTTGCCATGAACCGGCAGTTGGCGGTGGTGCCGCGCGCCGGGATCGTGCGTTCATCGAATGTCACGTAGTTGGCGACATAGAGATCGAGATAACCGTCGTGGTCGTAGTCGGCAAACGAGCAACCCGTTCCCCACCTGGATTCATCGAAGCCCGCGCTGCGGGTGACGTCGACGAACGTGCTCCTGCCGGTGTTGCGCCACAGCGCGTCGGGGCCGAACGCGGTGATGTACACGTCGCGCGCGCCGTCGTTGTCGTAATCGCCAACACAGACGCCCGACCCCCATCCACGACGAGTGAAGCCGCTCGCCGAGGTCACGTCGCGGAAGTGGCCACGACCGTCGTTCTGATAGAGGGCAACCATCGGATCGCCGCCCTGCGCGACGCGTTCTCGGGTCGAGCCGTTGACGATCAGCACGTCGAGGTCGTCATCGTTGTCGTAATCGAAGAACGCCGCGCCGTTGCCATTGGCGTCGACGATGTAGTCCTTCGCGGGTCCGCCGGAGACGTTGACGAGGTCGATTCCCGCCTCGGCTGCGGCGTCGATCAGCTTGATGGCGATGCGCTGAGCCCCGGGCGCCGCTGCCAGTAGCAACAGCAGCAGCGATGTGGTGACCAGCCGGGCCGGGGATGTCATCGCGGCACATTCTTGCAGATTCGTGTCGGCCTCTTCCCGCGCCCCCCTGATTGGGGTACTGAACGGCTTCCCACCGATCACGTATCCTAACTAGTCACGAGCTTCGCCCTTGATGCTTGGGCGAAGCCAGAGACTGATTAGGCTGTGTTTCTTTGGCGCGCTCCGCGCGCCTGGCCCGTTATGCGGTTGCGGCAACGAGTGCGAATTTCGCGTTTGGCCCGCATAACGGGCTAACACAACAAGATGCGGGCGAGCAGACTCCAAGTGAGCGTGCTGATGGTCGTCGTGTGGACGGCGTCTGTGGCCACGTCCGTCCCGCGAGCACAGCAGCCCGATTCGACGACGCAGGCATCGAGCCGTTCGGCCAGTGAGTTGCCTGGCACCGCAGCCTCCAGCCCTGATCTGCAGAAGGTGGTCAATCAGTACTGCGTGGGCTGCCACAACTCACGCGCGACCACGTCCGCGACGGCTTCCGGCGTTGTCTTGGATCGCGCCGAACTGACGCGCGTCGCCGCTGACGGCGCGATGTGGGAGAAGGTGATCAGGAAGCTGCGCGCCGGCGCGATGCCTCCCTCGGGCATGCCGCGTCCCGATGCCGCGACGCAGCACGCGCTCGTGTCGTTCCTCGAGACGACGCTCGATCGCAAGGCGGCAGAGCACCCCAATCCCGGCCGTCATCTGCCGCATCGACTGAACCGCGCCGAGTACGAGAATGCGATTCGCGATCTGCTCGCGCTCGACGTCGACGCCTCGACGTTGTTGCCCCCCGACGATTCGGTGGACGGCTTCGACAACAACGCTGATTCACTGGGCGTGTCGCCGTCGTTGCTCGAACGCTACCTTTCTGCGGCGGCGAAGATCAGTGCTCTCGCCGTGGGCGATCCAACGATCGGACCAAGCTCGGAGACCTATCGCATCCGCGGTGATGCGTCACAGACGGGGCAGAACGAAGCGCTGCCGCCAGGAACCCGCGGCGGCCTGATGGCGCTCCACACGTTTCCCCTCGACGGCGAATACGTCATCAAAGTCAAGCTGCTGGAGATCAACCTCGGGTCGATTCGTGGCCTCGAGTATCAGCATCAACTCGAAGTGACCGTCGATGGCGAACGCGTGCTGCTCGCGCCGGTCGGCGGCCCCGAGGACTACACGCAGTCATCCCTGAACGCAACCAACGTGGTCAATTCGCTGGCCGAGCGACTGCAGGTACGTGTCAAGGTGAAGGCGGGGCAGCGGCACGTCGGCTCTGCGTTTCTTCAGAAGCCGGCGTCGCAGGGCGGGCAACGTCTCCAGCCATTTCTGCGGAGCACGCTCATTGCGACCGACCACACCGGGCTGCCTCACGTCGAGAACGTGACGGTGACCGGACCGTTCAATCCAACCGGCGCAAGCGAAACTGCGAGTCGCCAGCGCCTGTTTACATGTACTCCGTCCAAGCCGCGGCGCGCACGCGCGGACGAGAAGGCGTGCGCCGAAAAGATCGTGTCGACGCTGGCGCGACGGGCCTATCGCCGCCCGCTGACCGAGGCCGATCTCTCGAGCCTCATGAAGTTCTACGATGCGGGCCGGAGCGAGGGAAGTTTCGATCGCGGCATTGAAATGGCCGTGCGCGCGGTACTGGTCAGCCCGAAGTTCATCTTCCGGGTTGAACAGGATCCAGTTGGTGTCGCACCGGGGACGCCCTATCGCATCAGTGACCTGGAACTGGCGTCGCGCCTCTCATTCTTCCTGTGGAGCAGCATTCCGGACGATGAATTGCTCGAGGCCGCCAGCCGTGGACGGTTGCGAAAAGGCGATGAGCTCGAGCGGCAGGTGCGGCGTATGCTCGCCGATCGGCGAGCGGACGCTCTCGTCGCGAATTTCGCAGGGCAATGGCTGCATATCCGCAACCTTCGCAATACGACGCCCGACAAAAACGACTTTCCCGATTTCGACGACAACCTCAGGCAGGCATTCGAGCGTGAACTGAACCTGTTCGTCGGGAGCATCATCAGCGAGGATCGAAGCGTCCTCGATTTGATAACGGCCGACTATACGTTCGTGAACGAGCGACTGGCAAAGCACTACCGGATCCCGAACGTGTACGGCCCGCATTTCCGCCGCGTCACCGTGACCGAGGACGCGCGCAAGGGCCTGCTGGGAAAGGGCGGGATCCTGCTCGTGACCTCTCATGCCGATCGCACATCGCCCGTCGTGCGCGGGAAATGGATTCTCGACAATCTGCTTGGCACGCCACCACCTCCGGCTCCTGCCAACGTGCCGCCATTCCCCGAGGAGACACCTGGTGTTCCGAAGACCGTGCGGGCGCGCATGGAACAGCACCGCGCCAGCCCGCAGTGCGCGAGCTGCCATCGCATCATGGATCCGATCGGGCTCGCGCTCGAGAACTTCGATGCGGTGGGTGTGTGGCGAACCCAGGAGGCCGGCGCGACAATCGATGCCTCAGGTGAGCTCGCCGATGGAAGCCGGATCAACGGTGCCGTGGAGCTGCGCGCATCGCTGCTCAAGCGGCCTGAGGTACTGGTCGGCACGATGACCGAGAAGTTGGTCACCTACGCGCTGGGGCGCGGCGTCGAGGCAGATGACATGCCGGCGGTGCGAGCGATTGTCCGAGGTTCCGCACAGGACGGTTATCGGTTTTCTTCGATCGTGCGCGGAATCGTGACGAGTGTTCCGTTTCAGATGAGGCGAGCCGAGAACGCCGCGGAGACCAACTAGCCAGGGGCTTCGTACCAGAGATCCCGGCGAATCCCTCGGCTAGTTGACCGCGTCTCTTTGGCGCGCTGCGCGCGCCGCGCCCGTTGTGCGGGCGCGGCAACGAGTACAAAATTCGCGGTAGGGACCGCACAACGGGCTACGAATGTTCATCTCGAAGGTATCGATCCCTCGACGACGCGTGCTGCGAGGCCTGGGCGCTGCGGTTGCGCTGCCGTTCCTCGACTCGATGGTCCCCGCCCTGGGCATATCGGTGCGGGCCGCCGCGCCTCAGCGTCGCGTTGGATTCGTGTATATCCCGCACGGCGTGATCATGGGCCAGTGGACGCCGGCGGTCGAAGGCGCCAATTTCGAGTTCACGCCTATCCTCAAGCCGCTGGAGGCATATCGCGATTCACTGGTCGTGGTCAGCAACCTGACGCGAGCCGAAGCCAACAGCAACCACGCCGTCTCGTCCGCCTGCTGGTTGACGGGCGTGTCACCGAAGCGCACCGACGGCCCGGACTTCCAGGTAGGTGTCTCGGTAGACCAGCTGATCGCGCAGCGCATCGGACAGGACACCACGTTCCCCTCGCTTGAAGTGGCGACGGAAGATTTCAGCGGCCTCGTCGGCGCTTGCGACCCGGGTTACAGCTGCGCCTACATGAACACGCTGAATTGGCAGACGCCGACGACGCCGTTGCCGATGGAGATCAATCCGCGGGTCGTGTACGAACGATTGTTCGGCGGCGGTGGGACGTTGGCGCAGCGGCTGGCGCGAATGCGAACAGATCGCAGCCTGCTCGACTTCGTGGCCGCCGATCTGAAGCACCTCGAGGGCGGGCTTCCCTCTCGCGATCGCGCGCGGCTCGACGAGTACCTGAACTACATCAGGGAGATCGAGCGCCGCATCGAACGGGCGGAGCAGCAGGCGCACGCGCAACCCGACGTGCCGAATGCGCCGGTTGGAGTACCGGAGGCCTACGTCGAGCACGTCGGGCTGATGTTCGATTTGCTCGCGCTCGCCTTCCAGGCGGATCTGACACGTGTCTTCACCTTCATGATGGCGCGCGAGGTCAGCCAGCGCACGTATCCGGAGATTGGCGTCACCGAGCCGCACCACTCGATTTCGCACCATGCGAATCGGCCGGCCGCGATCGAAGGGCACGCCAAGCTGAACGCGTACCACGTCAGTATGTTCGCGAAGTTCGTGGAGCGGTTGCGTTCGATGCCTGATGGCGACGGCTCGCTGCTCGATCACTCCCTCCTCGTCTATGGCAGTGGCATGAGCGATGGTAACGGCCACACCGGCGCGCCACTGCCGCAGGTCGTCGTTGGCGGCGGCGCCGGTCAGATCAAAGGAAATCGGCACATCATGACGCCTCAGGGCACGCCCATGGCGAATCTGCTGCTGGCGGTAGCTCAGAAGTGCGGGGTTGAGCAGGATCGATTTGGGGTCAGCCGGGGCGCGGTCGATCTGTAGGTTGCTCGTCGGATCGCGGAGGAGGCAGAGGGTCGCTGCGTTAAAACACTGCGTGCTCAGCTTCCTCGGCGCTCCTGATACCGCCACGAACCGGGTAAGCTAGTGAGTCAGGGTTGAGGGGCATGTTCATCTCGAAGACAGCGATTCCTCGTCGGCGCGTACTCCGGGGCATGGGTGCCGCGCTTGCGCTCCCGCTGCTCGACGCGATGGTGCCGGCGCTGACACCGACCGTGAAAACAGCTGCCGCCGCGCGTAAGCGCCTCGGGTGCATCTACATCCCGCACGGCTGCATCATGGACCGGTGGACCCCAGCCTCGGAGGGTGCTGGTTTCGAGTTCACGCCGATACTCAAGCCGCTCGAACCGTTCCGCGACTCGCTCGTCGTCGTCACCAACATGACGCGACCGGAGCAGGGGGTCGACACCAATCACGCCGGCGCGCCAGCATCGTGGCTCGCGGGCGTACCGCCCAAGAGGACAGCCGGTCCCGATTATTCGCTCGGCATCACGCTCGATCAGTTGGTCGCGAGGCACATCGGCCAGGAGACGACGTTTCCGTCGCTGGAGCTCGCGACCGAAGATTTCAGCGGCCTGGTAGGCGACTGCGCCCCGGGATTCAGTTGCGCCTACATGAACACCTTGAGCTGGCAGTCGGAGACCGCTCCGCTGCCGATGGAGATCAATCCACGTTCGGTCTTCGAGCAGTTGTTCGGCGGCGGCGCGAATCGCGATGAACGCCTCGCGCGCATGCGGGCCGATCGCAGCCTGCTTGATTTCGTGGCCGACGATCTCAAACAGGTGGAGTCCGGCATTGGCTCACGCGATCGGGCGCGGCTCAACCAATACCTCGATCACGTCCGCGAGATCGAACGACGTATCCAGCGGGCGGAACGGCAGGCAGCAACGATCCCGGACGTGCCAGACGCTCCCGTCGGTGTGCCGGAGTCCTTCGAAGAACATGTGAAGCTCCTGTTCGACCTGTTGTTCGTCGCCTATCAGGCCGACCTCACCCGCGTCTTCACGTTCATGCTCGGCCGCGAGCTCAGTCAGCGGACCTATCCTCACATCGGTGTCACCGAGCCTCACCATTCGATCTCGCATCACGGAAATCGCCCCGCGGCCATCGAGATGCATGCGAAGGTGAACACCTATCACGTCTCGCTCTTCTCCCAGTTCATCGAGCGCTTGAAGGTCACTGAGGACGGGGACGGGTCGCTGCTCGATCATTCACTCATCCTCTATGGCAGCGGGATGGGGAATGGCAACGTGCATTCGGCCGATCTGCTGCCCACGCTCCTTGTCGGGTCCGGCGGCGGCACGGTCAAAGGCAATCGCCACGTCGTGGCTGGAACCCTCACGCCCAACGCTGATCTCCTCATCAGCATTGCCGAAACGTACGGCATCGAGCTCGAGAAGTTCGGTGGCAACAAAGGGCGAATCTCTCTCTAGCCGGGTGAACACGTGAGATCGAGTGACGCGGTTGGATCGCTTCTCATCGTCGTGTGCGTCGCAATCGGGTTGAGCGCCGCGGCAGTCGATACGCGCGTCATCGATGCCGTCAAGAGTGGCAACGCGCCCGCGGTGGCGAGCCTGCTGCGGCAGCGTGTGCCGGTCAACGCGGCCGAGCCGGACGGTTCGACGGCGCTGCATTGGGCGGCGCGGCTCGGTCGAGTGGACATCGTGCAGGCGCTTCTTCGCGCGAAGGCCGACGTCAACGTCGCCAACCGGTACGCGATTACGCCACTGACGCTGGCAGCGATCAACGGCAGCGCCGAGGTCGTCGATCTGCTCCTGAAGGCAGGGGCCGATCCCAACACGACCGGAGCCGACGGCGAGACGGTGCTGATGCTGGCAGCACGTACCGGCCGCCCCGAGGCGGTTCAGTTGCTCATCGCGAAAGGCGCGAACGTCAACGCAAGCGAAGCCTGGCACGGCGAGACGGCGTTGATGTGGGCTGCGGCCGAGGATCACGCTGAGGTCGTTGCGCTGCTGGCCAAGGGTGGCGCCGATCTGAATGCGCGATCGACGATCCCCGAGTTCCCCAAGGTCAAAGTCGATGCCGCGACGATGGTGGTGACGGCGCTCCCCAAAGGAGGATTCACCGCGCTCCTGCTGGCGGCAAGACAGGGTGCGGGCAATGGTGTGCGAGCGCTGGCCGAGGCGGGCGCGGATCTCAATGCGAGCGATCCCGATGGCACGACCGCGCTCAACATGGCGATCATCAACGCCCACTATGACGTCGCCGCGCTGCTGATTGAGAAGGGTGCCAATCCCAACGTTGGAGACTCGGCGGGCATGACCCCGCTTTACGCGGCAATCGACATGCGGCACCAGGAGCCGCTGATCAATCGTCCGCTGCCGAGACCGTCGGGACGCTTGCTGCCGCTCGACGTTGCGAAGTTGCTCCTCGAGCACGGAGCCGAGCCGAACGCCAGGCTCAAAACGCCTCTGCTCATGCGTCAGCACAATGGCGGGGATCCGTCACTGGGTGAAGGCGCAACGGTGCTGATGCGTGCGGCGAAGGTAAGCGATGTCATCACGATGGGGTTGTTGTTGGATAAAGGGGCGGACCCGAACCTCCGATTGCGAAACCAGGGCACTGCGCTCATGGTTGCTGCCTCCCGCCAGGGGCGGAACGCCGGCCCGGAAGAATCGACGATCGCCGCGATGAAGCTGCTCATCGACAAGGGCGCCGATCCAAATCTCGTCAACGACAACGGCGAGACGGCGCTGCACATTGCCGTGAGCCGCGGTGACGCTCTCGTCAAATTTCTTGCTGAGAACGGTGCCAGGCTCGACATCAAGGACAAGTTCGGTCGAACGGCGCTCGACGTCGCGATGGGCGTGCCGGGTGGTGGCGGAGGAGGCCGCGGTCGCGGAGGACGCGCCGCCGCGCCTGCCGGTGCCGGCACCGTTCGCGAGAGCACGGCGGCGTTGCTCAAGGAGTTGATGAAGGTTCCGTAAATGGGCCGTTGCCTGTTCGTACTCCTGGTTTCCCTGTTCGTATCCTCCTGCGGCAGTTCCTCTCCATCAGGACCCTCGGCAGCGCCACGTGTATCGGGCGCATGGATCGGTCATTCCACGCTGACCTCGGTTTCGGGTGGCGAATGCGTAGGAGCGACGCTGGCAACCGCGATCGGCAGCCGCGATATTTTCTCGGCCAGGATTCAGCAGAACGAAAGCACACTGGCGGCATCCCTGACCTTCCAGGGCAATCGCACGAGCTGCGTCTATCGAGGGAGTACCAGCAACGAAGCGATCAGTCTCGAATTCGACTCCTGCACCGCCGGCCGTGTCGAGAGCTTCGTGTGCTCGAACGGACTCGTCCGGAAACTCGAGGTCACCAACTCGCGTGTGACGGCGCAAAACGCTGGAAGAACGGGTACCGGAACCGAGACGATGACGCTGAACGTGTTCGCGGGAACGTCACCGGTGGGCGTTCTCACGGTGTCCTCACAGTTCCTCTGGAACATGCTCGGCATCCCGCACGACGATTTTCACATCTTCGACGGCTCGATCTTGCCGGGGTATGTCGACGGCACGGTGATCATTCCTGAAGAGCCCAATCCCTTCTGCACCAAGTGCGGGTGGTTTTGAGCCACGAAGGCCACGAAGACAACCAAAGGACACAAGGCCACGACGAACCCAGCGCGGCTGCGTCGCAACCAAAGAGCGCATCCACGCTGGGTCGAACCAGTATCTCTTGGTGACACTACCGCGCCGCAATTGTTTGCCAAAAGAACAAACTTTCGCGCGGTAGTGTCACGAAGATGACGAGGCCACCAAGAACTAGCTTGCGCGCAGGAACCAGCGATCGAGGACAACGTGACGCGTGAACGCGCGCGAGCCGAGCAGGACGCGGCCGAGCGCAGCGAGGACGGAACGCACCGGCACAGAATTCTCGCGGACAGCCGGGTGCATACGCTGTAGCGCGTCCGCATATGGCTGGAGATCCTCGATACCGGACCGCCCGCCGGCCGCGATGAGCGTTTCCGCGGCTAGTCGTCCGGATTCGATCGCCGGACGGATCCCTTCACCGCTCTCGGGGTAGGCAAGTCCGGCAGCGTCGCCGACGAGCAGACTGCCCGGGCCGATCACCGGACGCATCCCCACTCCGGAACCGAAGTACGCGTGCCCATGCCAGCGTGCGTTGGAATCGTCAGTGATGATGTGCTGCCGCTTGAGAAACGCGACGAAACGTTCGACGTGCTCGCCAAAGCCGACATTCCCTCGGCGGCCGATACCAACGTTCAGATAGTCGCCCTTCCGAACGCACCATGCGTAGCCCTGAAGGTCGCGGCAGAAATAGAGCTCAGGAGTGGTGCCCGAGACCTGAGTTGCGCCATCGCCGAGCGGAAACTCAGCTTCCTTCGCAACGATCGGATCCCGATCTTCAACACCACTACGCAGGTGACGGGCCACCGGGCAGAAGTGTCCGCCCGCGCCGACGACGAGCGACGCCTCGATCGCCTCGTTGACGATCCAGTTACCTCGGTCGCGGCGTAGCGTTCGAACGAACGTGTCCTCGAGTACCCTCACGCCGGAACGTTGCAGCAGGAAGGTGTCGAACTCGCACCGCCGGATGGCGTAGCTGACGACGCGCGGGTAGCGCGTTTCGACTGAGCGTGTACCCATCACGCTCGTTCGGAACGCCGTGATCTCCTGGAAAGTGAGCCCGGTGCTTTGGTACTCCGCTGGAGTAAGGTCGAGCAGTGGAAAGACATCAGGAGTCAGCCAGCCCGCGCACACCTTGTCGCGCGGAAAGCGCGCGCGGTCGGCAACGACGACGTCCCAGCCCGCCAGACGAAGCAGGCGAGCCGCTGTCGAGCCGCCTGGACCTCCCCCGACGACGAGGGCATCGCAGCTGATCATTCAGATTCCCGAATACCAGCGTAACCGTAAGTGACACCGACGACGCCGGTGCCGTGCTCGACGTTATCGAGCCTGTCAGTGACGGTCATGGTCTTGAGAAACTTGAGGCCAGTACAAGCGCGGGTGCGTCATGGTGATGACATAGCCGCTCACTACGAGCGCAACGAAAGCGACACTCGTCACCCAATGCGTGATCCGCACCACGCGACTGTGTCCGCTGTGCGAGGAATGGTGGGGCACAGTCAACTCCGAACTCCTAGCCTGAGGAGTTGTATCAAACGGCGTTGTTCAGGAGCAATCGCGTAGAATTGCGTCCCCATGGCCCTAGCTCCTGGCGCGCGCCGCGGCCCATACGAAATCACGGGCAAACTCGGCGCAGGCGGAATGGGCGAGGTGTACCGCGCCCGCGACACGAAGCTGGATCGTGATGTTGCCCTGAAGATTCTGCCGGAGGCGTTCGCAAGCGACCCCGAACGGCTCGCGCGGTTCGAGCGCGAAGCCAAAACACTCGCCGCCCTCAATCATCCCCACATCGCGCATATTCACGGCCTCGAAGAGTCCGACGGCGTACGCGCGCTCGTGTTGGAGTTCGTGGACGGACCCACGCTCGCGGATCGGATCGCGCGGGGACCCATCCCAATTCATGAAGCGTTGATCATCGCGCGCCAGATTGCTGAAGCACTGGAGGCCGCTCATGAACAGGGCATCATCCATCGTGATTTGAAGCCTGCGAACATAAAGGTACGGACTGACGGCGCCGTGAAGGTGCTCGACTTCGGGCTCGCCAAGGCGCTCGACCCAACATCCGTCGTAACCGCAGACGTGACCGCATCGCCGACTATCACCACGCCTGCGCTGATGACCGGCGCCGGCATGATCGTTGGGACGGCGGCCTACATGAGTCCCGAGCAAGCACGCGGCAAGGCGGTCGACCGTCGCACTGACCTCTGGGCGTTCGGCTGCGTGCTGTTTGAGATGATCACCGGTCGCAGGGTGTTCCCCGGTGCGACGGTGTCAGACACGATCGCAGCGGTTCTGGAGCGGTCGCCCGACTGGACGGCGCTGCCGCCTGCAACGCCGCCGCGCGTGCGGCACGTGCTCGCGCGTTGTCTCGACAAAGATCCGAAGCGCCGCTGGCGAGACATCGGTGACGTGCGCATCGAGCTCGACGACGCGGAGGCGGGGCGGCCGCAGACGGACAGCGCATCGCCGACGACCTCGCGCGCCGGTGAACGAGCGGCGTGGGCGCTGTTGGTCGCGTTGGCGGCCGCGGTGGCGGCAGTGGCGACGCCAATGTTTCGCAAGGCGCCTGCTCCAGCCGAAATCCGATTCAACCTCCTGTTTCCACGCGGCGTTGCCGCTGACTCCGCGCAGCTTGCGATCTCGCCAGATGGTCAACAGATCGTCGTGGCGCCGAGCTTCCCCCAGCAGCCCAGTTCACTGTGGCTGCGACCGCTGGCTTCGACGTCGGGGCGACTGCTGACAGGAACCGAAGGCGCGAGCTTTCCGTTCTGGTCGCCGGACGGTCAATCGATTGGCTTCTTCGCCGATCAAAAGTTGAAGCGTCTCGACGTCAACAGCCAGGCCATTCAGATCCTCGCCGATGCCCCCGTCGCGCGCGGCGGCGCATGGCAGGCCGACGAGACGATTCTGTTCGCGCCAAACGCACAAGGTCCGCTATTTCGAGTGCCGGCGACCGGCGGACAGCCGACCGTCGCCACGCACCTCCAGAAGGGCCAGACCGATCATCGCGCGCCGTTCATCCTTCCAGACGGGCTGCATTTCCTTTACTACGCCAGAGGGGACGCGCAAGTCCGTGGGGTCCACGTGGCTCGCCTCGATGGCACCGAGACGAAGCGGCTGCTCGACGCGGACGGTGCCGCCGTCTATGCACGATCGGGTCATCTCCTGTTTCCGCGGCAGGGGGAGCTGCTGGCGCAGTCTTTCGACGCCATACGGCTGACACTCGACGGTGAAGCCTTTCGCGTCGCTGACAGCGTCTCCGTCAATGCAGGCATCAGCCTCGCCTCGCTCTCCGCGTCAGCATCCGGACCGATTGCGTACGGCACGGACAGCATCCGTCGAACGCAGTTCGCCTGGTTCGATCGTTCTGGCCGGCGGCTCGAAACTCTTGGTTCACCGGATCAAAGAAGCCTGGCCAATCCTTCGCTGTCGCCCGACGGCGGTCGGATCGCGTTCAGCCGTGTCGTCGGTGGGAACTGGGACGTTTGGCTGATTGACATGCAAGGCGCAGTCAGCAAATTCACGTCGGCTCTCTCCCTCGACTGGAATCCAGTCTGGTCACCAGACGGCCGGCAGATCTTTTACCAATCGAGTTCGAAGATCTATTCACGATCGGTGACCGAAGGCACGCCCGAGCAAGAGCTGCTCAGCGAGCCAGGAATGATTTACCCGTCGGATGTGTCGCCGGACGGAAGCGTTCTTCTCTATACCCGGGACTTGGGTTCGGGGACCGACCTCTGGTATGTGTCGCTCGATGCCGACCGCACGCCTCACCCATTCGTTCAAACGGCCTTCCAGGAACGCGACGGCCAATTTTCACCGAACGGCAAGTGGGTCGCGTATCAATCAAATGAAGCGGGCCATTTTGAAATTTACCTGCAACCGTTTCCCGGCCCTGGTGATCGGATTCAGGTCTCTGCGGGCGGCGGCCAGCACGTGCGCTGGGCGAGAAACGGGTCGGAACTGTTCTTCATTGCTGCCGATCAGCGCTTGACGTCGATTCGCGTAACAGTCGGCGCGAACGGAAAGCTCGTTCCCGGCATCCCGGTCCCACTATTTCGAACTGAGTTAGACAGCAGCTTCCTGACGCGGCAGCAGTACGTCGTCTCGCCCGATGGCCAGCGATTCCTGATCAACGCTGCAACTGACGCGATCGATCCGCCGTCGATCACACTGATTCTCAACTGGAAGGGAACGCCCTAGCTAGTTCCACGACCACAGCGTCAGCGAAGTCACATCCTTGATGAATACACGATTGCCGGAAATCGCCGGCTGGGCCCACGTCTCGTTCGCCGAGACCTTGTACTTTTTGAGCGGCTCGAACGCCGTTTGACTGCTGCGCGCAACGACCAGTTCCCCGTCACTCTCGAGACTGAAGAGCAGATCTCCCGCACGCGCCACCGAGGCATGCGCCGCCTGGCGCCCCTCAGAAGTCCAGAGCGTCTTGCCGGTCCTCGCGTCCATCGCGTAGTACTGCCCTGAGTTGCGCCCTGACAGGCCGAACAGCATGTCACCGGCGACGACGGGCGTCGTGAATCGCAGCGGCAGTTCCGCGTTTTCCCAAATTTGTTCTGTCGTCCACTGCCCGGCTCGCCGGGCAACCGCAAACGCAAACAGTGGACCTGTGCCGGCGACGATGATGGTTTGTCCGCTGACGATCGGTGTAATCGAGTTGGACACGAACTGATGGACCATCGGCCGCTCCCAGAGAAGCGCACCGGTTGCCGCATCGACGCTGACAATCTTCACCTGCGTAGGCGTGATGATCTGGCGAACGCCATCGAGTGTGGCCACCATTGGCGATGCGTACCCGGGCCCATCTCCAGTCCAGCTCCAGCGCACGGCGCCGGTGTTGAGATCGAAGGCCGTCAGCGCGCCTTTGTCGTTTCCACCGACGTGAAAGATCACGTTCGTGCCGTCCACAACCGGCGAGAACGCGTGCGTCGTGTACAGCATCTCCGGCCCGCTGCCGGCCTTCTGCCAGACCTGCTTGCCGCTTGCCGCGTCCCACGCGGTGACCGTTCCGGTCATGCCGATCGAGTACAGCCGGCCGTTGAAGAACACCGGGGTTGATTTCGGCCCGGGGCCGTGCTGTTTCGTCGCGGGGTTCATCGCGAACGTGGCCGGATAGCCTGCTTGCCAGACCACCTTGCCGCTTACTGCATCGAGCGCCGTCATCGTCTCGTTGTCGCCGAGACGCGAGAACTGATACACGCGGTCGCCGACCACGAGCGGTGTTGCGTAGCCCGTTCCGATCTCGACCTTCCAACCCTCGGTGAGGGTTTCAGGCCAGGCCTTTGGAGCCGCCAATCCCGTGATGACGCCGTCGCGGGCGGAGCCACGCCACTGTGTGACGTCTGAAGAGGGACGCTGCGCGTGTATCGGGAACGTCACGGTCACTACAAGCACAGCCGGTATCAGTAGTCGCATAAACTCCTTTACTCGAAAGAAACACAGTCTATTCGATAGGATTACCATGTAATGCTGCAACTGTTGGGCGCGAGTCCGGCTCTGGCGTCGGTGCGAGACGAGTTGACGCGGCTGCTGGCGCGGCCGGCGGCCCCTTTGAAACGCCTACCGCCGGTCCTGATTCTGGGTGAAACGGGAACGGGAAAAGGTCTCGTCGCGCACGTCATCCATCAGATGGGTCCACGGTCGGATGCCGCCTTTGTCGACCTGAACTGCGCTGCGATCCCAGACACCCTGTTGGAAGCCGAGCTTTTCGGGTACGAGCGCGGCGCGTTCACCGACGCCAAACAAGCCAAGGCCGGGCTGCTGCAGCTCGCCCATCGCGGCACGATCTTCCTCGACGAGATCGGCCTGATGCCGGACGCGCTGCAGGCGAAGCTGCTCAAGGCGCTCGAGGATCACTCGGTGCGGCGCCTCGGCGGCACGCGCGCCGAGCCGGCCGACGCGTGGGTGCTTGCGGCGACGAGCGAGAACCTGACGGCGGCGATTCGCACGCGACGATTTCGCGAAGACCTCTATCACCGTCTCGCAGTGGTGACGGTGCAGTTGCCGCCGCTCCGCGAGCGCGGCGGCGACGTTCTGCTGCTCGCACGTCACTATTTGGATCGCGCCTGCCGCGAATACGGCCTGGCAATCAAGACACTCTCCCCGGACGCTGAATCGGCGCTGCTGTCGTACACCTGGCCTGGCAACGTGCGCGAGCTGGCCAACCTCATGGAGCGAGTAGCCCTCCTGTCTGAAGCAGAGCAGGTGACTGCTGCCGCACTGCGCCTGCCGCGCGCCCCGCGTGTGCCCGTTTCCACGCGTCTCGGCGAGAGCGTCGACGAGCAGATGGCATCCCTCGAGCGCGGACGCATCGAGGAGGCGCTGCGCATCGAGGGAGGCAATATCTCTCGCGCAGCCGCGCGATTGGGGTTGCCGCGAAACACATTGCGCTATCGCATGGAGCGTCACGGCCTCTTGTCCCGGGATTCGGGATCCGGGACTCGGGACTCGGGCACGAGCGCGCGGGATGCGGAGCTCGAACACGCAACACGGCTGCGCTCCGGCGGCGAGGGGCACGTTCGGTGGCAGCGGACGCGCGTCACTTTTCTGCAGGCGCAAGCACTCGACGGCGACGGCGCGGTCCCGGAACACGAACGTACGCGCGTGCTCGAAGAGATCGCCGCGAAGATTGCCGGCTTTGGCGGACGAATCATCGAGCTGGGCACGTCGCTCGTCAGGGCTGCCTTCGGTCTCGAGATCGTCGAAGACGCGGCACGGCACGCGGCACACGCCGCGCTGGCAGTCCAACGTATCGCCGGCGGCGCCCATTCCCAGGCACTCGAGTGGCGCATTGCGCTCCATACCGAGGAAGTGCCAGTTGGACGGCTCGAGGATCGCGTCGAGCTTGCGGCCGACGCGCGACAGGCCGCGCAGCACGTCGTCGACGAGATGCTCGCCGTCGCACCTGCCGGTCGCGTCCTCGCTTCTGCGAGCACGAAACCTTTCCTCGAGAGACGATTCGAGCTCGAGCCGCTTGCCGCCACACCGGAACCGAAGCGAGCGTGGAGCGTCGTGGGTCTTGTCGACGCCGAGCGCTACGTCACGCCGTTCGTTTCGCGGACACGGGAGATTGCGCTCCTCGAGGATCTGCTGACGCAAGTCGAAGAGGGACGTGGGCAGGCTGTGCTCCTGTCCGGCGAGCCGGGCATCGGTAAGACCCGTTTGCTGCACGAATTCCGTCGACGCACGCGCGATCGCGCGACCTGGTGGCAGGGGGCGGCGGTGTCGTTTGGCAGTTCACTGCCGTTCCACCCATTGATCGATCTTCTGAAGCACGCGTTTTCAATGCAGGCCAGCGACACCGACGAGGTCATTGGCGATCGAATCGACCGCGCGACAGCAGCGTTTGGCGAGGCGTTCCGGCCGTCCGCGCGTTTTCTTCGATCCTTGCTGTCGGTCGAGGCGGGTGATTCCTCGCACGCGTCGCTCGATCCGAAGCTGCGCCGGGCCGGTATCTTCGAAGCCATCGGTCGATTTCTCCAGGCATCCTCCGAGGTCTGTCCCCTCATCGTTGTGCTCGAAGATTTGCACTGGATGGACCAGGCGACCACCGAGTTCCTGGCGACGATGACAGAGAGTCTCGCGTCTGGCCGAGTTCTCTTGTGCGCGACGCAGCGAGCTGGTTACTCGCTGCCGTTGGCGCAAAACCTGTTCGGAACCCAGCTCACGCTCTCGCGCGTGTCACGAGCCGACGCCAGCACCATCGGCTGCTCGCTCGTCGGCGCCTCCACGCTCTCGGCAGAGTTGCAGCAGCTCGTTGACGAGAAAACAGAAGGCAACCCCTTCTTCGTGGAGGAAGTCCTGCGGTCGCTGCAGGAGGGCGGATCGATCGAGCGCCGTGGCAGCGAAGTTGGCCTGAAGCACCCGACTGCGAAGGTCGACGTGCCTGATAGCGTCCGGGACGTACTGCTCGGGCGTCTCGCGCGTCTCGATCCGGCTTCGCGCGACCTGCTTCGGGTGGCGGCCGTCATCGGCCGCGAGTTTCCTCGTCGGGTGCTCGAGCGTGTGATTGGCGAAACGCCACAGCCGCTTGAAGATCGTCTTCGCACGTTGCGGTCGGCCGAGCTGATTCACAACACGCGAGTTTGGCCGGAAGTCGTCTACGCGTTCAAGCACGCGCTGATTCACGAAGTGGCGTACGACGCGCAAGACGAAGCGGAGCGACGGTCGGAGCACGCGCGCATCGGCGAGGCCGTGGAGCAGGCGTACTCGGATCGCGTATCAGAGCACTTTGGTGTCCTGGCGCATCACTTCACGCAGGCGCAGCGATGGCACAAGTCACTCGAATATCTGCTGGCTGCGGCGCAACAGGCCGAGCGCAACTTTGCCTCGCGTGAGGCGCTCGCGCTGTATGACGAGGCGCTGCGCGCGGCGGAGCGCCTGTCTGGCGGAGGCGGCGATCCCAGGACGCTCATCAAGATTCACCAGGCCAAGACGCACCTCTATGCGGTGACCAGCGAATTCGAGCGTTCGGCCGCTGAGGGCCAGAGGATTCTCCCACTGGCCAGGTTGATCGGCGATCGCACGACAGAGGCCGACGCGCTCGCCGCGATCGCGTGGGCATCCTTCTGGGGCCGTAACCTCGATGGTGCCGTCCGGTATTCACGCGAAGCGCTGGCCGTCGGGGAGCCGGCCGGCGCCCTCGCCGCGCAGGGCAGAGCGCACTTTACTCTCGGGTTCCTTCGCTCGGCCACGGGTGTGATCGACGAAGGGCAGGCGGGTCTCGAGAGGGCGACGGCTATCAGCCGCGCGGCCGGCGATGCCGTGCACGAGTCGCTCTCGCTGTCGACCGCGGGGCTGGTGCGAAATTGGTTCGGTGACTTCCATGAGGCCGATCGTCTCCAGGCACAGGCGATGACGCTGGCCCGCGAACGCGACCTGCTCGTCCCGACGCTCTTCGGCTGTTTCATGCGAGGTCTGACCTTAACCGGCAAGGGCGACTATGACGGCGCGTTCGCCCTGCTCACGGAAGGGATGTCACTGGCCGAGCGGGTCGGCGACGAAGCCGTCCATCATCGTCTGCTGAATTGTCTGGGATGGGTGTTTGCCGAACTTGGAGACCTGGACGAATCGGAAGCACTGAATGCCAGGAGCGCAGTGATCGGCCGCCGCCGTTCCGATCCAGGCACGTCTCCGAATGCCGAGTTGAATCTGGGCGAGGTCTTCACCGCACGCGGCGAGCTGGCGCGCGCGCAGGATCGGTTCGACACCATTTTCAGGTACTACAAGGATCCATCCAGCAGCCTGTGGATGCGATTCCGGTATTCGATCCGCATGTTTGCCGGCATGGGGGAACTCGCCGTTGCGCAGGGAGACTTCAGGGCGGCCCGCGCGTACAGCGCCGAGTGCCTCGATCTCGCGATCCGTGCGGCAGCACGCAAGAACCTGGTGAAGGCGTGGCGACTGGCGGGGAAGATCGCGCACGCCGACGGCGACCGGGACACGGCCGAAGGCCACTTCCGAAAATCACGCGACCTGGCCGTTTCACTCGGGAATCCGGTTCAACAATGGAAGACCGAACTTGCGTTGGGCCACTTCCTGCGGGAGACGGGGCGCCCGGATGACGCGCGGCACGCATACGAGCGCGCCCTTGCCGTGATGGACCGCGTTCGCGAAGGACTGCGGCACGAACGACTGAAAGACGCGTTCGCGAAGAACTCCGACTACCGCCAGCTGCAAGATCTCGTGGCCGGAGTCTGACAACGCATGGAACCGGGGCGGAGCTTTTATGCCCCGCCCCGGACCCCGGCTACGACAGGATGAGCGGCTGTCGTCCGGCCGTTCGAATGAAGAACAGGACGCCCTCTTACTGTCCTTTGAAGCCATCACATGAAACGTTGGAGTGCCAGTTCGAGAAGGTACCGGTCGGGCTGTCCTTCCACGCCCAGACGTGCAGCGTGTAGAAGTCAGGGAGGCCGAAGCGATTGGGCGCCTCGAATCGATGAAAGAGCTGCCCCATGAGCTGCGGCGGGTCTCCCGGGTGTTTGTCATCCCAGTCTTTCGCGACCACCAGGTAGTCGGCGCCGGTGATTCGCAGGCGTCCGTTCGGCAGTGCTTCGTAGAGGATGATCTCGGGCTGCATCGGGTTCAGTTCGCCGCCATCAAAGACCAGCCCCGCGTTCACGTAGTGAAGACCCATGGCTCCGTAGTCCGGGCCGCTGACGCAGCCGAACAGGAGGTGATACTCCGCCTGTTCGGCCGCTTCGACGTCCTTGAATTGTTCCGTCGCCTCCCTCACCGCCTGGACGAGTGCGTTGGAGCTGCGCCGGTCCGCCGTCACGCCCGCGTGTGAGTGGTCCTGGGCGATTGCTCGCGAAGGCGCTATGCACAGCAAGGCGAGAAGTCCGATTGTCGACACTGTGCGTACGACCTGCGATGGTATCGGGACAAATACTCCGCTCATCACATGCCTCCAATTCATTGGCGGGCTGAGGCAGGAGGTCGGCCAGCCACGTCCGCGGCATCGCGATGGGGCAACCCATGTGCCGGCTTGCCTGGGCTCCTAACTCTTGACGTGGCAGCAGCTTGAGAGATGTCGAGGGTGGCGAAGGGAGATGTCGGCAGTCGAAAATTGGGCAGTTCCGGCAGCTGTCGGGCATTGATGCCCGGCTATCGAACCTTACGGCCGTCGATACGAGTTGCCGTGGCGGGGTCGTTGCGGTTCTCACGCCACGTCGGATGATTGAAGTGGATGACGCAGTCGCCGTTGTACGAGACGACGGCGTTGTTGAAGACGATTGATCCGATACGCCGCCAGTTCTTGAAGCTGCGGCGTTCACGTAGCGCAGTCCCGGTTGTCGTTCCCTCGTCCGTCACGTCGATGGTGAACGTCAGAGTTCGTTTGGGGAAGGGGTCTCCCTTGTCGAATATCTGCGCCATGATCTCGTCGCGAAAATCCGGGCTCGCGCCGGGAATGCGCGGCTGTGCCTCGGCGACCAGCAGTCGCATGAACTCCGGCGCTCGTGTTGGCTGCGCCGGCGGTTTTCCCAGTTCTGCGATTGGATACAACTGACGGATGCTCGGGTGTGCGTCAATGCGCCCGAAGACAATCCCGACCATCATCAGCAGTGGGAGACCGGAGCCCCGTCGGGTGGCAGTGGTATCGGGTGCGTTCAGCAGGAGGATGTCGTTGATGAACTCGGTGTTCGTGCCGCCGATGTCTTCTTGCGTAAAGAAGTTGGCGGTGGGCAGCGGTTCGAGGTGGTTGGGATCTGTCGTCGGAAACAGCTTGCCTACCATCGAGAGGGACCGGGTGTGGCCACGCCGGGTCTCGGTACAGCAGGTCGAGTAGCGCCCGACGATCAGGGCGCTGCTGCCGGTGCTGAAATATCCCGTGTAATCCGTCGGTTGATCGATCGTCCAGCGTCCAACCAGGCACACGCCGTTTGGATGCACGAGCCGTCGAAAGCCCTTGCCGTCAGGTCCATGTCTCAGATCGGCGCGAGAGTCGATGGCGCGCGCGCTATCGGTCTCGAACTGACGTGGTCTGAGGAGCGACGCCACGCCTCCTGCAACCGTCTTGTTCGACACTTCCGCGACCGGTAAGGGTGGCTCGCCCGGCGCGCCCCAAACACGTTGATACGGGTTGGCAAGGATGGTCGCGACGACGTCCGAGAATCGCGAGCCCTTATAGACGCGATCCTCGTCCATTCCCGGCGTGGCTGCCACGTCGACAGTCTGTGCCACGGGCGCCACTATACGCCTCTCGCAGGCGCCTTGTGCGACGGATTGATGAGGCCTGCCCGACGAAGCGCGATGCGCGAAGCGGGCCGTCGCCCGGGTGCGCGCCTGCTACAATTCAAGATTCGAACCCTCGATGGATCAACGATATATCCGGAATTTCTCGATCATCGCGCACATCGACCATGGCAAGTCGACGCTGGCAGATCGCTTTCTCGAGCTTACCGGCGCGCTTCAGGCGCGCGAGATGGAGGCTCAGGTCCTCGACGCCATGGACCTCGAGCGTGAGCGCGGCATAACGATCAAGGCGCATCCCGTCCGCCTGAACTACACCGCCGTCAATGGCGAGCAGTACGTGCTGAACCTGATCGACACTCCGGGTCATGTCGATTTCGGGTACGAGGTCACGCGGTCCCTGGCGGCATGCGAGGGCGCGCTGCTCCTTGTCGACGCGTCGCAAGGTGTCGAAGCACAGACGCTGGCCAATGCGTATCTCGCCGTCGATAACAACCTCGAAGTGATCCCGGTCATCAACAAGATCGATCTGCCAAGCGCGCAACCAGATGAGTGCAAGCGGCAGATCGAAGACATCATCGGCCTCGACGCTTCCACCGCGATCCTGGCCAGCGCGAAGGAAGGGACTGGCACGCGCGACATTCTCGAGGCCGTGATCGCGCGATTCCATCCACCGAAAGGTGACCCCGACGCACCCCTCAAAGCATTGATCTTCGATTCCTGGTACGACGCCTATCGTGGTGTCGTCATCGTCGTTCGCGTGATCGACGGCGCCCTGAAGACCAAGCAGAAGATCCGGCTGATGGCGACCGCGCAGGATTACGAGGTCGACGGCCTGGGCGTCTTCTCGCCCAAGGCGACGCCGGTCGATGAGTTCGGGGTCGGTGAAGTCGGGTTCATCGTTGCCAACATCAAGCGCGTCTCCGACGCGAAGATCGGCGACACCGTCACGGAGACGGCCAGACCGACGGAGGAACCCTTCCCAGGCTTCAAGGAATTGAAGCCGATGGTCTTTGCCGGTCTCTACCCGGTGGAAGGCCACAAATACACCGAGTTGCGCGAAGCCCTGGAGAAACTGAGGTTGAACGACGCCTCGTTCTTCTACGAGCCGGAAACATCAGCCGCACTCGGATTTGGATTCCGATGCGGGTTTCTTGGCCTGCTGCACATGGAAATCGTACAGGAGCGCCTGGAGCGCGAATACGACATGGACCTGGTGACGACGGCGCCGGGCGTGTTGTATCGGGTGACAACGACCGATGGAGAGGTGCAGGAGATCGACAGTCCGGCGAAGCTACCCGACGCGGGCCGGATCGCCAAGCTCGAGGAGCCGATTATTACGGCGATGATCCTGACACCCTCGGAGCACGTTGGCGGGATCCTGCAGCTCTGTCAGGACAAACGCGGGATCCAGAAGAAGCTGGAGTACCTGACATCCGACCGCGTGCTCATCACCTACGAGCTCCCATTCAACGAGGTGGTGCTCGATTTCTACGACAGGCTCAAGACCCTGTCGCGAGGTTACGCATCCCTGGACTATCACGTCACCGGCTACTGGGAGTCGCCGCTCGTCAAGATGGACATCCTGGTCAACGGCGAGCCGGTCGATGCGCTGTCGATCATCGTTCACCGGGATGCGGCTTACGATCGTGGCCGCGCCCTGGCCTCGAAGATGCGGGAACTGATCCCCCGTCAGATGTTTGAGGTCGCCATCCAGGCCTCCATCGGCAACCGGATCATTGCCCGCGAGAGCGTGAAAGCCCTGCGCAAGAACGTGCTCGCCAAGTGTTATGGTGGTGACATCACCCGCAAGCGGAAACTGCTCGAGAAGCAGAAGGAAGGCAAGAAGCGGATGAAACGCGTCGGCCGGGTCGAGATTCCGCAGGAAGCTTTTCTTGCGGTTTTGAAAGTCGGAACCGAGTAGGCTAGGTGCGCCAGGTATGAGCAAGAGCAAGAGCGAGAACGAAAACGGCACCACCTTCCGCAAGTCGACCGCGCGCGAGTACTTCGAATCGATCTGCGTCGCGGTGATCCTGGCGCTCTTCGTCAGAACCTTCGTCGTGCAGGCGTTCAAGATCCCGACGGGGTCGATGGAGAACAACCTGCTGATCGGGGATCACCTGCTGGTCAACAAGTTCGTGTTCGCGCCGACGCTCTCGAGGGTCGAAGAGAAGCTGCTGCCAATCGATCCGATTCGGCGAGGCGATATTCTCGTTTTCAAATACCCCGAGGACCCGGAGCGTGATTTCATCAAGCGCGTGATCGGGCTTCCGGGTGAAGTCGTCGAGTTGAAGGACAAGAAGGTCTACATCAACGGGAAACCGCTCGACGAGCCGTACGTGCACTTCTTGTTTCCGCCCGATGCGTCAAGCTCCGATTCCGGGGAAAGCACCTTCGATCTGCGGCGCTCCTACGGTCCTGCCACGGTGCCGGACGGTGAGTACTTCATGATGGGTGACAACCGCGACAACTCGCAGGACAGCCGCTACTGGGGATTCCTGCGGCGTGACTACGTGAAAGGCAAAGCCCTGTTCGTATACTTCTCGTTCGGTGAAGGAGGATCCGGCATTCCGTTGCTCGGCAACGTGCGATGGAGCAGGCTCCTGCATCAGATTCACTGATCGCGAGCGATGAAGACGGTTCTCAAGCTGATGATCGCCGTCGCGCTGCTGAATGCCGTGGTGCGCGGCGCCGATTCGGTCTGGAACTACTACCAGCTCAAGGATGCTGCAGAGCGGGCGTTGCTGTTCGGCGCGCAGCGGACGTCGCAACAAGTCCACCAGCAAATCATGGAGCGGGCGTTGGAACTGGAGCTTCCACTGATGCCCGAAGGTCTCAGTGTCCGTTGGGCGAGTGGACGCCGCATCGCCGAAGCGTCGTATACGCAGCAGGTCGAGTTTTTTCCCAAGTATCCGTATCCCGTCGAGTTCTCATTCAACGTCTACACCGTGGTGGTGGGAACGCCGCCCGACAACGACGATTATCCGCCGGTCTACAGCAAGACGAGAACGCGCTGAACGTAGTGCGCTGATTCGGTAGCTGCGGGTTTTCAGACCCGCCGTGTAAGGCGGGCCTAAAGGGGCCTAAAGGCCCCCTCTACGTTTATTTGGACCGTCCCTGCAGGAATGTCAGGACGGTTTCCGCATCGGCAGCACTCTCAGCATCCAGCCGCTGTCGTTCGGTCCTGACAAGGTTGACGTACTCCGCGTCTTTCAGCGATCCAACGTTCGCGTCAACGGTTATCCCGGCGGCGCGGACCGCTGCCCGGAGCAACTCGACAGCAACGCCAACGTCGCCATGGGTGCTGCCGATGGCGTGCGCCGCGACGACCTGGGCTTCGCGCAGCGCCCGGCGGCATGCTCGCATGGTTTCGAGTGGCACCTCGGTGGCGGCATGCATCGCCGACTCGCCGTCGACTTTCATTCGAAGCGCGGCGAGGACCGACGAGTACGCCTCGGCGTCGCGATCCACCAATGAAGCAACCGCCGGCCGCAGCGATCGAAGGTGCTCGGTGGCGTCGGCAAGCTCAAAGGATTCCGGTGAACCGCTCGGCCGCGACATCCGGATTCCGATCGCCATCATGAGAAGCGAAATGCCCAGCGCACCGGTCAACGCGGCCGCGGATCCGCCGCCTGGAGCAGGCGAGGCGGATGCGAAGGCGTCGAGCAGATCGCCGAGGGACAAGTTGGAGTAAGAAGGCATTTCGTCACCGTAGAGCGGCGGCTTTAGCCGCCGCGAGGCAATTTCGATTGAACCTCGTCCACCGACACGCCGCTGACGTGAACCATCTTGCGGCGTGATTGTTCGCCGGCGGCAATGGAGACCGCCCGCTTGGGAACGCCCAATACGTCGGCAATGACCTCGATGAGCTCGGCGTTTGCGGCACCCTCGACGGGCGGAGAATTGAGACGCACGAGCAGGGCGCCATCGCGCGTGCCGGCTATACCGGCGCGTGCGGCGCGAGGCACGACACGCACGTCAATGCGAACACCGCCTTTCACCAGGGACAGCATATGAAGCCGAGATCCGGAGCGAGGTCCACGAGGGAGCCCGTTGTGCAGCTCGAGTGTGTGAATCTTGTGCTCGTTGCGGGTCCGCACAGCGGGCTGCCGCGCGAAGCGCGGCAAAAAGATACTGCGGAACTCGCCAGTCTTGCTGAGTGGGTATCGGTGGCAGCGCCCTGGCTAGTTATGATGAGAAAAATGTTGGAGGGTTGCTCGGTGGCTCGGCGCTTCGCCTTGTCGTTGGCTGTGTGCAGCATCGCCGTTCTAGGCGCGCAGGCGCCGAATCCTCCCACTCTCATACTTCACAACGCCAGGATCTACACCGTCGACTCCCGCAACACCGTCGCGGAGGCGGTCGCCATTGCCGGGGATCGAATCACGCGCGTCGGCAAAGAGACTGAGGTTCTCGCGCTGAAAGGCGCTCCGACGCGCCTGGTCGACGTTCGCGGCGCCACGATCGTTCCAGGGCTTCATGACGCGCATGCCCATGTTGTCGGGCTTGGCGCCTCGCTGCAGGATGTCGATCTGCGCGGCACGCGCAGCTTCGAAGAGGTCGTTGGACGCGTTCGCAGGCGCCTCGCGAACGCGAGGCCGGGCGAGTGGATCGTGGGCCGCGGCTGGGATCAGAACGATTGGGCGGACAAGGAATGGCCCACGCACGACCTTTTGAGCGCGGCGACAGCTGACCACCCCGTTTACCTGACACGCGTGGACGGACACGCGGGTATCGCCAACCGGAAGGCGATGGAGGTCGCCGGGCTCGGTCGTACGACGACAGATCCGCCTGGCGGCCGAATCCTGCGATCGGCCGACGGGCAGCCTACGGGCGTCGTTATCGATGGAGCGCAGGCCCTGATCACGTCGGCAATGCCGAACGTCGGTCGTCAGCAGCTGGAGGACCAGATTCAGCTCGCCGATCGCGAGCTTCGTCGAGTGGGTATCACCACCGTTCACGATGCGGGAGCGGATGGCGACACCGTTGAGGCCTACAAGCATCTGATCGACGCGGGCACGATCAAAACGCGACTCTACGTGATGTTGCGCGGGAGCCTGCGTGAGCTCAGCCCGTTCTTCGCGCGTGGCCCGCTTGTCGATTACGCCAATCATCGACTGGCCGTGAGAGCCGTGAAGATCTACGCCGACGGTGCGCTCGGATCGCGAGGCGCCGCGCTGCTGGAGCCGTACTCGGATGAGCCGACCACGAGTGGCCTTCTGACAACGCCCCCTGACGAGGTGTACGCGCAAACGGTGGCGGCGGCGAAAGCGGGTTTTCAAGTCGGTATCCATGCCATCGGCGACCGGGCCAATCGACAGGTCATGGATCTATTCGAACGTGTCCAGGGCGAGGTGCCCGGAGCGCGCGCGTTGCGGATGCGCATCGAGCACGCGCAGATCCTCGATGCAGCGGAGATTCCGCGATTCGCGAAGCTCGGTGTGATTGCGTCTATGCAGCCGACACACGCCACCTCGGACATGCCGTGGGCGCCTGCGCGGATCGGAAACGCGCGAGTTGAAGAGGGCGCTTACGTGTGGCGGAAGCTCCTCGACTCGGGAGCGGTGCTCGCATCCGGCTCCGATTTTCCGGTCGAGGATGCCAACCCGCTGCTGGGGCTTTACGCCGCGATTACGCGGCAGGACAGCGCAGGCAAACCGCCGGGCGGATGGACCCCGAGCCAGCGCATGACCCGCGATGAAGCGCTCGCCTCGTTTACGCGGCAAGCCGCGTATGCGGCACACGCCGAGACGCTCACGGGATCGATCGAAACCGGAAAACTGGCGGACCTGCTTGTGCTTTCAAAAGACATCATGCGGGTTCCGCCAAGCGACATCCTGACCACGACCGTGCGCATGACGATCGTCGGCGGCGAGACGGTCTATCAGACCCCGTGACCGCTCCGAGCGGCGTTACGCGGCGCGTTCGGTGTCCACCGGTGGTTCGATCGTCACGACGCGACAATTCAGATGATGTCGCACGTGATGGACTTCCCACGCGGCGAGGGTTCCGTAGAGCACCGCGTTGATCCAGGAATGCCGCTGCCGTCGACCAACCCAGGCGGCGAAGTTGTAGACAGCGCATAAGACGGAGATCCCCAGAGCCGCGCCGTGCACGCTGGCCTTGAGAACTTCGTAACGGCCGTGGCAGATAATCGACAGCATATGATTCGTCCCACTGCTATGACGTGCAAGGCGTGTGCCTCGACGACTGGTCGCAGAGGTCGCGTGTTTCCGGCCGGGCGATAATTCGGATCTATCTTGTGAGTTCGGTTTGTTGGACATATCTCGAGCGGTATCCGGGTTTGTGGATGCACCTCTCGCTGGCTGAGCTGTGACCCCGCCTCTTCCGCCTCAATGGCCGGTGGCCGCAGACGAGGAGGATGTAAGGCTCGATAAGTTTCTCGCCTCATCCGACCGACTCGGTTCACGTAAGCGCGTCGTCACGGCTCTCGAGCGAGGAAAGGTTTTTGTCAACGAGGTCGAAGTCGGGCTCGCCGAGGCCTCGCGACGGCTGCGCGCCGGAGATGTCGTGCGCGTCTGGATGGATCGACCGGGGAGTGCCAGGCGACGTACCGGTCCCTTTGAGATTGGCCAGCTTCAGATCCTCTTCGAAGACGACCTGCTGATTGTGGTCAACAAGCCCGCCGGGCTGCTCAGCGTGCCTCTCCCGAACGGGGATCGGACGCCGTCGGTCTACACCCTCCTCGAGGATCACCTTCGCGGCCATCGGCATCGCCGCCCATTCATCGTCCATCGCATCGATCGCGATACGTCGGGCCTGGTCCTGTTCGCCAAGACGCTGCGAGCGCAGGAGGCTCTGAAGGACCAGTTCCGAAGACGGGAGCCGGAGCGCGTGTACATGGCGTTGGTCTACGGACATCCCACGCCACCCTCCGGGACCTGGCGGGACGTGTTGGTATGGGACAAGACCGCGCTCATTCAGCGAGAGACGCATCCAGCCGATCCACGTGGCAAGGAAGCCGTTGCCGAGTACCGCGTCATCGAATCGCTCGAGGACACGTCGCTCATCGAGGTGCGGCTGCATACCGGGAAACGCAACCAGATTCGCATTCAGGCGCGCCTGCGGGGTCATACGCTCGTCGGTGAGCAGCGGTATATTTACGGACCCGCGGACATCCGTCCCATCGAATTCCCGCGCCAGGCGCTGCATGCCCATCGCCTCACGTTTCAGCATCCTGGCGATCACCGTGAGCTTCGCGTCGAGGCGCCGCTTCCGGAAGACTTCCTGAATCTGCTCAAACAGCTGCGACGACGGGTATGACGCCTGTCCGACGCGGGCAGTGCTGCGTTCGCTACGGCACCGCTCCTCGTTTGTACCTTCGGGCGCCTTCGTGTGCCTGTCGAAGCATCCTTGCAGCGTGTCTCACAGTCAGAGGAGGTAGCCGAATGGCGCTGATACAACAACTTGCCCTCGTTCCAGACGGTGTGAACCTAAAGATGTCGGAGTTGACCCGCGTAGCCTCGGCACTCTCCAAACAGGTTGCCCGTGATTTCGCTCCGATCTGGAGTACCAACGCCACCGTCGATGCGTTCGCCTCACTCGAAGACGTTCCCAGCGACTACTGGCCGATGATCGTGGCGGCGGACGTGGAGGGCGCAGCCGGGTTCCACGACGACCAGGACGGCCAACCATTTGCGTTGATCGAGTTCGGCTCGGACTGGTCGCTGACGGCCAGTCACGAATGCCTGGAGATGCTGGCGGATCCGTTCGGCCGGCGCCTGCGCGCCGCGAACGTGCCTCCTCAGGCCGTCAAGTTAGGGCTGCCCGATCGCCGCGTGAGATACCTGGTTGAAGTGTGCGATCCCTCGGAAGCGGGGAACTTCGCCTATACGGTGAATGGCGTGCTGGTCTCGGACTTCTACACGCCGGACTTCTTCGATCCGATCGCCGTTTCCAGCGTGCGGTACTCGTTCACCGGCGCGATCAAGGCGCCACGCACGGTGCTCAAGAACGGTTATATCAGCTGGAACGATCCGATCACGCGTCACTGGATGCAGCTTCGCATGTTTCCCGACGAGCTTTCGTCGAAAACGCCGCATGTCGTCGACCTCAACACGCAGACGTCGTTCGGCAAGCTGGTTGCGGCCGGGTCCAGCGTGCGCTCGGCGGTCGATCGCGTTACGAAGACACCGAAGCGCGTCCAGGAAGGCGGAAAGGTGATGGCGAGAGCGACGCTCAGCGCAGCGAAGAGCTTTGATGAGGCGTCGGCCAACCAAGCGGGCATGTGGCGGGAGCAAATCAGCCGACTGAAGAGTGAAGCGGGGATCCCGGCGGGCACGCCGCGCGGCGGCCGCAAGCGTCGGCGTTAAAGGTCTGAGCCTTCAGCTGGTCTGGTACGATCACGTGGGGGGCGATCATGCGTGAAGAACCCGACGGTAAAGCCCGTGCCGAGAAGCTGCGCGGACGGATTCAAAAGCTCAAGCAGGGCGAGAGCCAGAAGGCGACAAGCGGCACAAAGACAGACAGCGGACCCAAACCGGGTGAGAGCCCGAACGCCTTCGTCGAGCGCAGGATGCGCGAGACGTTGAAAAAGAAATGACGCGACCCGCCCGGAAGGATCACGCCAGGCGCGGAATCATCCGGACGGTGTTGTCGCGCTCGATTGCGCGGAGTTCCTCGGCGGAGAACCCCGCGCGCTGTAAGCCTTGAACCTGTGGGGCGCCATCGAAGAATGGTGCGTCGGTGCCGAAGACGATTTGTGAAGTTCCCACCAGCGTTTTCAGTGCCTGCATGTTGACCGGGTTCGCCGAGCCCGCCGTGTCGTAGTAGAAGCGGCGAAGGTGGTGCAGCCTCGAATTGGGGGCTGGGGGCTTGGCGAGATTGTCCGCCGTCATCTCGGCACCGAGCAAACGCCCGGCGACGCCGATCAGTGTGCCGCCTGCGTGCGAGAAGATGAAGCGCACGTCGGGACATCGGGTGGCGGTTTCGCTGACGATCAGGCTCGCGATCGTGCGCGTCGTATCCATCGGGTACTCGAGCATCTGGTTCGCGACGCGCGGGATGAGGTTCTGGCAGCACGCCGAGTCAGTCGGATGCGTGTACACGACCGCTTTACGGCGATTCAGTTCGGCTAACACTGGCGCGAAGGAAGGATCCCCGAGCCAGGCGCTTCCGTAGCTCGTGAGGAGGCCGACACCATCGGCTTTCAGGGTGTCGAAGGCGTACTCGATTTCCTTGAGACTGCCTTCGACGTCGGGCAATGGCAGCACGGCAAACAGACCGAAGCGGCCCTTGTAATCGGACACCAGCCTGGCGGCCGCATATTCGTTCATCTCGCGAGCGAGCTTGCGGGCTTCCTGCACGTCGCCAAACCACACGCCGGGCGCCGTGATCGAGAGCATCGCCGTGGCGATACCCACGCGATCGAGTGCCTCGACCGCGCTCGCGGGCGAGTATCCCTTCCACGCGGCAAGCCCTGGAATTGGCGAAGTCGCGTTCTTGGCATTCAGCGTCGCGTAGAAGCCGGGCGACACAAAGTGCTGGTGGATATCGATCCGGCGCGTGGCAGCCGCAGGGGCCTGGGCCGCGGACGGCATGCCGTGCAGCAGCGATCCGACGCCTGCGGCGCCGAGAGTGGCCAGGAAAGTGCGACGACTCCGGGATTCGAGATTCCCGCCTCCGCTTGGCTTCGGCGTGGCTCGCCGAAGCGCTTCGCGCGAAGGCGGCGGGATTCGAGATTCGAGTTCTGGTTCGGGTTCGGGACGCCGAAGTCGCATCTCAGTCATTGGCGACACAGCATAACGCGAAGGCGTGCACGTAGGGCGGGTCTTGCCTCGTAGACCCGCCAGCCCCACGTTATCGGAACGCGGCGGTCAGGCCGCCGTCGACGATGAGGGAGTGGCCCGTCAGGTAGCTGGCCTGATCAGAACAGAGCCAGAGCACGGCATCGGCGGCCTCTTCGGGACGGCCGATGCGGCCAAGGGGAATTCTCTTCGTATACATCGCCTCCGCCGCGGCGGGGTCCTCGGGCGAGATTCGGTCGAAAACGGTGTTGAGCATAGGCGTCGCAAATGCGCCGGGAACGAGCGCGTTGATGCGGATGTTCCGAGTCGCACATTCCAGCGCCGCCGACTTGGTGAGAGCAACCACGCCTGCCTTGGCGGCGGCGTAAAACGCACTTTGCGGTGCGCCGCCGAGCCCGGTGACCGACGAGGTGTTGACGATCGCGCCGCCCCCCTGCGTCATCATCTGCTTGACTTCGTGCTTCATGCACAGCCACACGCTTTTCAGGTTCGCGGCGATGTGTTGATCGAAGTCGGTTTCGTCGAACTCTGTCAGTGGCCGGAACACGCCGACCTCGATCGCGCCGGCATTGTTGACAGCGACATCCAATCGGCCGAAGCGCGCGATCGTGCGCGCGACCAGTTCCTCGACGTCGTGCGCCCGTGCGACGTCAGCCTGAACGAACTCCGCCTCGCCGCCGAGCGCTCGCACGTGATCGAGGGCGGCCAATCCACGCTCGCGTCCGCGACTGGCGATCACGACGGACGCGCCTTCGCGTGCGAAGGCGAGGGCAGTAGCTCGTCCGATCCCGGAACTCGCGCCCGTGATCAAGGCGACCTTGCCGGTGAATCTCTGTCCCTGCGTACTCAAGTGATGCGACGATGCTACGGGTTTTGGGCAGCGTCAAGCTCGACGCCGCATGGTCAATGATATGGTATATTTCATACCATGACCACTACCATCGACGCGGCTGGCCGACTCGTGATTCCGGCCGAGATCCGTCGTGAAGCCGCGATCGAGCCAGGCACGCCGTTGGACGTCCGCTGGCGTGACGGCGTCATCGAGATCGAGCCGCGACCGCTTGTCGTGTCGCTCGAACGACGGGGCCGTCTCTTGGTAGCCAAGCCGAATCGAAGAATCACTCGCCTGAGCGGATCTGCAGTTGAACGCGTTCGTCGCGACCTGTCCAAGCGCCGCGGGTAGTGAAGCGAGTGAAGCGGTTTGCTGTCGACACGAGTTGCATGGTTGCCGCCGTGTGCTCATGGCACGAGCATCACTCCAAAGCTGCCGTAGAAATCGACCGGCGACTCGATGGTGGAGAGCAGTTGTGCACTCCAGCGCCCGCATTGGTCGAGGCGTACGCAGTCCTGACTCGACTTCCCCCGCCACACCGACTCTCCGCTACAGATGCGTGGGCGCTTGTCGAAGGCAACTTCGTGAGCGCCGCCACGGTGATCGCATTGAGCGCAGATCGCCTCATCGAGCTTCTCGGGCGAGCGGCGCGAGCAGAAATCACCGGCGGCCGCACCTACGATTACGTCATTGGAGAATGTGCCCGCGAAGCGGCGGTCGATGCCCTGTTGACGTTCAATCGACGACACTTCGATCCGGCACCAGCGGGCGTCCTCGTCATCGAACCAGGCCAGTAGCGAATTGACGCGAAAGCGATCAGGCGCGCGTAAGGATGACGTCGAGGACGACCGACCGACCCGATCTCACCTGATCGAGAGCGCGATGCAGCGCTGGCAGCACCTGGTCGGGAGCCTCGACGCGTTCTCCCACCGCGCCCACGACCGTGGCGAGCAGATCGTAGCGAGGCGCGGGCGCCAGGTCCGTGCCGACGAAATGGCGGCCCTGCACCGAATAGCCTTGCGGGTAGGCGCTGATCAGCGGCGCCTTGTTCGCGTTGTAGCAGCCGTTGTTGAACACGATCACCAACAAGGGCGCCTGATTCATCTGACTCGCCCACAGTGCCGCAAGCGGCTCACCGAAGACGAAGGACCCATCACCGACGACCAGCACCACCGGTCGCTCGGGACGCGCCAGCTTGATCCCGAGGGCCGCGCCAAGTCCCCAGCCGAGTGACGAGCCGCCGCTGCCGAACATGGTTTCTGGTTCGTCGGTGTCCAGGTGGTTCCAGACCGCGACGTGACTGGTCAGCGATTCGTCGACGAAGACGCAATCCGGCGCGTCGCGCTGAAACTGCCCGACACAGTAGCCAAGCCATTCGGTCGTGATGGACTTGCCCTCTCGCGCCGCGACCGCGGCCGCTTTCCGCGCCGAGCGTCGCTCGTTGTGGCGCGCGCTCAACTCCGCGCGACGCTGCTCCACCCGTTGCCTGACGTCGTCTGTCATGAGGTCCGCGGCGTAGCTGGCCACGAGCTCGAGCGCGCGAGCAGAGTCGGCGCGAACGGCAAGCGTGAGTGGAAAGCTCCAGAGCGGAATACGTTCCTTCACCGGATCGAGATCGATCTGGACGATCGTGGCGTCCTCGCGTGGCATCACCTGCGTCGGGATGTAGGGCACATCGCTGTCGAGCACGAGAATCACGTCCGCGGTTTCGACGAACGGCCCCGGCTGGAAGCCCTGATGCAACGGATGGCTCGTAGGAAAATTGGTCCGCTCCCGGCGCTCGACGATGGGAAGCGCAAGCAGCTCGGCGAGTCGAACGAGAGCCTCGAATCCCTGCCGCGTGCGTCCCGTCGTCGACGTCAGCACGACCGGCCGCTCGCTCCGAACCAGGCGCTGCGCGATGTCGCGCAACACGTCGGGATCTCCCGCGCCCAGCCGCGCTGGCGGCGCTTGCGCGGGGCTCGGTAGCCTGACGTTACCGACTTCCGTCATCAGGACTTCGCGTGGCAGCGTCAGGTAGACGGGGCCGGGGGGATC